>OIXX01000452.1_pt1 | contig 25424 bp, 32 predicted proteins | sample 1588161 | NCBI WGS metagenome assembly OIXX01 (sample SAMN03283274) | human gut metagenome | biome: human-associated habitat; material: feces | host: Homo sapiens | place: Peru | collected 2012
GGATTTGAAATGGAATCGTGGAGCAAGAGAAATTTGCTGATGGCTGGTCTGAATATTGATTTTGTACAGGAACATTTTATTACGTGTGCCAAAGCAGGCAAGATTTACGGTATTTCCTTCCAGAAAGGGGAACATGCCCAGAATCGTTTGCTCCATGTCGTTCGCGGTAAAGTGAAGGTTATTGCTATTGATTTCCGTAAAGATAGTCCGACGTACAAAAAGTGGTCGGCTTACACGTTGTCCGATTTTAATAAACAGCAAGTGTTGTTGCCGCGCGGTGTGGGCTACGGCTTTGTGACGCTCGAAGAAAATACGGCCTTACTGGAAAAGGTGGACCAATACGATGCGCCTATGGAAGTGACGAAAGTGCGCTGGGATGACCCGGATATGGGCATCGAATGGGGCGTAGAAGACCCGATTATTGCGGATGATTTCAAAGAAGGACAGTTCTTTAAAGATATTGAAGATTCCTTATAAAGAGGGTTACGGAATTGTCGTGAAATTGTAAATCCCTTGTCCTTGATTTTACTAGGCCTTCGCTTTATACTACGAGTAATAGTTGAGAACAGCTCTCAAAGTTTAGCGTGAAAGGAAGGGTATGTATGCAGAGAAAATTTCGGACTGTAGCGGCGTTATGTGCAGTTACGATGACGGCCTTAGGAGCTGGTGTCGTAGGTGCAGCAGATACGTTCAAGGCTACAGATAATCAATATAATGTGTCTAGTTATGAATTTAGTTCTGTTGCTTATAATAACGGCGACCCGGCACAGACATATCGTCATATTGTGACGAAACATAATGGTGTCGTCGATACAAATGTGATTACCGTCAATGGCGATATTCAGTGGGATAAAGATGACCAAGGCCATTACGTCAATGGGTACATGAATGGTGTGAAAGTCAAGGACGGTAACGTTACAGCAAACAATGTAGCTGCGAAGAATGTCCAGGCTTCGACGGCTAATGTTGGTAATTTGTATGCTAACCGTGTGTCTGGCGTACAGACTGATGAAAAGGATAAGTCGTCTGCTGTGAGTGTGGAATATTTGGAACAGAAAATAGCGGAATTACAGGCTGAAATTGATGCGTTGAAACATAAATAAAATATTTTCTGAGTGACTGTATACACAACAGGAAGACCTAACGTACGAAACGCAGGTGTCGCGTTGCGCCAATGACATTTCTTAACGGTATGTTAGCTTTTTTCTTTTCAGAGGTTGCGTATTCAGATAGAAAAAACGTGGTATTGCCTTTCGTACGTAATACCACGTTTTGGAGAATCGGGAGCGAAATATTATTTATTTTGCTGTTAAGGTCAAGTTAGAAATCATATCTGTTTTGGTTGCCGATTTGGGCATAATCGTAGGTTGGGAGGCAATGGTTGCTTTGCCGTCTTTGACGATGACTGTGCCTTTCCAGTTCAATTGATGTGTCCGTTTTTCTGTAGCCGACATGTAGATAGTGTATTCGCCGTCACGGACGGTTTGGCCTTTGAGGTTAGTTAAGTTCCAGAAGTATTGGACAGGACCACTCTTTGGTGTAGCACCGGCTGTAGCGTCTACGATTTGCTGGGACGTATGGTTCCGAATTTTACCAGCCCAAAGGGGAAGGGTGTCTAAGTCTTTTTTACCTTCTAAGGTTGTTGCAAATTTGGTGACGAATACTTGGTTAATGAGTTGGCCTCTATCGTTTTCTACCCATACAGCGAATTGGTCGCCTGTGTTCGGGTTTTCTGAAGCAAAGTCAAAAGAAAGGGTAACGTGCGGTGTTGTCGGTTCGCTTTGTGTTGCAGTTACAGCAGGTTGGGTCGTAGCAGCAGAGACAGCTTCTGGTTCTTGTGTGACAGAGAAGCCATAAATCGTAGTGGAAGCGACGAAAACAGTAAGGGCAGCGAAAATAATTCTGGGCATATTCATGTTCATAGTAGGTTCCTCCTGGTGAATGGACAATAGGGACGACTTCTAAATCTTACTTATTATTAATTAATAATTGTTATTTATTGATATTAATGATATATTACTATAGAGAGGTCTATATGTCAATAGGTAGTACACTATTTTTTTACGCATCTATAAAGATGTGCTTAGAAAAATAGTATATACTTTTTTGAGCTATTAGATTTTAGCATGAATAGAGAAAAAATCAATGCCTTAACAGAATAGAAAATCTAAATTTCCATAGCAAATTTTCATAGAATTTATTGCATTTACACAAAACATGTGTCGTGTATAACCATATGATACTAAAAATGATGCTGCAAAAGGACTAGAGACGTACGAAAGGCAGGATCCGCTTCGCGCCTATGACCTTTCTTAACGTCTCCAGTCCTCTTGTAGGTCTAACGTTTTCACATTTTAGCTATTGACTATTTGACTTTATGCTGTATTATATAAGTAGTGATTGGCACTCTATGGCGTAGAGTGCTAACGAACTCAGTATAAAGGAGATATTTCATTATGGCTAAAGAAACTTTTGAATTCCAAGCAGAAACGAAACAACTCTTAGACTTGATGGTTCACTCAATTTACACGAACCACGAAATCTTTTTACGTGAATTGATTTCTAACGCATCTGATGCGATTGATAAATTACATTATGAATCTTTGACGAACCGCGATTTACTCGAAGGGGATACGTCCTTTGAAATTCATTTGACCCCTGATGCAGACAAGAAGACCTTGACTATTTCCGATAACGGCATTGGCATGAATAAGGAAGATATTACAAGCGACCTCGGTACGATTGCTAAATCGGGTACGAAAGCGTTCTTAGAAAAATTGAAAGCTGCCAAAGAAGAAGGGGACACGAGTTCCGATAAAGACTTAATCGGCCAGTTCGGCGTTGGCTTCTATTCGGCTTTCATGGTAGCTGATAAAGTGAACGTCGTTACTCGTAAAGCCGGTGAAACACAGGCCTATAAATGGGAATCTACTGGCGATGGTACGTACAGCTTAGAAGAATGTGAAAAAACGAAACACGGCACGACTATTATTTTATCCTTAGGGAAAGATTTTGCTGGTAGCGATGCCGAAGAAGATTACACAGATAAGAGCGTCATCGAAGGGCTTGTCAAGAAATATTCTGACTATATTCGTTACCCCATTACGATGGATTTTACGACGAAAGAAAAACCAAAAGATGCAGACGGCAAAGAAATTGCTGATGCGCCAGAAGAAGAAAAGACAGAAACGCGCACATTAAACTCCATGCAGCCCTTGTGGACACGGAATAAATCGGATATTAAACCGGAAGAATACAAAGAATTCTTTAAACATCAATTCTACGAATGGGAAGACCCCATGGAAATCTTCCATAACCGCGTCGAAGGGAATGTCGATTACACGGCATTGCTCTTCATTCCTGGCAGCGCGCCTATGAACCTTTATTATTCCGATTATGAACCGGGCTTGCAGCTCTATTCGCGCCACGTCTTCATTATGGATAAATGCAAAGACCTCTTGCCGGACTACTTGCGGTTCGTCAAAGGCCTCGTTGATTCGCCTGATTTATCCCTCAATATTTCCCGTGAAATGTTGCAGCAGAGCCGTGAATTAAAACTCATTGGCCGTAACTTGGAAAAGAAAATCTTGTCGACGTTACAACGGAATCTCGAAAAAGACCGGGAAAAATACGAAAAATTCTGGGCTGAATACGGTAAATCTTTAAAAATCGGTCTGTACAGCGGCATGATGACTGGCGAAAACAATGTGGATAAATTGAAAGATTTGCTCCTCTTCGTTTCGTCTAAAGATGGCAAATTGACGACCATTAAAGAATATGTAAGCCGCATGAAAGATGACCAGACGAAGATTTACTACGCAACAGGGAAAGATAAAGTCGCTATTGACGGTTTGCCGCAAATGGAAATGCTCCGCGACCGCGATTTAGAAGTCTTGTATCTTACAGATCCAGTCGATGAATTTGCTGTCGAAGCAATTGGCACGTATGACGGCAAACAGTTCCATTCCATTAGCCGTGGCGATTTAGACCTCGATGACGAAGCCTTCAAAGAAGAAAAGAAGAAAAATGAAGACCTGGCTAAGAGTAACGAAGACCTCTTAAAAGACATTAAAGAAGTCCTTGGCAACAAAGTCGCTGACGTACGTGTGTCGAATCGCTTAAAGAGCGGTGCTGTCTGCCTTGTTGCTGATGTAGCTGGTCCGTCCCTCGCTATGGAACAGGCCTTTGCCGCTGCAGATAATCCTATGTTTAAAGCTCGCCGTATCCTCGAAATCAATCCGGAACATAAGCTCTTTACACAACTCCAGAAAGTCCATGAAGCAGGTAAAGATACGCCGGAATTCAAAGATTACAGCCAGATGCTCTATGACCAAGCGTTACTCCTCGAAGGCATGATGCCTGATGACCCTGTAGCCTTTGCCAATAAAGTTGCCCAATTAATGGCTAAATAAGATAGTTTAACGAAAGCCTCTTGTCACATAGCTGACGAGAGGCTTTTTTGTGTCTTGAGAAAGATTGCGTTTTATATTATCCTATACATAAGACAGAAAAAAGGGGTGATGTCTATGAAGATAGTCGTTACTATGGAAGTACAACCTAAGCACCAAACTATCCTGACGCAAGCAGCAGGACAAAACGATATTGTATTTACGCAAGAAGATATAACGAGTGAAGACGCAACGAAAGCCTTAGGCGAAGCCGATATTATTATTGGCAATATCCCAACGGACCTGGTTAAAACCTTGCCTAAGCTCAAATGGCTCCAGCTCAATAGTGCCGGATCCAACCAATACTGCGAACCAGGCGTGCTGCGTCCTGACGTAGCGTTGACCAATGCCACAGGGGCGTACGGCATTGCCATTGCTGAATATATGGTAGGCATTCTCTTAGAGATGATGAAAAAACTACCAGCTTATTATGATAACCAAAAACAGTCGCTTTGGCGCGATGAAGGCCCTGTGCCGTCCTTATATGGGGCAACAGTTCTCGTCGTTGGCTATGGTGATATTGGCAGCCGCTTTGGGACGCTGCTCAAGGCTTTTGGGGCACACGTCATTGGTATTCGCCGCCGTCATGGAGTCGTGCCGCCGGAATGCGATGCCATGGGTACGATGGAAGATTTTGCAACCTTTGCTAAAGATGCGGCCATTGTGGCGGCATCTTTGCCCGAAACAGCTGCAACTCATCATTACTTCGATGCCAGCCTCTTTCAGGCCATGAAACAGGGAACATACTTCCTCAACGTCGGCCGTGGTACGAGCGTTGTCCAAGAAGACTTACGGCAGGCTCTTGTCTCAGGTCATCTCGGCGGTGCTGCAATTGATGTGACGGACCCAGAACCGTTACCGTCAGACAGCCCCTTGTGGCAGACACCAAATCTGTACATTACGCCCCATGTTTCTGGAGGCTATCACGTGCAAACTACGCACGACCTCATCGTCGACATTGCAGCGCGTAATTTGCGCTATTTCTTAGCCAATGAACCACTAGAAAACATCGTCGATAGAACGACAGGGTATAAACAATAATACTGTGTCTATGCAAAAGAAGCAGGCTCTTAGGAGTCTGCTTCTTTTTTGCGGAGTATAGGGATTTCAGCTGTACCTTCGTCGCTGTACGTGGCGGTCCCGCTCGTGGCATTTATCCAGTCCGTTTGCCACCGCTGGACTTCGTCTGCCGGGATTTGCAACGTAAAGGTCACGGTATCTAAGAATTGCCGGTCTGTAATAGTCATGCCGTAGTCCAGTGCCGTTCGTTCCATCAGGCTCACGTAAGAGTAGGCCACAGTCGTCTTGATGATGCTAAAGGGCACGTAGTCGGCAATGGTCGCTGCGTCTAAGCCCAGGGCCACGGCGTGGCTGTAAGCGCGGATAAGGCCGCTTGCACCAAGTTTGATGCCGCCAAAATAGCGCGTTACAACGACGACCGTATTGGTGATATTGGCTTTTTTTAAGACGTCTAGCATGGGCCGTCCGGCTGTGCCTGAAGGCTCACCGTCGTCGCTTGATTTTTGCAGCTGCCCAGTCGGCCCAATTTGGTAGGCGTAACAGTTATGCCGTGCGTCCCAGTACTGCTTGCGTATGGCTTCGACAAAGGCGGCTGCTTCTGTATCCGTTGTGACTTGTTTTAACGATGCAATAAAGCGTGATTTTTTTATGGTATATTCGGCAGTACCTTCGCCGTACACCGAAGAAAAAAGAGGAGTCGTCATGGAAATCATCCTTTATGTAAGATAGTTACATCATACCGTATTTGCCATATTTTTACAAGAAACGAAAAAGGCCCCCATGTGCTGGGAGCCCTATTAGGCATTACATTTCGTCGATATTTAATAACTTGGCGATGGCATCTTGCTTTTCTTGGGGCAGCGAATGGATGGCCCGCAAGATGCGGTTGTCTTTTTCTGTGACTGATGTACAGAATGAACAGTCTTCACGCGATAATTCTGTACCTTTGCAATACATTCCCGGTCGTCCCACTAAAATGCAAATAGGAATCTGAAAAAAATCTGCCATTTTGAGGAGAACCGATATATCCGGTGAGTATAATCCTGTTTCCCAAGAGTATACTGCCTGTTTTGACATGCCGAAAAGGGCACCAAATTCTGTTTGAGTCAAGCCTTTTTTCTTACGGTAAAAGCGAATTTCTTGTCCTAAAGTCATGGTCACACTTCCTATTATGATACAAGCAAATCGTTATAACGCCTGTATCTATTATAATATGGATATAAATTCACGTCAATATATATCGGACTATCTTTTATGAATAAAAATAGCATAATATGTGTTAAATTGCATAAAAATAATTTTACTCTTTCTTTTACTTATATCTATACCTACGTAAACTCTTGCGTTATGCCATAAAGAAAACATTTACTAAGCGATTTAGACTGTCTTGGTCGGCTGTGCCCATCAATTCACGGGCTGAATGCATAGCCAAAATAGGAATGCCAATATCCATCGTCCGAATGGGGAGGTTTGCAGACAAGAGAGAGCCTATGGTCGAGCCGCCGGGCATATCAGCACGATTGACGAACTGCTGATACGGAATACTGTTATCCTGACAAAGTGTTTTGATGATGGCTACAGCATCGGCATCGCCAGCATAGGACTGGCTGCTGGCCGTCTTTAAGGCGACACCTTTGCCTAAGAGAGGCTTATTGGTCGGATCGCACTTTTCCGGTACATTCGGATGGAGGGCGTGAGCTACGTCGATGGAGAGCAAGAAGGCCGATGCCAGAGCCTCGTCATAGTCTTCGGCGGACTGGCCTAAAGCGCGGTACAGACGCTGTAAGATATGGGGCAAGACGAGGGAAGCTGCACCTTGTTTCGTCCGGCTGCCAACTTCTTCATTATCAAAGATAGCAATGACATTGATGCCCTCTGCTTCTTGGGCGGACACGAGGCCGTCGACGCAGGCAAAGACCGAGGTCTGGTTATCCAGGCGCGGCGACGAAATAAATTCATTATGAAGCCCCATCAAGCACCCTTCTTCGGTTGGATAGACGGTCAGTTCGTACGATAAGATATCATCTAAACTGCATTGGCACGTCGTCCCTAAGAGCTGCGGTAAAAAGGTCGTATACGACGTATCACCGGCCATAGTCATGAGAGGAAGCATGTCTTTCTGGGGATTGAGGGCTACGCCGTTATTGACGTGACGGTTCATATGGATAGCTAAACGCGGAATGGTCAAAATAGGCCGCCCAATATCGATAAAGCGCACATCCGGATGGAACGCATCTGCACCACGAAGCACGACTTTCCCAGCCATCGACAAAGGGCGGTCGAGCCATGATTCGCGAATCATGCCGCCGTAAAGTTCTGTATTTAATTTACCATACCCTTGTTCTTGTATGCCTGCATTGGGCTTGACTTTTAAGCACGGGAAATCTGTATGGGCTGCAGCAATGCGCAAATGGGTCGCTGCATGTTGGCCAATAGAAAAGGCAATTAACGTAGAATCAAAGATATTTACATAATAGCTTTGCCCCGGTGTGACCTGCCACGGCGTATGCAGGGATAATTCTGTAAAACCATGGGCCTTTAACAACGCTTTGGCTGTTAAGACGCAGTGAAAAGGCGACGGCGACGTATGGATGAATTGCAGTAATTGTTCTGGTGTTGCCATCATGAGACCTCCTTTTGTGGAATTGCCCTTATTATACCATACGTCCTTAAAATAGTCGTATAGGAACGCAAAATAGTAACACAAAATAGTAACACTATCATTCTCAATATCATGATATACTAAACATAAAGCCTATTAATATTCGACAAGGTAGGCACTCGTATGTCTGAAACAATATGTAATTTGATGTGACCTTTGCAGCAGACCTGATGAGTATGGAAGAATGTACGGAATTTTTGCGTCGTGTCCTACCGGGAAAAAAGGCGTTGCCGCAATTTACGAGTTGTTGCCTGTCGTGGTCATAACGCTGTGAAATAAGATAAGCCTATACAATGAAGAAAACCTCTTTAGTAAACAGACTAAAGAGGTTTTTTATATTATTTATATAAATCTTTTAATAAGAACATAATATATATCTATATTTTTAAATAGTAAAATTATATAAAATTTAGAAATGTCCTTGACAAGGAGATACGAATAGAGTACTCTATTCATTGTATTTATGTTGCTTAAAAGTATAATAATGCAACATGGTATAGTTGATGCATGAGCATAGGGGTATGGTCATGTAGAGGAGGATTAGTAATGAAACATACTGCTGTTGCGACCTACGAGGACGATACGCGTGGGTCCTTCCTAAAAGGCTTGGAACGAGTAGGGAATAAACTGCCGAATCCAGCCATTTTATTCTTAATATTCTTTATTGTCTTAGGGATTTTTTCCTTTATTTTTCACGTCATTGGTGTTAGTGCTATCAATCCGAAGACGAATGAATTGATTTACGTCAAAAGCCTGATTAGTGCCGAGGGCCTGGACTGGCTCTTGTCGAACTTAATCAAGAATTACATCAATTTCCCGCCGCTGGGCATGATTATTGTCTTGACCTTTGGCCTTGGCGTCGCATCGGAAACGAGATTATTACAGACCTTAATTCGTCATTCTATGTATAATATCCCGGCCCGGTACGTGACCTTTGCAGTCGTCATCATCAGTTTGATGAGCCATATTGCATCTGATGCAGCTATTGTCATTATGCCGCCGCTGGCTGCGATGCTCTTTTATTCCTTAGGCCGTCATCCACTCGTCGGTTTTGCGTGCTCCTTGGCTGCTATTTACTCCGGCTTTACGGCCAATCTCTTAATCGTCACGACAGACGTCTTGCTCTCTGGGATTACGACGCAGGCCATTCGCATCGTCGACCCGAACCTTACAGTGTCGCCTATTGATAACTGGTATTTTATGTCCTTCTCGGTTATTTACTTAGCCGTGTTGACGACAGTCATTACAGAAAAATTCATTGAACCGCGCATGGGTGTCTATGATCCGGCACATGCTCAAGGCAATTTGGAAATGGAAGACGTATCGCCAGAACAGAAAAAGGCCCTCCATCATACGGGTATTGCTGCACTCATTTACATTGCTGTCATTTTCTTACTGGCCTTCCCAGACAATGGCCTCTTGCGCAACCCGGCAACGCATTCGCTCTTAGGGTCGCCGCTTCTCCGTGGGGTCGTGCCGCTCTTGTGTGGCTTTTTGTTGACCATTGGCATTACGTACGGCGTGTCGTTGAAACGCATTAAGAATGCTGACGATTTAGTCGCTTGCATGACCGATGCGGTCAAAGGCTTGGCAGGCTTTCTCGTCATGGCCTTCTTTATTGCCCAATTCATTGCAGCCTTTGCGTGGACCAATATGGCTTCTATGATTGCCATGAAAGGAGCACTGTTCTTGCAAAACATCGGCATGACAGGTTTACCGGCACTCTTAGGGTTTATGCTCCTCAGTCAGTTCTTAGGTATCTTTACATCTAGCGGATCTGCCGTTTGGGCCTTGCTCTCGACGGTCTTCGTGCCGATGTTCATGCTCCTTGGCTATCATCCGGCCTTCATTCAGGTCGCTTTCCGTGCTGGTGACGGTGCCCTCAATACGGTCGCGCTCGTCAATCCGTTCTTGCCGCTCTTCCTTGCAATCGTTCGGAAATACAAGAAAAACAGCGGTATTGGCACGTATTTAGCTCTCATGATGCCGTACGCTGCAAGCTTTATGGTCATGTGGTACGTCCTCTTTATTTTCTGGTATCTCATGGGCTGGCCTGTAGGTCCTGGCATTCCGCAACGTTTATAACTTTATATTACGTACGTATAACCTGCTAAGTGTGATGCTTAGCAGGTTTTTACTATGCCCATGTAGAATTTACTAACAGATACATTTTTGTCCTAGTGAAGGAGGTTGTATTCATGCAGAATTTTGAATTTTACTCGCCGACGAAAGTCTATTTTGGTAAAGGCCAAGAAGAAAAAGTCGGGGCTATATTAAAAGAATGTGATGCAAAAAAGATTTTTGTCATGTATGGCGGCGGCAGTGCTAAACGGTCGGGTCTCTTAGACCGCGTTGAAGCATCGTTGACTGCAACCGGGCTAGAATACGTCGAATTTGGCGGAGTCCATGCCAATCCCTTGCTGTCTCATACGTACAAGGCCATCGAAAAGGCCCGGCAAGAAGGCATCGATTTTATCCTCGCTGTCGGTGGGGGCAGTGTCATTGACGAAGCCAAAGCGACAGGGTTAGGCCTTTGCTATGACGGAGACGTGTGGGATTTCTATGCGAAAAAAGCAACGCCTCAAGCTATGATTCCTGTCGGTTCTGTCTTGACGATTGCCGCAGCAGGTAGTGAAACGAGCCGCTCCAGCGTCATTACAAATGAACAGGGATGGCTTAAATTGGGCTATTCTAGCGATTTAATCCGGCCTATTTTTACGATTATGAATCCGGAACTCTTATACACGTTGCCGCCGTACCAAATGGCGTGTGGCTGCGTCGATATGATGAGGTTGTAGTGTGTTTTTTAGTACAATAAAATCATTAATTTTATTGTACATGGATGTTTTTACACTCTTCCTGGAGGTATATACTTCTATCTTTTCGAACATATTATGTAAAACTTTGTATTTTCGTTCAAATGTTAATGGGTGTTCCAGCTCTTGTGCCAATGCTTCATAGAAAACCATAGCTTTTTGTATCGTAGCCTCTATGTCTATCACATCTATCGTCTGTTTTTGATATTCTTGAATTTTTTGAGCTACTCGTTCGGTTTCCTGTTTTATGCTTTCCGCTAATTCATCAAATTCATTCTCGGTGAGTCGTTGTTTGATTAAATTAGATACTAATCTTTTCCGTTCGGACTTCAAGTCATTTTGCCGTTTTTGCAAAGCTTGTAGTTCTTTTTCTTTGCCCTTTTTCAGTGCATTGGGAGAATGAGTCTGGAGTTGTTTGCGAAGTTCCTTTTGTAAACTATCTTTATGAGTGAGTAGATGGACGGCATGGTTCCAAACCAGCCCTTCTATGTAAGCTGCATCTATTACTGAACTCTTAGTGCAGCGTTTTCTGTTTTCATAATATTCTGCTCGGGATACTGAACCTGCACAGCGATATGCCGGTGTCTGGTTATGTGATCTGGTAAAACCGCTATATGCTTGTCCGCAGTATCCACATCGTAATAGCCCATATCCTAAAAGGTAGGTCTTCCCAGTACGCTTATGTTGGCTTTTTCGTTTTTTCATGGCCTTTTGGGCATCTTCATATAGTTGGGGAGAGACAATAGGAGGGACTGAAATGGTGAACGGTTCATAATATTTTGAAAGACCGTTTACAATCATTTCTCCTTTATATTTAGGGTTCTTTAATATACGGTTTATGCTGCCGTATGTCCAATGCTGCTGATTGGGGGCTGGAATACCTAAAGAATCCAAATATACAGCCAAACGAACTTGTCCGTAATCTTCGTAGGCTGTTTTTTGAAAAATAAGCTGTACAACGCCGGCAGGAGTATAGGTGGTTCCCGGCAGAGTCGAGGTATCTAATACGAGACATTGATTTTTCTTCACAAATCCCCAAGGAGCTTTGGCTACAAGGTATTTTCCGTCATGATATTTTCGTTGCTTGCCATCATTTAGGCGCATTTTAATAGATTGTAATTCATTTTCGGCTAGTGCTAGCAGCATCGTAAAATATAGCTTACTGTTTGGATTCGTCGTGTCATAGTTTTCCGTAATGGAACGAATGCCTATGTTTAGTTGTTCCAACGTTTTGGCAATACGCAGGCCTTCAAAGGTGCTTCTGCCTAACCTGTCTGTACGATAAAAGAGAACAGCATCAAATAACCCTTTTTTGGCATCTTCCAGCAGCCTTCGGCCTTCCGGGCGTTCTTCCATAGGCAACGTGCCGCTTTGGGCTTCGTCGTAGTATTCCCCGACTATCGTAAGCTGATGAAGTTTGGCATACTCATGTAAGGCCCGTTTTTGCATTTCTATCGTATCTTCTTGTTTCTGCCGAATAGACGAAACGCGGCCATAGTTTACATATCTAATTTTTTTCATAGTGTATATGCTCCTTAAAGATGAAGGATTCTAAGGAATCACGTGAATCGTAATGTTGGCTGCTCGCGGCCAATCCCCATAGTTAGGGACAATTTTTAAGTAAGACGTTCCTACTCGTTTTCCTGTAATGTGTAACAGGGCTTCCGGTTACGAGATCTTTTTCATAGAATACCCTCCTGTGTAAAGAAAAGCGCAATTACAGAATTGCGCTTTTATCATGTGTAGGAATAATGCGTGACAGTATAGAAAATCAATGGGAACTAAACAGGTTTTTAATCTTTTTGACGCCGGACCAGATATTTTTAGCTATCGTCAGTTCCCCTAATTGTTTATTGAGATCCTGAACCATTTGAGTAAGGTCAGCATTCTGTTCACGTAAGCGTTTATTTTCTTCTTCTAACTGTTGCTGTTTCGTCTGGTGTGTAGATGGGATACTAGATTTCTTGGGTGTGCTGGTATTTCGTAGTGTAGCATAGAAATAATGGCCAAGATCTGCGGCTGCAGCTGTTGGTGTAACAGCTGCCAGCGTAGCAGCATCATTACAAAGCGGCTTATCGCCTTCATGTCCAATCGCGGTTACGACAGGAATCGGGTAGGCGGCAATTTCTTTCGCTAACTCAGCAGAAGAAAATTCTAATAGGTCATAGCGGCTGCCGCCACCACGAAGGATGACGAGAATATCAAATGTCTCTTCAGCACGCAGGGATTTCATTGTGGATATAATATTCGTTGCAGTAAGCGTAATACATCTAGGCGGGATAATGGTGAAGTATGCCTTATTGATGGTGGCCATGAAATCGCCAAGTCCTAAGGCTTTCGGGGCCGTAATAATGGCAATATTCTTTTTCTGGAGATGCCCGTCTTTTCCGCGTGTGCCATTGAGTTTAGAAATAAGGCTGCGGCTTTGGCAAGGGCTTCCGGCCTTTTCCCACAAAGAATGTTGTTGTTGTAAATACAGCTGATATTGGGATGGACCTGGTGCATCTTCGATAGCCGTAGCTAAAATTTGTATCGTGCCTTGGCGCGGGTAGAAGGAAACCGTGCCTGTGACGGTAATGCGATCATCAGCTTCTTTTTTCTGCAAAAGAGCTTGTTCTGATTCTGACAATTTTTGCTGTGGCACATAGACGGAAATCGTAGGTTTTCCGGTTTCTGTCTGCGTAAGGGTAAGGGCTGTATACGTATTACCGTGCTTATCCTTTCCTACATAGGTATTGATGATATCTCCCGTAAGGGTTACAGGGGATACGGGAGAAAAATTTTTAATGAGCTCATCATACAGGGATTGGATATCAGAAGGGACAGCAAAAAAAGAGGGAGGCAACGCTTTTTCAAATTTCGATATGTATTCCGGTGCAATAAGCTGTTTGATTTCGTCTATATTTTCGTGCGTAACTTTATCTAAATAAATCTTGCAAAGGTATTTACCTTTGTGTGATTTATCCGGCGGTGTTTCAATTACACCGGCCTTTTTTAGTGTATCGGATATGGTAAAGAAGTTAGATCGTTTTTGCACAGGTTGGGGTAATAAAATATCAGGTTTCTTACGGGAATTTTCTGTAGACATGCTCATACGAATGCATCTCCTTCAATAAGTTAATATGTACATCGCATCTCCTGATAGGTGCGTGCCTAGTCTCCGCCGGAAAATAATGATATGGAGACTATTTTATTATCTTTGACGCTAAACCCTAAGTAGATATTAGCACCATAGCTGTACGGATAATATACGGTACCGTCTTTTTGTTTCATGGCATAGGTGAGCCCATAAGCTTGACGCAGGTCATTGATATCCATGCCAACAGTAATATTTCCTGGGGCAGACCAACCATTGTTCTTTGTCGTAGTAATGGACATGATATGATTGCCGCGCGTTACGATTTCTAGCGAATCGCCATACCAATACGTGGTTTCGGTAATCGTGTTTCTATATACACTCGTAAAGGTACGGCTCGATTGTTTGGTAGGCGCACCATATATGGTGCGGATGTAGTCCATGCCGACATGTAAGGGCAGATTGCCAAGCGTCATATCCTTACTGGTTTGCAAGGGATGAGAGACAAAGGCATCATCCGTATCGGTTAGTGTCAGAGATACCACGGCATTATCTTTGACGCCGATATAAAAGCGGTAAAAACCGCGGCCATTCCCACGGGTGATAAATAGATTTTCAGTATAGACGTAGTAAGTCATCCCGTCTTTAGTGATGACCGCATTGGGTTTACCATATTTTTTAGTGACTTTAGATAGAGAATCGCCGACTTGAATACCGTTTAAAGTGGTAAAACCTGGTTCTGTTACGGTAATACGATGGATATATTGCCGTGATTCATCGCTGTAAATGGTTAAACCATAGGGATATGTCATGACTAAATTAGGGGATTTATATGTATCGGGATAAGTGACTCGTGTCGTAGTTAATGGATTTCCGACCGTGTTATCCAGGATTTTAGGGGAATCAAGGATTGTCAAACCGGCAAGCCGAAACGAATCTTCAGGCAGCGCTGTTTCTGCAAACACGCCGGACGTTAGACAAAAAGCTGCTAAGACGGTGATGCATACCTGTTTTAGTTTCATTGCATACTCCTCCTTTACATAACAATAGCTACTTCTTTTTATGATATTTCAACCAGTGCCGAAGCTTGGCAGATAAAAAGGGATTACTTTTTTTCTGTTATATCTCCAGTTTCGTGGTGTGAACGCAAGTATAGTAGTAAACTTTCTAGTTCTACAGCTTCCTCCGGAGAAAGGTGCTGAATAGCTGTTAACAACCGCTGTTGGGAAGGGGAAGAAATTGTGGCTGGGTTTGGGAAATTTAATGGTAGCGATACACCAAAATGCACCGATATCTTATGTAATGACTGATATCTGGGTATAGTACGGCCACATTCCCATGAAGATATGGTAGAACGAGAAACACCAAGTATAGAAGCCATTTGACGCTGCGTCAAGCGGTTTTGCTTTCGTAATGTGTGTAAATCATCAGCAATAGACATAAAGGCAAAAGAATTTATTTAGTATTAGTAGAACTTTTATGTTTTAAATTATTTTGTAAAAAACGTAAATAATCTTCTAACTGTTCTGCTATTTCAGGAGCTGTTTTAGGAATTTCTTCCATTAAACGATGTTGACTGGGAGTCAGTATTTGATACTTAACATTTGGCTCAAAACTTCCTGAAAGTAGTATTTGTACATCAATACCAAAATGCTGGGCTATTCTATTTAGATTTCCTGAGCGGGGTTCCTTTTTTCCCATTTCCCAAGCAGAAACTGAGCTTCCCGTTACTCCGGCTATAACAGCAAATTCTTTTTGTGATAGGCCTGCACGTGTTCGTAATGTTTTTATGGTATCTCCTATTGACATTCTTTTTCCACCTTTCTATATACTCAATATTTTATATGTTATACGCAGTTTTTTCAACCTAAACAACATTTTTTTTGATTTTATACTATTCTTTTTAACACTTTTTATATTGAAAAGAATTTAAAAGAATAGTATAATATTAGTAAGTGAGGTGAGGATATTGGAATGATGGTAAATTCTTATGAAGTAAAAATGTCTCTTGAAGAGGCTCGTCTTTTACGAAAGAAAAGACAAAAGGATATGGCTGAAATTTTATCAGTTAGTATTGGCACATACCGCAAATTGGAAAGAAACTCAGAACTCTTAACTATTGGGCAACTAAAAAAAATTACTAAGTTTTTGAATCTTCCCTATTATGCATTTAATTTTTTTTAGCTCTAAAATAAACTTTTAAAAACTTTTATAAAATAAAAGAACTTAAAAGAATTAAAAAAGACAAAAAAACTAAGAGGAACATATGAAAATTAACTGTAATATCAATGGAATGCATTTAACTGTAAGTAAAAGCACAATACGAAAATCATCGGATGGAGAATCCTTAGTGGGATATTCCTCATCAGGTGATATCGTCATCATCCAAATTTTGGATGATGGGTATAACATCGAAATCCAATCAGAAAAATTACCCCACTATGAGGAGGTGGATTAAATGATTAAGGGATTTAAAAAGTTTCCTGAAAATATGCGATTGACATATATTGAACGGGTCACATATACAGCAGATTTATTTAAAGATTCAGATGTGCCATATGTACAAGTCCGTCTATGTTATCAGCCTAAGCGGGGTAGGCGAAAAGGGCCGCTATATACCGAATGTATCCAGACGGTTGCTCCTAATATTTCAGAGGCAGAACGCCAAAGGGCTAAGGAAAATCTAGCTAAAATTATTTTGGAGATGTTTTTTGAAAGCTGTAAACCGACTACATCGGCAGTATAAAGGAGGCGCATGTATATGAAAAAAGTCGAAGTATTTTATATTACGCCGGAAGAAGCTGAGCAAGAAGGCTTGGAACTAATGACGGAGGAAGAAGCCGCTGCTTTATTAGGCGACGGCTGGGATGAAGCACCGGACGTGCCGGAAGACGAAGAGGAAGGAGGCGATACAGATGGATCCCAAACGACAAGCCGCACACCAGGAACTGGTAGATAAAGTTATCCAGCAAATCCAGGAAGGGAAACCATTTTTCTGGGATCCCGGCCATAACCAGAAAATTATCAACGGGTCTACGAACGTAGCCTATCGCGGTGGGAACATTGTACGTCTTTCTATTGCTGCCATGGAACGCGGTTATTCAGATCCACGCTGGGTCACGTACAAACAGGCTAAGGATAATGGCTGGCATGTGCGGAAAGACGAACACGGCGTAAAAATCGAAGTATACCAACAATATACAGGCAGTAAAAAGAAAAAAGAGGAAGAGGATGAAAAAGAAGACGTAAAATCCCCTTCTTTACGGATTGGCCAACGATACCGTGTTGCTACGCCAACCGTGTTTAATGCCGAACAAGTGGAAGGTATGCCACCGTTGCCGGAGCTTTCTAAAGAACACAGGGAACAGCTAGAAAAAGAACGTGTTGAAGCCATTGAAACCATTATTGCCCATTCAGAGGCGCCGGTTCATTACGACCAATTAGTCCGCAATTATTATTCACCGAGTGAAGATGCCATCCATGTCATGCAGAAGGAAAAATTCCATCATGCAGACCGTTTTTATAGCACTGTATTGCACGAAATAGGGCATACTACTGGGCATGAATCACGGCTGGATCGGGATATGACTGGCTCTTTTGGTACGGAATCGTATGCTAAAGAAGAACTGCGTGCAGAACTTACGTCCATGTTTTTGAATCAAGAGTTCAATATGCAGTTTGATAAAGACCACTTTAAAGAACATGCGGCATATCTCCAAAGCTGGGCAAAAGTATTAAAGGATGACCCGGAAGAGTTGTTCCGTGCGGCTGCCGATGCTGAAAAAGCAGCGGATTATATCCGGACGAATATGTTAGAAAAATACCTGACTAAGGATAAAGCACAGGAAAAAAGCGCGGAGCATACGGTCACGCTTTCGCAGCTGGAAAACATGGACCAAAAGGAGCTGAATCGGTATGGGGAACAACTAAAAGCACGCCGGGATTGGGAAATTTGGCAGGCAACGGATAAGATGCCTCCTGAAATTGCGCGGGAATATACCAACCGATTACAAGAAGAGGATTGGCTTTCACAGCGTAATAGTGCTGGTGCTATATGGGAAAAAGCAGTGCTGCCGCTAGAAGTAGATAGTAATAATAGCAAAGCAACTGATGTCAAAAATCAGATTTCTAAAGCAGGTTGGCTGTTACAAGCACAAAAAAATCAGCAACGTATGGCAGATTTGAAAGAAGCTTATCCCATCCGCCCGGGTGAGCTATATGTAGAAATCCGGTATTCAGAAGAATTGCCCGGTGAAAATAAAGAAAAGCCGTATGATTGGGATAAACCGGTGCAACTAAGTATCGCAGCAGCAGAACACTTATTTAAAGAAGCAGATGCAAAGCGGTATTTATCGAATACGTTGAGTGGATATGAGCATACTTATGGAAAGACTGATTTTTATATCAAAGACCCGAACATGCAATGCGATGAGATAACTAAACCATATGAAGACCGCTATGATTTGGGCTGTTTAAACGGGGGGCTGGTGCAGCATGTGCTATCTCAACGGACTAAGATAGGCCCTAAGCTGGAACAGACATACAAGGAGCAAGAAAAAGAGTTTGGTAAATATGTTATCAAAGAAAAACCAAAAGAATTTAATACTTACCCGCAGATTGGGATAAAGGAAGCCTTTGTTCTCGCCAATCAGGACCGCCCCGTAAAGCCGCATAATCCGACGATTACAATGCAATACGGCAATGGTAAACCTGAAGCATATACCTTAGATTTAGAAGCCGGGTATAAAGCTATGCGGTACTTAAAAAATAGGCAGGATGTATGGAATGCTATGGCAGGATTTAGGGATGGGGGACGCAAGGAAAACGTTGATATAGCATACACTATCCAAAAGGATGGGGAATTGATGTATAAAGGGCAGTATAGCCTGGGAAAAGAAAAAGACTCGTTTAAAATGCATGTGTATTTAAAGAGTGAGATTGGACACGCCCTTCAAAAGGATAAAGTCGTGGGAAAAACACCGGAGGAACGACCGCGGCATAATATTTCGCGGACGATTGAGTTGAAGCCTAAAAAACGCCGTAAAGTCGTTTCCCGAAGAAAGACGACGGCGACGAAAGACCGGGGAAGGTAGTGGAATTTCCTGTGAAAGGAGCTGAATGTATATGGAGCATTCGATACAGGATACGTTATGGAAGAAACAACATAACCGGAAAGAAAACCTGACAGAATTCATGACGATGGATGATAGTGATGATCCGGAAATCCTAGAAGCAACAGGGATGACCAAAAAAGAAAAAGAGTTCTTGCAGTCTGAGCTTAAATTCCTGCGCTACTGTGATGATAACCTCACGGATGCCATCGAAAGCGGGGACGAATACCAGACCAAAAAATGGGCAGAGCAATACAATTCCTGCAAAGGCCTCATTTCTTTGTATATGCGGCGGCACAATATTAAGTACCGCATGACAAAAGATAAGGATATCGTAAAAGACGTTGCCCATGCCAAAGTACATAAAGAAAAAAAAGAGCAGGATGTACCGCACGAAAAGAAAAAACGAATAGTTGTAAAACATCGTTCTAATGAACGGGGCCGTTCATTAGAACGGACTAAAAAATACTAAGGAGGGATGTATGTATGATACCGGAAGAGATAAGGGAGTATGCCCAATGGATTGTCTGGAAATACATGCCGAATGAAAAAGGGAAATTAACCAAAGTCCCTTTTTCTCCTCATACCGGGGAAATGGCCAGTGTACAAAGGCCTTTGACCTGGGGCACATATGAGGAAGCCTGCCGGGTCGCCTATAGGTACGACGGACTGGGATTTATGTTTACTGCACAGGATCCATTTATTGGCATCGATATAGACCATTGCATCCATGATACTGTAATGACCGTAGAGGCAAAGAGGATGATGAAGCAGATTGGGTCTTATACGGAAACCAGCCCTTCCGGTAATGGCATTCATATTATTGGCAAAGGAAAACTGCACCGCGGGCACCGGGGCTTCCGCCGTGGGAATATTGAACTATATGCGGACGCACGGTTCTTCACGGTAACAGGGGCAATGCTGTTAGATGTCCCGATTGCAGATATCTAACTTATTGTGGATTACATGGAAGATACATTTACCGGGACGTATATGGATACAGATGAGGATATAGCGGTTCCTACTGAGCCTGGCGATACAACACTGACCAAGGAAGATAAAACACTCCTAAAAGCGTTGTTTGCGCAGAAAAATGGCAGTCTTTTAAAGGAACTGTGGGAAGGGAAACATGCACGCAGCGGAAATGCATCTGAAGATGATTTATTCTTCTGCTGGCAGGTCAATTATCGCAATAACAATGATTTGGTGCAGACGGATCGTATCTTTCGGAATAGCAAACGTATGCGGAAGAAATGGGACACACGACATTATGCTGATGGGTCAACGTATGGACAGCATACGTTGAAGGTAAGTCTTAACAAAGGCTGCAAAGCCGGAAAGGGATGAAAGTAATGGGATTACGTATGAAAAGCCAAAACCAGAATGTCAATACATGTGTTTGGATGCGCAGCGATTTTCATCAACGGCCAGAGATTAAGTATTTAAGACGTCAAGCCAATGGGGTAGCGTTAGTTGTTTTGTATCAATGGATTGTTGAAGAATCCTTAGCTTATGAAGAAGGGATTCTGCCTTCGGATATATTTTATAGAAAAACGGAGGACAATCAATTTCAAGTATTTGGCAAAGATCTTATTGAAAAAGGGTTAGTATTACTTTCTAAATTAGAACTCATTGAAATTTATCGGGATGGAAGAATCTATGTACCAAATCAGCCCTTTATCTTTCGGGGAAATGATAAGGATAATCCCAATAAAAGGAGACGGTACAATGAGTAAAAGTAATCGATTATATTTTTTTAAAGTCTTTAAAAACTTTTATCGTACACCAGAACACAAGTATCTCAGAAGACAAGAAAATGGTGTTAGTTATGTATATTTATATAACATTATGCTGGATTTAGGACTAGAAACAGAAGGTAAGTTACAAATGCATGTAGGAAAAGAAGTCATACCACTGACAGATAAAGATATTGCTAAAGAAGCTGAATTATCCATTGATACGGTACAAATGGGAATCCTGCATCTTTATAAAGCAGGGCTGGTCGAACAATTAGTAGATGGTACATTTTATATGACTAAGTTTGAAAATATAGTTGGAAGTGAAACCGATTCAGCGCAAAGAATGCGCAAAAAAAGAAAGAGCTTTAATGAATCTGCAAGATATAGAATTAAAAAAGATGCTCAGCAAAAGCAAAATACTAATAGACTTTTACCTCCATAAAAGTGGTACTAAGTTTTGAATATTGTGAAAAAATGGTGGTACTGGAATTTAAAAATAATTTTGAAAACTAACGAGAATGGCATGGTTAAGCGAAAAAATATATAGTTGGCAAAAACTCAGGGTAGTGAGTGGCAAAAACTCAGCAAAATTTTAGCAAAAAAACAGGTATTTTTCATCTTTAAATTTTTAAGTAACATAGCAAAAAAAGCTGCTCAGTACCACTGATTTTTGATGTAAAAATGGCTTAACCATGCCATTGAAGGTGGCATCACATTGTGCGCCAAATGTGACGCGTACCATTTCTAAAAGAACGCTTCTTATTGGCAAAACATTGGCAAAAAAACGGCAAAAAAAGTAGTACTATAGCTCCAAAAAGTTGGCAAAAAAGCATATCCAGTACCACTACTTTTTGATATAAAAATGGCTTAACCACGCCGTTAAAGGTAGCGTCACATTGTGCGCCAAATGTGACGCGTACCAGCGCACAATGTGACGCTAGATATTTAGAGTATAGAGTATATGCACAGTAAGATACTCTGTCAGACCAAAAAGAAGTAAGGAGGGAAAGAAACTTAATTCTTAAAGCTTAAAAAGAAAACATAAAAATTAAGACACATTGTGGATAACTGAAAAGAAAAGGAATCAGGCTTATATAGACTGATTCCAACGTAGTTATTTTGGAAAGGATGAATCCGTATGATAAACACGATTGAAGTGATTGGAAATATTGGCAAGATGGAGGACTTAGAATGCACGAAAACAGGCATTTCCATGCTGAAATTTAGTGTGTGTGAAAATGTTCGTTTTAAAAAAGGTGAAAACGAGTGGGAAACACTGCCGCAATGGCATTACATCGTCGCTTGGAGAGACTTAGCGGAAAATGCAGAAAATGTCTTAAAACCGGGCATGCTGGTGTTTATTCGTGGCAATCAACGTCTTTCTACCTACGAAGATAAAAACGGCGTTACAAGGGAAACTAGAACGATTTACCCAGAGATTATCGCACCAGTAATACCTGCGTGGAAGAAAAAAGATAAACAAGCTACATCATTTGACGATATGGGGCAAGAATTTACAGAAGATATTCCGTTTTAGTCAAGGAGGAGATTGAGTATGGCAGAATTACAGTGGAATGAAGAAAAAATATTCCAAGAAATCAAGGATTTTGTAGTTAATCATGAACAGCAGTTTAAACAATACCCGGGTATTGCCATTTCTAAAGAAGGGAGCATTAAATATTTTAGAACTACCAAACCGTTGAATGTGGCGGAACGAACGGATTTAAATACGGTGTTGGATAATTTTGAAACACCGTATAATTATAAACTTTTATCTTCTGACTACATCGTAAAATCTTCTGCTGAACCCTTTAAAGCAGATGACATTAAAAACGGATTAGCTATGATTAATCGAATAGCATCAGAAGAAAATATCGAAAAAGTAGTTCAGGAAAATATGGAGGGATTGGCATTTCAAAAAAGACGGAATTTGGAAACTAAAATGATACGGTTTGCCTTAGCGACCGGTGCTAAAGTCATTACGAAGGACACGCACACTATTCAAGGGAAAGATGGGAAAGCGTTATTTTATCAGAAAGCTAGATATTTAACGTTTGCTTCCCCTCAACAGGAAAAACAGGTACGGGAACTATATCAAAACGTAACAGAAAAAACAAAAGAATGGGTGCGGGTATTTAACGTAAATGAACTGACACTTAGTCAGCAAAATCCAATCGGCACAGCGTATGTACCTAATCTTGGGGAACAAAAAGAAGCGATTGCTAAAGAAGCAGAGAAATTAACGCTAAATCGTATGCAAGATGTTGCCTTTAGTTACGAAGAAGGTGTTCCACTGAAAGATAATCGCCCTATCAATGCTGTTACCATCAAGGATACGTATAATTATGGGGTAAATTGTGTTTCAAATTTTCCAAGTGAGCCGGATAAACAAAAGGAATATGTACAAGCGTTAGATGTTGCGAATACCTATGTCGAAACTGAAATTCATAAGGTGATGCAACAACAACGTGCTAGGGATAATACGAGCCTTCATCAGTCTCCTCTAAAACAGGAAGCGCAGCGAATCAAGAAAGCGATTATACGCCGGAAACCGGCAAATGACCGTAATAGAGGGCGATAACATGGCCGATTTACTATATATCCTGTTTACGCTTACGGTATTAGTGCTGTTAATAGCTGCCATTTGGTGGTGTGATACCTTTTTGCGGAAAAAGTAATAGAACTGAAGTGAGACGAGGTGATAAAACATGAAAATGGATAGAGAGAAATTTTTAGAAAAAGCGATAGCTGCTGGAAAAATTAGTGTTCCAGGGGAATCTGTGATGATTGACGGCAAACGGTGCCAAAAAGGAAAGACAGAAACGGTAGTACGACGAAAAAAAATATATGAATTTCAGCGATATTACCGGGAAGACGGGGATATAGAGTCGCTCCGGGAAGCGTATCGGGAACTTATGAATTATATCGCAAAACGGGATCATATGCCCTATAAGTTCTATTAGGATGGGAGGTGTGCCAGATGAATATTACCTTGGATATGGAATATTTTGCCGCCGATTTTGCAGACCAATTACAGCAACAAGGTGTAGAGATAGGTGATTTTCCTGTCATATGGTATCAGAATTACCGCAATTACATCATGATTTTAAGTATAGAGGGGCTAGTGACAGAAAAAGAGAATGAGCGAATTTTAGAACGGTTAAAAAAACTCATGCTCAAAAAGCTGCAACAATGCCAAAAAAAGGCTGCGCAAGATACCGTACAGGATGTGATAGTATGACCAAAATCAAAAAAGAGGCTTTTTTACAGCTTTGCCGGAAAGTAAATGTCAATGTGCCGGAAGAAACCTTGCGGCTGGCCGTGGATGTGGCGTATCGGCAGATTAGCCATGGCCGCTGGCAATATGGCAACCCGGCGTCGGTTTTTATGCGGGACCGGTTGCCCTGTATCCGCTATCAGGAAGGTACTTGGTGGCATTATGACGTGGTCAAAGGACTATGGTTTTAAGGAGGTAATACGTATGCATACAAACGTAAAAGATGCTAATGGTTGGATTTCTGTGGATAAAAAGCTGCCGGAACGGATGGTGCAGGATGGAATGTTCTCCAAATCATCCCAAAAGGTGCTGATATATGTCACGTGGTACAGTGAGACAGATGAGGAAGATATCCGGCACCTGATTTCGACAGGTATCTGCTATGAAACGGCAGATGGGCGTATTTCATGGGAAGATAATGAAAACGTGAATGGGGATTACGAAGAAGTTACCCATTGGCAGCCACTTCCGGAGCCTCCTTTGGAGAGATGACAGATGACGGAAAAGGAAATACAGTGCGTTATTGGGCATGGCATGGGACTGGCTAATATCGTTATTCCGAATACCTTACTAGTCGCACCGGGTGGAATGTATGAGGCAGATTTGTTGTACATTACAAAGAATAATTACTTGTATGAAATTGAAATCAAAGTAACCTATCAGGATTTTTGGAATGATTTCAAAAAAAGATTGTATCATTCATCCCCTAAGGTACGAGGCCTCTATTATGCCATGCCTGAAGAACTCTATATGCAGCATACGGATATCCTAGCCCATATAGAGCAAATCAGGCCTCATCCTGGACTTATACTTTGTCATGCAAAAGGATACAGCATACAAAAACGGTGCCAGGTACGCAGGAATGTGTCATCGCTTTCACGACAAGAGAAAGATAACTTTATGAGGCTTGGATGTATGGCTTGGTGGAGCAGGGACTATGCCCGGTATAGGCATACGTTACAGAAGGAGATGTAAAAGAATGGAATATATCATTAACCCTTGGTGGTTTTATCTGATTGATATGATTGCTAAAGCTAACACTTTCTTCTTGGTGACTACCATTATTGCAGGTGTAATAACGATGAGATTTTTTGCTTGGAGCATAAATGAAAAAGATACCGACAAGGACATTGGGGAAGGAAAAACTTGGGAGAATGAGGCTGAATTTTATCAGGATAAAAAGAAATCACGGAAAAAGCATGGAGGTGTTTGTTTATATTTGATGAATTGCAACTTTTAGTGCGACACTCGTAATTCATGTACAAGTACCTCAAA
>OIXX01000453.1_pt1 | contig 25270 bp, 17 predicted proteins | sample 1588161 | NCBI WGS metagenome assembly OIXX01 (sample SAMN03283274) | human gut metagenome | biome: human-associated habitat; material: feces | host: Homo sapiens | place: Peru | collected 2012
AGATGGCCTACATGCAAATCATCCGCACGGCCATCCGCTGCCCGCTCATGCTCGTGTTCGCCTTCGCCATGGCCTACATTATGGGCGGCTGGCTGGCGTTCATCTTCCTCGCCATCGTGCCGCTCCTCGCCGTGGCCCTCATCGCGATCATCAAGGTGGTCCACCCCATCTTCAAGCGTATCTTCCACAAGTACGATGAGCTCAACGAGAGCGCCGAGGAGAACCTCTCCGCTATCCGCGTGGTAAAGAGCTTCGTGCGCGAGGACTACGAGAAGGCTAAGTTCGAGAACGCCGCCGAGGACGTCAGGCGCGACTTCACGCGCGCCGAGCGCATCCTCGCCCTCAACGCCCCGATCATGAACTTCGCCATCTACGTGGTTATGGCCTCCGTAATCGGGCTCGGCTCCTATGCAATCATCTCCACGAAGGGCCAGCTCATCGACGTGGGCCAGTTCTCCTCGCTCATCACCTACGGCTTCATGATCCTCATGAGCCTCATGATGATCTCGATGGTGTTCGCCATGATCACCATCGCAGAGGAGGGCGCCAACCGCATCACCGAGGTGCTCGAGGCCAAGCCCGAGATCGTAAGCCCCGAAGGCGCCGTGACCGAGGTCGCCGACGGCTCGATCGACTTCGACCACGTGGGCTTCTCCTACGCCGGCAACCGCCGTCGCGAGGCGCTCGCGGACATCGACCTGCACATCAAGAGCGGCGAGACCATCGGCATCATCGGCTCCACCGGCTCCTCCAAGTCGAGCCTCGTGCAGCTCGTGCCGCGCCTCTACGACGTCACCGAGGGCACGGTGCGCGTGGGCGGGCGCGACGTGCGCGACTACGACGTGGACGCCCTGCGCGACCAGGTTGCCATGGTGCTCCAGAAGAACGTGCTGTTTTCCGGCACCATCGCCGAGAACCTGCGCTGGGGCAGGGAGAACGCCACGGACGAGGAGGTTGTGGAGGCGGCCAAGCTCGCCCAGGCCGACGAGTTCGTGAACGGCTTCAAGGACGGCTACGACCACATGATCGAGCAGGGCGGCACCAACGTCTCCGGCGGCCAGAAGCAGCGCCTCTGCATCGCGCGCGCCCTGCTCAAGCACCCCAAGATCCTCATCCTCGACGACTCCACGAGCGCCGTCGACACCAAGACCGACAAGCTCATCCGCGAGGGCCTCAAGAGCTACCTGCCCGAGACCACCAAGATCATCATCGCCCAGCGCACGGGGTCGGTGGAGGACGCCGACCGCATCGTCGTGATGGACGACGGGCGCGTGAGCGCCGTGGGCACCCACGAGGAGCTGCTGCGCACGAGCGACATCTACCGCGAGGTGTACCTCTCGCAGAACAAGCAGAGCCACGACGAGAAGGAGATCGCGCATGCCTAACCAGATGCCCAAGAAGCGCCACATGGGCAAGACGGCCCTGCGCACGCTCAAGATGCTGTTCGGGTTCTATCCCGTGCTGCTGCCGGTGGTTCTCGTCTGCATCGTCGCCAACGGCGTCATCCAGACCATCCCCAACGTCTTCATGGAGCGCGTGCTCGCCATCGTGCAGGACAGCTGGGAGAGCGGCGACTGGGCAAGCGTCTCGGGTGCCGTGCTCACCAACGTGGGCATCCTCGTTGCCCTCTACCTCGCAGGCATTGCCGTGAACGCGTTCTGGAACCAGGCCATGGCAATCGTCACGCAGGGCTCGCTCAAGAAGTTCCGCGTGGCCATGTTCGACCACATGCAGGACCTGCCCGTCCGCTACTTCGACACGCACCAGCACGGCGACGTGATGAGCTACTACACCAACGACATCGACGCCATGCGCATGATGATCTCGCAGTCGCTCCCGCAGCTGCTGCTCACGAGCCTCATCATGCTCTCGGTGATGGCCATCATGTTCTTCTACAGCGTCCCGATGGCACTCGTGGTCATCGCCGGAGCCGCCTGCATGGCGTGGGCAACCAAGTTCCTCGGCGGCCGTTCCGCCAAGAACTTCCTGCGTCAGCAGCGCGCCGTGGCCAAGCTCGAGGGTTCGGTCGAGGAGTTCATGGGCGGCGAGAGGGTCATTAAGGTCTTCTGCCACGAGCAGGAGGCCGAGGCCGACTTCGCCCGCATCAACGAGGAGTGGGAGGACGCCGCGCGCAAGGCCAACAGCTACGCCAACACGCTCATGCCCATCCTCATGAACATGGGCAACCTCCTCTACGTCATCGTCGCCATCGCCGCGGGCGTCCTCATCTCCACGCACGCCCCCAACCTGTCCATCTCGGGCCTGCCGCTCACGGTTGCCGTGGCGGTGCCCTTCCTCAACATGACCAAGCAGTTCGCCGCGCAGATCGGCCAGGTCTCCAACCAGATCAACTTCGTGGTCATGGGCCTTGCCGGCGCCGAGCGCATCTTCGAGCTGCTCGACGAGGAGCCCGAGCAGGACGCGGGCTACGTCACGCTCGCGAACATGGCCGTCGAGCATGGCGAGCTTGTCGAGAGCGAGAAGCGCACGGGCCTCTGGGCGTGGAAGCACACGCACAAGTCCACCGGCATCACGGACTACGTGCCACTTCGCGGCGACGTGCGCATGGAGCACGTGGACTTTGGCTACGTGCCCGGCCACGAGGTGCTGCACGACGTGAGCGTCTATGCCAAGCCCGGCCAGAAGGTGGCCTTCGTTGGCGCCACGGGTGCCGGCAAGACCACGATCACCAACCTCATCAACCGCTTCTACGACATCGCCGACGGCAAGATTCGCTACGACGGCATCAACGTGAACAAGATCCGCAAGAGCGACCTGCGCCGAAGCCTCGGCGTGGTGCTGCAGGACGTGAACCTGTTCACCGGCACCGTCATGGACAACATCCGCTACGGCAAGCTCGACGCCACCGACGAGGAGTGCGTGGCCGCCGCCAAGCTCGCCGGCGCCGACGACTTCATCACGCGCCTGCCGCAGGGCTACGAGACGATGCTGACCGACAACGCCGCGCAACTCAGCCAGGGCCAGCGGCAGCTCATCTCCATCGCCCGCGCCGCCGTGGCCGACCCGCCCGCGATGATCCTCGACGAGGCCACGAGCTCGATTGACACGCGCACCGAGGCCATCGTGCAGCGCGGCATGGACGCGCTCATGCAGGGCCGCACCACGTTCGTCATCGCGCACCGCCTCTCCACCGTGCGCAACTCCGACGTGATCATCTGCCTCGACCATGGGCGCGTCATCGAGCGCGGTACGCACGACGAGCTCATCGCCAAGAAGGGCTACTACTACCAGCTCTACACCGGCGCCTTCGAGCTCGAGTAGGTTTTCTCAGAAGGTTCCCGTCCGATCCCCGGGGGAGGCTCGTAGGTAATCGAGTCTCCCCCGTTCTTCTATGCTCGCTTGAGCGTCCAGCGCGCGCCGCCTTGAGCCGACGCTGCCGCTCCTTCTCTCGCTGGTCAAACCACATGAGGTACTCGTAGCGCTGCTTTGCTCGCTCGGCCCCAACCGGACTCCGGCTCAAGCCTCTTAAACAGGCGGCCCTTCGCATCCATGACGGCACAGAACAGCGCGACGGCCACCACCAACTCGATACCAATCGCCCATCCCTGGCCAATACCAAGGATGGTAATGCTGACCGGCGGGACAATAAATTTGAACCGGAAGCACGAGCGTCACCGCAGGCACGGCATGGCGCTCAGCAGAGACACCCCGAATCAACGGTCCGAGGCGCTTAACCGCCAATCGATATGTGTACCTGCATACTGAGCATCAAGGCTACCGCCCGAGAGCTCTACGACGCAATAAACCACAAGTACGCGCTCAGCCTCGCCCCCGCCTCCGAAGGGGCGGAGCTACGGGAGTCGCTCATCAAGGACGTCGCTTCCCAGCTCAACAGGAGCGTCAACGAGATTTTGGGATACCGTACAGTGCGGGTTATGATTCGAGGCGCGGAGCACATGCCCCCGCTCCAAACCAGGTGCCGAACCTCATGATGGAACTTGTCCACGCCTTCGACCTCGACGTGCGCTCGGGAAGAGACCCGTTCCAGCGCGAAGCGGACTTCCACATGCGCTTCGAGAGGATCCACCCGTTCGAGGACGGTAACGGCCGGACGGGACGCATTCTGCTCTTTCGAGGTCTCATTGCGTCCAACCTGCCGCCTGCCGTCATATCAATCGACGACCGGGCTACCTACCTCGACCTCATTGCCACCAGGACGTGTCAGGACTCGCGAACTTGCTCGAGAAACTCTCCACGAACGAGGCGGCGCGCATGGAAGTCTTCTCGCAGATCGCCCCGCAAGATAGGTAAGCCCGCTGAGAGAAGAGGGGCCACTTCGGCCACACACGGACGTCAGCACCGCTTGGACGTTACGCGGCTGGCCGTTCGCCCTCCCAGCGCCACCAGAGCCACATCACAAGGATCACGCCGCAGGTCACGAAGATGTCCGCCACGTTGAACACGGGGAAGTCCATGAACGTGGTCGCGAAGAAGTCCGTGACCTCCCCTGCCGCCACACGGTCGATGAGGTTGCCCACGCCGCCGCCTGCCACCGCGCCAAGAGCACAGGCAAGCGCCGCCGGCATGGTGCGCTCGCGCAGCACCCACGCTGCACACGCAGCCACAATGCCTACGGCGAGCAGGGCAAACACCCACGTGGAGCCTGATCCGATGGAGAACGCCGCGCCCGTGTTCTTCACGAGCACGAGGTCGAGGTACCCCGGCACCACGGTGACGCGGCCGCCCGCAAGCGCCGTGCGCGCCCAGGCCTTGGTGACCTGGTCGAGCACGACGCCCACAAGCGCCACGCCGCAGCAGCCGGCGACATTGACAGCGTTCACGCGCGAGGGCGCGCCGTCACCGTGACCGGCGGCGGCGCCCTCGTCGCGCGTCTTGCGGTCGTCGGCCACGACGCTACTCCGCCGTGGCCGCGCTGGCCACGGCATCGTGGCAGCGGCAGCAGAGACCGTCGACGCCGAGCTTGCGGTAGTTCCAGCAGCGTGGGCACTTCTCGCCCTCGGCGGGGAGCACCTCGGCCGCCAGCTCGTCACCCTCGCGCACCTCCACGGCCGAGCACACGAGCGCCTCGGCGAGGACGTCGGCCTCGTTCGCGAGCAGCTCGTAGCTCGAGCTCGGCAGCGTCAGCACGGCGCGGGCGGCCTGCGTGGTCTTTTCGGTCACCACGCCAGCGGCCTGGGCCTCCTCGTAGGCCTTCGTGAAGGCGCCACGGGCCTCGAGCAGCGCGTTGTAGGTGGGCAGAAGCTTGGCCACCTGGTCGGCGGCAAGCGGACTCTTCCACCAGTCGAGCAGCGCGGCGAACTCCTGGCCGTCGCGGGCGCTCGCGGGCAGGTGCGCCAGCACCTCGTCGCAGGTGAAGGCCAGGATGGGCTGCATGTCTCGGAGCAGCATCTCGAGCAGGTAGTGCCAGCAGGTCTGGGCGCTCCTGCGCTCGCGCGAGTCCTTGCCGCCGCAGTACATGCGGTCCTTCGTGGCGTTAAGGTAGCCGTTGGAGAGCTCGGTCACCACGAAGTCATAGAGCGCGCGGTACACCTGGTAGAAGCGGTAACCCGCGTAGGCCTCGGAGACCTTGTCGTGCATGTCGCAGGCACGCGCCAGCACGAGCAAATCGTAGGGTTCCATCTCCGCCACCGGAACGAGGTCGCACTCGGGGTCGAACTGCCCCTCGAGCTCGCCGAGCAGGAAGCGGTAGGTGTTGCGGAAGCGGCGATAGGCGTCAGAGGTGCGCGCGAGGATCTCGTGGTCGATGGCCACGTCGTTGGACGTGTCCGTGGAAGCCACCCAGAGGCGCAGGATGTCGGCGCCCATCTCGTCGCAGACCTTGTTGGGGTCAATCACGTTGCCGAGCGACTTGGACATCTTGCGGCCCTGGCCGTCGAGCGTGAAGCCCTGGGAGACGACGGCCTTGTACGGCGCGTAGTCGTTGGCGCCCACCGAGGTGAGAAGCGAGCTCTGGAACCAGCCGCGGTGCTGGTCGGAGCCCTCGAGGTACATGTCGGCCGGGTAGTGGAGCTCGTCGCGGAACTCGCAGACGGCCTTCCAGGACACACCGGAGTCCCACCACACGTCGAGGATGTCCTTGTCGGCCTTGAGGTGGTGCCCACCGCACTTGGGGCACACGCAGGCCTCGCCCAGGTAATCCTCGGGCTTCTCGGTGAACCAGGCGTCGGAGCCCTTCTCGTGGAAGAGCTTGATGACGGCGTCGAGCGTGGCGTCGTTCATGACCGTCTCGCCGCAGTCCTCGCAGGTATAGCTCGGGATGGGCACACCCCAGTTACGCTGGCGCGAGATGCACCAGTCGGGCCTGCCCTCCACCATGGCATGGATGCGCTTTTCGGCGCGGGCCGGGTACCACGTGACCTGGTGCTCGATGGCGTCGAGCGCCTCGCCGCGCAGGCCCGTCTTGTCCATGGAGACGAACCACTGGTTGGTGGCGCGGAAGAGCACCGGCTGGTGGCAGCGCCAGCAGTGCGGGTAGCTGTGCGTGATCTTGACCTCGGCAACGAGGGTGCCCTTGTCGCGCAGGAAGTCGATGATCTTTGGGTTGGCCTCGTCGGTGTCCATGCCGGAGAACGGGCCGCCCGTGCCGAACTCGGTGCCCACGTAGAACTTGCCGTCGTCGTCGACCGGCATGCAGACGTCCATGCCCTCCGCCACGCAGACGTAGTAGTCGTCGACGCCGTGGCCGGGCGAGTTGTGGACGATGCCGGTTCCCTCGTCGGTGCCAACGTAGTCGGCGAGCAGGGCCACGCCCTCGACGCCGTCGAAGATGGGCTGCTTGTAGTGCAGGTGGTCGAAGGTCTCGGCCTTCACCACGTACGGCTTGCCGTCGACCATGACCGGCGTGTAGTCCCAGCCGGCCACCTCGCAGACCTTGGGTGCGAGCGCCTCGAGCATGATCTCGGCGCGGCCGTCGTGCTCAACGGCCACGTAGTCGGCCTCGGGCTTGAGCGAGACCGCCTGGTCGGACGGCATCGTCCAGGGCGTAGTGGTCCAGATCACGAAGTCGACGGGGCCGTCGAAGCCCTCGAGGCCGGCCGGCTTCGTGGTGAGCTCGAAGCGCACGTAGATGGACGGCGAGGTCTCGTCGCCGTACTCGATCTCGGCCTCGGCGAGGGCGGTGTGGCAGTGCTTGCACCAGTGCACGGGCTTGCGGCCGCGGAACACCATGCCCTTGTCGAACATCTTCTTGAAGACCTCGATGTCGGCGGCATCGTGCTGGTGGTAGAGCGTGAGGTAGGGGTGGTCCCAGTCACCGAGGACGCCGAGACGACGGAAGCCCGCCTTCTGGAGCTCGATGTTCTCGACGGCGAACTTGTTGCACATCTCGCGGATGTCGGCCGTGGGCATCTCGTTGAACTTGGCGGTGCCGACCTTCTCCTCGACCTTGTGCTCGATGGGCTGACCGTGGCAGTCCCAGCCGGGGACGTACGGGACGTCGCGCCCCTGCATCATCCAGTAGCGGTTGATGATGTCCTTGGAGATCTTGTTCATGGCGTGGCCCACGTGGATGGGGCCGTTGGCGTACGGGGGGCCGTCGTGCAGGACGAACTTCTCGTGTCCGGCGTTCTTCTTGCGCGCCAGCTCGTAGACGTTGTTTTCGCGCCATGCCTTGAGGCGCTCGGGCTCCCGGGTGGCGAGGCTCGCCCGCATGGGGAAGCTCGTCTTGGGGAGGTTCATGGTCTGCTTGTACTCGTTTGCCATCTTGCCTCGTGCCGCTCCTTCCGCGGGACGCGCCCGCGCCGTCGCGAGGGGCGTGGGCCCCGCGCGTGTTCACCGAGCGCCCGACGCGCCTGGGCTGTCCGCGAGACCCGCTCGCATGGCATGTCCGGCGCGCACGAAAAAAGCGCCCGTCCCCACAGCCGGGACGAAGCGCCTGGAAGCGACCCACGCGTTTCGCGGTCGCGGCAACCTCGTTCTACCACCCAGCGAGCGGAGATCCGCCTTACTCGGCTGGCCTGTCACGGCGGCCACTCCGATGACGCCTACTGGGCTTGGCGTGGACGCGCTTGGCGCGACCGCCCGACCGTTGGGGTCATGGCTCCGGGGTGATGTTCGCCTGGGTGCGGCCGCGGGCTTCCACCATCCCCGCTTCGCTTGAGCCGCAGTGACCGGACTACTCGTCCCCATCACAGCTGTCGGGGCGCATGATAGCACGCGCGGCGACGCGTGACCCGCGACGACTTGGGCGCGAGGTGGTGCGAAACACGTTGGTAACGCGGAGGGGAATGCGGGCGGCGTGTCGGGGAAGGCGAACGGCGCGGCGGGCTGCGGACGAGACGACGCTGACAAAACGCACGCTCGTGCAGACTTGACGCCCCGCAAGTGACAAATCCCGCACTCGTGTGGAGCTATCCTTTCCCGAATGACAAATCTCTCGTTCGTGCTGAGCACGAGCTGGACTTCTGTCGGCCGCAAGAGCACATCGCCACGCACCGCTCGCAAACCTGCAGGTAGATTAGTTACCCCATCTCCCCGAATCCAGAGGCGGCACCATCAACCTCCGCACGAGCCGGGGTTCTGTCATCGCCAGCCGAACAGCTCCGCACGAACAGCGGTTCTGTCATCGGCAGCGCAGCCGACCTCCGCACGAGCAGCGGTTCTGCCACCGCCGGCCGCACACCACCGCCGGCCGCACGCCACCCCGGCCGCACCCCGCACGCCCCCCGGCCGCAATCCGCGCCCCTCACGTCTAAAATGTCCCAAACGACGGGGCGGCTCCTCACGGGGCAAGCGCCCCAGACGGGGGTTGGCATGGCATACGCGTCAAACGGCAACGTCCAAACCGAGAAGTACCTCGAGCTCCTCTCCGAGAAGTTCCCCACCTGCCAGGCGGCATACACCGAGGTCATCAACCTCGAGGCCATCCTCAACCTGCCCAAGGCCACCGAGCACTTCATCTCCGACGTCCACGGCGACTCAGCCCAGTTCGAGCACATCATCAACAACTGCTCGGGCGTCATCCGCGAGCGCGTGCGAGCCGTCTTCCGCCATCGCCTTACGTCCGGCGAGCAGGCGGAGCTCTGCACGCTCATCTACTACCCCGACGAGAAGCTCGCCCGCGTCAAGGCCGCCCACCAGGACACGCCCACGTGGTACCGCACCTCGCTCATGCAGCTCATCGAGCTCGCACGCTACCTCTCGGAGGCCTACACGCGCTCGAAGGTGCGCAAGGCCATGCCCGTCGCCTACGCCTACATCATCGACGAGCTGCTCCACGCAAGCGGCGGAATCCAGACCGACCGCCACGTCTATCACGAGCGCATCATCGAGTCGATCCTCGAGACGGGCAGCGTCTGCGACTTCATCCGCTCGCTCTCGGCGCTCATCAAGCGGCTCGCCGTCGACCATCTGCACGTGGTGGGTGACGTCTACGACCGCGGCCCCCACGGCGACGTCATCATGGACCGGCTCATGGCCTACCACTCGCTCGATATCCAGTGGGGTAACCACGACGCGTGCTGGATGGGCGCCGCGGCGGGCTCTCCTGCCTGCGTGGCCACCGTGGTGCGCAACGCCGTGCACTACGACGCCCTCAACATCCTCGAGGGGTCCTATGGCATCTCCCTGCGCGAGCTTGCCCTCTTCGCCGAGAAGACCTACCGGCCAAACGACGCGCTCTCCCCCGTCGAGAAGGCCGTCTCGGTCATCATGTTCAAGCTTCAGGGACAGGCCATCGCCCGCCATCCCGAGTGGGACATGGAGGGGCGGCTCCTGCTCGACCGGATCGACCCCACCCACGGCCCCCACGGCAAGGTGAACATCGCCGGCACCAACTACGACCTCACCACCAACGACTTCCCCGCCCTCGACCGCACACGGCCCTACGAGCTCACGGAGGAGGAGGCGTCGGTCGTGGACGGCCTCGTCGAGAGCTTCACGCACAGCCGCCGCCTCCAGCGTCACGTGGCGTTTCTGTACGAGAGGGGCTCGATGTACACGGCTTACAACGGCAACCTCCTCTTCCACGGCTGCGTGCCCATGCGCCCGGACGGGAGCTTCAGGCCCGTCCGGATGCCCGACGGGACGCACCTCGCGGGCAGGGCGTACCTTGACGCCTGCGACCGGCTCGCCCGCCGTGCCTGGCACGAGCGCTCGGAGGGGCTGCTCGACTGGATGTGGTACCTCTGGTGCGGGCTGGGCTCGCCCCTCTCCGGTCGCACCATCAAGACCTTCGAGCGAACCTTCGTCGCCGACAAGAGCGCCTGGGTCGAGGATCAAGACCCCTACTTTGAGCTCGCGAACCGTCCCGAAGTCTGCGAGCACATCCTCGCGGAGTTTGGGCTGGGAGGCGTCCGCGCGGGGGCCTACGGCGGCTCAGGCGGCCACATCGTCAACGGGCACACGCCCGTGGCCAGCAGGAGCGGCGAGAGCCCCATCCGCGGGGGCGGGAGGCGGCTCGTCATCGACGGGGGCTTCTGCCACGCCTACCACGCCAAGACCGGCATCGCCGGCTACACGCTCATCGTTGACGCGCGCGGCATGCGCATCAAGGCGCACCGGCCCTTCGCCTCCATTGGCGACGTGGTGGCCGACCGCGGAGACATCTACTCCGACGACGACCAGCTCGAGGTGAACGAGCGGCCCCTCATGGTTGCCGACACCGACATCGGTGCCCATATCCGCGCGCAGATCGACGACCTCAACGCCCTGCTCGACGCCTACCGGACGGGCGTCATTCCCGAACGGGGCGAGACCGCCTGAGAAGGCGCGGGTCTGGGAATTAGCCGCGCTCTTTGTGGCACCCTGACATAATGTCTGCACCATTGGGTATGGTCGAAACAACCGGCTCGCCACGCGGCGGCGCCACACGCACGACGACAAGGGATCGGCATGGACAACAAGAAGAAACGACAGTCGATGATCATCTACGTGATCATCGCGATCGCGGCAATCGTCGCGCTCAACTCGGTGGTGTATCCCAACATAGAGCGGGCCACGGTCAAGGACGTGGGCTACACCGAGATGACCACGATGATCGACGAGGGCAAGGTGGACGCCCTCACGCTCAACTCGACCTCGCAGCAGATCACGTTCACCTCCTCCGACGAGCCTGGCGTCACCTACCGAACCACCAACTGGCCCGGTGACACCTCCCTCATCGAGGAGCTCAAGAACAAGAACGTCGACGTCGAGGTCAAGGTCGACGACGGCAGCTCGAGCCTCTGGATGTACTTCCTGCTCTCCTACGGGCTACCCATCCTCATCTTCATCGTGGTGGGCTGGTGGCTCAACCGCCGCATGAAGAAGGCCATGGGCAACGACGGTCCCTCGATGAGCTTCGGCTCGGGCTTCGGGATGGGCGGCGGTCTCGGCAAGTCCAGCGCCAAGGAGGTCAAGGGCGAGGAGACCGGCGTCAAGTTCAAAGACGTCGCCGGCCAGGACGAGGCCAAGGAATCGCTCGAGGAAATCGTGAGCTTCCTCAAGAAGCCCGACAAGTACCAGGAGATCGGCGCTCGCTGCCCACGCGGCGCGCTGCTTGTGGGCCCTCCGGGAACCGGTAAGACCCTCATGGCCAAGGCCGTCGCCGGCGAGGCGGGCGTACCCTTCTTCCAGATCTCGGGCTCCGAGTTCGTGGAGATGTTCGTGGGCCGCGGCGCCGCGAAGGTGCGCGACCTCTTCAAGCAGGCCAACGAGAAGGCCCCGTGCATCATCTTCATCGACGAGATCGATGCCGTGGGCAAGAAACGCGACATGTCGATTAACTCCAACGACGAGCGCGAACAGACCCTGAACCAGCTGCTCTCCGAGATGGACGGCTTCGACAACCACAAGGGCATCGTGGTGCTCGCGGCCACCAACCGTCCCGAGACCCTCGACCCGGCCCTGCTGCGCCCCGGCCGCTTCGACCGCCGCATCCCGGTAGAGCTCCCCGACCTTGCCGGCCGCGAGGCCATCCTCAAGATTCACGCCAACGACGTGAAGATGGAGCCGGGCATCGCCCTGTCCATCGTCGCCAAGTCCACGCCGGGTGCCTCGGGCGCAGACCTCGCCAACATCATCAACGAGGCGGCCCTGCGCGCCGTGCGCAACGGACGTCGCCGCGTGACACAGGAAGACCTGCTCGAGAGCGTCGACGTGGTCATCGCCGGCGAGAAGAAGAAGTCCACGGTGCTCTCGGCGCACGAGAAGGAGGTCGTGGCCTACCACGAGACGGGCCACGCCATCGTCGCCGCCACGCAGAAGGGCACGGCCCCTGTCACCAAGATCACCATCGTGCCGCGCACCTCGGGTGCCCTCGGCTTCACCATGCAGGTCGAGGAGGACGAGCACTTCCTCACCACGCGCAAGGAGGCCAAGCAGAAGATCGCCACGCTCTGCGGCGGCCGCGCGGCCGAGGAGCTCATCTTTGGCGAGATGACAACTGGCGCCTCCAACGACATCGAGAAGGCCACCCAGATCGCACGCGCCATGGTGACCCAGTACGGCATGTCCGACAAGTTTGGCATGGTGGCCCTGGGCCAGCAGCGCAGCCGCTACCTGGGCGGCGGCCAGGAGCTCACCTGCTCCGACGGCACGGCCGAGGAGGTAGACGCCGAGGTGCAGCGCCTCGTCGAGGAGGGCCGCCAGACGGCCATCGACATCCTCAAGGCGCACCGCTTCAAGCTGCACGAGATCGCGCACTACCTGCAGAAGAAGGAGACGATCACGGGCGACGAGTTCATGAACATGTTCACCCGCGACGATGGCTTCGCGCCCAACCTGCCGAAGACGGATGACAAGTAGCCCTGTCTAGAACGGCAGCCCGAGGCCCCGGCCCCAAGCACGCTCACGTCCTCGCCCCGCGCTTTGCGCGGGGCTGCGGGATGATTCGCGTAGCTTGGGGCCGGGGCATTTTGTCATTACAGCCTGCTACCACGACGAGGCAGGGTGGGCGCTCGGCGACGTGGAAACACGGATAACCCAAGGGACGGGAGGCCGGGCGCTCGAGGCTAGATGCAGAGATCGAGCGGGAGGTCTGAGATGTCCTTCAGACGCTTGCCGGCAATGAGGGTGTCCAGCTGCTCGAGAATGTCCTCGCGGCCGGCCTCCGCGGCATAGGCCTCCACTGCGTCAACGAGCTCGTAGAGGGCAAAGTGATACATGCAGTCGATGTCACCGGTCCCCAGCGCCAGCGAGGCGATGCGCGAGGGAAGCGGCTCGCCGGTCACCACGACGATATGGGGAACCTGACCCTTTCTATTGCGGATGAGATTGAGCGCCTCCGTGCGGCTGTTCTGGGCGCGATCGGAGCGCATGGTCCATTTCGCCGAAACGCTGGCGAGAAGCAGCGGGCGCGCGTTATTCTCGGAGCGGAGCTCGGAAAGCCTCGAAACTCCATCGTCGACGACGGAGAACGGCTCGTTCAGCTCATCATCGCTCACGGGGTGCCGGTAAACGACCACGTCGGGAGCAACCATATAGTCGTTACCAAGAATGGTCTTGAGCCTCGAGTTGGCGTTCGTGAGCTCCTGCAGGTACTCGAGGTGTTCGTATTGTGCAAATGAAGAGGTCTTCATGGCGCTTCGGTTGCCAAGCTGGATGACCTCCCACAAGCCCGGGCGAACGTGTTGGAGCTCCGGAAACGTGTGACGAAGAAACTCGGCGATCAGCACCTCGAAGGTGGAGCCTGACGTCTGGCCCGCTTGGCGCTCGTGAGACTCGCTCATGAGCCGCTCGGCAAGCCCTGCCGCAATGGCACGCGACGGCTTGTTGCCCTTGTCGGCGTTCGTGGCAATGCCGTCCGCGTTTACGGCGAGCACGCCGCGCCTGATGATCTCTCGGTGCAGCCATTCCCGCTCCCGCGTAAGCAGGGCCTTCTCATCCATTGAGCGCCTCTCTGATAGCTATGCCAACCGCACGCGCAACCGGAGGCGGAAAGGCGTTCCCCACCTGCCTGTATGCGGGAGTCTTCTTGCCCGTGATGGCCCATTCGGGCGGGAAGCCCTGGATACGCGCGGCCATGCGAACCGTAAGACGGGGATCTCCCTCAAAACCAGGAGACGGGGGTACGTCCGCAAGGCCCCGACCGTCGACACCAAGGGCCGCCCACGCTTGCTTGGCGCGCGTGGGCCCGAGGTCTGCGCCCCCGTGCTTCTTCGACCCCCCGACGAGCGTGGGGGCAATGCCATCGGCATGCTCGGCCCACCTCTCGGCACCCTCCCAGCCGGCGGATGCCATCTCTGACCGCAGGAGCTCGCCAACAGTGGGTGCGGACTCCGGATGGGGCTGCGGCCAAGAAAAGTTGGCTGCCCAAGGCCTCTTGATGCCCACGAGAATCGCCCGGGGGCGAAGCTGGGACACACCGTAGTCACTGGCCTGGACAAGCTGCCACCACGTCTCGAAGCCAAGCGCATGGAGGCGAGATAGGATTTGTTCGCGATAGTCAGTGAACTTCGGCGAAAAAATCCCGCGCACGTTCTCGATCATGACGGCACGAGGGTCGCATTCTGCCGCAAGCCGAAGAGCCTCCGGGAACAGGTCCCGCTCGTCCTCAGCACCAAGCTGCTTGCCCGCAACGGAAAACGGGGGGCACGGGACGCCGCCCGCAAGCAGGTCGACCTTGCCCTTGTACGGCACTGCCGAGAACGCGTGGACGTCTCCTTCTATGACGTTCCATGCCGGGCGGTTCTCCCTCAGCGTCTCGCACGCCGGGTGCTCAATCTCCACCAGCGCCACGTGGTCAAACCCCGCCTGTTCAAGGCCGAGCGCCTGCCCACCAGCCCCCGCGCAAATCTCAATTGACTTCAAGCTCATACGTCTCCTCCATGCGGCACCAGTGTCGCATACCCCACGGACACAAAAGGCCCCGACCCAGAAAGCGGGTAGGGAGCCGCCCTCGCCGCTGACGGGCGTAAGCCCTGTCGCAAACGTAGGCGAGTCATCCCGCGGCCGCGCGGAGCGCGGCGAGGACGCGAGCGACGTTTGCGGCAGGGCCGCGCACCCCGTCAGCGGCAGAGCTCCCAAAACGCTACGGCGCTCGCGGCCGCCACGTTAAGCGAGTCAACCCCATGCTGCATGGGAATGCGCACGGTCATGTCGCAGGCCTCGATCGTCTCGGCAGCAAGGCCGTCGCCCTCGGTGCCAAAGACCATCGCAAGCTTGTCGATGCCACGGAGACGCTCGTCCCCGAGGGGATACGAGTCGTCGCGAAGCGCCAGCGCCGCCGTGCGGAAGCCAGAGGACCGCAACAGGGCAAGCCCGTCGTCATCGGCGCCTGGGGCGCTCTCCCCCGCTGGCCAGGCCCCGAATCTCCCCCACGGCACCTGGAAGACCGTCCCCATGCTCACGCGCACCGCGCGCCGCACGAGCGGGTCGCAGCAGGTGGGCGTGAGCAGCACCGCGTCGACCCCCAGCGCCGCCGCGCTGCGAAACGCCGCACCCACGTTGGTGGCGTCGGTCACGGCCTCGAACACGGCGACACGGCGGGCGCCGGGCAGCCCTGCCAGGACCTCGGTCGCCGGTCGCTCGGCAGGACGGCGTATCGCGCACAGCACGCCACGCGTCACGTTGTAGCCCACGAGCTTAGAGATCTCGTCGTGCGAGAGCACGTAAATTGGGACATCTCCATCCGACGGGGACACCTCGAGATGCCCGGCTCGCTCACGCACCTCCGCCCCGTGGCCGTGGGCCAGCACCGCCTCGACAAGGGACGCCTGGCTCTCGAGCTGGCGCTCCTCGAGCAGAAGCGACAGCGGCTCGAGCCCTTCGGCAAGCGCCACGCGGACGACCTTTTCGGACTCGGCAACGAGCACGCCCGCACTCGACTCGAGCCTGCTGCGAAGCTGGCGGTCTGTCAGCCGCGCGTAGACGTCGAGCCGCTCGTCGTCGGCAGACGAGATGCGAATCACTCCCATGACATACCCCTTCAAACCTTCGGGAACCGTTTGCCTAAATGCGTGCGGACATCCTCAAGACCAGCTGAAAAGTGCTATCGGTGGGGTACCATACAGGAAAGTTGACAATGACGCGCCCGTGCACCCTGCACGGGCCGAGGAGAAACCATGTCGCACGAAGACGCCGAGACGCCCTCCACGCCGCCTCTGGGTGGCCGCCACGCTCGCGCGGGTGCCATGCGGGCCGTTCCGCTCGTTCAGGGCACCCAGACCACCTCAAGCCGCCCCGGATCGAGGACAAAGGGCAAGCACGCGGCACCCAAGGCCATGCGCATGCGCCAGGCCCCCGCTCCCGCCGCGGTGAAGCCGCAACGCCGCCTCAAGACCGCACTCATCGCCCTGTTCAGCATCGTCGCCGTGGTTGGCGCGGCCTACCTTGCGGGTGTCGCCGCCTTCACGTTCCTCTTCCTGCCGGGCACCACGCTCGACGGGGCGGACGTCTCCCTCAAGCTCGCCTCCGACGTGAGCTCGGGCTACGCCGCCAAGATCGGCACCTACCAGACGCAGGTCTCGGGCAACGGCCTCTCGTTCACGCTTCGCGGCTCCGACATTGGCCTCGCCTTCGACGAGGGGGCCTACGAGCGCGGCACCATCGCCCAGCAGGACGCCTGGCGCTGGCCGCTCGAGCTGATGAAGACCCACACGCTCGAGGCGGAGGACGGCGTCACCTTCAGCGCCGACAAGCTCGCCGCGGCCGTACAGCCCTACATCGACAAGGTCAACGAGGGCGCCACGAAGCCCGTGAGCGCCACCGTCGCCTTCGACGACGCCTCGCAGCAGTACGCCGTGGTACCCGAGCGGGCGGGCACGGAACTCGACCCCGACGCCGTCCTCTCGCTCATCTCCGACAGGATCGGCTCGCTTCCCGGCACCATCCCCGTCGACGACTCGGCGCTCGTCCAGCCCGAGGTGAAGTCCGACGACCCCAGGCTCTCGCCGGCAGCCGCCAACGCCAACCGCTACCTCAGCGCCGACATCCCCCTCACGCTGGGCGGACAGTCGGCCGGTGAGGTCACGCGCGCCCAGATCTCGCAGTGGATCGTGTTCGGCGACGACCTCTCAGCAACCCTCGACACCTCAAAGCTCGCCGCGTGGGCCAAGTCCGACATCGCCGACAAGTACGACACCGCCGGCGCCGCGCGCGCCTACACCCGCCCGGACGGCAAGCAGGTCACGGTGAACGAGAACTACGGGCACTCCGATGACATCTACGGCTGGATCACCGACGAGGCCTCGCTGGTCGACACGCTTACGCAGGCCATCGAGTCGGGCTCCACGCAGACCGTCGAGATCCCCACGAAGAAGACCGCCGGTGCGGTGCCCGACGCGGGCAAGCGCGACTGGGGCAGCCGCTACATCGACGTCGACCTCTCCGAGCAGCACGCGCGCTTCTACGGCGACGACGGTTCGATCATCTGGGAGAGCGACTTCGTGAGCGGCGACCACTCCAAGGGCTACGACACCCCCACGGGCGTCTATGCGCTCAACGGCTACCGTGACTCCGGCAACGTCAAGCTCACCGGCGCCACCGACCCCAAGACCGGCCAGCCCTCCTACATCAGCTACGTGGAGTACTGGATGCCCTTCATCGGCAACTCCTGGGCCTTCCACGACGCCACGTGGCGCTCGAAGTTTGGCGGGAACATCTACCAGACCGGCGGCAGCCACGGTTGTCTTAACCTGCCGCCCGACAAGGCCGCCGAGCTCTTCAACCTCTGCAAGGTGGGAGACGTCGTGGTGGTCCACAACTAGCTGCCAGAGACAGCCGGCAACGATGGGGGGCATGTCCGGCCTCGAGCCGGGTGCGCCCCCAGTCTTTCATGGCGCCGTGTGTTTTCGCGTCCGTCGCGACCAGGCCACGGACGAAGACCATAGCGCTACCGCAAGGCGTCCGATGACGGGCCTGCGTAAATCAGCCATCGGCATGCGAGAGGGAGTGTCGTCCACGCGGCGGCGCCCCTCTCGCATGTCATGCTACGCCAGGAGAGGGACGCCGCCTTCGTGACGACGCCCCTCTCGTACCCTGCCTGCGGCGGCCTGCGGTATGGCCCGCGTCAAGAGCCTCGCGCTACGCCGCGAACGTCTTCGCCAGGTAGTCGACGATGTCGCCCGACTCGTAGAGCGGCGCTCCGTCGATGAACAGGCAGGGGCACTGCACCTTGCCGCCCTCGCGCTCGAGGGTGGCGCGCGCGTCGGGGTTGCCCGTGATCGAGATGACGGGCAGCTCGATGCCGTGCTCGTCCATGAAGTTCAGCACCTTGGCACACCAGGGGCAGCCGTCCAGAACGTAGAGCTCGTACTTCGTGGCCATGCGGGGCTCCTCTCGCCCATAGGGAAATGACCGAACACAACCTTTGGTACCCACTTTCCCCTCGCCCGGATGCGGGCAGACGCAAAGGTTCACAATGGCCCTGGGTTGGATCGAATCGTGGGAAGGACGGCTTCATGGGACGGACGGAAGAGGAGCTTCGAGACCTGCTCTACGAGATGGACCGGAGGGGCTACCCGGCCTACAAGTCCTTGCGCGGCAGCTACGACTTCTCCGGGGGCAAGCTCTCGATTGACCACGTGCAAGGCGACCCGTTCGCCTCCCCCACCAAGGCCAGCGCGTACCTCCCGGCTCGCGTGGGAGGATGGCCCGAGGATCTCCTCTTCACGCCTGAGCGGGTCGTGGCCTTCGAGGACTTCCTGACCCGCCGTCTCTCGCGTGCGCTCGACGATCGGTCGCGCGTCGTGGGCGGGTCGGGCAAGAGCGGCATGCTGGGCACGAGCCGCCCCGGCCCCGAGGTGCTTACGCGATCGGCCTGCACGGCCACGCGCGAGGGCGTCACCATCCGCTTTGAGCTCGGGCTTCCCGCACGTGGCAGAACCGTTGACGGGCGCGGCGCCGCACGCATGCTGCTCGAGCTCGTGCCGGACGCGCTCGACGAGGCCCTCGTCGCCGACGAGGAGGCCGTAGCGCAGGCGCGCGAGGCGGCCGAACTTGCCGACGACCAAGCCTTCGTGCGCGACGAGCTCGAGCGGCTCGGACTCGTGGCGTTCGTGGCCGACGGCTCGGTGCTGCCACGGCGAAGCGGCGTCTCGAGCGCACCTATGGAGGGCGCCCTCCCCTTCCGCTCGCCCGACTCGCTTGCCGTGACGCTTGACCTGCCGCATCGGGGTCCCACGCGCGGCATGGCAATCCGCCGAGGCGTCACGCTCGTCGTGGGAGGCGGCTACCACGGCAAGTCGACGCTGCTCAGGGCCCTACAGGAGGGCGTCTACGACCACGTTGCGGGCGACGGGCGCGAACTTGTCGTCACCGACGCCAGCGCCGTCAAGCTCCGCTCCGAGGACGGACGCTCCGTGAGGGCCACGGACATCTCGCTGTTCATCGGCAACCTTCCGAGCGGGGCGGACACCCGCGCCTTCTCGACCGACGACGCAAGCGGCAGCACCTCCCAGGCCGCCGGGACCGTCGAGGCCGCGCTCTCCGGAAGCCGCGTCCTGCTCATCGACGAGGACACCTCGGCCACCAACTTCATGGTGCGCGACGAGCTCATGGAGGCCGTCGTGAACCCCGACCACGAGCCCATCACGCCGTTTGTCGAGCGAGTGCGCGACCTCTGGGAACGGGCGGGCATCAGCTCGGTCATCGTGGCGGGCAGCTCGGGGGCGTTCTTCACCGTCGCCGACACGGTCGTGCAGATGGACTGCTACGAGGCGCACGACGTCACGGAGCGCGCCCGCACGGCCTGCGAGCGCATGGGGGCAGGCCGCGTGCCGTCGGCCCCGGGCTTTGCGCTACCTGCCACGGAGGCGCCCTGCCGCATTCGAACGGCACGCGACGAACGGGGGCTGAGGGCCCGCTCGTTTGGTCGCGAGGGCGTGCAGGTTGGCGAGGGCTCGGCAGACCTCAGGCTTGTCGAGCAGCTCGTCGAGGCGGAGCAGGTTGCCGCCATCGCCCAGCTCGTGCGCAAGGCGGCTCAGCTTGGCCTGCTCGACGGGACGCTTGGCGCCGCCGAGGTCGCGGAGCGGCTGCTCGCGGGCGTCGCGGACGGTGGCTGGGAGGTCGTGGCCGAACACGGGGTGATGGCCTCTGGACTCGCCCTGCCGCGTGCCTACGAGCTCGCCGCGGCGCTCAGACGCTGGCGCAACGAGCGCCCGCGACAGTCGTAGCCCGTTGGCCGCACCCGGCAGGAACGCGGAGCCCTCGGGACCTGCCGGGCGCAGTCGGGACTCTCGGCCGCGAGCCGGAATGCGGCCGAGAGCCCTTCGCAATAATCCCTACATCTCCTCGTGCCAGTGCGGGTTCTGCTCGAAGCTCCTGCCCGCCTCAGGGCTGTCGAGCTCGGCGATGCACGCCATCTCGTCCTCGGTGAGCTCAAAGTCGAGCGCGAGGTTCTTGCGCTGGCGGTCAGGGTGCGTCGACTTGGGCAGCGCCACCGTCCCCAGCTGCACGTGCCAGCGAAGGATAGCCTCGACCACCGAGACCCCATGCGCCGCCGCGATGGCCGACACCGTGCGGTCGGCCATGAGCTCGTTGGCGCGGGCAAGCGGGCTCCAGGCCTCGGTGATGATGCCGTGCGCGTCGTCGTAGGCGCGCTGCTCGGCCTGCTGGAAGTACGGGTGCAGCTCCACCTGGTTCACCGCCGGGTAGACGCCCGTAGCCCGCACGATGCGCTCGATGTGCCCCGGGAGGAAGTTGCTCACGCCGATGTGGCGCACGAGCCCGCGACGCCGCGCCTCGATGAGGGCCCGCCACGCCTCGACGTAGGCGCCCTTGGAGGGGTTGGGCCAGTGGATGAGGTAGAGGTCGATGCAGTCGAGGCCCATGCGCAGGACGCTCTCCTCGATGCAGGTGAGCGCCTCGTCGTAGGCGTGGTGGCGACCGGGGAGCTTGGACGTCACGATCACGTCCTCGCGCGGCACGCCCGACTCGCGGACGGCCGCGCCGACGGCCCCCTCGTTCTCGTAGTTGACGGCGGAGTCGATGAGCCGGTAGCCGCTCGCAAGGGCGCTCTTGATGGCCTCCTTGCCCTCGAACCCCCGCACGCGATAGGTACCAAAGCCAATGGCAGGCAGCTCAAGGCCGTCATGAGCGGTGCGGACTGGGAGTGTCATGGGAATCCTCTCGGTAGGAATCTGCGCTGCAAAACCAACAGTCTGCTCATACCCGGTTGCCACGCAAAGCTGCTAACGTGTGCAGAGATTCTCGGAACCGGCAGCGTTGCGAACGTGAGCGGGCAGGAAACGGAGAGACCCATGGCAAACGACTACCTCATCGTCATCGACATGCAGAATGACTTCGTGGACGGCGCGCTGGGCACTGCCGAGGCCCAGGCGATCACGCCCGACGTCGCGCGGCGTGCACGCGAGTTCAACGGCACCGTCGCGTTCACGCTCGACACGCACGGAGCCGACTACCTTGAGACGCAGGAGGGCAGGCACCTGCCCGTGGCCCACTGCGTCAAGGGGACGCTTGGCTGGCAGCTCGTGCCCGAGCTCGACGTGGTGCGCAGGGCCCGCGGCGCCCGCGTGTTCGAGAAGCCCACGTTTGGCTCCGTCGAGCTGGCCCGCTGGCTCGTTGCGGAGAACGAGCGCGAGCCCATCGCGTCGATCGAGTTCTGCGGGCTCTGCACCGACATCTGCGTCGTAAGCAACGCGCTGCTGGCAAAGGCGTCGCTTCCCGAGGTGCCCATTCGGCTCAACCCGTCGCTCTGCGCCGGCGTGACGCCCGAGAAGCACGAGGCCGCGCTCGAGACCATGCGCAGCTGCGAGATCGACATGGCGGAGTAACAGCGCGGCAAACAGGCACGGCAGGGCTACAGGTATTGCCCCAGCGCCTCACCCCAGTGCCCCGTGAGTCGTTCGAGCGACCACGCGGCGTTGGCGGGGCTCGTGGATGGCAGCACCGTGGCATCCATGCCCGTTACGCCCCTCAGGTAGCGCCGGTAGAGCCTGCCCGCGGTACCGCCGTTGCAGAACACGGCCTCGACGGCCGCCACGCCCGTTATGCGGGCCACGTCGGCGGGAACCACGTTCCTGATGCTCGCGTCGCTCGAACCCTTGATGTCGCAGCTGTGGATGACGTCCCAAAGGGCGATGCCGTGCCGCAGGAGCATGGCCCGCTTCTCGGGAATGGTGGCGGGGCAGGCCTTCTCCCCCGCGCACGCCGCGGCGACGCGCCAAAAGCGGTTCTGGGGGTTGCCGTAGTAGAAGGCGTTCGCAAGGGAAAGCACCGACGGAAACGACCCGAGCACGAGCACCCGCGAGCGCTCGTCAAACACCGGCTCAAAGCCGTGCTCGATGTGCTGGTACTCAGCCACGACTTCCTCGCTCTTTGGACGGTCGCCTACAACAGATACAGAATCACCGCGAGGAACTGACAAATGCTGCCCGCCAGCACCCACAGATGCCAGACGCTGTGCATATAGCGCACGCGCTTAGCCAGGTAGAAACCCGTCCCCACGGTGTAGCACAGGCCACCCGCCACGAGCAGCCAGAGACAGCCCGGCGCCAGCGCGGCGATGAGCTGCGGCAGGCGAAACACCACGAGCCAGCCCATCACGAGGTAGATGGTGATGGTGACCCACCTCGGCTGGCGCTCGCGCAAGAGCACCTCGACGCCGATGCCCGCCAGCGCAAACAGCCACACCACCACGAGCAGCGCCACGCCGCCGTCGTTGAGCAGCGGCCCCAGCGTGAACGGCGTGTAGCTCCCGGCAATGAGCAGGTAGATGCAGCTGTGGTCGAGCGTGCGCAGCACGCGCTTGGCAGGCACGTAGGTGATGGCGTGGTAGAGCGTGCTCATCGAGTACTCGAGGATGAGCGTGAGGCCAAAGATGATGGCGCTCGCGAGCTCGTTGGGCGCGGCCCCCGCCGCCACAGCGCGCACGATCAGCAGCACGAGCGCCGCCACCGATAGCATCGCGCCCAGTCCATGGGTCACGGAGTTGGCGATCTCCTCGCCCATGGTGTAGTCGGGCAGGGGTTTGGGCTCGCGCTTGGCCAAAAGGCCCGCCCGGACGGCGTGGGCTCCACCGGGCACGCTACCTCGCCTCTTCCCCGTCGAGCAGGCCCGGATAGACGAGGTTCACGCTCTCGCCCAGGTCGCGCTCGAGGTAGCGGCGGGCAAGCCATCTGGCCATCCCGAGGTTCTGGTCAAGGCAGTTGCCGCACTCCTCGGGACGCGCTCCGGGGATGTCGGCCTGACCGCCCTTGAAGTCACGCACGAACTCGAAGAGCTCCCGTACGAGCGGCAGCATCTCCTCGGATGTCACTTCGCCAAATACCGCGAGGTAGAAGCCCGTGCGGCATCCCATGGGGCCAAAGTACACCACGCGTGGTGCCCAGGTGGGGTGGTTGCGCAGGAAGGTGGCGCCCAGATGCTCGATGGTATGGCACTCGGCAGTGTTCATGACCGGCTCGTCATTGGGGGCAGTGAGACGCAGGTCAAAGGTGGTCACCGCCGCGCCCGTATCGGGGTCACGATCGATGCGCGATACGTACACACCCGGTTTGAGCAGCAGGTGGTTGACGGAGAAGCTCGCGATTCTGTCCATGAGTACCTCCCGGAGGTATTGCCACGCACATGCGCGGCAGGGATGGTCACGTGCTCATGATACCCATCAGACCAGCGCGCTCGTGGCCACCTCGACGGCCTCGTCCACATCATCGGTGATGGTGACGAGGCTCGGGTCGAGGCTCGAGATGTTGCCCGAGTCGAGCACGGTGCCGCCCAGCCAGTCGAAGAGGCCCTGCCAGTAGTCGCGGCCGAACATCACGATGGGCGTCATGGCGACCTTGTGCGTCTGCACGAGCGTGAGCAGCTCGAAGCTCTCGTCCAGCGTGCCAAAGCCGCCGGGGAACACCACCGCGCCGCTCGAGTACTTCACGAACATGGTCTTGCGCACGAAGAAGTAGCGGAAGGTCATACCGAGGTTGACGTACTTGTTGATGCCCTCCTCGTGCGGCAGCTCGATGCCAAGGCCCACGGACTTGCCGCCGGCCTCGGCCGCGCCCCGGTTGGCGGCCTCCATGATGCCGGGGCCACCGCCCGTGATGACGGCGACGCCGCGCTCGGCCACCTTCTTGCCGATCTTGCGCGCGGCCTTGTACATGGGGTCTGAGCGCTTGGTGCGGGCAGACCCGTAGCAGGCAACGGCCGGGCCCAGCTCGGCAAGGGCGCCAAAGCCGTCGACGAACTCCGCCTGGATGCGCAGGACGCGCCAGGGGTCCATGTGGAGCCAGTCGGCCGTGTTGTCGGCCTCGAGCAGGCGCTCGGTCGTGGTCTCCTTGGGGATGAGGTCGCCGCGCAGGATGACGGGGCCCTTGTGGTACGTGGCGCCAAAAGGTGCGTCGGCAGCCTCGGGTGCGGGCTGAGCCGCAGCGGGCTGGCCAGCGGGGGATTCGCTGCCGGTGCCGCTCTCCAAATCAGACATGTGTCCTTCTCCGATTCTCATGAGATTTCGCGATAGCGTGACCTCGCGCCGGGGCTCAGGCTCGTAAGGTCAATCGTGGCGAGGTAGGCATCGGGCAGCAACGACAGCGAGGTAGATCTCGCGCCGGCCCTCGTCAGACGGCATGGCGTCACCAGGCACCTTAGCCCTCCCACTCCTCGTCGGGCTCCCATTCGGTCAGGCAGCGGTCGAGACCCGCCACCAGCGCGTCGGTGTCCATGTGACGGCCGATGAAGCAGATCTTGGTCTCGCGGTCTCCGCAGCGCTCGTCCCAGTCCTTGAGCACCTCGGGGTTCTCCTCGATGAGCTGCTTGCGGACGTCGTCCGGGGCGCTCGCGATGAACCTGCCCTGCTCGGAGAGCTGGCTCTGCTGCCCGGCCTGCTCGAAGAGGTAGCACATGTCCGGGTCCTGGGCCGCCCAGAGCTGGCCCTTGGCGCGGATGACCTCGCGCGGCCAGGTGGTCACGAAGTCGCTGAACGCGTCCACGTCGAAGGGCTGGCGACGCTCGTAGACGAACGTGGAGATGCCGTACTCGAGCAGCTCGCCGCTCTCGTCATGGTCGTGGTGGTGATGGTGGTGCCCGTGACCGTCGTGGTCGCCGTCGTGGTCGTCCTCGTCGTGGTCATCGCGCTCGTGACCCTCGTCCTCGTCGCCCTCGCCCATCGCGTCGAGCCACGCGGCCGAGTTGTAGACCGTGCCGAAGTCGAAGCGCCCCGTGTTGAGCAGCTCGTCAAGCGCAACGTTGCCCTGGGTGGCCTCCACGATGACGGCCTTCTTCTGGAGGCCACGCACGAGCGCGCGCAGCTCGGCCAGCTGCTCGGGCGTCACGCAGTCCGTCTTGTTGAGCACGACGGTGCTGCAGAACTCGATCTGCTGGATGAGGAGGTTCTCGACGTCGTCCTCCTCCAGGTTCTCGGCGAGCAGGTCCTTGCCGCCGTTGAACTCGTCCCACATGCGCGCGCAGTCCACCACGG
>OIXX01000454.1_pt1 | contig 25177 bp, 20 predicted proteins | sample 1588161 | NCBI WGS metagenome assembly OIXX01 (sample SAMN03283274) | human gut metagenome | biome: human-associated habitat; material: feces | host: Homo sapiens | place: Peru | collected 2012
AACACCAACATGGAACTTACGGCTATAATTTTTAGATATTTGCCATGTCTACCTTGACAGGGGCTGATCACATGCGGGCGGCCCCATCAAATATGCCAGGATCAACACAAATTACTGGCAGGAGCACTTTTACGCCTTTGGACGTTTGAACTGATTTTCCGAAAGGAGCGACGATATGACTAAACTGAAAAAATCGACAAGGCGTTGGACAAGGCCCGGGAGAAGGCCGCCGAATGGCAGGCCAAGGTAAGGAACTTGGAGAAACAGCGTCAGGAGGAAGAAAACAGCATGATTGTTCAGGCTGTTCGCTCCCTGAAATTGACGCCCTCTGAGCAGGCTGCCTTTTTCAGCAACCCCACCATCACCACCTCGGGCCAAGTTGGCCCGAGGTGGTGATGAAGCAAAGGAGGATACCGAGTATGAAGAATAAGCTGTTTCGCAGGGACGCGGTTTTGATCGCCGCCCTGTTTTCTCTTACCTGTATAAGCGTCACGGCCTACGCCCAGAGTGACGAGCTCGCAGAGGAAACTACGCCGCCCGCCGCAATGGAAACCGTTGTCAAGCCCTTCACCCCGGATGGAACGGAACGGTGGTTGACAATGCCACCGACGGGCACGGCAAGGAGTTTTTCACGATCACCACCCCCCAAAAAAACGAGAATGTGTCCCACTTGATTATCGACCGCCAGCGCACCGAGGAGAATGTGTATTTCCTGAACGCTGTCACGGAAAAAGACCTGTTGGCCCTTGCCGAGCCGGAACCCGAACCTGAAAAAGATGCAGGCTTTCCTATTGGCAATCTCCTGATGATTGCGGCTGTCCTGCTGGTGGGCGGTGGTGCGGCCTACTATTTCAAGGGCTACCGCCCGAAGCATGAGGCCCCGGAGTCGGACGAGGACGATTACGATTATGACGAGAACGACCCTACGACTATATGGAGGACGAGGAATGAATTTCAACAGTAGCCCCTATGAAAAGCCGTTCTTCCCCTTGACTCGGTGCTGATGGCCTCCATCTGCGAGGACGGCCCGGCCCCGGATACTCGGCTGTGCGCCGTCTGCGGGAGGTACTTTCTCCCGGAGGGGCGGTAATCCTACTGTTCCAACGCCTGCAAGGCCGAGGGAAACCGCAGAAGGAGCCGGGAACACATGAGGAAAAAGCGGCGGGGAGCCGGGTAGGTCTTTTACGATTTGCCCGGGTATTTCGTAACATTCATGCACTTTGTGCCAACTTGGCCCGAGACTGGAAAGGAGGAAACCACATAGAAATCAACCAGGGCTATGAGATTTTGAAATTCGTTACTTTCGACAATGGACGGGGCTTTGCTCTGGGCTATGACGAAGCGGCCCAACCCCTTTGTCACATGTCAGTTTACCGAAACGGAAAACGGCCAGCGGGACTACTATTAGAGCCATTACCACAGCGACGGTCAGACAGCGGGAAAGGACTTTGCCAAGCGCATTGATGATTACAAGGAGCTGTTTCAGGTGCAGGAGTGCACAGGTGGCCGGGAGCCTATGGAGTATTACCGCTACTATTCCACCCAGCGGCCTGTTGACCTCGGCACCTTCCCGAAGCCGCCTGGCAACGCTCCCGTGGAGATCATCAACTTTGACGAGCGACGCATGGTGGAGGGGGCACGATGCGGGCATTACCAACGCTGGGGCCTATATGCGGGAAATGGCCCTGAACGGCTATATTCTCCATGTAGACCTTGCCCCCCGTTAAGGAGCTTGTGTCCTTACAGCGGCGGTGCGACAACAATCTCAATCAAGTGGCCGTCCATGCCAACACCTTCGTGTGTACCCAGAGGAGATCGCTGGACTCTAGAGGGATTATGAAAAGCTCTGGGGGCGGGTGTCCGATGTTCTCACGGAGCTGTCTGCGCTGGTGAAAAATGATTTCGAGGGGTGCGGCTATTATGGCCTGCCCCCCCTCCTTTTTATTTGTATTGATACCGATTATTTTATCTCTAAGGTTACGCATATAAGCTATTGCTTTTTGCATGTCCTCATGCTAAGATATAAACAATGTTGTTTATCATGTTGTTTACAACAGGGAGGACATGAAATGGCAACTGCAAACGATCTTTTAGCTCGAGCTATAGAGGAGATAAAGCATCTTCATACTAATGAGATTTTTCTTGTACGAGATTTATTTAAAGGCTATGAATGGAACCGAATATCAAGAAGTGACAGATTGTTATTGGGGATTTTGTTCTTAAACTATGTTCACACTTCTGGAACCCGGTTGGAACCAATCGAAAAAACTTCCTCTGGACAGCAAAAGTATAAAGTCAGCGACAATTGGGGTTATACGCCATCAGAATGACAACTATTCGAGAGGGAGGATTTGCTATATGAAAGCAGAATTATATAAGAGACTATTTCGAGCCATTTTTTCCGAAGATATATCATCATTAAAGAAAATAGCCTTTACGGTCATTCATGAGGAACGCAAACTCGGTCATAATATTCTTGCAGACTCTTTAGAAAAAATTTCAATTACAGAAAAGCCAAAATACACTCTGTTTGAGAGCAAAAAAAGCGAAAGTGGATTATCTACTTTGCCAAAGAGCAAGCGTACAAATTCACAATTGGTATCGTATATTCCGAGAGAACAATTAAAGCATCATATGATATTACCGAACGAAGTTGAAGAACGCCTTCTTTCGATTGAGCAGGAGTATGTAGCGCGCGAAAGGTTAAAAAAATTCAACCTCGTACCTAAAAGGAAAATACTTCTCTATGGTCCTCCGGGGTGTGGTAAGACTTTAAGCGCCGAACGAATTGCATGGAATCTCGGGTTGCCGCTATTGAAGGTTCGATTCGATTCTTTGCTTTCTTCTTACTTTGGAGAGTCAGCATCAAATCTTAGAATGGTATTTGATTATTGCAAAAGCGAACCTGTTGTTTTGCTTCTTGACGAGTGCGATTTTATCGCTAAATCTCGTATTACAACACAGGATGTTGGAGAAGTTCCTAGAATCGTCAATATGCTACTCACTTTGTTAGACGAATATGATGCTCCGGGATTGGTTTTAGCCACTACAAATTTGAAAGTGTCTCTTGATGAGGCTCTTTTCCGTAGATTCGATGATGTTATTGAAATGCCGATGCCAGGGAAATCAGAACGTAAACGCTTATTGGAGATGACTTTATCTGCAATACCAGTTTCTCCGGATGTTGATATGGATGAAATATCAAATCAATTGGATGGATACTCTGCCGCCAATATTGTTTTGATCGCGCAACGGGCTGCAAAGATTGGTGTTCTTGCAGGGCGCAAAAAAGTATGTAACGAACATTTTGTAAAAGCATTGGAAGAAAGCTCTAAATTTTAATCTGTAAGGAGGTACGATAATGGCAGAGAATAATGACTTTACGCATTTACCGCTTCCACTATTATTTCAAGGGAAACCGAAATTGCGTGGTGGCGGCACAGCATCTGCTCAGATAAAGAGAAATACTGCTAATCGGATTGCTCATGGTGGCTATGTAAAACGTCGCTCTGCTGAATTGTCCCGTTTTTGGAAAGAGCGTCGTGCAGAACGTTCAGAAAACGCCTTACCTAAAATAGAAACTGGCATTCCCATACTGCTAGAAATAGATCCTTCTGCTGATATTGATTTCCTGCGTGGACTAGGATTTGAAATTGTCTGTGAGATTGAGGAAGGATTTATTATAGTTGCTACAGAAGATGTTGACCTTTCGGTTTTAAACGAGAAAGCAGATGCTTTTATTGCAAATGTAACTGCAAGGTGCAATTCACCAGCAAAAGTTTATGCTCTCTGCGAAGATGGTGATAGGCTTAAGAGGATTTTGTCAAAAGAACTCTATGCAAAATGGGCAACAATTTCACCAGATGCAATATTTATTATCGATATTGGTGTTAGTTGCTGTGGAAACGTCCAGTTGCCAAAACGACCCGATCGAAAAGATGATGAAACCGATGAACACTATTCTGTTCGTGAGCAACGGTGGACGGAAAAGTTTAACACCGCTTATATGGTTTGGGACAAAATCAAGATGCAACGAGAGGAAACAATAGAAAGTTTTGTTTCTGATTATAATGGTGAAATTGTGGAACTCGCTGATGGCATATCGGAGATAGTCGATTTACCTGACAGCTTCTCGGCACGCTTAAGAATATCTGGTAAATGTTTGCTTGATTTAGTGTTGAATTTTGCGTATATATTTGAAGTATCCGAAGCTGAGACAATAGCTATGGGAGATGCTCCCGAAAAAAACGACAATCTCATCGAAACCGTACAGATCGAAGCTCCTACTCAATCTGCTCCCATTGTATGTGTAATGGATAGTGGCATTCAGGAGGAACATAAGTATTTAGCACCAGCAATTTCTAGTGGCGAATCTATCAGTTTGCTCCCAAATAATACAGGCATAAGTGACGAGGTCGCCGGAGGAGGACATGGGACACGAGTGGCTGGCGCAGTCTTGTATCCAAAGACAGTTCCTTCAGATGGAGTTTATCAACTTCCTTGCTGGATTCGCAACATGCGAATTCTTGATGAAAACAATTGCCTGCCAGAAAATGTATATCCGCCAAAGGCAATTGCTATTGCTGTGCAAAAATATAATGTTGAGAACCCAATCCCAACTAAAATATTTAATCACTCTATTGGTAGCCGTCGATCTTGTGAAATGAAACACATGACGCCATGGGCGGCTGAAATCGATAGTCAGTCTTACAACCATGATGTCTTGTTTATACAGGCGGCTGGGAATATTTCCACAGATGTCATATTGGCCTATTGGCAGGCGGGGTATCCATATCCTAAATATCTTGACAGAGAGTTGTGTAGAATTTCAAATCCTGCGCAGAGCCTACAAGCAATTACCGTAGGATCTGTGTCGGCGGCTGAGTTAGAAACTGATGATTTTATCGCATTGGGAAAACATATGGAGGCCTCTTCATTCTCACGCTCAGGACCAGGTATTTGGGATGTCTTAAAGCCAGAAGTTGTCGAATATGGAGGGACGCACGTGTATAATAAAGGGAGTGTCCCACCTCAACTTACAACGCCTCCGGAAGTATGTCCGGAACTAATTCGTAAATCTCCAGAAGGTCCAGCTTTTGCACGTGATGATGTTGGCACGTCTTTTTCAGCGCCAAAAGTCACCTATATTGCATCACAGGTTGAAAAGGCTTTGCCAGCGTCTCCTGCATTGTTGTATAGAGCATTAATAGCCCAATCTGCCAGGTGGCCCAAGAATATCAATGAAGTTAGTAAAGAAGAATGTGTTTCTACATTGCGCCACATAGGATATGGTGTTCCAGATGTCGAACGTGCTACTCACAATGACGAGTATCGAATAACTTTGGTAACACCGTCTCTTATGGAACTTGGAGACGATGAAGCTCATATTTTTCAAGTCCCTATTCCGGAAGAATTATCTAATGTTGGCGAAGATTACGACATTTTGGTCGAAGTTACCCTGTCTTACGCAGCGAATCCTCGCCGGACTCGGCGTTACGTAAAAGGGTATTTATCAACATGGCTAGACTGGCGCTGTAGCCGGATTGGAGAGAATGCGGAGACATTTGCTCGTCGTATCTTTGAAACGGGCGCTATCATTGACGATGATGGCGATTTTAACTGGGTACTAGGAGAGGCAACCAATCGGGGGGCAGCGGAAGGATATTCTCGAAAAAATGGTACTCTTCAAAAGGATTGGTGTATAATCAAATCCAATCAATTGAGTGATGCCTTTTGCATTGCGGTTCGCGGTCACAAAGGTTGGGGCGGCTTGTTTAAAGCAAAATATTCGTTAGCTGTCAGTTTTGAGGCTATCAATCAGGATATACCAATCTATGAACCGATACGGACTGAAATTGAATTGGCTGTTGAAAACGGAGAAATCGAAGTCGAAATGCCAGAGAACAAACAGTAATATCTCTATTTGGAGGAGAGTCAATCGACTCTCCTCCATTTTTCGGGTCAAGTTGGCCCGAATCACCGGGACAAGATTCACGCCGGGGAATCCGTATTGGCATATTTCGGCGTGATGTATTATAATGTATAAGACTAATTGTAAAAAATATTTGTAGAAATCTTTATATACATGTATCGCCGCGACGCTGCCCTGCTGTGATGCCTCTGGATCTATGGGCGGCCAAAGGGTAGAGGCATGATAGATGAATATAAGAAATTCATCGGGGTACTGATCCTGGTCATTGCGGCCGCGGTCTCTGTATTTGTGATGAAGACGTACTACCCGGAATTTTATGACCAGACGATTCAGCTGACACTGGCGGGGGATATTGATGGCTTAGGTGATTATATCTCCTCTTTTGGCTATGGAGCCTTTGCGGTGAGTATTGGGCTTTTGATTTTCTGTAATGTCTTCGGGATCCCGACGATCCCTTTTCTTACAGTGAACGGAGCTCTTTTTGGTCTGATTCCGGGACTGGTGATCTCCTGGCTGGGGGAAGTCTTGGGAATCGAGTTGAGTTTTCATATCGGGCGTATCTTCTTCAGGCAGGAAGCGAGAAGCTTCATCGAGAAGCGGCATATGCTCGAGAAGCTCGATAAGTATAGCAGCGTGAAGCATATGATACTTACGAGGGCGATTCCCTATTCGCCGAATATTCTCTTCACGGCGGTCGCGGTGGTGTCGAAGCTGTCATCGAAGGAGCATTTCAAGGCGACGCTCATCGGAAAGATCCCCTCGGTCGTGATCGAGGTGGTTTTGGGACATGATCTCATTTATTTTCAGGAACACAGCACGCGTTTCATCTTGCTGTTCCTTCTGCTGATCGGCGGTTGTGTGTCGCATCGGATGTGTAAGAAGAAACATCCTAACAGGGATGAATAAAAGGATGCCGAAAGGCATCCTTTTTGGTTTGGTCTATGGTTTTCTGCTTTCTGGGTCGCCAAAGAATGCTTGGATCGCATAAGAAACGGCAGTGCCGGCTTCACGACTTTTTATCGGACGATGCTTTAGTGGTGATATGAGGGGCTGACTTCTGACATCCGGTGACTTCCCGGCAGCAGCCGGCAGTCTGTGCGTTGTGCCTTGCTGGGATCCGAAGAGGTTCTATGCGCCCCTCTCACGGACCTCCCTTTCCCTTCTCCCCGATAGAGTATATAATAAAAACAAAATGACGGAGAAGAAGGTGAAACACGTGGGACTCTTGAATCGGATTTCTTCCTGCTTTACGAAGAGCTCTTTTGCTTCCTGCTCTTGTGATGAGCGGGGGCAAGCTATAGATGAGGGGGCTCGGCAGATCCTAGAAGCGCTGGAAGAAGCGGGGAAAGAGGGCTATATCGTGGGCGGGTGCGTCCGCGATCTTGCAATGGGAAAGGTGCCGCATGACTGGGACATCACCACATCGGCGCGTCCGGAGGAAATGCTCTCTATCGCTGCTTTGCGTGGTTGGAAAGCGGTCGATGGCGGCGGACGCCGGTTCGGGACGGTCATCGTTGTCTTGGGCGGTGAAAATTATGAAGTGACGACATTCCGCAGCGAAAGCTATGGAAGCGATGCACATCGGCCGAGCGAGGTATCCTTTGCAGGGACGCTGAAAGAGGATCTCATGCGCCGTGATTTCACGGTGAATGCCATGGCGATGGATCGCAGCGGACGGCTTTATGATGCATTTGACGGTCTTTCTGATATCGCAGGGAAACGTCTTCGGACGGTAGGGGATGCGGGAGAGCGTTTCTCCGAGGATGCGCTGCGCCTGTTTCGCGCCTGCCGGTTTGTGGCGCAGCTCGACTTCATGGCTGACAGCTCGCTGGTAGAGGGGATGGAGAGTGCTTTCCCGCGGGTCTCTGGGCTATCGCTTGAACGCGTGCGCCAAGAGGTGGACCGGCTGCTCGTTTCGAAGCATGCCGCTCGCGGTATGGACCTCTTGGTACGAAGCGGCCTCGCTCGCTGCTCCTGCCGTATCAAGGAAAAGGGAGCCTATACGGAAGTCCCCATCCTGCCCGAGCTTTCTCATCTGGTGGGGCTGCCGCAGCAAAAAGAATTTCATAAGTATGATGCGTGGTATCATACACTCGCCGTGCTTGAGGCAGCGAGCCCGGAGCCGCTTTTGCGCTGGGCAGCGCTGCTGCATGATGTAGCCAAGGGGATGCCGGGGATCCGCGCGATACGGAAAGGCCGGCTCACGGATTACGGCCATGATAAGAAGGGGGCAGAGATGGCAAGGGCTATCCTTACGCGCTGGCGCCGGTCTCCTGCATTCACGGAAGAAGTGGTCTGGCTGGTAGAGAATCATATGCGTTTTCATTTTTTTGCCAATTCACCGGAAGCGGATGCGGAGAAATGGGTACGCCAGCTCGCAAGAGACCATGTATTCTCTTCTTCCGAAGCAATGGCGGAGAGCTTTCTCCATCTCAAAGATCTTTGCAAGGCGGATATCATTGGCTGCGGACGGCCTCTTTCTGCGACAGAAGGTCACGAAGCCTTCGGTGAATACATGGCAGAGCTCTCGCGACGTAAGCCTGTCACCTGCAGGGAGCTGCACTATCCGAAGGATGTACCTGCTCTTCTTGCTCCGCATGTGGCAGAGGGCATGAAGAATCTGCTTTTCCGCGTGCAGAATGGCAATCTGGATAATACAGAAGAGGCGCTTCACGAGGCAGCACTGCGATTTGCGAAAAGACATAGGGATTAGAAGTGACTAGTGGCTAATGACTAGTGGCTGGGGATTGGGAGACGGGTAGATAGCAGACTCTCTCGCATCGTCATTGAAAGCGTTGCCGAGAAATCTTTGTCATTCGCGGTTCATCGGTCAGTGATAGGAAAGCCCAAACGGGAAACCTGCTCTCCAGGAACTTTTCTGGCATTGCCCTATTTATACTCCGCGGCGTTTCTGATTTTTATGCGCCGCACCAACCCCTTTGAACCTCTTGAACCCGTAGACCCCATTGACCCCATTTCACGAAAGGAGCTCGCATGAATCAGGGACAGCCCAGAAATAAAATGCGCATGAGAAGCGCCAACTTCTCGAAAGTCATCATTGTTTTGGTGGCTCTTCTTGTGCTACGTCTTTTCTGGGTGCAGGTCATCGAAGGCAGCCGCTATGAAGAGATGGCGATGAATCAGACGGCGGGGATCCAGACGCTCTACTCACCGCGCGGTACGATCTATGACAGGAATGGGAAGGAAATGGCTTTTTCTATCATGGTGAAGTCTCTTTATGGCGATCCGGGAATGCTAAATGTCTCTCCCAAAGAAGCGGCTAAGGCGCTGGCACCGATTCTGCACAAAAAAGAGAAAGACATCGAGGAACGACTCTCGCGAGATACGAGCTTCGTATGGCTGGAGCGCACGATGGATCCGGAAGACTCGGACAAAGTAAAGGATCTCATCACGGAAAGGAAATGGAAAGGCCTCAGTTTCGTGGATGAAAGCCGTCGTTTCTATCCGAATGGCTCCATGGCGGCGAATGTTCTCGGCTTTGTCGGGATGGATGACAAGGGGCTCGACGGTCTTGAGATGTCGCTTGACAGTCTCATCCGCGGCGGCTCGAATAAGCAACGGATCTTGACGGATGCCAGGGGAAATCCGATCTTGAAGTCAGTACTTACTCCATTCAAGGCGGAGAAGGAACGCTCTGTGTACCTGACCATTGATCAGAATATTCAGTTTTATGCGGAGCGTGCGCTTGACCGTGCGATGAAGACGACCCATGCGACGGGCGGCATCATCATCGTCATGGATCCGAAGACTGGAGAGATCCTGGCATTGGGAAATCAGCCATCCTATGATCCGAATCATTTCGAAAAAGCGGATGAGCGGCAGTTCAAGAACCGTGCCGTTGTCGATATTTATGAACCGGGCTCTACCTTCAAGCCGATCATCGCGGCGACGGCACTCTCGGCCGGGACCTACGATACGAAGCGCGTCTGGCATGACCCGGGTGTGGTTTGGGCATCCGGTCATCCCATCAAGAACTGGAATGAAGAATCTTACGGTGATGTGCGTCTCGTCGATATCATCAAGTGGTCGATCAATACGGGCTTTGCACATATCGGTCTTTTGACTGGTGGTGAGACGATGACCGACTATGCGAAGCGATTCGGATTCGGACGGTCGACGGGTATCGAGCTACCGGGAGAAGGCGTGGGACTTCTCTTTGAACCGAAAAACATGCGGCCCATTGACGTTGCGACCATGTCCATCGGGCAGGGCATCGCAGTCACGCCGCTTCAGATGGTGCAGGCCTACAGCGCCCTTGCCAATGGCGGAAAGATGGTGAAGCCCCATATCATCGCTTCGATCAAAAATGCCGACGGCAGTGACTATAAAGTCACGAAAAAGGAAGTGATCGGACAGCCGATCACGGAAGCGGTCGCGAGTGAAGTGAAGGACATGATGGAGAAGGAGGTCTCCGAGGGCGGCGGCAGCAATGCTCAGGTACCGGGCTATCATATGGCAGGCAAGACAGGCACCGCGCAAAAGATCGATGCAGAGCATGGCGGTTATCTCAAGAACCAGTACATCGCCTCCTTCTGCGGCTTCGGCCCGACGGAGGATCCGAGGGCCATCTGTCTCGTTGTCTTGGATACGCCGACGGGCACGTACTATGGCGGGCAAGTCGCGGCTCCGGTTTTCAAAGAAGCCATGACACAGATCATGCGCTACCTGGCTGTCCCGACGATCGAAGACAGTAAGAACCATGCGAAACCTGTCACTCCGTCCATTGAGACGAATAAGCCGAAGCTGCCCTCCGAAGTGGAAAGGGAATTCCCTCTGCCCAGCTTTTATGGCTGGTCCATGCGAGACACAGGGGAGTGGCTCACCAAAGCAGGTCTTGGCTTTGCGCCGGAAGGAAGCGGCTTCGTGGATAAGCAGAGCCCCGGCGCAGGCATCTATGTAAAGAAAGGCGATACCGTGTGGGTGCATTGCAGTGAATGAGGGATCGATCATTCAATAATGTACCATTGACATAGCTGGTGAGCCATGGTAGTCTAGGGTTACAACATGGAGATGGGACAGGGCTGACGGAGTAAAGTGGAAATGACCACGGGTACTGTACTATCTGAAACGCCGACCGTCTGGGCAGAACTTCTGCTCAGACGGTTTTTGTTTAGAAAAATCAGTGCTGCCATCCCTCGGCACACGCCCCACCCACCTATGCTATAATGAAATGGAAAGCCATTGAGAGAGCATGTCTTTTTTTGAAAGGAGATTCACATGTTAAGCGATATCGAAATTGCACAGAACGCTGAAATGAAGCCGATCAATGAGATCGGTGAAAGCATTGGCATCCCGGCAATGGAACTGGAAAACTACGGCCATTACAAAGCGAAGGTTTCCCTGAAATTCACAAGAGAGCTGGAAGAGAAACCGAATGGCAGGCTCATCCTTGTGACGGCGATCTCTCCGACACCGGCCGGTGAAGGCAAGACCACGACCACCGTCGGTCTCGGGCAGGCGCTTTCTCAGCTCGGCAAGAAGACGATGATCTGCCTTCGTGAACCATCCCTTGGTCCTTGTATGGGCATCAAGGGCGGCGCAGCAGGCGGCGGCTATTCGCAGGTCGTCCCGATGGAAGATATCAATCTTCATTTCACGGGCGATCTCCATGCGATCACCGCTGCACACAATCTTCTCGCTGCCATGGTGGACAACCACATCCAGCAGGGGAACGTACTTGGCATCGATCCGCGCCGCGTCGTATGGAACCGTGTCATGGATATGAATGACCGCGTGCTCCGTCACATCGTCGTCGGTCTTGGCGGTCATCCGAATGGCGTACCGAGAGAAAGCGGTTTCGATATCACCGTCGCATCGGAAGTCATGGCGATCCTCTGTCTGGCTCGTTCCATCAGCGATATGAAGGAACGCTTCGCCAAGATCATCGTCGGCTATACCTATGACAATGCCCCTGTCACTGCGGGCGACATCCATGCGGAAGGCGCGATGGCGGCTCTTATGAAGGATGCACTGAAGCCAAACCTTGTGCAGACGCTTGAGCATGTTCCTGCCTTCATCCATGGCGGCCCATTTGCCAATATCGCGCATGGCTGCAACTCTGTCCTTGCGACGAAGACAGCGCTGCACCTCGCCGACTATGTCATCACGGAAGCAGGCTTCGGTGCCGATCTCGGCGCTGAAAAGTTCCTTGACATCAAGTGCCGTTTCGCCGGCCTGAAGCCGGACGCGGCGGTCCTCGTTGCAACCATACGTGCGCTCAAGATGAATGGCGGAAAAGCGAAGAATGAATTCACAGAATCCGATCCGGAAGCAGTCAAGAGAGGCCTGCCGAACCTTCTGCGCCATATTTCCAACTTGAAGAAATTTGGTCTGCCGATCGTTGTTGCGCTGAACATGTTCCCCTCTGATACCGCAGAAGAGAAGAAAGTCATCGAAGATGCCTGCCAGGAAGTCGGCGTCGCAGTGGCAGAGTCCAATGTATTTACAGAAGGCGGCAAAGGCGGCCTGGAGCTGGGAGAAAAAGTCCTCTCCGCCATCGAACAGGGCTCACACTATCACACTCTCTACGATCTGGACGGTAGCCTGAAAGACAAGATCGAAACCATTGCGAAAGAAATCTACGGTGCAGCGAATGTCGCTTACGATCCGGCGGCTGCCAAGGAACTGAAGCACATCGAAGAGATGGGATTTGCCCATGTCCCGGTGTGCATCGCCAAGACCCCGGCTTCCTTCAGTGATGATCCGACCAAGCTCGGGGCACCGGAGGGTTTCACGCTTCATGTCAGAGAAGCACGCATTGCTGCAGGCGCTGGCTTTGTAGTCATCCTGACCGGCAAGGTCATGACCATGCCGGGTCTTCCCCGCCGTCCGGCTGCGGAGAAGATCGATGTGGATGAAGAAGGAAATATCACGGGGCTCTTCTGATGGCAATGATCTTAGATGGAAAAGAAACTGCGGCTGCTCTGAAAGAGCAGCTTGCCCTGCGCCTCGCTCATCTGCGCGAGAAGCACTATGAACCGAAACTCGCTATCATCCTGGCAGGGTCTTCCAAGCCGTCTGCCATGTACGCGTCTTTTATGCAGAAGGTCGCCAAAGGCTATGGCATTGATGCAGAAATCTTCCGCGCCTCCGATGATGTGACAGAAGAAGAGCTGGGTTCTCTCGTGACAGATCTCAGTGAGGATCAGGAAATCACCGGTATCCTCATGATGATGCCGCTCCCGAAAGGCATCAGCGAAGAGAATATGATCGCCCTCATGAATCCGGACAAGGATGTCGACGGCCTCACTGAGACGAATGCAGGCCGTCTGACTGCGGAAAAGGCAGGCCTCTTCGCCTGTACGCCGCGCGCTGTCATAGCGATTCTGGATCACTACAAGATCCCGATCGATGGGAAGAAAGCCGTCATCATCGGACGCAGCAATGTCATCGGAAAGCCGGTCTCCCTGATGCTCCTTTCGAAGAATGCGACCGTTACCATCTGTCACTCGCATACGAAGGACATCGCCTCTATCACAAGAGAGGCAGATATCCTTGTCGCAGCCGTCGGTCATGCAAACTATGTGACCGCTGACATGGTGAAGGAAGGTGCGACAGTCATCGATGTGGGGATCAACCGCGTGGATGGAAAGACCGTGGGGGATGTGGATTATGAAGCTGTTGCGGTAAAAGCCGGAGCCATCACACCGGTTCCGGGCGGTGTCGGCAGCGTCACTACGACCATGGTGATCGAAAATATTATCGCAGCGGGAGAAAAGCTGGCGAAATGATCTGTGTTTCCTTAGAAAAGCTCAGTCCGAGAGGGCTGAGCTTTTTTCATGGAGAGCACCGCTGCCGTCTGCGTGTCTTTGCGAAATATGGTATAATACAACCGATTGCATGCAAAGGAGAGAATTATGCGCGTCTTAGGCATTGACCCCGGTACCGGGCGCTGCGGCTTCGGTGTGGTTGAGAAGCATGGCACCACCATCACTCCGGTCAACTACGGCGTCATTGAGACGTACAAAGACAAGAGTGACCTCGAGCGGCTGAACATCGTTTACGAAGGCATCGCTGAGCTCATCGCGACATACCGACCTGAATTCATGGGGGTAGAGACACTCTATTTCAATACGAATATTACGACAGGCATCAAGGTGGCGCAGGCGCGCGGCGTGATCCTGCTCGCAGGCTATCGCCAGAACGTCCCTATCATCCCGGTGACGCCGCTGCAGGTGAAGCAGCAGCTGACCGGCTATGGCCGCGCTGACAAGAAGCAGGTCATAGAAATGGTGAAGCGAATGATGCACATCATGAAAAAGATCGATCCGGACGATGCCGCGGATGCACTTGCGATCGCGCTGACCGCGATCTATCGGGTGGAGCATAAGAATTGGACGCCGGGGGGATAGGAAATATCGCTGGACTGGAAGGTCACATTCAGGCATTATCCAGTTATCCTTTGCGGTGTTTTCTGTGAAGAATCCGGCGGACATACACGCTGATGGTCTGCTTTCATAGGTAAAGGAATAGTTTCTCATGATCGGATATATCAAAGGCCGTGTGACGGCCCTTTTCAAAGATTTCTGTTTTCTGGAAACAGGCGGCATCGGGTATCGGATCTTCATTTCCGATAAGACCCGTCAGCAACTCATGACCGGGGAGGAGGCGAAGCTCTTCACGTACATGGCAGTCCGTGAGGATGCGATCCTGCTCTATGGCTTTCTCGGACAGGAAGAGCAGGAGCTCTTTCTGCTTTTGATCTCAATCTCCAAGATCGGGCCCAAGGTCGCGATGGGCATCCTCTCTGCCATGACGCCGGCTGCTTTTGTTGGTGCGGTGAAGGCACAGAATGTCTCCCAGCTGACAAAGCTTCCCGGTATAGGCAAGAAGACGGCGGAGCGTCTTCTTGTCGAGCTCAAGGATAAGGTTGGTGTCTTTGCTTTGGGCGAAGCGGAGATGCCTGCGGTCTCTGCGGCAGAGCCGGATGAAGGAGTGAGCGGAGAAGCAGCGCGTGCACTCATGGCGCTCGGCTATGAGGCGGAAGAGATCGCACCTGTCCTAAAGAAGCTCGCAGGGGCGTATGACAATGTTTCTCAGCTCGTCGGGGCGGCATTGCGGGAATTTGGGAAGAACAGAGGATAGGGAATTTGGGGATGGGATGCGATAGAAACCTGTTGGATCAGTATTTCCTTAAACCTTTTTCAAAGGAGTCTTCATGAAGAACAAATACATCAAAAGCCTTGGCGGTGAAGAGGAAGAGGTGCTCGGCAGCAAGGGGCGCATCGTTTCCACCGAAGAAAGTGCAAAAGACGAGTGGCAGACGACGCTTCGTCCGCAGCATCTGGACGATTATATCGGACAGGAAGCCTTCAAGAAGAATCTTAAGGTGTACATTGAGGCAGCAAAGTCGCGCAAAGAGCCGCTGGATCATGTGCTGCTCTATGGACCGCCGGGACTCGGCAAGACCACCATGGCGAAGATCATCGCCAATGAGCTGGGATCGCAGTTTAAAGTGACGAGCGGTCCGGCCATCGGGCGTCCGGGGGAGCTGGCTTCCATCCTGACGACATTGCAGGACCACGATGTACTTTTCATCGATGAGATCCATCGACTGAATCGGAATGTCGAAGAAATCTTGTACTCTGCGATGGAAGATTTTTCTTTGGATATTGTCATGGGGAAGGGGACTGGCGCCAGCTCCATCCGCATCGATCTTGCTCACTTCACGCTGATCGGTGCGACAACGCGGGCAGGCTCTCTCTCCGCGCCGCTGCGTGACCGATTCCTCATCACGAATCATATGCAGTTCTATGAACCGCAGGAGTTGAAAAAGATCATTACCCGTGCAGCGCACATCCTGCAGATCGAGATCGAGGACAGCGGGGCAGAGGAGATCGCTCGACGTTCGCGCGGGACACCGCGTATCGCGAACCGCCTTTTGAAGCGCATCAGAGACTTTGCGCAGGTGAAGGGGAGCGCGATCACGGCGGATATTGCCGCAGAGGCGCTGGCTGCGCTTCATGTCGATGAGATCGGACTTGATGATCTGGATAATCAGATCCTGAAGGCGATCATTCATAAATTCAATGGCGGTCCTGTCGGGATCGACACCATTTCTGCCACTGTCAGCGAAGAGCGCGCGACCATCGAAGATGTCTGCGAGCCTTATCTCATGCAGATCGGCTTCCTCTCCCGTACCCCTCGTGGCCGTCTTGCCACTGAGGCAGCCTATGAGCACATCGGAGCAGCCTTTCCTGCGAAAGGGAAAAAGTGATGCGGGACATACCGCAGCCGCATTTCCCTAAATCCCCTATAAGAAGGTATCTGTTTATGAAAAAATACATGGTCATTCTGCTGTCATTGTCTCTGCTGCTCCCCTTGGGGACGGCATCCATGGCAGCAACGCAGCCGGTCCCTGGAAAATCTACAGTGACGATCCATAGATCGCCACGGGTGATCACCCGTAAGACCACGGGGAAGAAGACGCAGCCATCTGCGGAGGCCCATAGAAAAGGGACTGAGGCTGGACAGAAACAGTCCGCAGGGCAGATGATCGAGGTCGGGCTTCAGTCGGGAAGAGAGCTTTCTTTGACCGGACTTTCTGCATTTCATGTGGAAGCGGGGAGCAGCCTCGGCTCTTATCCGGCGGGGACGCGGCTTACGATCTCTAAAAGCGGGAACGGTCTTTCTGTCAATGGAAAAAGCGCGGGAGCCAAGATCTATTTCAAGTCCAGCGGCAGCGGAGCTGCCTTTGCCGTGAAGGGAAATCAATACCGCGGCGTGATCAAGGCCATCGCTTCTCCTTCCGGAGTAACACTGGTGAATCAGGTCTCTATGGAGGACTACCTCAAGGGTGTCGTGCCATGTGAGATCGTCCCTTCCTGGCAGATGGATGCCATCAAGGCACAGGCTGTGGCGGCCAGAACGTATGCTATGTTCCATAAGAATGGCTATCGCTCAGCCGGCTACGATGTGACAGACGACACACGTACGCAGGTGTATCGCGGCGTATCGGCAGAGACAGAGGCGACGAATCGCGCTGTCATGGAGACGGCGGGAGAAGTCGTTACCTACGGCGGCTCGCCGATCGATGCGGTCTTCCATGCGAGCGGCGGCGGCTATACGGAAAACTGTGAAAATGTATGGGGATCGGCAGTGCCATATCTCAAAGGCGTGCCGGAAGACAAGTACGCGACCCCATGGAAGAAGACGATTTCTCTTGCTTCCTTCATGAAGATGGCGGATGTCGGTAAACTGAAGGGGATCAAGCTTTCAGCCCTGCATATCGGAGAGGCGCATAAGACGAGTGACCGCGGGATTTCCGGACGCGTAAAGTCTGTGACACTTGTCGGTTCGAAGGGAAATCGAGTGGTTTCGGGGGACCGTCTGCAGCAGATCTATGACCTGAACAGTACACTTTTTGATCTGTCTGTCAGCGGAAATCAGCTCGTTATCACCGGCTATGGCTATGGTCATGGCCTTGGCCTTTCGCAATGGGGGGCAGAAGCCATGGCAGAAAAGCACGGCGGGGCCAAAGACTACTACAAGACCATCCTTACGCATTATTTCACCGGAACGAAAGTGGAGAAGATATATTGAGGGGAGACGCTGGATACGCGCATACTTTGTTGTTTGATTTCATGAGGGATAACCCACTGAATCAATCAGCCCGTTTCCCCTTTATCATGGAGCATGTATATGAAGAAAAAGATCACATCCGCTTGTCTCGCTGCATGTTTCTCTCTTTCCCTGGGGGCAGTCATATCTGCAGAGACCATTCCGATCCGGCAGAAGGAAACGCTGGCAAGTCCATCAGCCCAGCAGATGAAAGCGGCTCCAGAGAAGCGGCCTAAGAAAGAAAAAGCGAAAAAGAAGAAAGAAAAAAAGAATAAGAAAGAAAATAAAAAGGCGGAGAATAAGGAAGCGTCACCCATCTGTCAGATGGATGAGCCATGGATCGAAGTGGGGCTCACTTCCGGCATGCGCCTCTCTCTTACCGGGCTAGAAGCGTGCCGGGGAACGGTCGATGGGAAGACCGTGAGCACCTATCGGAAAGGGGAGGAGTTCTCCATCTCGCGTGCGGGGCAGATGATTTCCATCAATGGAAAAACGATCGGCACCGCGGTTTATCTCGAGCCTGTCCAGACCGAGCCGTCCTTTGCGGTGAAAGGAAATCGCTATCGCGGAAAGATGAAGCTCATCCCCTCCCCTTGGAATGAGGGGGTTGTGCTTGTGAATGTGGTGCCGATGGAGGAATATCTTCGCGGCGTCGTTCCCAGCGAAAGCATTCCCACTTGGAAAATCGATGCACTGAAGGCGCAGGCCGTCGCTGCAAGGACCTATGCCCTCTATCACAGGAATAGCTATCGTGCATCGGGCTATGATGTGACCGATGATGTGGAGAGCCAGGTCTACAAAGGCGCCAGCGCAGAGACGAAAGCGACGGATGAAGCTGTGAGGGAGACCCGCGGTGAGGTCATCACCTATGAGGGAAAAGCGATCGATGCACTCTTCCATGCGGATGGCGGCGGCTATACGGAGTATGGCGAAAATGTCTGGGGGATTTCAAAGCCTTACCTGCAGGGCGTCCCTGAAGAGCTCTCCCTCCAGACAAAGAAACCATGGACAGTCACGCTGACGCGGGATGCGTTTTCGAAAAAACTGAGCGCGTCCGGCTATGGCGTCGGAAAGATACAGAATATCAAGCTGTCAAATCTACAGTTTGGCAAAGTCCATTATGTGGGAGACCGCACACCGGCAGGCCGAGTGAAGAAACTCATCTGCCGCGGCAGCAACGGCTGGGTGAGCCTCTCGGGAGTGACGATGAGAAAGATTTTCGGCCTCAGGAGTGCGATGTTTGATCTCCTTTTCAAAGAAGATCAGATCATCATTACCGGCTATGGCTATGGTCATGGTCTCGGCCTCTCTCAGTGGGGCGCGGAGGCCATGGCGGAAAAGCACGGCGATGGGAAAGATTATTATAAAGAAATCCTCGCGCATTACTATCAGGGGACAAAAGTGGAAAAGTGGTATCAATAAAAAGGTTCAGAGTTAGCCCCGGGGACGTGCTGTTCCTAGATTGCGTTCGAAATCTTCGTTTGAATTAGGAATTAGGAATGAAGGTGGCGGCTTCGCCGAGATCCTTCGACTCAGGTCGCAGCTGTTCTGGCATTCGTTATCTCACATACGACGTTTCTCGCCGCTCAGGATGACGAAACGGGGCGATGCCCGAAGGCTGGAGGATAGAAGTCAGATGTCTGGCGTCTGATATCTGATGTCTCCTAGCCTCCCAGTCTAATCCCTAATCCCTACCTATAAAACCCGCTGAACCTCTTTCGCAAACAATCAAAGGACGGCACACCCGAGGGCTAAGTTTGAAAGCAGGTATGAGTGACTAGTGACTGGTAGCTAGGGATTAGGTTTGCGATACGAGAAAACCGCTAGTTTCAAACCTTCGCGGCGCTTCTGCTTTTTATGCGCCGCACCAACCCCTTTGAACCTCTTGAACCTATAGAACCCGCTGAACCTCTTTCACAAACAGTCAAAGGACGCTCCGCCCAACGAGCTAACCTTAAACCCATTTACAAAGGAGATATATTCATGAAACTGGAAGAATTCAATTACGATTTACCAAAGGAATTGATCGCTCAGGAACCGGCAGAGCCGCGTGACTCCTGTCGCCTGATGATGGTTGACAAGAAGACGGGGGAGTGGGAGCATCACCATTTCCGTGATATCTTGGACGAGATCCGCGAAGGCGATGTTTTCGTCTTCAATAACACGAAAGTCATTCCGGCACGCCTCTATGGCAAGAAGAAGGATACCGGCGGCAAGGTGGAGATGCTGCTCCTCACGCCGAAGGGCAATGATACATGGGAAGTCCTCGTGAACCCGGGCCGTAAGGCACTGCCCGGCGTAGAGATCGAATTCGCAGAGAACTGTTACTGCAAAGTACTGGATAAGACGGAATTCGGCGGACGTCTGGTCGAATTCCACTATGACGGCAATTTCGACAGCCTTCTCGATCAGATCGGGGAGATGCCGACCCCGCCGTATATTCACAAAAAACTTGGCAACAATGATGAGTACCAGACCGTGTATGCGAAGTATAAGGGCTCAGCGGCCGCTCCGACAGCAGGTCTTCATTTCACCCCGGAGCTTATGGAAGAAATGAAGAAGAAGGGCGCGAAGCTCCTCTTCGTCACCCTTCATGTCGGTATCGGTACCTTCCGCCCGGTTTCTGAAGAAAATATCGAAGACCATGAAATGCATAAGGAGTGGTACACGGTCAGTGAAGAAACTGCGAAAGAAGTGAATGCTGCGAGAGCCGAAGGCCGTCGTGTCATTGCGGTCGGCACGACCTCTGTCCGCACATTGGAGTCCGCTGGTCAGAGCGGTATCCTTGAGAGCGGCAGCGGCTGGACGCAGCTCTATATCTATCCGGGCTATCAGTGGCACATGGTCGATGCCATCGTCACGAATTTCCATCTTCCTGAATCCACTCTCGTCATGATGATGGCCTCCTTCGCCGGCCGTGAGCACATTCTGGCGGCGTATGAAGAAGCCGTGAAGCAGAAATACAGATTTTTCTCCTTCGGTGATGCCATGTTTTTGCATTAAGGAAACGCTGAATTTAATCAACTATCTTTTAGACATCATAAGGATCTACAACTATGGTTATTAACTACGAACTGGTTGCCGAAGACAAGAAGACCGGCGCGCGGGCAGGGCTTCTGCACACGCCTCATGGCACGTTCAAAACGCCGATGTTTATGCCGGTCGGCACGCAGGCGACAGTCAAGACTGTCACACCCGAAGAACTCGAAGACATGGGCGCGCAGATCATCCTCTCGAATACCTACCACCTGTTCCTGCGTCCCGGCACGGAGCTGATCAAAGAGGCTGGCGAGCTGCATCGTTTCATGAACTGGCCGAAGGGAATACTGACGGACAGCGGCGGCTTTCAGGTCTTCTCTCTGGGAGCTATGCGCAAGATCACAGAGGAGGGCGTGCATTTTCGCTCCTTCCTCGATGGATCGAAGCAGTTCCTCTCTCCGGAGGTTTCCATTCATGCGCAGGAGGATCTGGGGAGCGATATCGCCATGGCTTTCGATGAATGTATCCCCTATCCGGCAGACTATGAGTACGCCGACCATTCCACGGCGCGCACGACGCGCTGGGCAGAGCGCTGCATCAAAGCGCATACCCGCACGGATCGCGGTATGTTCGGTATCGTGCAGGGCGGTATGTACAAGGATCTTCGGAAGAGGAGCGCACTCGAGATTTCCTCTATGCCCTTTGACGGTATGGCGATCGGCGGGCTCTCAGTCGGTGAGCCGCATGACCTCATGTATGACATTCTGGAGTACACCACCCAGTTTCTGCCTGTGAATAAAGCCAGATACCTCATGGGTGTCGGCACGCCGGACTGTCTGGTGGAAGGCGTGGCTCGCGGCATCGACATGTTCGACTGCGTATTCCCGACGCGTGTTGCCAGAAATGGCATGGCCATGGTGCATTCCGGCCGCATGAATATGAAGAACAAGAAGTATGAGAAGGACTGGGCACCGCTCGAGGAGGGCTGCGGGTGTTACACCTGTCAGCACTACAGCCGTGCATACATCCGTCATCTCTACAAGTCGGAAGAGCTTCTTGCCTTCCGCCTCGTGACGATACACAATCTTTTCTTCCTGCTCCAGTTTATGCGTGATATGCGACAGGCAATCATAGATGGAAACTTCACGGAGTTCAGAGAGAGCTTCATGGCGGGCTATCATCGGTGATCTCGGCTCTCTTTACAACATTTTGACACATAATTAGAAAATAACTACAGACAACGATCATCAAAGTATGGTAAAATAAATACCATATGATTTGACGGAGGTGAATCAAATGGAACAGGTAATGAATTTCGTCAGTCTGGCATGGCCATTTCTGGTGCTGGTCGGTATTATGTATTTCTTCATGTATCGCCCGCAGCAGAAGCTGAAGGTGGAAAGAGGTCGTTTCCTGATGTCCCTGAGAAAAGGGGATCATGTAGTAACGGCTGGAGGTATTCACGGGACGATCAAAGTACTGCGTGACAAATACGTAGAGCTGGAGATCGCACCGAAGGTCATCATCAAAGTAGAAAAGACCGCTATTCAGCACGGTGATGTGAAGCTCATCGACGAAGAGACCGCTAAGAAAGCCGGTGCGGCAGCCCTGGGTGCTGCTTCGGAAGAACAGGTCATGAATCAGACCAAGCACAAAGACGAACCGGAAACCGAAGTGGTGGAAGAGGTCGTCGAAGTGGATGATCCGAAAGATGCCGGCACAGAAGTGGTCGAGGAAGTCGTCGAGGTCGAAGATAAAGACGCTTCTAAAAACAAAAAAGAGGAAAAGAAATGATAGAGACGGATACTCCTTCCGTGGTACGGAAGAAGGAAATCCGTCAGAAGATGCTCGCCTTACGGCGGGCTCTTTCTGCTACTGACATGGAAGCTATGAGCCTTGCTCTGGCGGATCGGATCTGCGAGTCAGCTGTGTATCAGAAAGCCCATCGCATCATGGCTTATCTTTCTATGAAGGGAGAAGCCGATCTTGATCTTTTCATCCGCCGTGCTCTTTCTGATGGGAAAGAGATTTACATTCCGGTATGTCTGCCGGGAAAACAGATGGAGGCGGGACGGCTCATGGATATGGAGCATTTCATCCAAGGGCCGTATGGCCTGCGGGATCTGCCCAAGGGCTATGAAGTCATAGCGCCGGACATGCTTGATCTTGTCCTCGTACCTGGGACTGCGGGGACAGAGAGCGGCGCGCGCCTGGGGATGGGAGCCGGATACTATGACAGGTATCTGGCAAAGATCTCCTATGAAAAAAGGATCATGACATTGTGGAATTTCCAAGTCGTAGATTTCCTCCCGGAAGAGCCCTTCGACCAGTGCATGGCCGGTATCATTACAGAGAAACGAAGTATCATCACGAAAAGAGGTTGAAGTTTTGGAAAAGAAAAGGAACAGCAGCGTCAGAAGCGGCGCGCTCATCCGATTCTGGGTCGTTATCGCGGCCATTATCGGGATTTTCCTTGTGAGCGTAGGCTGGCTGGCTGGGCATATCCGTCAGGGCCTTGACTTGCAGGGCGGCACGCATATCGTCATGCAGGCTGAGGATACCGAAGAAAATAAGGTCACCAATGAGGCGATCACGCAGGTCATCAATATCATGCAGAAGCGTGTCAATGAAATGGGTCTGACGGAACCGATCATCCAGCGTGAAGGGGCGAACCGTATCATCATCGAGCTGCCGGGTGAAAAGGATCCGCAGAAGGCCATCGAAACCATTGGCAAGACCGCTGTCCTCCAGTTCAAGGATGAGGAAGGCAACGTCAAGCTGACGGGGGAAGACCTGAAAAATGCCAAAGAACAGATGGGGCAGAACAAGCAGCCGCTCGTTGCTCTGGAATTTTCCGATGAGGGGGGAAAGAAATTCGGCGCCCTCACTGCGGCGAATATCGGCCGTCACATCGGGATCTATCTCGACGGAGAGCTCCTGACGAATCCGGTCGTCAATGAAGCCATCACCGGCGGCTCGGCTGTCATCACGGGGCAGAGAACGCTCGAAGAAGCGAAGGATCTTGCGATCCTTCTCCGAAGCGGTGCGCTTCCGGTCAAGGTTTCCGTCATGGAAGTCCGTACCGTTGGTCCGTCTCTTGGACAGGATTCGAAGGATAAGTCCGTCGTGGCTTTCACCATCGGTCTCTCTCTGGTCATTATTTTTATGCTGGCCGTGTACCGTATGGCCGGCTTTGTCGCGGATGTGGCGCTTCTTGTGTATGTCCTCATCCTTCTGGGCATCCTGAATATGCTGCATGCGACACTGACACTTCCAAGTGTGGCGGGCGTCATTCTGTCCATCGGTATGGCGGTCGATGCGAATGTTCTCATCTTTGAACGATTCAAAGAAGAGATCGCATCCGGCAAGCTGCTTAGGCTGGCTGTCCAGTCCGGCTTCAAACGTGCCTTTGTCACCATCTTTGATGCGAATATGACAGTCATCATCACCTCCTGCATCCTCTTCTTCCTGGGCAGTGCGACGGTGAAGGGGTTTGCCTTCTCGCTCGGCCTTGGTGTCGCTGTATCCATGTTCACGGCGATCACTGTCAGCCGTACGCTGCTCATGTTCCTCATTGATGCGAACTGGATCCATAACCCCTGGTGGTTTGGCGGAAAAAGGGGGTACGATAGATAATGTTCAACAGCTTTGATTTTATCGGTAAACGAAAGCTCTGGTTCGGCTTTTCCGGACTTCTGATCATTCTTTCCGTTGTGTCCATCATCCTCTTCCGTTTCAACTGGGGTATTGATTTCACAGGCGGCACCATTCTGGAGCTGGCATTTCCCAAGAATGTCACGGTAGAAGAGGTGCGTGACGGTCTTCGTGTTGATGGTCTTGAAACAGCGACCATTCAGCTTTCCGGCAGCAACATGCAGGGAGAGTCCGGCGATGACGTCATCATTCGTACCAGAAACCTCTCTGCGGAAGAAGCACAGACGGTCGTTTCTCATGTGAAGGATAAAGTCGGCGAAGCCGAAGTGAAGCGCATCGAGACTGTCGGTGCCGTGATCGGTTCTGAGGTCACGAAGAATACACTCCTCAATGTCATCCTGTCCTTCGGCGCGATGATCCTCTATATGTCTATCCGCTTTGAGCACCGTATCGCACTGTCTGCGATCGTAGCGATCTGCCATGATATCCTGATGGTGCTCGGTGTCTTTGTATTCTTCCATCTGGAAGTCGATGCATCCTTCCTTGCGGCGATCCTGACGGTCCTTGGTTACTCCATGAATGAATCTGTCGTCATCTTCGACCGTATTCGTGAAGCCATTCATACCCATCGCCGGACGGACAGCTTTGCGAAACTGGCCAATGATTCCATTCATCAGACCATCCGTCGTTCCCTCTATACACTGACTACGACGCTCTTCTGCGTGGCTTCGCTCTACTTCTTCGGCGGCGATACCACGAGAAACTTCGCACTGGTCATGCTGATCGGCTTCATCTCCGGGGCCTACTCCTCTGTATGTGTAGCGACATCTCTGTGGGTCACATGGCATGAACATACCGGCAGCTCTAGAAATGCGTCTTCGCGCGAAGAAAAGAGATCGAAAGCATAAATAGGTGGTATAAAAAAGGCGATGTGAAATAACGATCATCTCATTTTCGCGTTCCATCTGCCGCGGGGAACTTGCAGCTCTCATAGGAGTGACCGGGAAACCTTATCCCAGCTGTCTTTCATGC
>OIXX01000455.1_pt1 | contig 25171 bp, 20 predicted proteins | sample 1588161 | NCBI WGS metagenome assembly OIXX01 (sample SAMN03283274) | human gut metagenome | biome: human-associated habitat; material: feces | host: Homo sapiens | place: Peru | collected 2012
TCACCGAGCACATGAAGTCCCACAAGAAGGACTTCCACACCCGTCGCGGCCTGCTCATGCTCGTCGGTCAGCGTCGTCGTCTTCTCTCCTACATCAAGAAGGGCGACATCAACAAGTACCGTGAGCTGATCAGCAAGCTCGGAATCCGCGACAACATCCAGTAGCGGACCTTCGGGGCGCCTGCGGGCGCCCCTTTTCATATGGGCGCCCCACGGTCAGGGGCGGCGGGCTCGCGCGAAGCGCCATACGAGCGATAGCGCCAGACCAAGCGACGGCAGGACTCACCGGTCGTCGGGGCCCGCAGACGGCCCGCCTGCAAAGGGGCAGGCGGAGATAAGGGAAAAGAATGGCAAAGGTTACCCACGAGTTCGACCTCTACGGCAAGCACTACACCCTGGAGACCGGCGAGCTGGCCAAGCAGGCCACGGGCGCCGTCCTCGTCAAGCAGGGCGACTCCACGGTGCTCGTCACCGTCGTGGTCTCCAAGGAGCGCAAGGACTACGACTTCTTCCCGCTTACGGTCGACTTCATCGAGAAGATGTACGCCGTGGGCCGCATCCCGGGCGGCTACCTCAAGCGCGAGGCCCGTCCCTCCGAGAAGGCAACCCTCACCGCGCGCATGATCGACCGTCCGCTGCGTCCGAGCTTCCCGGCAGGCTTCCGCAACGAGGTGCAGGTCGTCGCCACGTCGCTCGTCGCCGACCAGGTGAACCCCGTCGACGTCACGTGCGTCATGGCCGCGAGCTCGGCGCTCACGGTGGGCGGCGTGCCCTTCGAGGGTCCGCTGGCCTGCGTGCGCATCGGCCGCAACCCCGAGACCGGCGAGTTCCTCGTGAACCCCACCTACGAGGAGCGCGACGCCTCCGACCTCGACCTCGAGCTTGCCGGCACGCCCGACTTCATCTCCATGCTCGAGGCGTCCGCCGACGAGATCAGCGAGGAGGACATGCTCGCCGCCATGGCCTTCGGCCAGGAGGCCATCGCCGCCTTCTGCGAGGAGCAGAAGACGTTCTTCGCCAAGGTCGCCGAGGTCAACGGCCCCATCCAGCAGCGCGAGTACGTCTACGACGAGCTCGTCCCCGCCGTCCACGACCGCGTCTTCGCCCACGAGGCCGAGATGAGCGCTGCGCTTCGCGATGCCGACAAGCTTTCCCGTATCGGCAAGGTCGAGGCGCTCAAGGCCGCCATCAAGGAGGAGTTCACCCCCGAGGAGCAGGCGCTCTACAGCCGTGAGATCCCCGTTGAGCTCAAGGCCCTCGAGAAGCACGCCATGCGCGTCATGGTGGTCGAGACCGGCGAGCGCGTCGACGGCCGCCGCGCGGACGAGATTCGCCCGCTCATGATCAAGCCCGACTACCTGCCGCTCGTTCACGGCTCCGGCCTCTTCCAGCGCGGCCAGACCCAGGTGCTCTCCGTCTGCACCCTCGGCATGCTCAACGAGTGGCAGCGCCTCGACACCATCGAGCCGGTCGACGGCAAGCGCTACATCCACCACTACAACTTCCCGCCGTACTGCACCGGCGAGACGGGCCGCATGGGCAGCCCCAAGCGCCGCGAGATCGGCCACGGCAACCTCGCCGAGCGCGCCCTGCTGCCGGTGATCCCGTCTGAGGACGAGTTCCCCTACACCATCCGCGTGGTCTCCGAGGTCATGGAGTCCAACGGCTCCAGCTCGATGGCCTCCACCTGCGGCTCCACGCTCGCCCTCATGGACGCTGGCGTGCCGCTCAAGCGCCCCGTCTCCGGCATCGCCATGGGCCTCATCCAGGAGGAGGGCAAGACCGTCGTCCTGTCCGACATCCAGGGCCTCGAGGACTTCCTCGGAGACATGGACTTCAAGGTGACCGGCACCGAGCGCGGCATCACGGCCATGCAGATGGACAACAAGGCCACGGGCCTCACGCCCGAGATCCTCTCCCAGGCGCTGCACCAGGCGCACGAGGGCCGCGCGTTCATCCTGCACGCGATGCTCGAGGCCATCCCGCACTATCGCGAGAGCCCGAAGGACACCGCCCCGCAGATCATCACGATTCAGATTCCGCAGGACAAGATCCGCGACGTCATCGGCTCCGGCGGCAAGGTCATCCGCGGCATCCAGGACGACACGGGCGCCACGATCGACATCCAGGAGGACGGCTCCATCTTCATTGCGGGCACCGCGGGCGCCGGCGAGGAGGCCGCAGCGCGCATCAAGGCCATCGTGAAGGTTCCCGAGGTGGGCGAGGAGTACACCGGCCGCGTCGTGGGCATCCAGCCCTTCGGTGCCTTCGTCGAGCTGCTGCCCGGCAAGGACGGCCTGCTGCACATCAGCCGTGTGGCCCAGGGCCGCGTCGACAAGGTCGAGGACGTGCTCTCCGTCGGTGACGAGGTCAAGGTCAAGGTCATCGAGGTGGACGAGAAGGGCAAGATCTCGCTCGACCGTCTCGACAAGCCCGAGGTTCCTGGCGACTCCAAGGGCGGCCGCCACGAGGGCGACGCCGACGAGGCCGGTGGCGAGCGCCGCGAGCGCAGGCCGCGCCGTGCCCCGCGTGACGAGCGCCCCGGCCGCGCCGAGCGCGAGGCCGAGCGCAAGCCTCGCCGTCACCCCGGCGACAACGGCAACGTGGGCGGTCGCGCGCCCCGTCGTCACCACGAGGGTTAGCTCGCAGCTAAGAGGGCTCGTGACTCCGAGCGCCGTCCGGTTTTCGCCGGGCGGCGCTTTCTCGTGCGGTCGCGCACTGGGCGCGAAGTCATCGAGCGTGCCTGTGAAGGCACGGGGATGGCGTCGCGCTCGATTGCGGGGGCTGCTAGAATAATGAATTCCTATGAAGAGGACGACAGCTGAGACTGTCGTGCATATACAGGCGTCAGTAGAAAGGACCCTTACAGAAACTATGGCTAAGTCACCAACGCTCCGCATCATCCCGCTCGGCGGCCTTGACGGCATCGGCAAGAACATGACCGCCTTCGAGTGCGGCGACGACATGATCCTGATCGACGCCGGCCTCATGTTCCCCGACGACGATCAGCCTGGCATCGACCTCGTCCTGCCCGACTACACCTACGTGCTCGAGAACGAGCACAAGCTTCGCGGGATCATCATCACCCACGGCCACGAGGACCACACGGGCGCCCTGCCGTACCTGCTCATGGACCTCACCAAGAAGGTGCCCATCTTCTCGAGCAAGATGACCCTCGGCATCATCGAGGGCAAGCTCGCCGAGCACAACATCAAGAGCCCCAAGTTCCGCGAGGTGCAGGACGGCTCCACGGTGAACCTCGGCTGCTTCGCCGTGCACTTCATCGCGATGACGCACTCCATCCCCGGGGCCTTCTCGATATTCCTCAAGACTCCGGCCGGCACCGTCTTCCATACGGGTGACTTCAAGCTCGACCAGACGCCCATCGACGGCGTGCGCCCCAACTATCAGGCCATCTGCAAGTTTGCCCACCAGGGCATCGACCTCTTGCTCATGGACTCCACCAACGCCACCAAGCCGGGCTTCACGCCGAGCGAGGCCACGGTGGGTCCGTCCCTGCGCCACATCATCAAGAACGCGCCCGGCCGTGTCTTCGTGGCGAGCTTCTCGAGCCAGATTCACCGCATCCAGCAGGTGTGCGACGCCGCGACGGCAGTGGGCCGCAAGGTCGTCGTCACGGGCCGCTCGATGGTGACCAACACCAAGATCGCCCGCGAGCTGGGATATCTCAAGGTGGCCGAGGAGGACATCCTCGATGCCTACGAGCTCAAGGACATCCCCGACGAGAAGATCGTCGTGCTCTGCACCGGCAGCCAGGGCGAGCCGCTCTCGGCGCTCTCCCGCATGGCCAACGGCGAGCACCGCAGTCTCTCCATCCACGAGGGCGACACGGTGATCATCTCGGCCACGCCCGTTCCGGGTAACGAGAAGAGCGTCCAGGGCATCATCAACTCGCTCGCCAAGATCGGCTGCGAGATCTACGACAAGGACAACGCGACGGTGCACGTCTCCGGCCACGGCAGGCAGGAGGAGCTCAAGCTCATGCTCGCCATGACCAACCCGCACTACTTCATGCCCGTCCACGGCGAGGCGGTGCACCTGCGGGCCAACGCAAAGCTCGGCGAGCAGATGGGCATCCCTCGCAGCCACATCTTCATCGAGGACAACGGCGACTCGCTGCAGATGCGCGACGGCAAGGTATCGGTGGGCCCGTCCGTGGAGTCCGGCATCATCTACGTCGACGGCCTGCGTATCGGCGACACCGACCCGGTCGTCCTGCGCGACCGTCAGAAGCTCGCCCAGGACGGCATCGTGACCTGCGTCGTGACGCTGCGGAGTCGCTCGCACAAGGTGGCCGACGTCGATGTCTCGAGCCGCGGCGTCTCCTTCGCCTACGATGACGAGCTGCTCGCGCAGATCGAGGACATGTGCCGCGCCACCATCGACAAGACGAGCCAGGGCAGCCCCTCGGTCGACGTCCTTCGCAAGGCCGTCCGCAACGGTCTCACCAACTTCCTGTGGTCCAAGACCCACACGCGTCCGATGATCATCCCGGTCGTCATGGAGGTCTAGCGCTTTGCCCGCAAAACGCAGCTCAAACGCACAAAAGGGAGCGGCCCGCGCTAACCGGGCCACGGCGGCGCCCGGAGTGGCAAACGATCTCGTGGGTCTTGCCGTCATCGTCATGGCCATTGCCATGGCGGTGTCGCTCGTCTCATCCAGCTCCGCCATCGTGACGCACGCGATGGCGGAGGGGCTTCGCCTGGGCTTCGGGGAGGGGGCCATACTCGTCCCGGTGGCCCTCGCGCTCTTTGGCGTCACGATGTTCCTGCCCACCGACAACCCGCTTGTGGCTCGCGTGGCCCTCGGCCTCTCGCTCGTGGTGATCTCGGCGCTCTCTATGCTCTCCATCCTCGCGCCGGGCGCGGCCGAGTCCGCTGACGTCGTGCTTGACGCGGCGGTGGCCTCCACACGTGGCGGCTACGTGGGGTCTGCCGTGGCATGGGCGCTGCTCACGCTTGTGGGGCAGGTCGTCGGCATGGTCGTCCTCGTGGGCGTGGCCATTGGCGGCATCGTCGTGTGCGGCTTCTCCATCTCCAACCTCGCCCTGCGTATTCGCCAGTCGATGGGCACGGCCGCCAACCGGATCGCCCGCGCCCGCGAGGAGCGCCACTCTACCCGTCGCGCTCAGGAAGCCGGGACGGACGACGGTGGCGTTCCGTGGGGTGAGGACACCGACGAGCCCGAGACCGCCGTCATCGACGAGCCTGCCACGAGCTTCATCGGCACTCGCCGCACCTCGGTGCTGAGGCGTCCGAGCCGTTTGGGTTCGGGCCTGAACCACCAGTCGGGAACCGCTCCGCTTCCTCTCGAGAGTGACGCGGACGTGGCGCCTGAGGAGGGCGCACCTGCGAAGACGTCGCGACTTGGGCGTCGCGGGCGTCGTCATCCCGCACTCGACATCGAGGATGCGCGCCCCGCGGAGCCCCTTGCCGAGGCGGCTTACACTGCCTCTGCGGATGTGGCGGCCGAGGAGCTCGAGGACGCCGCTCCCGTCGACATGGTCGGCTCTTCCGACAAGACCCCGACGCTGCCCTTTGAGGAGTCCGTGTCGCGGGCAACGTCTGCCCCCTCGGCCCCTGCCGATGCCAGCCCGGCAATCCCTGACTTCCTCCGCTCTGCCCCCGGTTCGTCCGTATCGAGTTCGTCCGCGCGACGCGCCAACGAGTCGTCGGCCTCGGCGGTGCTGCCCCCGGTGCACGTTGACCCGTTCCCAACGGGCGCCGACGCGGCAGCGGGGCTGGCGGGTCAGGCCGTCTCGAGTGTCTCGGCCGCGGCAGTCGCGAGTCGAGAGGACGTGGCGCCCGACGTCAAGCCTGGAAGGTCACGAAGACGTCGCGAGACCACCCCGCTGGCCACGAGCCGCCCCGGCGACGGCTCCGACACCCTCACGCTGCCGCCGCTTTCGCTGCTCACTTCGAACCCCAACTCGGCAAGCTCCGCGAGCACCGACGCCGAGCTCGAGCACACGGCCCACAAGCTCCAAGCTACGCTCGAGGAGTTTGGCCTCACGAGCCGCGTCGCGGGCTGGGTGGCGGGGCCTCTCGTCACCACCTTCAAGATCGAGATGGGCGAGGGCGAGCGCGTCAACAAGATCACGAACCTCCAGGACGACATCCAGCTGTCGCTTGCCTCGGAGTCCGTCCGCATCTTCGCGCCCATACCCGGTACCTCGCTCGTGGGCATCGAGATCCCCAACAAGACGCGCCAGAACGTGTGTCTCGGTGACGTTTTGCCCTACGCGCAGGGAGGCCCGCTCGAGTTTGCCATCGGTCGTGACTCCGAGGGCGCGCCCGTCGTGGCCGACCTCGCACGCATGCCGCACATGCTCGTCGCCGGCACCACGGGCTCTGGCAAGTCGGTGCTCATCAACGCGATCATCATGTCACTCATCATGCGCACCACGCCCGAGCAGGTACGTCTCATTCTCGTCGACCCCAAGCGCGTGGAATTCTCCTGCTACGCGGGTCTCCCGCATCTGTACGTGCCGGTGGTGACCGAGCCGCGTCAGGCGGCGAGTGCGCTGCAGTGGGCCGTCACCGAGATGGACCGCCGCCTCAAGGTGTTCGAGCGGGCGGGCGCGCGTGACGTGAAGGTCTACAACAAGATGGTCGAGGGGGGGAAGTTCGCCGACCAGGAGAACCCGGCCAAGCCCATGCCGTACCTCGTCATCGTCATCGACGAGCTTTCGGACCTCATGATGGTGGCCGGGAAGGACGTCGAGGCCTCGATTGTACGTATCGCGCAGCTCGCGCGTGCGGCCGGCATCCACCTCGTGCTCGCCACGCAGCGTCCCTCCGCCGACGTCGTGACCGGTCTCATCAAGTCCAACGTCGACACGCGCGTGGCCCTTAAGGTGTCGAGCTCCATCGACAGCCGCGTCATCCTCGACCAGACGGGCGCCGAGCGCCTCATGGGCAGGGGAGACATGCTCTTCCGCAAGAGCGGCGGGGTGCTCCGGCGCGTGCTTGGCGCCTATGCGAGCGACGCGGAGATCGAGTCGGTGGTCGACTTCATCCGCGAGCAGCGCGAGCCGGACTATCACGACGAGATTCTCTCGGCGGTCGTGCCGGGTCAGACCGGCGGCGGTGCCACCGCCGACGACTTGGACGAGGACGATCCGCTCGTGTGGGAGGCGGCCCAGGCTGTTGTGGACTCTCAGCTAGGTTCCACCTCGGGCCTGCAGCGCCGTCTCAAGGTGGGGTACGCTAGGGCAGGAAGAATCATGGACAATCTGGAGCGGAAGGGCGTCGTCGGCCCGCCCGAGGGCTCCAAGCCGCGTGAGGTTTTGCTCGACGCCGAGGGGCTCGAGGAGCTTCGCCGCGCAGAAGAAAAGTACAGGGAGGTGTAGCCGTCGATGGCCCGTACCAGGTTTGCTCGCATGCTTTCCGACCGTCGCAAGCAGCTGCGTCTCTCCATCCCCCAGGCGGCAAAGGTGCTGCGCATGCGCGAGAGCGTGCTCGAGGCGTTCGAGGAAGGCGACTTCGCCCGCCTTCCGGCGCTGGGCTACGCGCAGGGAATGATCTCGAGCTATGCGCGCTACCTCGGCCTCGATTCTCGCCAGGTGGCCGAGCTCTACGAGCGAGAGCACGCCGAGTACGTGAGCGGCGTCACGGGCAGGGAGCCCTCTGCGCTCGCGCGTCTCGAGGACGAGCCCTTCATCGACGGCCCCGCCTCGGCGGCGAGCGACTCTCGCTCCAACTTCCCGGCGTCCTCGGCCCGTTCGTCGTCTGCGCACTCGCTCGCGCTTCCCAGCTCAGGTGCCTACCGCTCCTACTCCGCCTATGGTGCGCCTGCGGGCGCCGCCGCGGATAGGGAGGCCTATGCGTCCGGCTCGAACGGTCGGGGAGAGCGCCGCTACACCACGCGGGTTCCCTACGCCGGTGACGACCGCACCCGCCGTCAGCAGGACGCACGGGCCAGAAGGGCACGGGGACAGGACGGCTACCAGCGGCCGGACGAGCGCAGTGGCGCTACGGCCCGCTATGGCGTCCGCTCCGACTTCGACCAGGCCCGTACGTGGGCGAGGACATCTGGCCGCGCCGTCCAGCAGCGTTCGCAGCGAGGCTATGGCTCTGCCCGCTCGGACGAGATAACCATGCGGCGCGTCGGGTCGGGCCAATACCGTGACGACATGCGCTTCGACGGAGCCGCGAGGCCCTATCGCCCGTCATCGACGCGCGCGGGGCGCGAGGCGTCTCATGGCATGGTCGCGCCCGAGCGCCCCAACGTCCGTCGTCGCAAGGCCCCTCAGGGGCGCGACCCCCGCGCCCGTCGGCCCCAGCAGGCGAGTGGGGGCGTGCTTGCGGGCATCCTCTCCGACCAGCGGCGTATGGTGCTCGTCATCGGGCTTGCGCTTGCCGTGGCGCTCGTCCTCATCCTGACCTTCTCGATTCGCTCCTGCGCCGCCGGCAGCTCCGACGGCAGGCAGGTCCCGGTCGTGACGGTCACGACGACCGACGCCGCCTCCACCACGAGCGCCACGACGACCTCGGCCGCCGAACAGCAGGCGCTCTCGGAAGCCGCGGCCAAGAAGGCCGCTTCGGACGCCGCCGCCCAGAGCCAGGAGACCAAGGTGACCGTCACGGTCGCCGATGGCTCCACCACCTGGGTCGACATAGTGTCGGACGGCAAGCAGCAGGTGGCCGAGACGGTCACGGGCGCCTGGTCGCAGGAGTACACGGTCACGAAGTCGCTCACCATCCAGGTTGGAGACTCCAGTGCGGTGACGGTCGAGAAGAACGGCGAGCGCGTGCAGCTCACGAAGACCTCGGGCACCCTCGCGAGCGCCACCATCACGGGCACCGACCCCACGGCGTCGAGCACCTCGGCAACGACCGCCGCCTCCTCGGGCTCGGCCTCTGCCAGAAACTAGCGTGCTCCCTCGCTCGGCCCAGCCGAGCCCGTGGGCCTCACGACCTCGAAGGAAGGGAAAAACATGGCCAAGGACTCAAGCTTCGACGTTGTCTCCACGGTCGACATGCAGGAGGTGGACAACGCCTACCAGCAGACGGCCCGCGAGCTGACGCAGCGCTATGACCTCAAGGGTTCCGGCGCCACCATCGAGCTGTCGAAGGGTGACGGCACCATTACCGTATGCGCCCCGGCCGACTTCGTCGCCAAGCAGGTCATCGACGTGCTCAACGGGCGACTCGTCAAGCGCAAGGTCGACCTCAAGAGCGTCTCTTGGGACGCTCCTCAGGCGGCCAGCGGCGGAACCGTCCGTGTCGTGGGGCACATCGTGCAGGGCATCGACAAGGAGTGCGCCAAGCGCATCTCCAAGGACATTCGCGACCTCAAGCTCAAGGTCAAGGCCACGGTCGAGGATGACAAGCTGCGCGTGACGTCTGTCTCGAAGGACGCCCTGCAGCAGGTCATCTCCCACCTGCGCGACGCCGACTACGGCATCCCCCTCCAGTTCACCAACTATCGATAAGGAGCTCCGCCCCAATGTCTTCGGCTGTGCAGACGCCAACCGCGCGCGTCCTGTTCGTTACCCTTGGCTGTGCTAAAAACGAGGTCGACACTGACCGCATGCGGAGCCTTCTGCTGCGGGCCGGCTACGGCGAGGCCGAGGGAACCGTCGACGCCGACGCCGTGCTCGTCAACACGTGCTCGTTCCTTGCGAGCGCCACGAGCGAGAGCGTCGAGCGGACGCTCGAGCTTGCCGAGGCCGCGCGCGAGGGCGTGCGCAACCTCCCGATCGTGATGTGCGGTTGCGTGCCGTCGCGCTATGGTTCCGAGCTTCCTGCCGAGCTGCCTGAGGTCGCCGCCTTCGTGCGCACCGACGAGGAGGACGGCATCGTCTCGGTGGTGGACGGCGTGCTTGGTCGTGCGTCGCTGGTTCCGGAGGCCACCGGGTCGGCGGCAGGCCCGCTCGCCGAACCGCTGCGCACCGTGCAGGGTGCGAGCGCCTACGTCAAGATCTCCGACGGCTGCGACCGCTTCTGCGCCTTCTGCGCCATCCCCTACATCCGCGGCCGCTATGCCTCCAGGCCCTACCTCGAGATTGAGGCCGAGGTCCGCGCCCTGGCCGAGCAGGGGGTTCGCGAGTTCGTGCTCATCGGTCAGGACACCGGCATCTGGGGGCAGGACCTGGGCGATGGCGACACCCTCGCAAGCCTCATCACGAGACTCGGCGAGGTCGTGCGTCCGTATCGTGCCTGGCTGCGCGTCCTCTACCTCCAGCCGGAGGGCATGACCGACGAACTCGTTGCAGCCATCCGCGATGTGCCCGAGATGCTGCCCTACATCGACATCCCCATTCAGCATTGCAGCGCGCACGTGCTCAAGGACATGAACCGGTCGGGCAACGCGGCCGAGTTCTCCGCGCTTTTCGCACGCCTGCGTCGGGAGATCCCCGGCATGGTGCTGCGCACGACGGGCATGGCAGGCTTTCCTGGTGAGACCGAGGAGGACTTCGAGGAGCTCTGCCAGTTCCTCGAGGACGAGGCGTTCGACTACACGAGTGTCTTCACCTACTCGCCCGAGGAGGGCACCGAGGGCGCCGAGATGCCCAACCAGGTGCCGGACGACGTGAAGCTCGACCGCACGCAGGCGCTCGTCGACATCGCCGAGGAGATGGGCTTCTCCGCGACGGCGAGCCATGTGGGCGAGGTCGTGGACGTGATCGTCGACGGCGCTGACACGGACGGCGAGGTGCCGGAGCTCATCGGGCACGCGTGGTTCCAGGCTCCCGACTGCGACGGCGCCGTGCACATTCCGGAGGGCGAGGCGGCCGTGGGCGACATGGTGCGCGTGCGGCTGACCGAGGCCTTCTGCTACGAGCTCGAGGGCGAGATCGTGGGCGACGACGTGCCGCTCACGGAGGAGGTGGCCTAGGTGGCCGACAAGCGGAGTGCCACGACGCATGGCATCTGGACTTCCGCCAACGTCGTGACCTGCGTGCGCGTGGTGCTCGTGCCCGTGTGGGTGGGGCTTGCCCTTGGCGTTGGCCCCGCGGTGTCTGCCGAGGGGGACTTGGGCTGGTGGCTGGGAGCGGCAGCGACGCTGCTCTACGTGCTCATCTCGCTTACCGACAAGCTTGACGGCTACCTTGCGCGCAGCCGTGGGGAAGTCACCAACTTCGGCAAGTTCCTCGATCCCATCGCCGACAAGCTCGCGGTCGTCTCGGCGCTCGTGGTGCTGCAGACGTGGGGGCTCGTGAGCCCCTGGGTGGCGGTCATCGTCGTGGCGCGTGAGTTTCTCGTGAGCGGGCTTCGCATGGTGCTCGCCTCCGAGGGCGTCGTGGTCGCCGCCGGCGACCTTGGCAAGTGGAAGACCGCCACGACGATGGTGGCGATCATCGCGCTGCTCCTGTCGGTGACGGTGCCAAGCCTCATCGTGGCGCTTCCCCTGCAGCTCGTCGGCGTGTTCTTGATGGGCGTCGCCGTCGTGCTCACGATTTGGAGCGGTGCTGACTACTTCTGGAAGTCGCGCAGGGCGCTCTTTGCCGACGAGTCCTTCGAGGGCGAGGGAACGGCGGATGCCTCTGCTGGCGAGGTTGGGTCCGACGAGGAGGAGCAGGCCCCGACGTGGGATGACTGCGTTGCGCGTGCCACGCAGGTGCTCGACGCCGCCCGCGCGGCCCACGTTAGCGTCGGTACGGCCGAGAGCTGCACGGGCGGGCTCGTGGAGGCCGCGCTTACGGCGGTCCCCGGGTCGTCTGAGGTCGTGAAGGGTGCTATCGGCAGCTACGCCTGTTCGGTCAAGCACGCCGTGCTGGGCGTGAGCGACGAGGTGCTCGACGGCGTGGGGCCCGTCTCCCCGGAATGCGCTGAGCAGATGGCCGAGGGCGCGTGCCGGGCGCTCGGGTGCGATCTCGGCGTGAGCGTGACCGGGATTGCCGGACCCGGCGGTGCGGAACCCGGAAAGCCTGTCGGCCTCGTCTGGTTTGGCTCTCGCGACGCCGACGGTGTCCGCTCCGAGAGCGTCGTCTTTCAGGGTGACCGCGCGGAGGTGCGGCTCCGGGCGGTCATGCATGCGCTGGACCTCTTGCTTGAGGCCTGCGAGCGTGTCGGCGACAGCCGGTAGGAGGTTGGGAGCTCCGGGCTCGCACGGACTTGTCTTCCGGGTTCGGGACTTTCTGTTCGTGTGATGCGGCGCGTTGCGACAGATTTCAGGCTTTTGTCTTGTCGTGGCCCTATTGTGCGGCTCCTGCTCCCGCTCGCGGGGCTCCGGCACCCGTTTAAGGAACGGCCTTCTTTCGTTGTGCCCCTTCAGCTCGTGCGTCAGGTCGCTGTCAGATGCCGGTCAGGCTTTGTCGGACTGTCAGCGCCTATGATGAGCGCAGGGGATTGACTGCGAACGAACGTTCGTATACAGTTGTCGCCAACGACTAGAAGGGGTTCACATGGCAAAGTCCAACGGGTCCACGCGCGAGGTTCACGCTCCCACCACGGGTGAAGAGCGTGAACAAGTGATCGAGTCCACCACGAAGGAGATCGAGAAGAAGTTCGGCAAGGGCTCCATCATGCGCTATGGCGAGGATGGTCCTGACCTCCATGTGGAGGCCATTCCCACCGGCTCCGTCGCGCTCGACGTGGCCCTTGGCATCGGCGGCGTTCCTCGTGGCCGCATCGTCGAGATTTACGGCCCCGAGTCTTCGGGCAAAACGACCCTCTCCCTCGAGATCCTCGCCGAGGCTCAGGCCATGGGCGGCGTCGTTGCGTTTATCGACGCCGAGCACGCGCTCGACCCAGGCTATGCCGCGCGTATCGGCGTCGACATCGACGAGGTGCTTATCTCCCAGCCCGACACCGGCGAGCAGGCACTCGAGATTTGCGACATGCTCGTACGGTCCGGCGCCATCGACGTCGTCGTCGTCGACTCCGTCGCAGCGCTCGTCCCCAGGGCCGAGATCGAGGGCGAAATTGGCGACACCACCGTCGGCCTGCAGGCGCGCCTCATGAGCCAGGCCCTGCGCAAGCTTGCCGGCTCGCTCTCCAAGTCAAACACCACCTGCATCTTCATCAACCAGCTGCGCGAGAAGATCGGCGTCATGTTCGGCAGCCCGGAGACCACCCCCGGCGGTCGTGCGCTTAAGTTCTTCTCGTCCGTGCGCATGGACATCCGTCGTATCGACTCCATCAAGCAGAACGGCGAGGTCGTTGGCAACCGCGTGCGCGTCAAGGTCGTCAAGAACAAGGTGGCCCCCCCGTTCAAGACGGCCGAGTTCGACATCATGTACGGAACTGGCATCTCCAAGGAGGGCTCCATCCTCGACCTCGGCGTCGACCATGACGTCATCGACAAGTCGGGTGCCTGGTACACCTACGAGGGCGAGCGGCTCGGTCAGGGTCGCGAGGCGGCTAAGGAGTTCCTGCGCACCACGCCCGATCTGCGCGAGGAGATCGAACAGAAGGTGCGTGCCGTCGTTGGGCTTCCCGCCGGGGTTGACCCCGTCGAGCCCATTGAAGCCGCGTCAGAGACCGAGTAGTGCGCATGGCTGGTCGCGGAGGGTCCTCCGCGCATCGAGCGCGCGGCCCTCGGGAGCCCGAGCAGCACGAGGCTGCTAATGGCTTTACGTGGACAATCGTGTATCCCGAGCGCACTTCGGCGGCCATAGGGTCGCGGAAGCCTTCGGCGACCCTTGAGTTTGCGCAAGGCGAGGCCCTCCACGTCCCGGTGTCCGTTGCTCGTGAGCTCAGCAAGTGGGAAGGCCCCGAGGCCGAGAGCCGTGCCGAGGTCTCGTGGCGAGTGAGGGAGGCGGCCGACAAGGTCGCGTGGGGACGTCTTGTCGACATGGCTTCCAGACGCGAGTACTCCTCGCACGAGGCACGTCAGCGTCTCGTGCGAGACGGCTTTTCTGCCGCATGCGCCCAGCGCGCCATCGACAAGGCGCTTCGGCTTCGGATCATCAATGACGCTCGTTTCGCCGAGTCCTTCATTCGTTCAAAGCTATCGGTGGGGTGGGGGCCCGTTCGCATCGAGCGCGAGCTTGTTCTGCGCGGCGTCGAACCGTCCGAGGTTGCGGGATGGCCCGATGCGTTCTTCGACGAGTCGGGCGAAGGCGGGCCGCGTGAGCGCGCCCGGGCCTTGCTTGAGCGCAGGAGCGTTCCGGACAAGAACGCCTATGCCAAGTTCGTGCGTTTTCTCGCGTCGCGTGGGTATCCGTTAGCCGTCGCCAAGGATGCGGCTTCGGAGCGGCTCTCGTCAGGCGAGGAGGAGTGACGCTCGGGGGCATGTAAGTTGACGGTTAAGAGGGTGACCCGTAGAATTACTTAGCCATTTGGGTATCTCTCGTCGGCTGTGCAGGGCATGGCAGACGTCCTTTTTGTCCGTTGCAGCTTGTTACTTCGAGTTTCGCATAGACGCCGGGGGCTTCTCGGATGGTGGGCTCCACCTGAGTTTTGAGGGTGGTTTCCTGAACGAGCCTTAACCATCTGTGTTCCTAGGAGTCGACATGCAAATCGGTATCGTCATAGTCGTGGGGCTTATTTGCCTCGTCGTCGGTGCCGCGGCAGCCTATGCCGCGAGTTCCAGCAAGTCTTCCGCGAAGGTGCAGGAGGCCAACAGGCGCATCTCCGAGGCTCATGCCGAGGCCGACCGTGTGACGGCCGACGCCAAGAGCCAGGCGGAGACCTCCAAGAAGGAGGCCGTGCTTGCCGCCAAGGAGGAGATTCTCAAGCTTCGCCAGGCCTCCGAGGCCGACGAGAAGCAGCGCAAGGGTGAGCTTCGCAGCCTCGAGAGCCGCATCATGCAGCGCGAGGAGTCGCTCGACCGCCGCAACGAAGCCCTCGACCGTCGCGAGCACCAGCTCTCAAGCCAGGCGGGCCAGCTCGACAAGCGTGCCGGTGACCTCGACAAGCTCTACAAGCAGCAGACGAGCGAGCTCGAGCGTATCGCGGCGCTGTCCACCGAGGACGCGCACAATGAGCTGCTCGATCGCGTCCGCAAGGACTCCATTCGCGAGGAGGCCCAGATTCTTCGCGAGAGCGAGCAGCGCACGCGCGCCCAGGCCGACAAGACCGCCCGCGAGATCGTGACGACGGCCATTCAGCGCTGCGCCGCCGACCAGGCCGGCGAGGTTACGGTCACTACCGTCCACATCCCCTCCGACGACCTCAAGGGCCGCATCATCGGCCGCGAGGGTCGCAACATCCGCACCTTCGAGCAGGTTTCCGGCGTCTCGCTCGTCATCGACGACACGCCCGAGACGGTGCTGCTCTCGAGCTTCGAGCCGGTTCGTCGCGAAACCGCCCGCGTCGCCCTCGAGAACCTCATCGCCGACGGACGCATTCACCCCGCTCGCATCGAGGAGATGTACAAGAAGGCCGAGACGCTCGTGCAGCAGCGCGTGCAGGAGGCCGGCGAGCAGGCGGCCTTCGACACGGGCATCCATGACCTTCACCCCGAGATCATCAAGACGCTCGGCGCGCTTCGCTACCGTACGTCCTTTGGCCAGAACGTGCTCCAGCATTCGCGTCAGGTTGCCGAGCTCTGCGGCATCATGGCGTCTGAGCTCGGCATCGACCCCACTCCTGCCAAGCGCGCCGGTCTTCTCCACGACATCGGCAAGGCCATCGACCATGAGGTCGAGGGCCCGCACGCCGTCATCGGCGCCGACCTTGCCCGACGCTACGGGGAGCGCCCCGAGATCGTCCATGCCATCGAGGCACACCATTGTGACATCGAGCCCAACACCATCCTCGACCAGCTCGTGATGGCCGCGGACGCCATTTCCGCCGCCCGTCCCGGCGCTCGCCGAGAGAGCGCCGAGACCTACATCAAGCGCCTTACGAAGCTTGAGGAGATCTCTAACGCACACGATGGCGTCGAGCGGACCTACGCCATGCAGGCCGGCCGTGAGCTGCACGTCATGGTTCAGCCCGAGAAGATCTCTGACTCCGAGGCGACCGTGCTTGCGCATGACATCGCGAAGCAGATCGAGGACGAGATGGAGTACCCGGGCCAGGTGCGCGTCGTGGTCATCCGAGAGTCGCGCGCCGTTGACGTCGCCAAGTAGTCGGTGACCTCTGATGGCCGACACGGCTTCTAACGCGAGCAGCGGATCTCTGGCCGACTTCGTCGCCAACGTCTCTGGTGACGCGGCCATTCGCGTCGAGGAATCTCTCGGTGACGGCTTCGTTCGCCTGCGGGTGGGCGAGGCGGAGCGCAGGCAGGCGAAGCACGACATCCGCTGCATCGAGGACGTCGTGATCGAGATGCTGCGCAACTCCCGGGACGCCGGTGCTCGTAAGGTGCTCGTGGCGACGGGGCGTGTGGGCGACTCCAGGACGCTCGTCGTCCTTGACGACGGCTCCGGCGTTCCCGACCACATGCGCGAGCGCATCTTCGACGCGCGTGTGACCTCGAAGCTCGATTCGTATCACATGGACCGCTGGGGCGTTCACGGACGAGGCATGGCGCTGTTCTCGATCAAGGAGAACGCCAAGAGCGCCCGCGTGCTTGCGTCGGGGCCGGGGCTCGGCTCGTCAATTCGCGTTGAGTCTGACGCCTCGGTGCTCGACGAGCGCAAGGACCAAAGCACCTGGCCGAGCATCGGGCGGGGCGACGATGGCGAACAGCAGCTTCGCGGGCCGCACAACATCGTGCGCACCTGCTGTGAGTTTGCCCTCGAGGAACGTCACGGCTGTGAGGTGTACGTAGGCTCGGCTGCCGAGATTCTTGCGACCGCCCGTGCCCTCGCGAAGAGCTCTGCTGATGACGCGAGCCTTCTGTTCGTCGACGATGTGTCTCGCCTGCCCGTGTTGCTCAGGCCTGCGGTTGCGGCTGACGCTCACGAGCTCTCGGACGTGGCCTCCTCGCTCGGGCTCGACATTTCCGAGCGCACGGCGCACCGCATCCTCGCGGGTCAGATACGTCCCCTTCGTCCCGTCCTCGCGCGCCTTCTGCATCATTCGGGGTCTTCGCAGAAGCCCGTTGACCTCATGCGCGATCGTCGTGGCCTCAAGGTTTCTCGTGAGGACGCGGAAGCGTTCGCGCGCATCATGGAGCGAGACTTCGAGTTTGTGGCGCAGCGCTACTATCTCTCGCTCTCTTCTGAGCCGCGCGTGAGCGTTACGCGCGACAAGATTACCGTCACCTTCGACCTCGACAAGGGCGAGTGACGCAGGGGGGGCCGTTACGGCTACGCTTCCTTCGATACGAACTTCGCGCAGACACACCACGCAGATAAAACGACCCACAAGGAGCACAGCACCAATGGAGTACCTGAAGGTATCGAGCAAGTCGTCGCCGGCCTCGGTGGCAGGGGCCATCGCCGGTATGGTCAAGGACGGCGTCGCCGTTAACATGCAGGCGGTTGGTGCTGGTGCCGTGAACCAGGCCATCAAGGCGGTTGCCATCGCCCGTGGCTTCCTCATTCCCGTCGGCATCGACATCTCATGCGCCCCTACCTTTTCCGACATTCTCATTGACGGTCAGAGCCGGACTGCCATCCGCATTGCCGTCTACGTCCACAACCTGTCAGATCCGCGCTCGTCGCAGTCCGTCGTCCCCGAGGCTCCCGCCTCTTCTGATGCGGCGGCAAACGCCCAGTCCTCGTCTCACGGCATGGAGGTCCGCTAGTGCCCGCTTACCCCGAACTACAGGGTCTCACCTACCACGTCAAGACATTCGGTTGCCAGATGAACCTCCACGACTCGGAGCGCGTTTCGGGCGTGCTCGGGTCATGCGGCTGCGTGGAGGTCGGGTCTCCCAACGAGGCTGACATCGTCGTCTTCATGACCTGCTGCGTTCGCGAGAAGGCCGACACGCACCTGTACGGGCAGGTCTCGGCCATGGTCAGCGCTCCCGTTCCGCCAAGCGGCAGGAGGCTCGTCGCCATTGGAGGGTGCATAGCCCAGCGTGACGGGGCCCGCATTCGCGAGCACATGCGCAACGTGGACGTTGTGTTTGGAACGAGGGCAGTTGCCAGCCTCCCCACCTTGCTCGTCAACGCGCTCCGGCGCGGCAGGGGAGAGGTCCTCGCCGACGTGAGCGAGGATGACCCGTCATTCTCGACTGACCTCCCAAGCCGCCGTGAGGAATCCTGGCACGCATGGGTGCCCATCATGACGGGCTGCAACAACTTCTGCAGCTATTGCATCGTCCCCTACGTTCGTGGACGCGAGCGCGATCGTTCGTTTGAGGACATCGTGGCCGAGGTCGAGCGACTACGTGCTGACGGCGTCCGCGAGGTGTGCCTGCTGGGCCAGAACGTGAACTCGTTCGGGCGCCAGCGCTACGGCAGCCCGCGGTTCGCCGAGCTGCTGCGTGCGGTGGGCGCTACCGGCATCGAGCGCATTCGGTTCACGAGCTCCCACCCCAAGGACCTCTCTGATGAGACCATCCGCGCCATGGCCGAGACGCCGTCGGTGATGCCACAGCTGCACCTTGCTGTCCAAAGCGGCTCCACGCGCGTGCTCAAGGCCATGCACCGCAGCTACACGCGCGAAGACTATCTCAGGCTCGCCGACCGCATCAAGTCGGCCATGCCGGGCATCGCTCTCTCCACCGACATCATCGTCGGCTTCCCCGGCGAGACCGAGAAGGACTTCGAGGAGACGCTCTCGCTCGTTCGCGAGGTTGGCTTTGCCTCCGCGTTCACCTTCATCTATTCGAAGCGCGAGGGAACGCCGGCGGCAAAGATCGACGACCCCACGCCGCGCGAGGTGATTCAGGAGCGTTTTGACCGGTTGGCGTCCCTTGTCGCCGAGCAGGCGCACGAGGCCAACCAGGTCGAGCTCGGGCGTACGGTCGAGACCCTCGTCGAGGGCTCGTCGAAGCGTGACGACAAGGTCTTGGTCGGGCACAGCAAGAAGAACAAGACCGTCCTGTTCGAGGCACCCGATGGCATGGATGAGGCCGATCTTGTCGGGAGGCTCGTCGACGTTCGCGTGGACGAGGCAAGGACGTGGTACCTGCGCGGCCCGGTCGTGGGGGAGCCTCGCTAATGTCGAGTCTCTCCCATGCGCAGGCAGGCCCGCGACGGGTTCCGGTCGCGGCCGCTGGGCCTGTTGTGTGCATCGTGGGCCCAACGGCCTCGGGCAAGAGCTCGCTGGCCGAGCGCGTGGCGCTTGAGCTCGGCTCCGACGTCATATCCGTCGACTCCATGCAGGTCTATCGCGGCATGAACATCGGGACGGCCAAGACGCCCGTGGCCGATCGTCGCGTCCCCTTGCTCATGGTCGACGTCGCGGATCCAAGGCGGGACTATTCCGTCTCCGAATTCCAGGCTCAGGCCCGTGGGTTTGTGGACGAGCGTCTCTCGAGGGGAGTCGTGCCCGTCTTGTGTGGTGGAACCGGCCTCTATCTCGACTCGGTGATTGACGAGATGACGTTTCCGAAGGGTGAGACGCGGAGTGAGGCTCGAATGGGCTACGAGCGTCTTGCCGAGGAGCGGGGGGCGGAGGCGCTCTGGGACGTTCTGAGACAACGGGACGCTCAAAGCGCTGCCATTATCCATCCCCATAACGTGCGTCGCGTCGTCAGGGCGCTCGAGATGCTCGACGAGGGCGTTTCCTACGCCGAGGTGCACGAGGGGCTCAAGTCTCGGCCTGCGCATTACGACGCGAGAATCTGGGGCCTGGCGATGGACAGGCGGCGTCTTTACGCTCGCATCGACAAGCGCGTCGACCAGATGGTTGCCGATGGGCTCATCGACGAGGTTCGTCGGCTGCTTGCGGCAGGCGTCCCCTTCCAGTCCACGGCTCTGCAGGCGATAGGCTACAAGGAAATTGCCGAGGCCCTTCAGGGAACCCTGTCGCTTGAGGAAGCCGTCGAGCTCGTGAAGCGTCGTACGAGACGTTATGCGAAGCGCCAGCTCTCCTGGCTGCGCAGAGATGGCCGCACGAGGTGGCTTGACCTTGACGAGGAGTCGTCAGAAGAAGCGGCGCTTCGTATCATCGAGGACGTGAGAGAGGCTCATGGCTCGCTTTAAGCACATAGAGACGGCCCCGGTTCCGGAGCGTGCCCTTATCGTCGGCGTTGACACCGGCGCGTCAGACTGGCCACTTGAGGCCTCTATGGACGAGCTTGCGCGCCTCGTGGAGACGGCGGACGGCGTCGTCGTGGCACGGGAGACGCAGCGGCTTGACGCGCCGGTGCCCAAGACGTTCGTGGGCTCGGGAAAGGCGCGGGAGCTTGCGGACATCGTGAGGAGGATGGACGTCGACGTCGTCGTGTTTGATGACGAGCTCACTCCCTCGCAGCAGGCGAACCTCGAGAAGGTGTTTGGCGGCCCGGTCAAGGTCATCGACCGCACGGCGCTCATCCTCGACATCTTTGGCAGGCACGCGCGGACGCGGGAAGGTCGACTTCAGGTTCAGCTCGCGCAGCTCCAGTATCTCCTACCACGCCTCAGGGGCATGTGGAGTCACCTGATGGGCGAACAGACGAGAGGCGGAATCGGCAGCAGGTTTGGCCAGGGCGAGAGCCAGCTCGAGGTTGACCGAAGGCTCGTGCGCGATCGGATTGCCCAGCTTCGTCGTGAGCTCGCTCGTCTCGAGGTGCGCCGCGCCACGCAGAGCAAGGCCCGTTGGGACTCGGGCATATGGCGCGTTGCCTTTGCTGGATACACGAACGCCGGGAAGTCGTCGCTGCTCAATGCACTCACTGACTCCGCTGTGTACGCGAAGGACGAGCTGTTCGCCACGCTTGATCCCACGACGAGGTCCATCGACCTGGCCGAGGGCAGGAAGATTACGCTCACCGATACGGTTGGCTTCATCCAGAAGCTTCCCACGACGTTGGTGGAGAGCTTCAAGTCGACGCTTGCCGAGGTGAAAGCCGCAGATCTCATCCTGCTCGTCGTTGATGCCCGTGACGACGGCTGGAGGAAGAAGCGCGAGGCGGTAACGTCGATCCTTGAGCAAATCGGTGCGGGAGACGTTCGTCGCGTTCTTGTGTTTAACAAGGCCGACCTCCTGACGGATGAGGAGCGCGAAAGCCTCATGGTCGAGTGTCCGGAAAGCGTGATGGCGAGCGCGGTGACAGGCTATGGGCTTTCCGGCCTGCTGCATCGCGTGACCCAGGAGGCCAGCCGAGGAGGTCGCACCCTCACCGCCTGCATTCCCTATCAGAAGGGCCTTCTCATCAAGATGGCTCACGAGCGGTGTCAGGTTGTGCGCGAGCACTACGAAGAGGCAGGGCTCGTGGTGACCGTCAAGGCTTCGGAGCGTATGGCGGCGACCCTTGCGCCATACGAGGTAGGGGACAAGGGCAAGGCGTGCGACGCGCCCAGCGTGGACAACGAGCCTGCAACGTCGACAGGGGAGTGACATGTTCATTTGCCCTGGACCTGTCCTCGCGCGTTTCCCTTTATGCGCCCGTTCGGCGCCTAGAGGACTCCAGTGAGGGCCAGCAGCAGAGGCTGGTGAATGACGTACAGCTCGAGCGCGTGCCTTCCGACAAATGCGAGCGGGCGGTAGTTGAGCTTTGCAAACCACGTTGGGCACCCGTGCCTTTTTATGGCCACACCCAGACAGGCTCCCGAAAGATAGAGCAGCGTAAAGGGCAGGGGAGGGTAGTAGTCTCCTGATGCAAACCCGCCACCGGGAAATCCAAGCCAGCTAAGCCAACCGACGGTGTAGAGCTCCCTAGGAATTGCGAGATACGGCCCGCCAAAGGGCTTGAGCCCAAAGCTTCCCGTAGGGACACCGAGGCAGAGGATGAAGGCCGACAGGAGGCAAAGCGAGAGCAAGAGGGCTCGCTTGGAGTTCTTTGGCATGAGCCGAATCGCGCCGAGCAGCCACGCGAGCAGGGTGCTGAATCCCATTACGTAGATGATGCCAAAGCTGATAGGCGTATCGACGGACACCTCGACCGTGACAACGTAGATCATCGCCGCCACGCCGAGGTACAGCGCCGCACGCCGGAAGTTGTTACGCGAGTAGCTGCACATGATGCCCGCAAGCAGGAGGAACGTCCACGAAATGGAAGCCCTCCAGACATCCTGGAAGGGCGCGGCGAACCATGGGAGATAAACCCCCCTGAGATACGCAAGGTCATAGCATAGGTGGAACTCGATCATTGAGATGACCGAGAATCCCCTGACTACGTCGTATCCGAGAATGCGGGCCCGTGACATCACATCGACCTAAAGAGCCCCGTGACGCGACCGAGAATCGTCGGATTGGTTGCGTAGATGGGATCCATGTGATCATTCTCGGGCTGAAGGCGGATGCGATCCTTTTCACGGTAGAACGTCTTGACCGTCGCCGAGTCCTCGATAAGCGCCACGACAATCTCCCCGTTATGGGCGTCGCTCTGCTCCCTGACAACGATGTAGTCGCCGTCAAAGATGCCTGCATTGATCATCGACTCGCCACGCACCCTGAGAATGAAGGAGCTGGCGTCGCCGACGATGTCCGTGGGAAGTGTCATGACTTCCTCGACGTTCTGCTCGGCGAGTATGGGAATACCAGCCGCCACTCGGCCAACTAGCGGGAGCGTGACCGTATTGGCATCGACGTCCTGTGTGACTGCCGCGAGCTGAGTGCCCTTCTGAAGCGCTTCTGAGCCTGGCCCGCATATCTCGATGGTACGTGGCTTGTTGGGGTCGCGACGAATGTAGCCAGCTTCCTCGAGTTTGTGTAAGTGCGAGTGAACCGTCGAGGGGGAGGACAGCCCAATGGCCTGGCCAATCTCTCGGACTGATGGCGGATAGCCGTGTGCAGAGGTGAAGCTGCAGATGAACTCGTATGCCTGTTTCTGTCGCTTCGATATGGTGTCACGAGCCATGATGCCTCCTTCGTCGGTTGAACCAATCATACACGCGTTCGTAATTGAATTCAAACAAATGTTCTATTTCTACTTGACACGAACAACTGTACGTAGATACTAATTAGGGAACATATGTACGAACGACATGGTAGTAATTAGTGTCCGGTAGTTTGCATACGATGCAAGTCGTTAAACGGAGAACGAAAGGGGCCGGTCATGAAGGTGATTTACGATTTCTACGCATGCGAGGGAACGTCCGCGCTTAAGCGTGCCGACCGTTCTTTCACGATTGTCGAGGGCGGCCTTTCCTCACGTCAAAGCGTTCAAAGGCCCAACGTCCCCTTTGAAGCGTGCCCGCTTGACGATAAGCAGGTTCTCGGCTGTCTTCTGGGCGCGGCGCTCATTCTCGGCATGGTGTTTGCATCCTGGGCGCTTAAGTACGTTATGTAAGCTGCAGCACGGTTCGAAGGAAGAGAGTTTGCGCGGGGCCATGCAGTGCGTGCCAAGCTGCATCGTCTCGTAGACTCGTGTCTTCAATTAATCCAAACGCTTCTCATGATTCTGTTGCCTTGTTAGAGGGTGACTGGTCGATTCTGGCCACTGTTGCCCATGTGGTATCGTCCTTTTCGTGGCAATTCGGAAGGAGACGATATGCGTTGTCCAAAGTGCGGCTGTGAGGAGTCCAAAGTCGTGGACTCTCGCCCTGCAGAGAGCAACGATTCCATACGACGGCGCAGGGAATGCGTGCGCTGTGGTTTTAGGTTCACAACCTACGAGCGTAGGGAAGAGCTTCCCATTGTCGTTCGCAAGCACGACGGCTCGAAGGAGCCGTTTGACCGCGAGAAGCTCATGCGGGGACTTGTGCGGGCAACAGTCAAGCGAGACGTTCCCATAAAAACGCTCGACGGACTTATCGGCGACATCGAGTCAGAGCTGCGCGATCACGGCACCACAGAAGTCGACTCGAGTGCGCTCGGCGAGATGGTGCTGCATCGGCTGCTTTCACTTGACAAGGTTGCGTATGTACGGTTTGCCTCCGTGTATCGCGACTTTAAGGACATCGAAGAGTTTTCCGAGGAGCTAAGGAGACTGTCCGGTGAGTGACGTTACTAAGCTTGAGCTTCCTGTCAGGCGCCTTGATGATGCTGTAGTGCTTCCAAGCTATGCCTATACCGGTGACGCCGGCCTTGACCTCCGGGCCAATGAGGATGTGGAGCTCCGCCCGTTTGAGCGCCGTCTTGTGGCAACGGGCCTCGCTGTGGCAATTCCCGACGGATTTGCCGGGTTTGTCCTTCCTCGCAGCGGACTTGCCCTGCGCGAGGGGCTGTCCATGGCAAACACTCCCGGTCTCATCGACGCGCACTATCGCGGCGAACTAAAGGTTTGCGCCGTGAATCTCGACCCGCAGAAGACCATCGTCATCCATAAGGGTGACAGAATTGCCCAGCTCGTCATCATGGCCGTTCCCTCCATATCTCTGTGCGAGGTGGATGAGCTCGATGCGACCGACAGGGGTGTCGGTGGCTTTGGTTCAAGCGGCGTCTAACCTAATGGCTAACGTAAAGTCATACGTCCTGAAAGGACTTACAAATGTCTGACGTTCTAAAGCGCGACCTCATTGTGCTTGGCGGTGGCCCTGCTGGGCTCACGGCCTCCATTTACGCTACGCGTGCGGGCATCGACGCCCTTTCTATCGAACAGGGTAGCTTTGGCGGTCAAATTTCGATTACCGACGAAGTTGACAACTATCCCGGTATCGAGGCCGTCAACGGGGCCGAGCTTGGCATGAAGATGCAGGCCCACGCCGAGCATCTTGGTGCTACATTCGCCTTTGACACCATCTCTTCCGTTTCGTATGACGCTTCGTCCAAGACGTTTTCTCTAATGGGCGATGATGGCTCTTACGAGTCCGAGGCGCTTATCTACGCTGGCGGTGCCGTGCCGCGTCATGCTGGCTTCGAGGGCGAGGATACCTATCGAGGGAGGGGCGTATCGTATTGCGCCACCTGCGACGGCATGTTCTACACCGGCAAGCGCGTCTTCATCGTTGGTGGGGGCAATTCCGCTTGTGAGGAGGCCGTCTTCCTTTCGAGGTTTGCCTCGAAAGTCACGATGGTCGTCCGAAAGGACCATCTGCGCGCTGTGTCCAGTGTCGTTCGGCAGGTTGAGTCGAACGAAAAGATTGAAGTTAGGTACCTAACTAGCATCACGAAACTCGAGGGTGAACAGCTGCCGGAACGCATTACCTTCCGCAACAATGCCACGGACGAGGAATCAACGGAGGCGTTTGAAGCGGGCAGCTTTGGCGTATTCGTCTCGGTGGGATTCGTTCCTCAGGCCGAGCTGATAGCCCAGCTTGTTGACCTTGCGGATGACGGCGCCGTGATCACGGACGATTCCATGGCCACCAAGACGCCGGGATTGTTCTGTGCCGGCGACGTTCGCCACAAGCCGCTCCGACAGGTCATTACGGCAGCCGCCGA
>OIXX01000458.1_pt1 | contig 25031 bp, 38 predicted proteins | sample 1588161 | NCBI WGS metagenome assembly OIXX01 (sample SAMN03283274) | human gut metagenome | biome: human-associated habitat; material: feces | host: Homo sapiens | place: Peru | collected 2012
TACACGAAATCTACTGTGAGTTTTTTAGTTGTCGCACTTTATTTTACAATCTATCATTTTTAATGAGTTTATTCCTTTGGACACTGGTTCCAACGCAGGAAACGATGTATAAGATGCTAATAGCTGATCTGGTGACAAAACAGAATGTGCAGGACGTGCATGCCCTTTTTATGGATGATTTTAATGCGATTGTGGATAAGATTACGCAATCGGCCCTGCAAATTGAAAAAGCTAAGAAAGGCTTGGAATAATGAGGAGGGATAGTACATGAGTCCAGTAAAACCACTGCCGCTTAAAGAGGCATATACAAAATTTTGGAAAGACCATCAGCTGATGCCGGGCAAGGAAGTAGATTTGGCCTTTGTCAAATCTATGATGAGTACATTTACGTATCCAGCACCTAAAATTGCCGCGTTTGTCCAAAAGCATAGTTTATATGGAAAAACGGAGCCCAAATACGGCAAGAAACTCGTTAAAATGGTAAAGACGATGCCGGAATACCAACAAAAACGGGAGGCATACCTGCATTCGTTCTATCCGCAGAATCCGGATAATATCATGCATTTATAAAAATATTGGGAAAATTGAAAATGAGAAAGGATGGCGTTAAAACACACTAACATGAAAATGAATATACTTGATTTCGTATTACCGTTACAGGGACCATGGAAGGATAACCAGTTTGTACAAAACCTCCTAAAGCAGGCACAGGAACAGCAATTATATAAGGCTGAAAAACAATTCTGTTATGAGTTAGGACTGGATTTTTCACGGTATCAAAACCTAAAAAAAGAGATTCACTGCAATAACATGATTACTCCGTGGTGTTGGGAAGCCGCGGTAATAAAGGCTGCTATGGGGAGTACGGACGCCATGCAGTGGTTGCTGGACCATTGTGAGGAAAGCCCGCGGCCGGACAAGATGAAAGAATTTTGTGATGCTATTCATGAAGTATGGCAGAAAATACGAAAAAAATACCAAAGAATAAATGATGACAACGGCATCAAAAAACACGTTGACTGCTAAATTCAGCTGTCAACGTGTTTGCAAGGATGGGTAAGCTTATACAGGGGTATTACTCTCATCCAATGCTTTCTTTAGTTCTTCCAACGAGGTGTAGCTGGGTACAGACGGATCATGAGCAATTTGTCGTGCTTCAGCCATGGCCTGCAGTGTTTCTTGGCTATAGCGTGGTAAGGCTACCGGAAATGGCAGTCCGCCGCGCAGAATGCATTGCCGCAGGAACATGTTTACAGCACTAGACATATCGATGCCGAGTTCAGCGAATAATGCAGAAGCTTGCTTTTTTACCGTAGGATTGATACGGATTTGTGTTGATGTGGTAGTTGCCATAATATCGCCTCCTTTAACTATATTTTTATACAATCAGTATACGTTGTAAATTAAAATGATATATTTTTCGTATTTGAAAAGGAGAAATCAGCTATGGAAACAGAAAAGACTGTTTCCGGAGATATCCGGGAACAGGAAATAGAAAACCGTGAAATAGACCGGATTTACCGGTACAATAAAGAACTGCTATACCGTATGGAGCGTATCGAAAAGGAGATGCAGAAACGGTATGCAGAAATGGAAGAGCGGGAGCGGATCAAGCGGCTGCCATTATTAGACCGTATCAATGCCTACCTGATGTGGAAGGTAAAGCAGGATATGAAGAAACAGTTTAGGGGACGTATATTGAGTACGGTACCCACGACTATGGACTATAAGGAAACGATTAAACGGGTATTTAAAGATAAACGGGAGGAGCTGCTGCAAAAAGTATTCAAGCGGGAACCCTACCGGGATGCTGCTGGCGAGATTTTAAAAGACCCGCAGCTCCGGGATACCGCCTATCGTGCCGGTGTCTTACACGAATTGGTGGAAACCAATAAGCGATTGGACCAATATCTGCGTGTGGTGCAAGACCGGAGCCAATTTAAAAAGCTCCTGGATCGGGTGGATGAATTGTCATTAAACCGTCCGAAACGGGTGGTGGCACGCCGCCTGGAAAAGACGTTAGATAAAGGCAGGTGCCGGGAACGATAATGGCAGCATTGACCTGGGAAGAGAAAACCTTATGCGTAGTTCTTGGGTTATCGGAGACTCGGTTTGCAGATAGTAAAACCCATCCCTTGCAAGGGATGGGGACTAAACTGCCGTGCTGGACCCCGGAAACCGCCGTATGGGCTGCGCTGGCAGGACATAACAGCGCAGCACTGCACTGGTTAGAGACACATACGACATCATTTGTGGATCCGGCTGCAGTGGATACCTTCTGTGATACCCTGAGGCGGCGTATGGCAGATGATGCCAAAGCAGGCAAAGGGGATGCCTCGTAGGTTGGCTTCACCATAGATATAACATTTTGATTTATTTATGCGTTAAAGGAGTGGAAAATATGATTGATTGGGAATTCATTCAACAGAAGCATGTCGAAAAATTACTGGCCTTAGGGGCTAAAAAGGAAGACCTTCCCCGTATTTTAGCGGCAGAAGAAAAATACGGCATGGATTATACAGAAACACTGGCCATGAAGTTAGAGGCTCCGGATGAAGCCGCCGCGATTGAAGATGAAGCTGCCATTGCGGGCTATACGTATGACGATTTGCCGGCAGAAGGGAAGTGAGATAGGGATGGCCAAAAGAGAATCTTTTAACTGGGAGTATTATAAAGGATACCTGCAGCAATACTGCATGACAAATTTATCGTACAGCAACCGTATCCCTGAAAACAGCAAATATTACCAGCGTAAGTTTTATTCCCCTTCCGGGGAAAGTGGGAAAGGGACCGGTGGATTTTATTTAAATGACCCGACGGATCACCAGAACGGCAACCATTATACGCGCTGGTATGATATTACTACCCAGCAATCCGGTAATATTTATGACCTCATGGTACGGCTTGGAGACGCCCGCAACAAAGTGGAGGCATATAACCGATGTGTCGAATTATATGGGAAAGCCCCAAAACGGGAACAAGGGGCCTCCCGCAGCCCGGAACGCCAGGCCGAACGCCGGGCTTACAAGTATCGGCATATGGAACGTTCCCAGGCAGAACTCGTAGAAGAAAGGCAGCGCTGCCAGGCCCAGCGGGTATGGATTGAAAAACAAGTACTACAGAACCTTATGGAAACCGGTTCCTTTTTTAAAGACGCCGATAAAATCCCGGTATACCTGCAGCATAACAGCAAGGATAAGACGCTGCATACGAAACAGATGACCTGCGCCAATTATCTCCATGCCATGATACTGCATGAGGATGACCCCCGGTATATCGGCAAGAAGTCTATCGAAAAACAAGGCCTGCGCCTGCGCCCGGGCGCGATGCCGGTGCTCTTTGAATACTTAGAGCACAAAGACGAGGCAGAGCATGTCGTTACTTGGAGCTTATATAATGCCAAAGACGTTATTGGCCTGCCGCCGTATGAACCGCCCCAAAAAGCAAGCGAAGAGGAAATCACGGAAAGCATCAAAATGATGCTGAAAAGTGTCGGTGTAGAGCCGGATAAGACGCTCTTTGAAAGCAAAGAGGAGTTCTTTAAGAACCTTCGTGAAGCTGCGTCCACGAAAACGTGGAAAGACGCAGAAGTGCTAGGCCAGCGGGCCTTAGAACAGGAACTGGTCATGACGCGCATGTTGCAGTTCTCGGGCATGAAGGAACCATATAAAGTAGCCAATGCCGGCGCTATTATCGAGCATCTCACACGGGATGTAGAGAAAAAAGAAAGCCGGAATCTCTTCCTTTCCGGCTATCGCATGGACGTGGCGGTCCGGACGATGACAGACAGTTTTGAAAATTATGCCAAGATGGAAATCGAACGGCTGAACCAGGAAGTCAAAAAAATGATGGAAAAGCCGCTTAACGGCCTTTCCGTAACGGTCGAGAAAGATTTATCCCTGCCGGGCCAACAGATGGTTCCAGGTGGCATTACGCTCAAAGATGAAGAGGCGTATAAGCTGCTCGCTGCCGTCGTCCGCCAGGATAAAGCCATGTTCGACAATGTGCACCACCCGGCGTATAACCGGCCTGTCGATTTACAGGTGTCTTGGCAGGGCCAAGAAATCCCGGTGCATACCCGGCTGGGCCAGTTAGATACGGGAAACGTCCAAAATGTATACGAAGCCCTTCGCGTGCTAGCCGTCAAGGAAGCCAGGGACAAGGTGTTCGATGAGCCGCAGCGGCTGGAGGCCATCGCGGCGGAAGTCAAGCGGCGTGCCTATACATCCGAAGAATTTCGGGACGCGTATGAAAAGAATCCGCAAGTCGTAGAAGACAGCATCAAGCGGGAACTATATGAGCAGTATGAGGTAAAAGAAGCTGAAATTGCAAAGGCATTTGGGGATATGGGGATACGGGAAACGCAGTACCAAGAACGGCACCCGGAACTACAGCTGAAAAGCGTAGCCGATACGTATCTCTATTTGGTTCCGGCAAAGGCCGTGTCCGGCCAAGACATCCTTTCGGAGGACGAGGCATTAGCGCAGCATATCTTTAAAACCAGTGCCCCAAGTCGGCCGCTCCCTAAAGCGGCTGTCAATGAGCTGTTAGAGCAGTACGGCTCGGATGTAGTGCTGTCTGTCCGCACCCCACAGGAATATGGGAATCCTAAGAAAGGCTATGTCATTGAATCGCGGGTGCCGTTTGAGCCGGGCCTGGAAGGGCAATACCTGCTGCCGGGTAAACCGGATACAGCGGCAATCATGGCCAAGCCTTTCCCGAAAGAAATCGAAGAGACGCGTATGCAGAACTTTGAAAAATCCTTTACCGTGACCGTGAAGCAGGATGGGGAAACGGAACGGTATCAAGGGGATGAAGCGCGTACGTATCTGGCGATGACCATGGATGACGACCGGCATATGTATGAAGAACAGCAAAGCGGCTATAAAGACGTGGAACAATCTAAACCCCAGCATCTTACGATTGCCTATGGCAATACTGTGCTGGCAGATAAACAGATCTATTTAGGCCGCATGGACCTGGGCAATTACCAAAGCGTCCAGGAGGCCGTCATCGGGCTTGCGGAGGATACGACGACACGGAATGGGGGAAGTTCCCGGCAGCAGCAGGTATTGCGGGACGTCATCCGGGATATGCGCCCGGTGACGAAGTATTCCCCGGAACAAGGCTACAATGCGATAATCCGTAGTTTCGAGAAGATTCCGAAAGCAGAGATTGAAAAATCACTGCAGCAGGATTTTTCCCCGAAAGGCATGGACCGGTTCCGGCCGAACCGGGTACCGCAGACCCTGGCCAACCGCATGAAATGGTTCGAGGCCAAGGCAGAAGTGAATTTTTGCCATGAGCCGGAACAAAAAGCGGCGTACCTGGTCAAAGAATTGGCCGGGCGCTACAAGGAAGATACGGTACGTGACTACATGGATCGCTTCTTCCCGGCCCTGAAAGACCGTGTCACGGAGCACCTGAAAAAGCCGGAGGTACAACGGCAGTTTACAGCGTTAAAGGAAAAACAGGAGCAGCGCACCCAAAAAGCGCGGGTACGCTAAAGGAGGCAGAATCGGTGGAGATTACAGAAGAACAGCGCCGCAAGGCGATCGAAGGGTATGAAGAATGGAAGAGCCAGATCAAGCGGCACCGCTTGAAACGCTGCACGATTTGCGGCAGGCCCATCGGCAAGGGCGGCCCCCTGCGCACCTGCGGACCGGCCTGCCGGGCCATCGAGAAAAAAGCCCTGCAGCGCTACCAATACGAAGGGTATAAGGCCAAAGGGGCTCGGATTGCCCAGACCAGCGAGGCTAGGCACCGCCGGGAAGCGCAACTACGGTTCGACGCGGATATACGAAAGTCCGTTGGCATGGATATGAGCTATGGGTATTACATCCTGTATAAGCGCGGCCTGATTCGGAAGCCGGTGAGAGTATGAGACACTGGGTACAAGGTATCCTGTTGGTGGTGTATACAGCTGTGATGAGCTGTACTGTACAAGCTGATGAAGCAGGGGCTGTATATGCCCAGGTCAGCCGCTATGTGGCAGAGCCGGATGCGTCTGCCATTACGGAGGACATCTTAGACGCGTCCGCCATGTATGGTGTCGACCCAATCCTCGCTGCCGCGGTATTTACGACGGAAAGCGGCTTTGACCAGTCTGCCGGTTCTTCTGCCGGGGCCATCGGGATTGCCCAGCTCATGCCGGATACGGCAGCCGGCCTTGGCGTCAATCCTTATGACATGACGGACAATATTTATGGTGGTGTAGCCTATTTAGGGGAGATGTTGTACCGCTATCAGGACTGGGATGATCCCTATGTATATGCCGAGGCCGCATATAATGCCGGCCCCGGGGCGGTAGATGCCGCAGGCGGCGTCCCGGGATACGCTGAAACGATGGCTTATGTAGATAAAGTAGAAGCCGAACGGCAGGCTATCTTAGCCGATGCCGGGCTGTATGACTATGAACCGCCGGCAGAACCGGTCCCGGAACCCGGCACAGATACAACGACGGATACGGCACCAAGCCCTGCCAAACCGGCAGTGCAGCGTACCCCGGCTGCCCCTAAACAGGACGTACCGCCACCACCAGCTATCCGGGTATGGCCGCCGTCTGCTAAGGCTGTACAAACGGCATCTAACAGCGATACGTCGTCTGCCGGAGATACCAGCGGCATTGCGTTATACCGCAGATAAGGAGAGGCTTATGGAACCAAGGGGAAAGAAACGTATCCTTGCCGCAGACTGGCTGTACCGGGATATCGAGGCGCGTGTAGTGAACCAGCACGTTGTCTTTGATGTAATCGATGTACGCACGTGGGAGCGGTTAGGAACGTACAAGACGTTTGAAGAAGCCAATGCGGCGGCAAGTAAAACCATCATTAAGGAGTGAAAAGAGTATGGAAATTCGTAACGCAGCGATGTATGTATTGAATCTGGAAAACGGGACGTATGTGTTCCCGGAAGAGGAGTTAGACGTTACCTTGGAGGCGGTACAGGTATATCTGGAGCAGCGGACCATGAAAATGCTGGGCGACCAGAGCAAGCAGCAGGCACAGTTTCGGAAAGACAGCGGCATACCGCCGCTGTTAGCACAGCTCACAGACGGCAGTCTATCCTTTTTGGCGGCAGCTAAACTCCTTGCCGATAAGATTTGGGAAGGCTACCAGGACATGGAAGATCCGTTAAATATGGATGTGCTCCTCTATCTCTTTACGGACGGTGAAGGGGAAGAGGAACAGGTGTATCTGGCGGTGGTACAACTGGCGCATAAAGCTGTTTTGACCCACGTCATCAAAGACGATGGAAAAGCGGTGGCGCTGGGGAAATTTTCCTATGCCCTGCCCAATGTGTCACAGCCCGTCTATGGATACGCCTATATGCCCTTAGCTGGCGGTACGGCATATCTTAAGGCTAAGGCTGTCAAGATAAACGGGGAATCCGTAGAGGTGCTGAAAGAAGACGTACTGGGCGTAGAGACGGACTTATCGCCGAAACAGGTCATTACAGCGGTGAACCGCTGCATTGATAAGGTAGCTTCCCAGTTCCAAAAAAATAATGCCGAAGCGTGTGCGGTCTTTAAGCAGTCCCTGTTACAGTGCGCGGAAGAGAATAGTCCCTTACAGCTGGAAGAAACAGTTTCGCAAATCTTTACGGGCACCGCAGCCGGGGAGCTGCAGACGGCCTTAGAGACGGCTAGTGTTGCCAAAGAAGTAGTGCTGCAGCCGGAATTTGCGCAAAAGAGTGGCGATACGATGAGCATCAAAACGGACAACGGTATCAAACTAACTTTCCCTACCAGCTATTTTGACCATGAAGTACGCGTCAAAGAACAGCGCCCAGGGGAATTCAGCATCACGATTTCCGGGATTACCGAAATGACTTGCAAATAAATACCATTAAAATATAGGTAAATTAATACTATATACATGTAATTTAATGGTAAATTACATGTATATAGGGGTAAAGTAGTAGTACATATACGTACCCAGAAAGGAGTGTAGGTATGAGAGAAACAAAGTCCCTCATGACAACCGAAGAAAAACAGGACATGGCAGCCGCGTACCAGGCACTCGTGGAAGCGAAAACCATATCCTTACCACAGCTGATGGAGACGGTTAAACGACTGGCCCCACAGGCCATGACCGCCCAGAAAATAGCACAACATCATGGTGAGTTTGTGTCACGGTATACGGCGACAGAAGTACAGAAAGCCATGCAGCAGATTGCCATCGCAGCGATACAATTTGTCTGGTCTGGCCAGGCACAGTATGTACAGGACCATCAGCTGGAGTGGATTCGTGCAGCAGAACGGAACCCGTGCCTTATGATTCATTCCGTTCCCAACTCACAATCTGAGGATATATTTATCTTGGGAAAAAACGGCAGTATGCAGGTGGGGAATTTTATTTCCCTGCATTTTAAAAAGAAAGATGCCTACTATGCCGGCGGCAAATGGATCCCCAGAGAAGAAGTCGAGAAATGGGCGTACGTGCCCAGGCATATAAAATAACAGTACATACCCATAAAATACATGTAAAATACCATTAAATATATATAAATCAATAGCATTTTACATGTAGATATAGGTACCGAAAGGAGTGTGGTGACACGATGAAGATGCTGTATGTGGCGCATCCTTTTACCGGTAAGGAGGAACTAAAACGTCAGGATGCGAGACAGCTGATTGGCCGACTGCAACAAACGGCAAAAGAAAAGCGATGGGATGTATACTTTTTTAATCCCCTCGATGCCATGATAGCCCAAAGCCTGGCGGGTATGGCAGAAGAAGATATCCTGCGGTGCTGCCTGGAGGTGCTCTTACGAAGTGACGGCTTGGTCTTGACCGGGGATTGGCCGCATAGCCAAGGCTGCCTGCGGGAATTTGCCGAAGCGTATGGGGTAAAGCCGTTGTATGATATGGATCTGCAGGCTTGGTACCCGGAACTGCAGCCCTGCCCGGCTTGCCAGGAAAGGCAAGGGATGATTACGGAAGTCTCAGAAGAAGGAAGTGACGTGATGGGATTTTGCGTATGCTGCGCGAATTGTGGTGCACGGACGGCGATACAAGCAGATCCGCGCGAAGCTATTTTGTTATGGGATACGAGACAAGTAAAATAAAGAAAAAATACTATTAAAATACTATCAAAATATATGTATTTAATAGTAAATTACAATTAAAAAATATATAAATTAGCCCTAATAACCAGTACTAAAACTGGGTTCCTTCGGCACCTTAGGATAGCAGTACTACGGGCAGCTCACAAGGATAAACTGTACGGCAGGCCGTCCTTGCAAGCTGTCCGTAGTACTGCTTTTTGGGGTGCAACGAAGGAAAAACTTCGAGTGAAAAAAAGGAGGGTTCACGATGGAAATCCAAGTAGGCGAGTTAGTGTTAGTAGAAGATGATTGCTGGTTATTCAATTTGTACTATGTATATGAAGTTGGTGAAGATGACAAAATACGGGTAGTGCCGGTAGGCAGGCAAGAGGAGCCGATTACGATAAGCATATATGATGTAGTCACTGTATATCATAATATTTGGTGGGGTGAATAAGGTAGGAGGCATAGCTATGTTCATTATAATTGCTAATGAAACGTATCCGTTTGGGATGATAAGCCATTTAATCGGTATCTACAATCTGATGCCGGCACCGGAATATATAGTGCCCATGCTGGAATTGGTTGCAGAAGGCTTACAACAGCCACAAGATACGCTCCATTGGTCCTATGATAAAACGAGTGTGAGTATTAATAGAGGGCAGGAAACGCCCTGGACTATTTCCGCTGTATCGGAGCCGGCCATATTGGCGCAGTATATTAAGCCCAAGGATACCTGTGTATACTGGCTTCAATGCCGGGACGGGGTACATCCGGAAAACAGCAGGGATACAGTATATTTGTCTGAAGAAATGGCGATGCAGGAGTTTCGGCGTATGTTAGACATCCTCTATGATATAGACGATGACGACAGGACAAAAGAAGAATGCATTTCAGACCAAGCATATATTACGGCAGATACATATCTATGTGTCTTAAAAAAGCAATTAGTATAACAGGTTCTTTAGCATGTATCGTGCATAAGCACGGTACATGCTGAGAAATAGATGACGAACTGATGACGCATACAGGAGGTAGTTGTTATGAGAAAATATGTATATTTGTTGATTCATGAAAATGGGATTGACAACCCATCACACGAAGTATTTCGCAATCGAAAAAAAGCAAAGGCTCGATTCTTGGAACAGGTGCTTAAAGCTGAGGATTGCCGAAATATAGCGGAATTAGATACAGCCATTAGAGAGCATGAGCTAGAAGATGCTGATTTAAATCCCTATCATAATGTACAAGAAATGTTAACAGAATTATTTTATGGTAGTGGGTATGATAGGCATATACAAGTAAAAAAGATAGTTATGCAATAACTGACGAACGGATACACCATACTACGGAAGAACGTACAGCCAATGGATAACGTTGTATACAGGAGGTGCTTCTTATGAAAAAATATGTATATTTACTGATTCATGAAGATGGGATGGATATCCCTACATATGAGGTATTTTACAGCCGTAAGAAAGCAAAAATGAAATTTTTAAAGTTAGTATTAAAGTGGGAAAATTGTAAAAATATAACGGAATTAGAGGCGGCTATCAAGGAAAATACGTTAAAAGATGCCTACCTCAAGCCATATAGTAGCAGTCAAGAAATGTTAAAAAGACTATTCTATACTAATGGTGATGATATTTATGTACAAGTACAAAAGAAGGCGGTACGGTGCTGACGGATATCTGGAATTTTGTTATAATACAAGTAATAGATGAGGCGAAGAGGTGAGGCATAATGGAGTTTAACAGGCTGAATGATTTATACTTTAAACAATTACTGGGGGATGAAAAACGAAAGAATTTAACCCTTAGCTTTTTAAATGACATACTGGATAGACCGGAAAATGACTGCTTTACGGATATTATATTTAAAGACAAAGATGCAGAACCGGAGTATCTGGATGGTAAATTATCTAAACTAGATATTTGTGCAAAGTTAAATGACGGCAGTTTGGTTGATATTGAAGTGCAAGTCGCGTCACGGGAGATGTTTTTTGAACGGGTATTGTTCTACTGGTCCAACTTGTTTGGCTCCGAACTTCCGGCAGGCGGTAATTACACACAGCTCGGCAAGACTATCAGTATTATTTTAACGAATTTTAACTGCTTAGCGCATGAACCGAACTGGCATACGCCCTGTTACATTACCAGCGCCGTAACAGGGAAGAAGCTGACTGATTATTTTGCTATTCACTTCTTGGAATTACCGAAATTTAAGTTTACAGATATACTTGCGCTGCGTCGCTCGGAGCGATGGATGGCGTATTTCTCTAATCGGTGCAGTGAAAAGGAATTGGAGGAATTAGCGATGAAAGATGCCACGATAAAACAAGTCTTAGCGTATGAAAAATATTTTAGGGACAACCCGGAAGAACGGCGGAAATATGAACAGCGCCAAAAAGCAATCCTGGACTATAACTCGGATATGGCCGCGGCTGAAGCACGTGGAAAAGTAGAAATGATACGATTATTTATGGATTCCATGGGGATGAGCTTTTCAGATATAATGAAAAAAATGAAGATACCCCCAACAGAACAGGATGAGTATCGAAAACTGATACAAGAAAATAATCGACTATAAGGCAAGGCCGGAGCGACTGCTCGTAAAGTTGGTAACTACTTAGAGCTTAATTTTTATATAGGGAATGGTACACGTTAACAAGATGTGTACCATTCTTTTTTTTGCCTAAAATACTAAACAGCCCTAATACACAAACCTAACTCCATTTTTTTGAAGCCTTTAGTATAGCCATCCGGAAGCAGCTGTCAAACCTAAAATGTACGGCCTACAGCCGGCTCTGACAGCTGCTTCCGGATGGCTTTTTAGATGGCTGTCAAAAAAGAAATATCGTTTAGGAAAGGGTGGTTCATATGGCAAGAAGACGTTATGCGAAACATGATGTTACATTTTGGTTCAACGGAAAGCAGATAGCCGGCTCAACGGTGGCGACGAGTGATTTTCTAGTCTTGGTGCAAAATATGCATAAAGGAGCTACGATTCAGCAACTATATAGTGAATTACAGGATAGAACCAAATGGCTACGGAATGAAGAAGCACTGGCTGTATTAGAAGCATATATCCAAAAAGGGGCAGGCAATATGGTGCCCCAATGGAAATAAGGGAGGCGGATTTTTACATGATTACGGATACGGCTGTTAAAAATATTCAACAACAAACGATTGAAAAAGCGGCCTTTTTCTTGGCTATGAAAACATGGTTAGAAAGGCACCACTTCAAAAAAGCGTCCCGAGCGGCAGAAGAGCAGTATAAATCCTGCTTAGAACAGGCAAGGCTAGTAACGGGTATTTTAGAAGAGGATGACGAATGGGGGTTACAAAAACGGATTGCGCAGTTAGCAAGACATAAATTACATCAGAATGTGTAACAGGTATTCTATGCGATAGGTAAAACGGTAACGCTTTACCTATCGTATCTACGTAGTAGAACAGCCCTAATACCATGACCTAACCAGATTTCTTACTTCGCGGCCAAAGGATAGCACGTCCTCCTGCCCATGCCAAGCCTAAACTGTACGGCAAAGCCGGCCTTGTCACCAGCAGGGGGACGTGCTTTTAAATGGCCATGAAGCAAGAAAAAAACGTGTGTATATGGAGGTAACGGCATGAGGCAGACATCTTTATTTGAATTTAAATATACAAAGAAACATACGGAGAACGCTATTGATGTCATCCGGGAACGAGCTAGCGTATATGGTACATCGCCTTTATCCAATGAAGAAGTCCTTTCGTTATTGGTTGGGGAAGAGCATGTAGAATCGGTAGTATCCTTGATACAATCCTACCAATACCCAGGGCTTATTAATTTAGCCGGAAAAACGGTCCAGGAATTAGAATATACCGGTATTTCAAAACATACGGCCTTGACCATTTTAGCGGCATTAGAATTAGGGAAACGGATTATGAAAGAGGAGAAAAGAGACTTGCCGGATTGGAGTTCTCCCGAGGCAATCGCTTCTTTTGTTATGGAAGATATGCGGTATTTACCGCATGAAACATTTCGGGCGGCATTTTTAAATAACAAGAACGGCTTATTAGCGGTAAAAACGCTATCCGATGGTACGATTGCCCAATGTGTAGCGAATTCTAGAGATGTACTCAAATGGGCACTGGTATATAATGCGGCGAGTATTGTTTTACTTCATAACCATCCAAGCGGCAACCCGGCTCCTAGCGGGGCAGATAAAGCCACTACCAGACGGATTGTACAGGCGGCAAAGCAAGTCGAAATAGCCGTCATAGACCATATTGTCATTGGGGATGGTACATATTTTAGTTTTTGCGAACATAATTTAATATAATACGGAATGTTCAAGGCTGTCAGGCAGAAAATGCGTGACAGCTGTTTTTTTAGTGAATACATCTTAAATTCATATATATAGCCCTAATACAAAGACCTAACTCTGTTTTTTTGAGCCCTTAGGATAATCGCCAGACAAGAACCTATGCAAGACCAAGCCCCGGATCCGGGACGGCGTACCGCCGGCCTTGCATAGAACCTGTCTGGCGATTGGGATAGGGGCGTCAAAAAAAAGAATTTGCAGGTGTGTCTATATAAGGAGGTACGTTATATGCGTAAAGTCATGAATACCGTATATACATTTGATGAGTTGCCCGAAGCTGTACAGCAAAAAGTACGGAAACAATTTCCTGTATGGCAAATCGAGGGAACAACCGAAGGGATTATTGAAGCGTGGCGTAGTAATATCGAACGGTTATTTAACGTGGTGATAGACAGGTATACGCTACGCTTAGAAACGGACATTACGTTTTCTGCTATCATTTTTAAAGAAGGGCTGGCAGAAATCTTACGGGCGTATCCGGTGAAAAACCCGGAAGGATGGAGCCTGGAAAAATGCCTTGAAGAGGTGTTTTTAGCCAATATCCAAGCCCCCGACCGAATGCATGGAGAAAAACAGATGAAAGCAACTTGTGATATGTATACACATTTTACGAATGAAATAGTATTGCAGAAATGGGCGGTACAGGTTGAAAAGGCCATGAAACAATGGGCAACAGATAGAGCGAAGGCATTATCTTACATGCTCCAACAAAAACAGGCCATGGAGTTTTATCAAGATGGAACGGTATATATAAAATAGGAGGAATTGGGTATGGAACGAATGCAATGGCAAGATGTAAGGCACGTATTACCTGCTGTGAAACAGCCTGTCTTCATTTATGCGAATGGTTTTGACGGAGATGAGGAATATGATATTTACCGTCCTGTTAGGGTACAGAACCCTAACGGAGAATCATGGTTTATCTTTACCTGGAATTATGATGTGGCGGAACATGTAAAATATTGGATGCCGGTACCCTTGACACCGTTACAAGCACGTGGCGTATGGCATGTAGTAGATAAGGAATTACCACCCCCATCGTATCACTCTCTTGCAGACGGAATATTCAGTGATACGGTATGGGTATATGCAGATGGGTTTGAAGGTAGTTGCAGCAAGGGGATATATAGGGGATATTGTGTAACTAAAAAAAAGCAGAGACCCAGATTTTATCATTGGATGGATAACGACGTGTTGCGTGAGGTAACGCATTGGATGCCTATACCTGCCGTTCCTAAATAACGATAAAACCAAATTCTGGGGGAATACGTAATGCGTCTAGAATTTGGTTTTATCGCATTTAAATAATCCTAATATGAAAACCTAAATATAGGCTTCCTTCGTCGCTTGAGGATAATGGATACGAATAGGAGACGAGTATGATGTCAAATGAGAGATATACTGACGATATGTGGGAAATATGGTACAATCAATATATAAAGGAAGTGCAACATGACTAATTCAATACAGGAGACGCTTACAATTACTCAAAACAAAGCACGGATGGATTCGTCTTGTAAGCGTATATTATCTGAAAAAATGGTGCTGGCATGGATTTTAAAAGAATGCACTAAAGAATTTCAGGATATTGCGATACCTATCATTGCTGAGCGATGTATTGAACCACCAGATATTAGTTCCATTCCTGTTGCACCAGATAGAAGCCATGAACGGATTGAAGGGTTAAATACGGAAGATAGACTGTTATATGAGGGAACTGTTTTGTATGATATTCGGTTTCGTGCCGTGACACCTGACAAGGAAAAGCAAATCGGGCTGATTATCAATATAGAAGTTCAAAATAACCTGAATTTGACATACCCTATCTTAAAACGGGCTATGTATTATGGCGCCAGACTGCTTTCTGCACAGCATGGAATGGTATTCAGTCATTCCCAGTATGAAAAGATTCAAAAAGTATATTCGATTTGGATTCTTCCTAAACCTAAAGAAGGTGAAGATAACAGCTTAATCCGGTATAGTATGGCGGAGCATGTTGTATATGGTAATACACACCATTCAATGGATGAATACGATATGTTATCTATTATCCTGATTGGTTTAGCAACAGAGGAGCAGATTTCAAATGATATCATTGGATTTTTAACACTTTTCTTTTCTGAAAAAATAAATCTTACAGATAAGAAGAAACGATTAAAAGATGGATTTGATTTGGATATGACACCACATATGGAACAGGAGGTCACGGCTATGTGTAATTATGGAGATGCAATAGAACAAGACGTACGTGAGAGAGTTACCAAGGAAGTTACAAAGGAAGTTACGGAGAAAGTTACAAAAAAAATAACAGAGGAAATGACTCAAAAACATCAAGAGCAAACGATACAATTCATCAAAGCACTTATCCCACAATTTGGCTCGGCAGAAGCTGCCATGGACAAAATGAAGATGACAGCAGCAGAAAAAAAGATATATCTAGCATTATTATAATATGTTCTTTAAACTGTTACGCTATATGGCGTGACAGTTTTTTTTGAATACATACTATAAGCATAAACAGCCCTAATACGAAAACCTAACCTATTTTTTTTGGCGGCCATAGGATAGCGGCATCGAACCGCCGTGTCAACAGTAGAGGGATATACCCCAGCAAGCTGCTGTTGACACGGTGCTCCGCTGCCGCTTGTTAATTAGCCGACAAAAAAAGAAAAGCGATGGCGGAGAGAAACGATTACCCATCATGCACAAAAAGGAGAGATATAGGTATGCTTAAAGTCATTATTAAAGAAGCAGGAAAAAAAGCTGAAGTTAAATTAATTAAAGATAAGCTGGCAACGTTTCAACATCTGGTAAACGGCAATATAGAAGCCATTAATACGCCGTTTGCTAACGTTGCGCTTATTTGCAATGATGAAGGAAAATGGATGCCGACCTGTAAACCTAACTTCTATATACGGGAAGGGTCTCCATACGAAGATTTATTATTTGGTACGGTTATCTTTTCAGCATGCGATGAAAACGGTGCCAATAGAAGCCTGAATACATGGGAAATAAAACATATCCTGCAATGGCTTTCCGAACGTGTGCTTCCTATAGGAAATGAAAAAGGGGAAGAACATATTAAATATAACGTGAAGATAACAGAGTAGGAGGGAAATACGATGGCTCATATATACTGTGTACATGCGGACTATGGCAACGGCACGGAAGACCACCATTTTTACCATATCCATGACGCTAAGTCATATTTTTTGGAATGCGTCCGCTATATAGCAACACAATTAGATAATGATATATGCCATCCTGACTGGGAACGGCGGGATGATGACGGTAAATCCCTTAGCGAATGTATCGAAAACGGTTCCTTTTGTTATCAAGAGGTTTCGGTATATTTAGAGACATGGGAAACAGAAGAGCCGTTAGATGTTGCCAACCCGATAATATATCGGGTTTGGCAGGAAGATGACACGGATATCCGTTTTACATATTTTAGGCATCGAGCAGCGAGTGAGAAATATATGAAACAATGTATTACGGAAACCCGCTGTACGGGCAGGGATGATAACGGCCAGTCGATAGATGAATGTGTAAAAGAAGGTACCTTTATATATGGAGAACATGCCATATACATAGAAGAATGGAAGATTGAATAAGTTGTAATTGGGGATATACAAGGCGTTATCTTTTTTGTTATACTACAAAGTAAGGAGTGATGGTCATGAACGAGACGACAAAACACCCAAAACAATTTTTGAATCGTGTCAATGATGTATATTTTAAATATATCCTTGGCAGTACGGAACGTAAAAATTATACGCTGAACTTTCTAAATACTACATTGAAGTTAGAAGGGGATGCACAGTTTACCGATATTTCTTTTGCCGATAAGGATTTACTACCGCAAGAGATAGAAAGTAAGCTTTCTATCTTAGATATACTAGCGACTACGAATGACGGCACCATAGTTAATATTGAAGTACAGGTGTGCAAAGATAAATTCATGGCTGAACGGGCAGTATACTATTGGGCAAGGATATTCGGCGGACAATTACATAAAACAGAAACATATGATAAATTACATAAGGTCATTAGCTTAGTGCTTTTAGATTTTAACTTTTTTATAGAAAAAGACTATTCACAATATAAAGGGGAGTTTCATCAAACGTATCATATACGCAATGATGCGCACCTTCAAGATATACTTACTCCCCAACTAGATATGCATTTCATTGAATTAGAAAAATTAAAATATTCAGATATAAAGGATTTAAAACAGTCAGATAGATGGATTGCCTATTTTTCAAAGCAAGTCAGTGAATCTGATAGAAAGGAGCTGGCAAAAATGGAACCGGTATTACAAGATGTCATGCAACATGAACAGCAGTTTATGGGAAATACAGAGTTGCGCCGTAAATATGAAGCACAAGAAAAAGCGATACGGGATGAGCAAGCGCGTATCCAGACATATCGCGAAGAAGGATGGGATAGCAAAACAGAAAAGGTAATTCGGAATGGATTAAAATTTAACTTTTCGTATGAGGATATTGCAAAACTAGCAGACGTATCGATTAACAAAGTATTAGCAATAGCAAAACAGGTAAAGGGTGAAAAAGAATAAGGAGTGGGACAGCGGACAGTAGAAAAACTGTCTGCTGTTGTATTTTATAGGGAGCTTTATCAGTGAGTCTAATAGAAGGAGTTGACAAAAATGGAACCGGTATTACAAGATGTCATGCAACATGAACAGCCGTTTATGGGAAATACAGAGTTGTGCCGTAAATATGAAGCACAAGAAAAAGCGATACGGGATGAGCAAGCGCGTATCCAGACATATCGCGAAGAAGGATACCAAGAAGGTCATGAAGAAGGCCGTGAAGAAGAACGGAAAGCACATATTCAAGATATACAGTATAAGCTTCAACATATGATAACTGTAAAACATATGACCTTAGAGGAAGCTATGGATATGATGGGAATGTGCGAAGCTGAAAAGAAGGAATATAGGAAACTTTGGGCTTTGAAATAAAATAATATCATAGTTGATAAAAAAGAAGCTATGTATAGCTTCTTTTTTTATATAGAATTTAATAGTAAATTATATGTAGATATATATAATTTACTATTAAATAGCCCTAATAATAAGACCTAACTAAATTTTTTTGTGGCATGAGGATAGCGGTATCGAGCCGTCATATCAACAGTGGAGGGATAAACCCCAGCAAGCTGCTGTTGACATGGCGCCTCGCTGCCGCTTTTTTAATAGCCAACAAAAAAAAGAAAGTGATGCCGAACTAGAAAGGCATACGTTAGGAGGATTACCATGACATTAGCAGAAACCTATACTCAATTTAACACCTTACCATCAACAGAAAGAATTCGTATTGTATGCGATAGAAAAATACCTATCAAAATGCGAATGGCGTTTAAACGGTTATTAACGGAAGAAGAAAGAGAACGATATAAAGAAGAAGATAAAAAGCAGACAGAAAAGCAACACCAGGAGCAGTATGAACGCAGAAATATAGAATATAGAGTGCGCATAGCGCAAAAGATACAGACCTATCAAGGTATCTTAGATAAAAAAGAAGATATCCTCTCATTGGTAAAAGCTTGGGATGGGAAAAAACTTACTAAAAAATTTGACAAAGCATGCCGTGAGTTAGGATATGAAGTCTGGTACGCGGCACAGTGTGACGGGAGCCTCCATATATGGGTTCCTGCTATCGAAGTGTATATAGCACGGACACAGGATAATCATACATTCTATTTACAAGGGAAAACCATGCGGTTACGGGCAGAAAGCGTCATACAATCCATCGAGAAGGAGACAGCGTATATAGAAGAAAATATACGGCAGTTAGAAGCATGGAAGGAAAAAATTGATATATACATTACAAAGTACAATGAACTGATAAAACAATTAGAAAACGTACGGGATACCATCCCGTGGGAGTATCGGGACGTATATAAAAAAGAATTCAATCATATGTAATGGTACAGGAGGCGTTAGCATGAAAGAGGCACCAATTCAACATATAGACAATAAGAAAGAATGGATGGAAGATATATTACGCAGGCAGTGTGAGTATAACTTGCAGGATATCCTCTTAGTATGCAATGCGGCCAATGAAACCTATCCACAGAAATTTCCCTTGATATATATGATGGCTGATATGTATGAATGGGAACAAAAGGGAATCATCGTATTCCCTTTACAACTGAAACAACTAGTAGACCAATTTCATAGAGAAGAATATTTGGTTTTATGGAAAGGGAGAACCATACAGGATGCTACCTTAGAAATGGCTGATTTTTATCAAGCCTTTGAAATATGCATGGAACTCGTTCCTGCGTTGGCAGAATTACTGCTAACAGAAGATGTATTGGCTTGGCATGGGGTGTCGTATGAGATAACAGAACCATTCTATGAAGAGTTACGACGCATACGGAATATGGATATATAGAAAAGAAGAAGCTGATATTCGTTCAGCTTCTTCTTTTTTTATTATTAATTTACTATCAAAAAATAGGTAGATATATATTTTTTATCTATTTTTTAATAGTAAAAATAGATGTTTGGCGTAATACAACGTACGTATGAATGGCTGGGTATGATGTGGTAAGGTAGAAAAAAAGCTCTAATACGAAGGCCTAACATGGGCTTCCTTCGTCGCGTTAGGATAGCACCCGGACAGGGGAATGGCAAGGATAAAATGCACGGCAAGCCGCCCTTGTCATTCCCCTGCCCGGGTGCTTTTAGATAGCCGCGAAGGAAATAAATTTTTCGTATGAAGAAAGTATGAGGTGGTAGTTTTATGGGATATGAAAGCGAAGTGGCACTAGCCTTACGCGAAAAAGACTATGAAAAACTCAAAGAACAGGCCAAAAAAATTAGTGAATGGCTGTATCATTTTGTGACACGGCCTGTGCAAATGAAGGAGGTAAATGGTACGTTTTATGCCGTACTGCATTGGAGTAACATCAAATGGTATGGGGAAGAGGTAGACTTCATTGAAACATTTATACAGGAAGAAAACCCCTGCCGTGCATTTGCCCGTATTGGTACGGAGTATGAGGACATCGAGTATACTGTCAGGGAAAAAGATAAAAACGGAGAATGTGACGAGAATCTATATGAAATTTTAGAAATTCATCGCATTATTTCCATCATATGAACGGATATAACAAGAGCACCCAATAGGGTGCTCTTGTTTAGTATGTATGTACGGGGGTGAAGCGCTTTGAAAAACAGTCCTAATACAAAGACCTAACTCGGTTTTTTTTGAGCCTTTAAAATAATCGACAGACAGAACCCATGCAAGGCCAGGCCCCTATGGGATGGCATACCGCCAGCCTTGCATAGAACCTGTCTGCCGATTTTTTATATGGGCGTCAAAAAAAAGAAAATGCAGTTGGGTACAGAAAGGATGGTCAACATGGCAAGAAGACGTACGCAAAAACAGGATGTTACTTTCTATTGGAAAGGGAAAAAAGTAGCAGGTTCTACCGTGGCTACCAGTGAATTTTTGGTGTTGGTACAACAGATATATCAAGGAGCTACTATTATGCAGTTATATACAGTGCTCCAAGATAAAACAAAATGGCTCCGTAATGAAGAAGCATTGGGAGTCTTAGAAACGTATATCCAAAAAGGGGCAGGCAATATGGTGCCTCAGTGGAACTAAAAAGGAGGACAAAATGGAATTGACATCTGGGTTAATAACGGCATGTGAAGCGTATTTGGCAGAACATGCAGAAATCGCACGAAATTTATATAACGCCGTCATGGAATCAAGAGACTCCGTTGAAGATAAGGTATATACACTCGATGAGTTTATATATGCCTTAGATAATTATGATTATCTAAGGATTTTACAGATGGGACAAAATTCCGATGAATATTGCAGTGCGGATAAGTATTTCCGCATTGAGGATGACCATATTATCTCATCAGATGATTTTAAGAAGATAATGGTCGGGGATTATCGGTCACTTCTCGAACACACACTAGAAGATGAACTGCCTGAAGGGCTAGCTAAGATTATTAAGATATGGAGTGAATCGTGATGATTACAGATACAGCAGTCAAAAACATTCAAGCAACAACGATTGAAAAAGCGGCGTTTTTTCTAGCTATGAAAACCTGGTTATGGAAGCATAATTTTAAACTTCATGGCAATTTACGTTTTGAACAGTTTAAAGGGGAAGATGGTACGGATAAAGCCTTTTGGCGTGTTAGTGTCAGAGATTTTGAGTTTTGCGAAAGCAAAGCAGTACGGGAAGCGCGGCGTCAAAAAATGAAGTCAGAGCCAAACCAGACAGCGACGGCAGATATTCCCTTTTAAGTACAGAAGGAAAAAGGCGGTATATCCGCCTTTTTTTTATACCGTTTAGGAGACCATGGCCAATAAACAGCCCTAATAAAAAGACCTAACTCGTTGCCTTTCTTCAAGGCCGTAGCATAGCACAGACAGCCGTCCCCGGCTAGGCTGAATGGGACGGCAAAGCCGGCCTAGCCAAAGCCGGCTGTCTGTGCTGTAAGATGGCCATGAAGAAAGAAAATACCGTGGTGTATAGGAGGTAATCCCATGAAACAACCATCATTATTTGATTTTACGTATCCGCAACACGAAAACCCTGTACCTGCCAAGATGGATACAGTCCGTGAACGTGCGGCTGTATATGGAGTCGCACCATTGTCTAATGAAGACTTAGTTTCCTTGCTAGTCGGGGAAACAGAGGCGCAACCTGTATTAGCGTTAATACAGTCCTATCAAAAGCAAGGACTGACACATTTAGCGGGAAAATCGGTAGAGGAGCTGGAATATACCGCCGTTAAAAGAAATACGGCATTAACGATTTTAGCCGCTTTAGAATTAGGCAAACGAATCACGAAAGAAAAGCTCAAACAGGAACAGGAAGACTGGAGTTCACCGGAAGCGATTGCGGCCTTTGTGATGGAAGATATGCGGCATTTACCGCAAGAAACCTTTCGGGCTGCGTATCTAAATACGAAAAACGGCTTGATTGCTATCAAAACATTATCTACAGGCACACTAGATAGAAGCGTTGCCGATTCAAGAGAGGTATTACGGTGGGCTTTATTCTACAATGCGGCTTCTATTGTGCTGCTCCATAACCATCCAAGCGGCGACCCGGAACCAAGTTATGAAGATAAGGCAGTAACCCAGTTCATACAAACGGCGGCAACGCAAATAGCGATTCCGGTATTAGATCACATCGTAATAGGAGATGGCAGATATGTTAGCTTTTGTAAGCAAGGGTTAATATAACTAGGTGCCTGTAGCATACCTATTTTTTAGTGGTAATTTACCATTAAAAAATAGGTATATATAGGTATTTTATATATTTTTTATTATGATATTTCCCTATAAAAACGTCCATAGATTTTTAGTTCCATGTTTCAAAACAGGAGGCTCCCCATAAAAACAGTCCTAATAAAAAAGCCTAACTATATTTTTTTGTGGCATTAGGATAGCAGCATCGGGGCACGGTGGCAACAGTGAAGGGATAGACCCCAGCAAGCTGCTGTTGACACCGTCCCCCGACGCCGCTTGGGGAATAGCCAACAAAAAAAGAAAGGTGTGGTGGATATGAAAGATAAATACGAAATTCTCCCATGTATTGGGAAAAATTATGAAGAGAAACAAAAAAGAATGCAGAAAAAACTAGAACAGGAGGAACGAAAACAGAATAGGTTACAACAACTAAGACAGGCCAAAAGGAGAAGAAAAGAACGAATATGGAATGTTGAATATCAAATTCTAGTGACCATCTTAGCCGGGGTGTTATGCTATGGGACATTGGTATATGTATGGGGGTAAAAATGAAACTTTTTTGGACATGTGTGATTGGGGAACTGTTGGCATTAGCAACCACAAAATTAGTTGACCTTTTTTGGTGAAATAAGCCTATACGGTATACATACTGCCGTATAGGCTTTTATATCCCTTAAGGGTAATTACATATATTTAACGGTAAAATATTATTATTTAATATTAAATTACCGTTAAATATAGGTAAATAACCCTAATAAAAAGGCCTAACTAGTGTTTTTTTGCCTGCTTAAGCATAGCCATACGAAAAAATCCAACAAGACTAAAATGTACGGCGGTGCCGGTCCTGCAAGATTTTTTCGTATGGCTTTTTGGATGGCTGTCAAAAAAAAGAAATAGTATGGGTACATAACAGGAGGGAATCAGGATGCATGTTGTAGTCAAGGAACCGGGTAAAGAACCTAAAGCCATGAATATCCAAAATACGTGGGCATGGTTTTTACATATAATTGGCGGACAGATTGACATGATAAAAATATCGGACGATGTAGTCGGGTTAGTTTTACAGGAAAAGGATGCCATTCTTAAACAAATGGCACCGAATCTTAGGGTTGGAGAAGAATCGATGATTCGGGGCAATGCCGTCTTTTTAGCTATAGATACAAACGGCAATTTCTTGGGTTTAACAGAAACGCAAGAAAAGTATGCTGTTTCTTTTGTGAATCAGCATAGTATAGAAACGTAGTTGCTAAAACCGGGGTTTCACGATACAATAAAACAAAGGAGGAATTGGTATGGCTCGCATTAAAACATGGGAGGAGCTTACGATTCAAGATAATTTTCTTTTTCAAAAGGTTATGCAGAACAAGCGGATTTGCAAACATTTGATTGAGAAGATTTTAAAGATTAAGATTAAAGATATTACCTACCCGGATAATGAAAAAACGATAGATATCCGGTTGGATAGCAAAAGTGTTCGCTTAGATGTATATGTGGAAGATGAAAAAGGTACCGTATATGACATTGAGATGCAATGTACCTCAGGTACCGACGGTGAACTTGCTAAACGGACGCGGTATTATCAAGGCATGATTGATATGGATTTACTGGGGAAGGGTAAAACCAAAACATATGACCAGCTGAATCCGACGTATATCATCTTTATTTGTACCTTTGACTTATTTGGAAAAGGTTTTCCTATGTACACCTTCCGTAGTCTTTGTGTGGAAGATACGGAACTAGCCTTAGGAGACCAAAGCACAAAGTTATTTTTAAATAGTACGAGTACAGCTACAGACATTGACCCAGATATTACGGCTTTTCTTCACTATGTAAACGAAAATGCGGTAACGGGTAAATTTGTGGAATCCGTTGCTAAAGAAGTAGCTCGGATTAAGCGTCACGAAGAAACGAGGCGAGAATATATGAAATTATCAATGGCGTTAGAAAAGAAAAGACAAGAAGGTTTTCAGGAAGGTAGTCAGAAAATGCAGATTACAGTTGCCTTAGATATGTTAAAAGACAACATACCGAAGGAGAAAATCGTTAAATATAGTAAATTACCATTGGATGTAGTCGACGAATTGGCAAAAAAGCATAATTTAATATAAAGATTACATAAGTATGGAAGAATAGCAGGGATACGTAGATTCCTGCTATTTCTGTATTACTATAACAGGAGCGGTTATGCAAACGGTTGTAAAAAAAGAAAGGATTAAGAGGCACGAGGAAACGAGGCGAGAATATATGAAATTAGATATGGCTTTAGAGAAGCAAAGTCAAGAAACTAGAATGGCTATTGCTGTAGATATGTTAAAAGACAATATACCGAAGGAGAAGATAGTTAAATATACTAA
>OIXX01000462.1_pt1 | contig 24752 bp, 24 predicted proteins | sample 1588161 | NCBI WGS metagenome assembly OIXX01 (sample SAMN03283274) | human gut metagenome | biome: human-associated habitat; material: feces | host: Homo sapiens | place: Peru | collected 2012
TTTTCGCAACTAACGCTAGTTTTTCTGCTGCCGTCCATACTTTGTTTTGCGCCTTATGGCGCAGGGCTTCCGGACCTTGCGCTTCTTCTCTCTTTGCCCATCGGCGAATCATGTCTCGAAAATGTTGGGGCTGTACTCCTTTTGGTGTCAAAGGCCAACTGCCTTGGCGATACAATGTTACGCACTGTCTTTTGTATTCATAGCTATATTTCATGAAAATACCCCCTTCACTGGGTTGTCCAGTAAAGGGGGTACGCATCAGATATACTATATTACGTAAGGAGTTTATATTAGAAAAGAGATGATACATATGGGATATAATAGTTCTATCCTCAAAAGCTTAGCCCTTTTAGACTGCTTCCAATCAGACAAAGAAGAATATGGCATTAGTGACTTTGGCTTGAAAGCAGGATTGCCGGAAAGTACTGTACAGCGGTTGGTCAATTCCTTGGAATTTGCAGGCCTTTTATATCAAAACCAGACGAATAAAAAATATCGCCTATCTTTGCGAGCCTTGCGGCCTTTAGCGTCACAGAATGCAGCACCGCAATGGCTGGAAGCTGCAGAAAAACGAATTGCAACTCTTTCGGAAAGCTTCCCATATGTTGCTGCCAAAAGTGGCGGCGGTAGTTTTGTCATTATTTTCGCTATTATTACGTGTGTTATTGCCATTCCGGCAGGCTTGAGGGAACTAGCTTTTGCACGCAAAATGAAAGCAGGGCCTATTGTCTCGTTTCAACGGATTTTAGCTGATAAAGGGCCCATTAAGCATGTGGGCTGGATTTTTCCCTTTATTCCGCTCGGCGTCAATATGTATTACTTAGTCGTCGTCTCTTGGACTTTAGTCTATACTATTTATTCAATTACGAGTGGCGATGCGATTATGGCCGACCCAGTAACGTTTTTTCACGACTTTGAAAGTAACAAATTAGGGATTTTTGCGTGGACCTTGGCAATCGTTTGTGCTGTATCATTTATTTACTTAAAAGGGATTCAAGGAGGGATTGAATGGTTTTGCAAGTTTTGTATTCCCTTGCATTACATCATCCTCTTTTCCTTAGTGGCCATTGTCTTAATGCTTCCAGGTGTAGAAAAAGGACTGGCTGTCTTTGTCAAGCCTGAGTGGAACTCTTTTTGGGACCCTTCTATTTGGGCGCGCGCTGCTGGGATGGCCCTCTTTGCCGTCGGGATTGGGCCGGCCTTCTTAATGTCGTATGGCTCGCACCTACCGGAAAATTCTGATATTACGATGGATTTCTTCACCGTTGCTATGTGGAATTTATTTGGCTGTATTTTATCGGGGCTCGTCGTGATTCCGGCAGTCGTTGCCTTTGGCTTGGATTTACAGTCTGGCCCGGATTTGACGTACATTACACTGCCCTTTATTTTTGCTAAATTGCCCTTTTCTAATCTCATTGCTTTTGCCTTCTTCTTTGCCATGATGTTAGGCGGATTATCTGCAGGCGTAGCGAATTTAGAAAATTCTGTTGTTACTTTTAGCGATGCCTTAGGGTGGAGCCGCAAAAAGACGATTATCGTCGTAGCTACAGCAACGGCCTTAGGGAGTATTCCTTGTATTTGGAGCAGTGCATTCCTTGAAAAATTTGATTTTCTCATCGGTGACATTGGCTATACGCTGACGGCGTTATTGATGGCTGGTATTTTAGCGTGGTATGTAGGGGCCAAAAAGATTCGTATCGAATGGCTCATGTCGGGGAGCAGCATTCACTTAGGCAGGGCTTTTGATGTGATTTATAAGTGGATTGTGGTGCCCTTACTATTATTTTTATGTCCCAGTAGCAACATTTATGGTATACTATACATACATACTATGATGCTTTTATGTAAGGAGAAATTATGATGAGTTTTTTAGACTTAGCAACAAAACGGTATTCGTGCAAAAAATTTAATGGACAACAAGTAACGAAAGAACAGTTGGATGCGATTTTAAAAGCAGGGCAGGCTGCACCGACAGCAAAAAACAATCAGCCCCAACATATTTACGTCGTCCAAAGCGAAGCTGGCTTTGCCCATATTGATCAGGCTACGCCATGCCGTTACGGCGCGCAGACAGTTTTAGTCGTGGCCTATGATAAAACCAATGTCTTTACCTATCCAGGCGGAGCAAAAACATCTGGTGCTGAAGATGCAGCCATTGTAGCGACACACATGATGCTTGCTGCGGCCGATATTGGTGTTGATACGTGCTGGATTAACTTCTTTGACCCGGCAAAATTGGCTGCTGCATTGCAGCTTCCGGAACAAGAAGAAATTGTCATGCTCTTAGACGTAGGCTTTGCTGCACCAGAAGGTAAACCGCTGCCCAATCATTTCAGCCGCAAAGACTTGAGCGAAACAGTAACCTATTTATAAGGAGCGTGACGACGTGACATATCGCATAGAAAAAGACTCGTTAGGCGAAGTAAAGGTACCGGCTGATAAATTATGGGGTGCCCAGACGCAGCGCAGTTTGGAAAATTTCCGTATTGGTACAGAAAAAATTCCACCAGAAATGGTGTCTATCTTTGGGTATATTAAAAAAGCTGCGGCCCTTACGAATCAAGAATTAGGTGTACTCGATAGCGAACGGGCGCATGCTATCGTCCGTGCTTGTGACGATATTTTAGCTGGCAAATTAGACGGCAATTTCCCACTTTCCGTCTGGATGACCGGCAGTGGCACGCAGTTTAACATGAATATGAACGAAGTCATTGCCCATCGGGCCATGGATATTTTACAGGCCGAAGGAAAAGACCTTGCCGTTCATCCTAATGACCATGTCAATCGCTCCCAAAGCTCGAATGATACGTTCCCGACAGCTCTCTATGTAGTGACGAAGCTCTTGCTGACACAGCAATTATTCCCGGCACTGACGGCATTACAACAGGCTATTCAAGAAAAGTCTGCAGCGTACTATGAAATCGTTAAAATTGGCCGGACCCATCTCCAAGATGCTACGCCTATTACGCTGGGCCAAGAAATGAGCGGCTGGTCTCGATCTCTTGAACGAGACGGTGAAATGCTCCGTGCAAGCATGTCGTATCTCTCCGATTTAGCCATGGGCGGGACTGCTGTAGGCACAGGGATTAATTGTCCTCGTGGCTTTGACACCCAATTTGCCCGTACCTTAAGTATCTTGACGGGAACGGAATTTAAGACAGCCCCGAACAAATTCCAGGCTCTTACGAGCAAAGCTGAACTGATGACCGTCCACGGTGTGCTCAAAGCCTTAGCCGCGGACTTGATGAAAATCGCTAACGACGTGCGCTGGCTCGCTTCTGGCCCTCGCTGCGGTATTGGCGAAATCACGATTCCGGCAAATGAACCGGGCAGCTCCATTATGCCGTCTAAAGTCAACCCAACGCAGTGCGAAGCCTTGACCATGGTGGCTGCACAAGTCATGGGGAACGACACGACCATCGGCATTGCTGCGAGCCAAGGCAATTTCCAGCTCAATGTGTATATGCCGGTTATGGCGTATAATATGATTCAGTCCATTCGCATTCTAGCCGATGGAATGGATTCGTTTCGCAACCATTGCGTCGTTGGCATTACACCTAATTACGATAAAATCCAAGAAAATGTAGAAAAATCCCTTATCCTCGTCACGGCCTTAGTCCCTGTCATTGGCTATGATAAAGCTTGCACCATTGCCAAACGAGCTACTGCAGAAGGGAAAACACTGCGTGAAGTCGCCTTAGAAACGGGTTGGCTCACGGGAGAAGACTTTGATAAAGCCATGAATTTGCAGAAAATGGTAGGGCTCCAGTAGATGACCTATAGTACACAACATCCTGTGCGCTATGCCTTGCGCACAGCCTTTCCGTATACGCTGCCTATTTTTGCAGGCTTTTGGTTCATTGGCTTAGCCTATGGTATGTACATGCATGTCTCTGGCTTTAGCGTGTGGTATACCTTGGCTATGAGCATGACTATCTTTGCAGGGAGTTTAGAATTTATTGCCGTATCTATGCTGCTGTCGCCTTTTGCACCGCTTCAGACCATCATTGTGGCCTTGATGGTGCAGGCACGGCACTTGTTTTACGGCATTTCCATGCTCGATAAATATAAACACACAGGCTGGAAAAAGCCCTTCCTCATCTTTGGCTTATGTGACGAAACGTTCAGCATTAACTATACGGCACAAGTTCCAGCTGATGTCGATAAAGGGTGGTTTTATCTCTTTGTAGCCTTTTTAAATTACTCCTATTGGGTCAGCGGTGCCGTCATGGGAAACTTAGCAGGCCAGCTTTTGGCGTTTAATATGAAAGGGTTGGATTTTGTCATGACTGCCATGTTTGTAGCCATCTTTATGGAACAATGGATGAATGATGGGTTTCATAGCAGTACATGGATTGGCCTTGCAGCCAGTGTCCTTTGCCTCTTTGTCTTTGGCCCCAATGACTTTATGATTCCAACGATGGTTTGTATTCTCGTCGTGCTCACAGCTTGGCGTAAGTCGTTAGAACGAAAGGTAGGGAAGGGGGCATGATGTCTCTATCAGAACAAATGATTACTATTGCCCTTTGCGTCGTGGCGACAGTGAGTATGCGGCTTTTGCCTTTCGTTGCTTTTCGGGCGAACAAGCCGACACCACAATACATTCAATATCTTGGCAAAGTCCTGCCAGGTGCTGTTTTTAGCATGCTCGTCGTTTACTGTCTGCGCCATGTCGATGTAAGTAGCAGTGCTCACGGTCTGCCGGAATTCATTTCTGTTTTTGTGACGATTGCGCTCCATCGGTGGAAACGGCATTTCCTCATATCCATTGCAGGCGGTACGCTTTGCTATATGCTCTTAGTTCAATATGTATTTACTAAATTGTAAATTTTTTACAATTTACTGAAATAAAAAGAAGGACTTTCCATTCGTTCGTAGAATTTTATATATATAAGAGAAGCAACGAAGACGAACGGCATTGCCACTGTTCCTCGGGGGCTGTTTCTCCACGAAAGGAAGGGATGTTTTATGGCAACAATCGTTAGAGGTAAGAATTTAGATGTTACACCGGCTCTGAAAGATTATGTAGTAAAACAAGAAAAGAAAATTACGAAGTACTTTGATAGCGAAGTCAACGTACAGGCTATGCTTTCTGTAGAAAAAGATCGGCAAATTGCAGAAATTACAGCAAAAGTAGACGGTGTCGTACTCCGTGGCGTAGAATCGAATGCGGATATGTATGCAGCGATTGATTTAGTCTATGATAAACTGGTGCGCCAGATTCATAAATACAAAACCAAAATTGCTCGTCGTATGAAAAACGAAAATACCTTCAAAGCTGATTTAGTACAAGGCACAACGGAACCGGAAGAAAAATTCGAAATCGCCAGAGTGAAAAAATTTGCAGCTCGCCCAATGGACGTAGAAGAAGCGATTTTGCAAATGAATTTGGTTGGTCACGATTTCTTCGTCTTCCTCAATGCAGAAACAGATACGATTAACGTCGTGTACAAACGGAAACACGGCAAGTATGGTATTATTGAACCGGAAATGTAAGACCCTAGTCGTGCTCATAGGTTGCGACATGCAGCCCTAATACAAAAGGACTTACGATTACAATGTAGTCGTAAGTCCTTTTTGCGGATGTCCTTATTTCCAAACTAATAAGAGAGACGCACCAAATTCTTTCTTAAATTGCTTGGTCAGTTGTTTCATTTCGTAGTCTGCTGCGTTGTATGTCGAGCCGGGCTTTGTTTCGATGACCATGACGACGACGTTTTCGGCAATGGTTACATCAATGTTTTTGACGATGCGTTCGTACGTTAAGTCCGAAGCTTCAGCCAGTGCCAAGAGCGTCGACAACTGGCGAATCATAGTCCAATCATCAGCTGTAGCCATCATAGCATAGCGATAAGCACGCATGATTTTCCGGCTAATCCCGTGATGGAAGCCGGCAATGAAGCCGCAAATCATTTGTTCCCGATGGGTCAGGCCATAGAGCGGCGCATGGGCAATCATGAAGGCCGAGTGCCGGGCATGGTCGTAGAAGTTAATGATTTTCCCTACATCATGGAGGCGCGCTGCGGTCTGGAGCAAAATGCGTTCGCGGTCGCCGTAATGATGGAGGGCTTTTAATTTATTAAAGAGCAGCGTCGAAATACGTGTAACTTGTTCGTAATGGGGCACGTTGATGACATTGCCGAGTGTACCGATGAAGTTATGGACACTAAAGTCAAGGATGTCATCAAATTGCGGTTTCGGCAAGTGGAAATGTTTGGCATAGTATTCAAAGAATAAGCCTTCGCGCAGACCACAGCCGCTGACGGTCAAATCGAGGCTGCCTGTCAGATTGAAAATCGTCTTGATGACAATGGCACCGGCTACGATTAAGTCCGCCCGTTCTGCTGAAAGACCGGGAATCTTTTTGCGGTTCGTACTAGTTCGCGTCGTAATTTCCGTGTATAAATCATTAAATCCTTCAAGGGGAATAATGTAATTATGGATTTTGGAAAATTCATAATTCGACGCGCGCTGGCTCATTTTGGCAAAGTTACGGGCTGTGCCGCCAATGCCGACAAGAGGTATATCAATGTCTTTGAGCCATGATACAGCAGATAATTTTTTGCGTACGTACTTCATACATTCTTGTACTGTATCAGGCGAAACATTGCCTTGCATACCAAATCGTTCAGTCAGTGTAACTGCACCGAGAGGAATGGACAAGGAATGAAGAGGCTCACCATTTTGGACGAGTGTCAATTCTACACTGGCACCGCCTAAGTCGAAAATCAAGAAATTCTTCATGGCAATCGTGTTAATCACGCCAAGATACCCTAAGTATGCTTCCCGTTCACCGGAAATGACGTTCATTTCAATGCCTGTTTCTTCTTTAATCCGTTTGAGGAAGGACGCGCCGTTTTCTGCATTTCGCGCAGCTGCTGTAGCGACAGCCATGCAGGTCGGGATTTCCATGACTTCCATAATGTGTTTATACACTTTTAGGCATGTCATGGCACGGTCCATACCGTCTTCACTAAGTTTGCCCGTTTTGTTCAGGCCTTGCCCCAGTCGGATCGCTTCTTTTTCTTGATAGAGAAGGGAATAGGACTGGTTGTCATTGATTTGCATGGCCACAAAGCGGATCGAGTTAGAACCCATGTCGATAATGGCTAACTTTTCCATTGTATACCTCATTTCTTTTCTGTATATTTTTGCTTTTCATCTTATTATACAACAGTTTTGGCATATCTTCTCTAGTTTTTTGCAGAATTGAAAAATTTTCTACATACATAGAACAAAAATATCCATGAGGTAACAATGCTGCTTAGAAGGCAAGTATTAAGCCGCCAATGGCGATTAAACAAATGGCAACGCCGTGGAAGAAGCTGACTTTTTCACCAAATAACAGAATTGCTAAGACCACAGAAAAGACGACGCTCAACTTATCAATCGGTGCAACTTGAGAGACATTGCCTGTTTTGAGGGCTAAAAAGTAAAAGAGCCACGAACTTGCTCCGGCTATCCCACTAAGGGCAATGAAAAGCAGCCCTTTCGGGTGCGAAAAGACCGTCGGCATAGCCGTCATATTGCCGTGGACAATAGTGACGATGAGCAAGAAAATCGCCATAATAACAGCGCGAATAGCTGTTGCTGCTGTACTATCGACACCGTCTAAGCCGACTTTACCAAAAATAGAAACGAAGGCTGCACAAATAGCAGACAACAAAGCGTATACAAACCACAATTTCATACCAATACCTCCTCTAATAGACTCTGAGTATACGCCTTAGGTTTAAATTTTTTATAAAGAATCTATGAATTCTTCCAATCAGGCGATAGAATCTGTCGCGCCTACATGCTATAATGCATATAAGTATAGAAGAAAGAGAAATTTATGGCAAAATTTCCGTTAATTTTAAAAGATGGAGTAAAAGTTTGCAATTTAGAAGACTTGCAAGAAAATTTTGATTTAGAAAAAATTATGGCTTACTTTGCGAGTGGAAAATTAGCAGAGTGGCTGGAAGACCGATATCTTGAGGAAAAAGCAGAAGCCGTCCGGGAATTGACGCAAGATACGCCCGATTTGCCCAAACGGCTTTGTGAGATTTTAGAGGTTCCCTTTGCTGGAGAAGTAGTGGAGTCTTTAAAGCAAATGGATGATGTCGAAACGATTGCAAAGCGCAATGAACGCTTGATTATACTCAAACAATATACAGATGATGAAAAAATCTGGGAGCATGTTGATAACGTAGCATTTATATGTGCAGATTAATGATGTAGAGATTTTAGTACGCTTTGAAGAGCCCAAAGATATAGAAAAAATCGGTATTACCTTCCGAAACATTTTAGCCGCCGCGTGCGAAAGAAATCTTTCATCTTTTGGGCACACTCGTCTGCGCGCACACCAGCGACGACTTCGACGCGATGATTGAGCCGTTCATTATCGACAATATGAAAGAGCGAGCGCACCGCTCCGGCTTTGGGGTCATCACAGCCATAGACGACTTTATCAAGGCGGCTGTTGACAATGGCACCGGCGCACATAGGACACGGCTCGACAGTGACGTAGAGCGTGCAGCCTGTGAGCCGCCAACGACCGAGAGCACGGCAGGCCTTTTCAATAGCGAGGAGCTCGGCATGCGCTGTGGCACAAGGCAACGTTTCACGAAGGTTATAGGCGCGGGCAATGACCTTTTTTTGATAAACAATGACCGCACCAATCGGGATTTCACCGACAGCGGCGGCAATGTCTGCTTCGGCCAAGGCCTTACCCATATAAAATTCATCTTTTGTCATATCTTTCGTTCCTTTTCGTTAAAGTAATGTCGTGTTGATAATACTATAGAATAGGGATGAACGCAATATAGAATAGATGAGATGCGAAAAAAGGATTGTAACGTTATGGTACATATGCTATACTACTCGTGTGTTTGCAAGATGGGCGGAAGGTGAAGCCTCTGTACCAACATACCTTGCAAAGACAATATATTATATTTCGCTTGGATCGAAAGACCGGGACGTATTGGATGAAACGTGACTATACTGCGCATTCCCGGGTGGAGTGCGCTTTTTTGTAGGAGTAGTATATGCGTTTAGGAATCATAGGCACCGGCAGAGTCGGTGCCTCTTTTGTATTGGCTTTGCGGCAAGCTGAAGGCATAGCATCTGTAGGGATTGTTGCTTCATCGCCAGCTAAAAGTACAACCTTAGCGAAAACATATGGCGTAACGGCCTATGCAGACGGCGCGGCCTTAGTAAAAGATTGTGACGTCGTATTACTTACGGTACAAGACGACCACATTGGTGATGTAAGTCAGTCTCTGGCACAGCACATCGATAAAGGCATGCCGTGTGTCGTGCTCCATTGCAGCGGCGCAATGGATTTGTCGCCTTTGTATCCCTTACAAGAAAAGGGAATGTCTATTGGTAGTTTACATCCCTTACAGAGCTTTGCTGTTCCTGATGGGGCACAATTACGGCATATCTTCTTTGCTATTGACGGCGATGCAAAGGCACAAGCAGCGGCACGTCAGCTCGTGCAGTTACTGGACGGTACGGCTTTTGCCGTGCCTGCATCAGAACGGCCTATGTACCACGCGGCGGCGTGCTTTGCGTCTAATTACGCTGTCGCTGTGATGGCCTTGGCCCAATCGCTCATGAGCCGCTGGACGGCAACACCGGAAGATGCAGGGAAAGCCTTATGGCCTTTGATCGCCGGAACTATCCATAACGTGTCGCACCGCCCGCTGATGCGGACTGCCCTCACAGGCCCTATTGCGCGCGGTGATGTCGGTACTATAGAAAAGCATGTAGCAACGCTGCCAGCGGCGTATCAGGACGTGTACCGTTCCCTTGGCGCAGCGACGGCTGGGTTAGCTAAAGACAACGGTACGATTTCACGAGAACAATATACAGCCCTTCTTTCGGTCCTGCGTAACGAGAAGGAGATTTCACATGAATAAGAAAGTCACAACCTTGACGATTGCCAAGAAAAAACAGGAAGGAACGCCTATCTCTATGATTACGGCTTATGATTATGTCATGGCCCAAAACGTCGACGAAGCAGGCATTGACATGATTCTCGTCGGCGATTCCTTAGGAAATGTCGTCATGGGCTACAACTCGACCTTGCCTGTGACGATGGAAGATATGATTCACCACACGGCGTGCGTTGTCCGCGGCGTTAATCACGCCCTCGTCGTTGGCGATATGCCTTTTGGCAGTTACCAAGAAAGTAATGAACAAGCCTTACATAACGCGGCACGTCTCATGAAAGAAGCGCAGTGTGACGCTGTCAAACTCGAAGGCGGTGCGCGCGTGAGCGAAGCGATTTACAAAATGACGCAAGCCGGTATTCCCGTCGTCGGCCACTTAGGCTTAACACCGCAGTCAGTCCATCAGCTCGGCGGTTTCCGCGTCCAAGGGAAAGATATAGAAAAGGCACGGCAGCTCTTAAAAGATGCGAAAGAATTGGAAGAAGCCGGTGCCTTTGCTATTGTCTTTGAATGTGTCCCGGCACCACTTGCTACGGAAATTACGAAGTCCTTGAAACACGCTGCAACCATTGGTATTGGCGCAGGCAATGGCTGTGATGGCCAAGTCCTCGTTTGCACGGACTTACTCGGTATGAGCGGCGGTTTCCGGCCGAAATTCTCGAAGGCCTACGCTGATTTGCACACGACCATCGTCGGTGCTGTCAAAGATTACATTCATGATGTAGAAACACGCAAGTTCCCGGCAGCAGAACATACCTTTTCCCTTAGCGATGATGTGTTAGATAAATTATACAAGTAAGGCAAGGCCCCTTTTGCATTGACTTTTACGCTCCCTTTTGCTATGATAAGAGCTGTACTAATACTATATGGCGATGCAAGAGAGGAGTAGGCACAAGCTTAGCGAGGCCAGGAGAGTGGAAGCTGGCCAGGTGTGCTGAAGGCGCTCTGAAGGCCGCGGCAGGAAGTCCTACGGATGTGTATGGCCGACAATGAAGCGGGTCTATGGACCAAGCGGGGTGGAACCGCGGGTATAGTTTGGATACTCGTCCCTGTAACATGTGATGTGTTACAGGGACTTTTTGTATTATTAGGAGGGAAATTAGATGAATTTTCAGGACATGATCTTTGCATTGAAAAATTTTTGGTCCTCCCAAGGCTGCATCATTTATGAACCATATGATGTAGAAAAAGGGGCAGGCACCATGAACCCGGCTACGTTTTTGCGGACTCTCGGCCCGGAACCGTGGCATGTAGCGTACGTCGAACCGTCGCGCCGCCCGGCTGATGGCCGTTATGGCGATAACCCGAACCGTCTCTACCAGCATCATCAGTTCCAGGTCATTATGAAACCGTCGCCTGATAAAATTCAGGAACTCTATTTAAAGAGTCTTGAAACACTCGGCATTAACCCGAAAGAACACGATATCCGTTTCGTTGAAGATAACTGGGAATCGCCGACTTTAGGTGCCTGGGGTCTTGGCTGGGAAGTATGGCTCGACGGCATGGAAGTTACGCAGTTTACGTATTTCCAGCAAGTCGGCGGCATTGATGTCATGCCTGTTTCGTCGGAAATTACATACGGCATGGAACGTCTCGCTATGTATATCCAAGGCGTAGAAAACGTCTACGATTTGAAATGGAACGACGAAGTTACATACGGCGATATTTTCCATCAAAACGAAGTAGAACAGTCGACGTATTCCTTTGAATTGAGCAACGCTGATTTACTGTTCCATCTCTTCGATGAATACGAAAAAGAAGCGATGCGCGTCGTCAAAGCAGGCTGCGTCATTCCGGCATATGATTATGTCTTGAAATGTTCCCATACATTTAACTTACTCGATGCTCGCGGTGCTATTAGTGTCAGCGAACGTGCTGCCTTTATTGGCCGTGTCCGCAACATGGCTCGGGCCTGCGCTAAAGCGTATTTAGCACAACGGGAAGCTCTCGGTTTCCCATTACTCAAGAAGGGGGATAAATAAATGAGCAAAGATGTATTATTGGAAATTGGCACAGAAGAAATGCCGGCCCATTACATGCCGAGTACGTTAGCACAAGTAAAGACATTAGCTAAAACGGCATTAGATGAAGCCCATATTGACTACGAAGCAATCGATTCCCTCGGTACGCCGCGCCGCATTGCCCTCCTCATTAAAGGGGTCGCAGAAAAACAGGCCGATGTATCGGCTAAACATAAAGGCCCGTCTGTGAAAATCGCGTACGATGCAGACGGCAACCCGACGAAAGCTGCTACAGGATTTGCACGGGGGCAAAAAATTGACGTTAAAGACTTAGTCGTCGAAGATGGCTATATTTACGCCAACGTTACGAGTGTCGGCGCACCGACAGTAGGGCTCTTACCGGATATTTTAAAGGGCATCATCAATGGCTTGTCCTTCCCGAAGAGCATGCACTGGGGCTCTTTAGACTACCATTTCGTTCGTCCTATTCGCTGGATTGTCGCTCTCTTTGGCACGGACGTCGTTCCCTTTGAAATTGCCGGCGTAACATCTGGCAACGTCAGCCGGGGCCATCGTTTCTTAGGGACTGGCGATTTTACCATTCCTTCCATGGCTGATTATAAAGCCGTAACGAAAGAACATTTCCTCATCGTCGACCCAGAAGAACGAAAAGAAATGATTCTCGCTGGTCTCCAACAATTAGCCGATGAAAAAGGCGGCACTATCATTATGGATGACGACCTCCTGGAAGAAGTTGTCTTCCTCGTTGAATATCCGACAGCTCTTTGCGGCACCTTCGATGAAGATTTCTTACAGCTCCCAGAAGCGGCTATTATTACGCCGATGAAAGACCATCAGCGTTATTTCCCTATGCGTGATAAAGACGGCAAGCTCATGAACCTCTTCCTCACCGTCCGCAACGGCGATGACTATCATCTGGAAATAGTACAGCACGGTAATGAACGGGTTCTCCGCGCTCGCCTCGATGACGCGAAATTCTTCTTTGAAGAAGATAAGAAACAGAAACTCGTAGACCGCGTTGAAAAATTGAAGAAAATCGTCTTTCAAGACGGCCTCGGCACGCTCTATGATAAAGCAAAACGACTCGAACAGATTACGGTCTTCCTCAATCAGAAACTCGATTTAAATCTCGACGACGAAGCTCTTCAGCGCGCATCGCTCCTGGCGAAAACGGACCTTGCAACGCAGATGGTTCAAGAATTTACAGAACTTCAAGGCGTTATGGGGAAAGAATATGCCCTCATCGATGGTGAAGACGAAGACGTTTCCGAAGCTATTAACGAACAGTATCAGCCGCGTTTTGCTGGCGATGTGCTGCCGCAGACGACAATGGGCAAAGTCCTCGGCCTGGCTGATAAATTCGACACCATTACAGGTATGTTCAGCCAAGGTTTCATTCCGACTGGCTCGCAGGACCCGTTTGCACTGCGACGTCAGACGATTGGCGTCCTCAACATTCTCATGGATGCTGGCTGGAACTTGAATTGCCACGAAGTCTTTGCGTACGTTTTACATCTCCTCGATGTACCGGCAGATAAATTCGATACAGTCATGGGACAACTCCATGATTACTTCACGCTCCGCCTGAAGAACATCTTCCAAGATAAAGGCATAGATTACCATATTATCGATTGCGTCCTCGGTGCGGATACACTCAATGCGTCGGAAGCAGCGAAGAAAGCCCAAGCCCTCATCGATGCCGATGTCATGGGCAAGACAGACTTGCTCCAAGCCTTCACGCGTGTTGGCAACATGATTAAAGATGCAGAAGATACGACAGTCGACCCGAATCTCTTTGAAACAGAAGAAGAAAAAGCTCTCTACGCAGCTGACCAGGCTATGGGTGCCAACGTACCGCAGAAATATGCAGTCTACGACTATGCTGGCGTCGTTGAAGTCTTGTCCGAAGGCATTCCAGCTATTAACAATTTCCTCGATAATGTCCTCGTCATGCATGACGACGAAGCAGTCAAGAACAATCGTATCCATCTCTTGACGCTGACATACAGCTTAATCAGCCCCTTAGGAGACATTAAAAAATTATCATAATGTTACAGCACGCTGACAATTTCTAGTGAAACGGCCTCTTGCCTTGAGCTTGGAAAATTGTCTATGCTATAATACGTAATAGATGTGGCACCTCGTCACATCTATTATTGCATTGTAGGTATGAGAGGCGTACGTTAGATACGAAAGGAATGACTTCTATGAAAATGAAAAAGATTGCCTTAGTCTTAGCTGGGATTGCCTGCCTCGCTGGTTCGACCGTCATGGCAGCAGATACAGTATCCTTAAAAAGTGCGAGCAAAGACAACGCTGCTGTTGTCCAAGTGAATAAAGCCAAAGACAATAACTACTACCAGTATTACAATGCTGCGTATGGCTACGTCTTAGATATTCCAAAAGGTGTCAACCAAGCCGATACAACGGCTGCTGGCGACGGTTGCTATTTCCAAGACCCGAAGGATAAATCCTTGATTATCGTCTATGCTGCGAAAAATACACTGGGTTTTAACATCGATGAATTATGCAACGTCGATTTAAATGCCAACCACAACCCGGAATTAACATCTAATATTAAGACGAAAAACAGTTACGCCATCAGCTGGACTGACGGCAAGAAGACGTACTACCATGAACTCTACTTGACCGACAACGGCCAGTCGTATACGACGTTCTCTGTTGTCTATCCGAATGAATTAAAGAATAAATACGATGCCATCATTTCGCACATGGGCCGGAGTTTTGTACCGAGCGGCGTAAAAATGTAAAAATCCCTTGCCAAACAGCTAGGGGTATAGTATAATATCTCTTGTTTAATTTAGGCAGTCCTCTGTTCGCAAGACGATTACTGTGGAGTAGGGCAGTAACGAAGAACACGAATGTCTCATAGGAGGAAAAAATAATGAACATTATCAGCGTATTGGAACAAGAACAGCTTCGTAACGACATCCCTGCATTCCGTCCTGGCGACACCGTTCGCGTACAGGTAAAGGTTGTCGAAGGTAACCGTGAACGTACACAGGCCTATGAAGGCGTTGTTATCGCTCGTAAAAATGGCGGCCTTCGTGAAACTTTTACAGTTCGTCGTATTTCCTACGGTGTAGGCGTTGAACGTACTTTCTTAGTACATTCCCCGCGTCTCGCTAAAATCGAAGTCGTTCGCCGTGGTATCGTTCGCCGCGCTAAATTGCATTATCTCCGCGGCTTAACAGGCAAAGCTGCTCGTATTCGCGAACGTCGGTAATTCCCTGGCAAGAACACATAAAAGAAGGGTTGGATTCAGTCCAATCCTTCTTTTTTTCTGTTCACACGCACCGCCGTCTATGGTATAATGGGACAAGAAATTAAAGAATATTTAATGAGGTGATGAAAGTGGCAAAACAGATTTATGTTACAGGCCATAAGAGCCCGGATACAGACTCTATTTGTTCGTCCATTGCATACGCAAAATTATTACAATTATTAGGAGAAGACGCTGCGCCTATTCGGGCTGGCGAAATCAATAAAGAAACGGCTTTTGCGCTGAATTATTTCCACGTAGAACCGCAACAATTAGTCACTGATTTTTACATCAAAGTCGGTGAAGCTGTCCATACGGATGTCAAAGCCTTATCCACATCGTCGAGCTTAAAAGATGCTGCAAAATGGTTCGATGAACATGAAGCAGACGTAGCTCCTGTTGCTGATGACGGCAAATTCGTCGGCGTTATCGACCGCGCAGCGTTAGCTAATGAATTTGTTAAAACTGTCGTTGGCAAAGAATTAGATACAGTTAAATCGTTGACTCATGAACCGGCTCTGACATTCAGTACGACTTCTAACGGCCATGACGTACCGGCTGAAGGCCAGTATGCTGTCGTTGACAACGGCCAGTATGTCGGCATGGTTTGTGCTCAGTGCGTTGCCGGTGTTGAAAAACGGAAAGTCGTCCTCGTCGACCACAACGAAAAGAAACAGATTATTGACGGCATTGACGAAGCAGAAATCGTCACGGTTATTGACCACCATCGTATTGGCGGCACACTGACGACAGAAGGACCGATTTTCATCCTTTTCAAAACGGTCGGCTGCACTGCTACGATTTTGACACAGCTCTACAATCACGCTAAACAAGACATTCCGAAGGAAATCGCCGGCCTTCTTTTATCGGCTATTTTATCCGATACGGTCTTGTTCCGTTCGCCGACATGCACACAGCAAGATAAAGACGCTGCAGAACAGCTCGCTAAAATTGCTGGCGTAGACATCGAAACATACGGCATGGATATGCTCAAAGCCGGTGCAAATGTCTCCGATTTGACACCGGATCAGATTGCTCACAACGATATGAAAGAATTTACTGGCGGCGGCCAAACCTTTACAGTTTCGCAGGTACAGGTCATGGATACGAGCGACTTACTGGCACAGAAACAAGTCCTCCTCAATGCCCTCGAAAAAATGCGTGCTGAAAAAGGCTATGCTGCGTCCTTCCTCATGATTACGAGCATCATCGACGAAGCTACAAACTTCATCTTTGCTGGTAACATGGACGCTGTCGTTGCCAAAGCATTCGACAAAGAAGTACTCGACAAAGAAGTCTATTTGCCGAAAGTCATGAGCCGGAAGAAACAGATTATTCCGCCACTCTTAGACGCTATGAAATAAGGAATACACAGGTTGATGACAAAGACCCCATCTCGTCGGTGAGGCCTTTTGTTTTTCTCTCAAGGAGTACGTATGAATCTCATTTTAGATACTTTAAATGACCGTCAAAAAGAAGCGGTCCTCCATACAGAAGGGCCCCTCCTCGTGACGGCTGGTGCTGGCTCAGGGAAGACGAAAGTCCTTACGTGCCGCATTGCTCATTTATTAGAATTAGGTGTGTCGCCTTATAAAATTTTAGCCATTACCTTTACAAATAAAGCAGCAAAAGAAATGAAAGAGCGCGTGCAAAAACTCGTCGGCGCCCAGGCCGAAAGCATGTGGCTCAGTACGTTCCATGCGTTCTGCGCTAAACTCTTGCGCTTTGAATTAAAAGGCTTCCATGGATACAATCATAATTTTACCATTTATGATAGTACAGACCAGTTGACGCTCATGAAGGATTGCTTGAAACAAGCTAATCTCGATGACAAACAGTTTCCGCCTCGTTCTGTCTTGGGTACGATTTCAGGTGCCAAGAATGCTCTCTTAGATGCTGATGATTTTGCTGGTGAAGTGAAAGACTTTTATGAACAAAAAGTGGCCGAAGTGTACAAGCTCTATGCACAGAAGCTCAAAGAAAATAATGCACTCGACTTTGATGATTTACTCTTCTTAGCGGTCAAGTTATTACAAGAAAATCAGGAAGTCCGCGAAAAATATCAGTCTCGTTTCCAATACATCCTCATTGACGAATACCAAGATACAAACCATGCCCAGTATACATTGACGAAAATCTTAGCAGCCCGGTGGCGCAATATTTGTGTCGTCGGTGATGCAGACCAAAGCATTTATGCTTGGCGTGGTGCAGACATTCGCAATATCATCGATTTTACGCGTGATTATCCTGATGCTGCATCTATTAAACTAGAACAGAATTACCGCTCGACGAAGACCATTTTGAACGCCGCTAACGCAGTCATTGAAAATAACGAAAGCCGTCCGAAAAAAGTCTTGTGGACCGAAAACCCAGGGGGCAATAAAATCATTCATTACCATGCTCAGACGGAACACGACGAAGCGGACTACGTTGCTGGCGTCATTTACAACCGCCATAGCATTAGCCATGAACCGTATGGTGATATGGCCATTTTGTTCCGCACGAACTCTCAGTCGCGAACGCTCGAAGAAAAGCTCATGCGCTATGCTATCCCGTATACGATGGTCGGCGGCACGAAGTTCTATGACCGCAAGGAAATCAAAGACGTACTGGCTTATTTACGGCTCTTGTACAATCCTGATGACAGCCTTAGCTTGACGCGTATCATCAATGTACCGAAGCGTAATATTGGTGCGACGACGTTAGAGCATATTGCTGAATTTGCCGAAGAACACGACATGTCTCTCTTTGATGCCTTGTCGTCACCAGACGATTTACCTATTACGAAACGGGCGAAAGGTGCCTTAGAAGATTTTGCCGTCACGATTTTTGAGCTCTTAAATCACATCGAAGACTGGGATGTGCTGACTCTCATGGAAGAAGTGCTCAAGCAGACGGGCTACGGTAACATGCTCGACCAAGAAGCAGCACGGGACCCGCAGGGCGAAAGCCGCAAAGAAAATGTCGGCGAATTATTGTCTGTAGCGAAAGATTATATGGATTCTAATCCCGATGGAAATCTCCAAGATTTCCTGGAAAATGTAGCTCTCGTGAGTGATGTCGATTCCTTTGAAAATAACGAATCGAAAGTCACCTTAATGACGCTTCATGCAGCAAAAGGCCTAGAATTTCCTGTAGTCTTCCTCGTCGGCCTCGACGAAGGCTTATTCCCACACAGCCGCACGCTCATGGACCCAAATCAAATCGAAGAAGAACGGCGTTTAGCCTACGTAGGTATTACGCGAGCAGAACGGCAACTCTACGTGACCAATGCGTCGACGCGGACCATGTATGGCCGTGTGTCGGCCTATTTGCCGAGCCGCTTCTTAGATGAAATCCCAACGGAACTAATCGAAGAATACCACCGCAAGGCTGCTGTGCTCCAGTCTCAGACGACGAGCGTGCCTAGGAGACAACGTGTTTCTATTTTAACGAAGCCTGTAGCGACGAGTTTACCGAAACAGCATGTCGTCACGTCGACCTTTGCGAAAGGCGACAAAGTGCGCCATAAAATTTGGGGCATTGGTGAAGTCCTCGAAGTCATTGGCGAAGGGCCGAATATGCAAATGAAAATTCAATTCCCGACAAAAGGGGTGCGGCAAGTCGTCGTCAAATATGCACCTATTGAAAAAGCGTAACCACCCAAAGGAGGAGGGCTCTGGATGGAAACAGATGTAGGCACCATCACGGCTTGCGATACAGCAGCCATTAGTTCTGCCAGACAAACGACGATTAAAGAGAAAATGGAAATGATTTTAGATGTAGGCCAGCTGCTCATGGAAAGCGGTGACGACTCAAAGAGCATCGTCCGCGACATGCTGCGCGCTGCCGCCTATTTGGGCTCCACTGGAAGCTTCTCAATTTCCATATGACCTACACGACGATTATGGCCAATTACGACGGCGATATGCGCTCGTATACGGTTTTTCGCAAGTGCTGTCACCACGGCATGCATGAAGACCATCATCGACGTGAGTCAGCTGTCGTGGCGGGCACTGGCCGAGAAATACGTCGTCCCGGCCTTTAAAGCCGATTTAGACGGCATGAAACTAGAGAGTTCGCGCCGTTATTATAGCCCCTTAGTGATCTCAATCGCTTCGGGGATTGCGTGCGGCGGCTTTTGTAAACTCTTTGGCTGTGACTGGGTGGCCTTTATCTATACGGCACTGGCTGCGTGTCTGGGTTTTTGGGCGCGCCGCTGGTGCAATGGCCTCGAAATCAATCCCTATATTAGCACGGCTATCGCTTCGTGTGCGGCTACGGTCGTCGCGTATGGGACGAGTTTTTTGCCGGGCTCAGAGACACCGTGGTTTCCTATGATTGCGTGTATGCTCTTTTTAGTGCCTGGTATTCCGCTCATCAATTCCTTTGATGATTTGATGAATAACTATATTGTCTCCGGTGGGCTTTTCTATTATCTTTAATATTCCGCCAAAACTCTTAGCCATTGCCGTAGGTGCTACACTGCCGGATATGATTGCTCATCACTTCCTCGAAAAGGGCAAGCATAAACGGCTCCAGTGTCTGCTCGCTGCAGCCCGTGCAGAAGACGAAGAAGAACTGGCTGTGGAAATGGATATTGACCAAGCAAGTAATATTAAGTAAGGAGAGGGTCTTATGGATGAACAACAGGAAAAAGCACGGCTCTTGGCCTTGCGCAAGAAAATTGATGAATTAAGTTATCAGTACTATACACTCGATAAGCCGACTGTGACGGACTACGAGTACGATATGATGTACCGCGAGCTGGAAAATATAGAAAAGGCTCATCCCGACTGGATTACGCCAGATTCGCCGACGCAACGCGTAGGCTCGAAGATTTCCGGCGGCTTTGCTAAATACACGCACGACCGGCCTATGCTCAGTTTGGGCGACGTTTTCAATGACGATGAACTGCGTGAATTTGACCAGCGCGTGCGTGGTGATTTAGGTGGCGAAGACTTAGAATACGTAGTGGAATTAAAAATCGACGGCCTGGCGGTCAATCTTATTTACGAACAGGGCCAGTTTGTCCGCGGCGTGACGCGCGGTGATGGGCGAGTAGGCGAAGACATTACGAATAATGTCCGAACCATTCGCACGATTCCCTTACACATTCCCAGTGACTCGCCGCATGTTGAAATCCGCGGTGAAGTCTATATGCCCATTGCGTCCTTTGAAGCCCTCAATGCCCAGCGTCGCGACGATGAGTTAGAACCCTTTGCTAATCCGCGCAACGCTGCAGCCGGTTCGCTCCGTCAGCTCGACCCGCGCATTACGGCACAACGGAAATTAGCCTTTTTTGCCTATGCTTTAGGAGGCACTGTGGGGATTGAGATTCCTAGCCAAGAAGCACTGCTACAAGATTTAAAGGATTTTCATTTCCAAGTCAATCCAGAATACCGGAAATTTACGAATATAGAAAATGTCATTACCTTTATCCATAGCTGGGATGACCGCCGCGATACACTGCCGTATGCGACAGACGGCATGGTCGTCAAAGTCAACTCCTTTGCGCAACAACAGCGGCTTGGAAATACAGTCAAGATTCCGCGCTGGGCGATAGCCTATAAATTCCCACCAGAACAGGCGAAGACAAAAGTCCTCGGCATTTCCGTATCCTTAGGGCGGACGGGCGTGCTCACACCGGCTGCAGATTTACAGCCGGTGCGCTTGGCTGGGACGACGGTCAAACGGGCAACGCTCCACAACGAAGGTTACATCAAAGAAAAAGATATCCGTATTGGTGACACCGTCATTATTCAAAAAGCTGGCGAAATTATTCCTGAAGTAGTCCGCTCCTTGCCGAATTTGCGGACAGGGGAAGAACAAGTCTTTGCCATGCCTGCAACGTGCCCGAGCTGTGGCGGCCCGGTCGTGCGTAAAGAGGGAGAGGCTGCAACACGCTGCATCAATCCTGATTGTCCGGCCGTCATTGGCGAAAAAATTGCTCATTTCGTGTCGCGCGATGCTATGAACATCGATGGCCTCGGCGATGCTATTGTACAACAGCTTTTGGCGCAGCATTTAATCCACGACGTAGCCGACATTTACAGCTTGACGAAAGAAGAACTGGTTGACCTCGAAGGCTTTGGTGAAAAATCGGCAGATAATCTTATCAAAGCTATTGAGACCAGTAAATCTGTTGGCTTGGCGCGCGTCCTCTTTGCCTTAGGGATTCGTTTCGTCGGTGCCAAAGCCGGGCGTGTCCTGGCCGAATGCTTTGGCTCTATTGAAGCCATTATGGCAGCCTCTGTAGACGAATTGACAGCGATTGACGATATTGGGCCGCGCATTGCCGAAAGCATTGCCGATTACTTTAGAAATGAAAAAAATCGGGCTCTCGTCCAGAAGCTCCAAGGGTATGGCGTAAACATGACCGCTGAAAAACGGCAGCTCATTAACACGACCTTTGATGGGGAAGTAGTCGTTCTTACAGGGAAACTGCAAATTATGACGCGCAAAGAAGCAGAACAAGCTGTCGAAGACCGCGGCGGTAAATGTACGTTGTCTGTGACGAAGAAAACGACTCTCGTCGTCGTTGGAGCTGAACCGGGCAGTAAGTACGAAAAAGCGCGGAAATTGGGAACTCATATTATTACAGAAGAAGAATTTGTCGATTGGCTCAAACGCGAGTAAATTTTACTATTCTTTACAGTTTTACAATATAATTACTTTACAGAATAACAAAAACAAGATATAATGTAATCAAGAAAGAAACGAAAGCAAAAAAGAGAACGAAAGCAAAAAAGAGAACGTCAAGCGTGACCTTTACGGAGGCAGGCATTGACGTTCTCTTTTTATATAGCCTATTAGTGCATATGCGTAATCACTTTGTAGGAAATGATGGCGATGATTAAGAGGACACCGCAAATACGCATGATTTTTCCTTTATACGAAATCCCTTCATCTGTTTCAGCAGAGACGATTTTTCCTTCGCGCAGCTGAATGATGACACCGCGAATGGAAATGTGTTTTTTCGTCAGGCCGTAATAGGCTTTTTCTCGTTCGCGCAGCTCATGGGATGCGGCTAAATAACTATCAAAGACGAGAGGCCCCTTGTCGGGCGTGACCGAACTAAGGCCGAGGAGGGAGTAATTGCGTTCTTTTTCGTCTTCCGGAAGGGCAATGATATATCCTGTAATATCGCCAAACGTCCCTTTCAGCCAATAATCTAAGGGACGAATAATTTTATCTGCTTTTTGTTTCATAGGGTCCATCCTTTCTATATACACTGCTTTATTATAGCAAAAAGCGAGACGAGTGGGAATAGTAAAAATTCTCAACATGTCTCGCTTTTGTTTATGCTTGTAACAGCTTTTCTTTTAACACCATGTATTTTGTTGTATAATATGGTTTTAATTGAGCTTCGCGCAGGTCGTTACCAAAAGAACGGCGGCTTACCGAGAGAAGCGGAGGACTTTGAATGCGTTTTGCCACGGCAAACCCAGCGATGAGATTCCACCATTTTTCCAGGTCTGCAATAAATTCTTTCGCCGTCGGGAAAATATCAGCTACCTTAACGGCGCAGCCCAAGTGTTCTTCTAAGGTGCCTTCTGCATACCATGTGAGAATTTGCTCCGGCGTAGCCCGGTTCCACTGTTCAATGAAGGCAGCGAATAAATAATCGTGGTATGGATAGATAATCGGGTCCCCTTGGCCTTTGTCAATGTCTTGGTTGGCTGAAAGTTCTGCACTGGGAATGATGTCGATACTCCCTTGCGGGACCACTTCCCGTTTAAATACAGCTGTATTTAAATAACGCGCTAAATCATAGACTTGATGTTTCCATAAGTCGGCCGTCGCTGCGAGGAAGCCTGCACTATCACCGTATAATGTCGCGTACCCGACGGCCGATTCGGCTTTGTTGGCGTTACACGTAAAGACACCGCCAAAAGCCGCTGCCGCTGCTGCTAAAATACGGCTCGACCGGTCACGGGCCTGAATATTTTCTTCAATAAAACTCGTCAGCTGAAGCGGCCTCCCTTCTACATCGCCTTGCCATAAGGACGCTTCCCTAAACTGGCGGCGCGTCAATTCTAAACTATCCTGCACAGGAATGACCGTATAATTGGCCCCAATGTTATCGGCTAGTTGCTTGGCTAAATCTTTCGTCGTTGCTGAATTGTAGCAACTAGGCATGTTGACGAGAAGAATGTTTTCCGGAGGCAACACCGTAGCATAGAGAGCGGCGTTGACAGCTGAATCGATACCACCTGACACGCCAATGACGACTTTCTGGACGTGAATATCTGTAAGGAAGGATTTTAAGCCAAAATGGAGACTTTCATAGAGGCTCGCAGTTTCATCCGTTACAGGATGGGCCTGTTGAGGTGACGTAAATTGCTTTGTCTGTGCATCAAAGGTCACGATGCCAAGCTCTTCCGTAAAAGGCTGGCATTCAAAATACAGCTTCCCATCTTGGTCATACGCGCCGCTAGCACCGTCAAAGGAGTAAATATTTTTGCCGTTATTCTGAATGCCTGTGCAATTCGTGTAAATCGCCGGCGTATGCAGTTCTCCAATGGCTTTGCCAAATAAGCGGTGACGGCGGTTCGTTTTGCCTAAGGTAAAGGGCGAAGCAGAAATATTAATGAATAAATCTACGTCATAAGTCTGGCTGAGCGTCGTCATCGGTTTAAAAGCGTAATTTTCATCCCAACTATCTTCGCAAATGAACGGCCCAACAGTCAAGGTCTGACCGTTTGCAAAAGAAAGCTGTACAGGCGAAAATAAATCCTCTGGAAAGACATGCCGTTCTTGGGCTACGTCCGTTAAGGGCGTAAAATAGCGAATGTCGCTAAATTCGCGGTACGTAGGCAATAAGGTCTTAATGTAAAAAGGATAGGGTGAGTGAGCCGGTGCAATAAATTGGCCATGTTGTGCAATAAACATGGCGTTGTATTTGCGCTGCCGTCCGTCGTGGTTGATGCGGTCTGCATCGATGCCGACGTTGCCGAAAATGACCGTAATATCTGTGGCAGCAGCCTTGATTTCTTCACCAAATTGCACGCAGTCTGCAATGAAATCAGGTTGATCCCACATGTCGCCAATAAAGTAACCCGGAATGGCTAGTTCTGGGAAAATAACGATGTCACAGCCTGCGTCTTTGGCTTTCGTAATGTAGTGTTTCATCGTGTCTGTATTGCGGCGCGGGTCGCCGGCGTGTACGTTGAGTTGAACGAGTCCTATTTGCAGCATGAGCATGCCTCCTGTTTGTATGTTATGTATATAGTAGCATAAACACTGGGATTTGCCTAATGATTTGTAGGGAATAGGCATGGAAAACCCACTTGCTACGTTACGCAAGTGGGGTGGAGGAGAGAAGCAGTTAGATTAGAATAATTAATTTTTATAATACAATCTTGAAAAAGTAAGATAATAGGATGTGTGCGAATAGGGAGATAAGGCAGGTGTATTAGGTGATTCGTACTTATTTTATGATGTTGTAGGGTTAAAATACATATGTTACAAAATGCAAAAAGAGAAAGCCTCTTTGTGTTATGATTAAGTTACCACACCAAATCCACACGAAAAGAGGTTTTCTCTCATGCTTAGCATAACACAAGAAGG
>OIXX01000464.1_pt1 | contig 24632 bp, 18 predicted proteins | sample 1588161 | NCBI WGS metagenome assembly OIXX01 (sample SAMN03283274) | human gut metagenome | biome: human-associated habitat; material: feces | host: Homo sapiens | place: Peru | collected 2012
TCTCCCGGGGCCGGCCGATCCGGCCCTCAGGGTATCGGGTTCCCACATTCATCCGTACATGTGCGGATGAATGTGGGAAGTGTTCGGATGAAGTTGATAATCAAGGCCGCTGCCCGCAAGGAACAAGTGTTCAGGTGGATTCGGGCCCGGTGAGGTTGCAAGTGGTAAACTGGGTGCCACAGAATTCCGGTCGGGTTATTGGCGACGTGTGCACAATGGCGCGTACGCGCCCTCGTCAACGATCAACCGGAGGCAGATAAATGTTTGAAACTGATTGCAACGCTCGTGCCGATTCGACTCGCCGCGAGATGACGGTCCGTGAATTCCTCGAGACCGTTCCCGGGGTGGGGGAGCTGGTTGTCGTCACAGACGGAGGGTGGCCCACCTGCACCGTACATATCGACTGTGAGGACTGTTTTCGCATGCCCGCCGATATCGCCCATCGGAAGGTGCTGAAATCGAGTTTCGGATCGATCAAGGTCACGACCCGTGGACCGTTGCCCATGGATGTCCCCGTCCGCTTTGTCGATTGTTAAAAGCGGGCGTGGGCCAAGAGCCGCTTTTGGGAATTTGAGTATCGAGGGATAGGGGGTCGCAGGCCCATCATCGCTGAAATGCTACGGTAACCGTGCCTTGATGCCGGGTTTGGGACCGTTTGGGAAGAACGGTCCCATCATTGTTTTAGGCTAAACCCGACGAGTGCAATGCGTCTTATGATCGGACTTGATCTCAGATCCGGTTTTTTCAACTGAATCGAGGCTGGATTTCAACGATTTTGTGGAAGGCCCGACGAAGCCGGCGTCATCCTTGAAGTTCGGCCTCTCTATGCCCAATTTCCCAAGTAGGCTGTCGGACAGAGAGCGGTCGGCGAGCATGGGCGCTATCGTGGAAACGAAATCGACCTGCATTGCCTCGGCATAGGAAATAAGTGGTGTTGTAGTCCCCGCCCTGAACTCATCGAGGGAGGCGTAATAGGTTTCCTTCGAGGCGTCCGTCACGATAAAGGGAATGAGTCCGGCTCGCAGGCATTCACGAAAGGCGATGGCCCTTCCGACCCTTCCGTTACCGTCCGGGAAGGGGTGGATCGTCTCGAATCGAACATGGAACCTGATGATGTTCTCCAGGGACGGCTCGAATTTGTTATATTCCGAGACCAGGCGGTCGATTAGCGAGGGAACCTCCTCCGGGCGTGCCGTGATGACGCTTCCCACGCCGTTGCCCAGAATCTTCCACTGGCCGGGTACGTCCATTACCCCTGCCATGAGTTGCAGATGGATCTCCTTGATGAATTCGGGGGTCAGCTCCCTGTCCAGCGAATCGAAAAGGAAATCGAACATTTTCGTATGGTTTGCCGTCTCGCGGACGTTTCCGGGGGTAGTCGAGTCCGCGAGAACGGTATCTCTTGTTTCGAAAACCGTCCTTGTTTGCCATTCCGTGAGGGAGCTGCCCTCAATCCTTTCATGGTTGAACACGAAAGAGACGATAGACGTCTCGTACACGCCATTCGGGATGCCGCCTTCGCGCTCGGAGGCGGTCTGTTCGATATAGCTGCGGACAAATTGTCGCTGTAATTCCCGGCTCAGGGGCATATCTGCACGCGAGCTATCGGCGGGGTTCTTTTCCTTTTTGATCCCAGCAAGCAAATTGAATAATTTGTTAAACATATATCCGAATACTCCGATAGACGTGCCGATTTCTAGGGACATTCTACCCCAGGATAGCTTCCCTTCACGGTCGGCCTGTCACCCAATGGCACCAAACCGACCGGCACTGAGCGGATTGTCGTCTTACGCTTTTGATGGGGCCGAATGCCCATGGGCGACCATGGGCCAGTGGCGGGCTGGTCGCCACAAGGCCCCGACCAACTGATGGCAACCGTAGTTCCTTGGAGGATATCGAGTGCTGGATAACCTTTCACTTATGGGGCCCGATGAGGATGAGCTCTCACTCTCGGCGGCGGTGTCTTCCGCGACCCTCCTGCCCGCCTGCGCATACTCGGCCTATTCCATCATCGTCAACATCATGCCCGTGATGGGCAAGCGGGCCGCCCTGTTCTACCTGACGCGAGGGTCTGTTGAGACCATCTGGATCCCCGTCGCCATATTCACCTTCGCCCTTATAGCGCGAAAGGTCGACGACTGGCGCTTTTACGCACTTACGGCCTTGTCCGGGCTCGTAGCATGCGCACTGGCATCCATGAGGCTGGATTTGTACCAGGCTGCCGTCTATCTGGCGGTGGCCTTATGTTGCGGCCTGTCTGCCATCAAGTCGAGGGGATACTGATATGGGCTCCCGAAATAAAAAGGGGATCGCGCGCTTTGAAGCGAGCAAGGCGACCGGAAATGAAGGCCGACCCCATGGCGACGGATCCGGCACCGGCATCTCCGCGCCCATTTCGCGCCGCGGCCTCTTCGCGGCCCTCGCGGTTGCAGCCGGGCTTGGCATCCTATCGAGCACCCAGGCATATGCCCTTGCCGCGCAGAATTTCGGGCGCGGGGAGTGGATCGGCAATAAATGGGTGAACGGCTACATCTCGGGCGAGATCACGCATCCCCATCCCGATCGCGGGGTCAACGATTACTTTTTCGGCAAGTCCACCAACAATGGCGCATGGAACGCCACCGCAAACGGCAGCCAGAAACTAATTGCAGAGTTCGCCTGTGTCGTGGAGTGCGACTGGTCTGACGAGCTATATGACCATATCGTGTTTCGTCCGTACTATTACTGTGCCTCCCTTAGCTCGAATGGCCATCACCTCTGGTATGGTGCCGCGGACGGCGACGACAACCGAAGCTACGTATTCCTCAACGGCAATCAAGTCGGATCGTTTCAGGGCAACTTGATCAATGGCGGTTGGGGCACCGGCTGGCTCGCCAACGGATTCTACGAGGGCCCGGGATGCGATACGTTCGTCCGAAGGCAGGCCGCGCCCCATGACGAGAGGGTCCTGGCCCGAATGGACATCTGGAATGTCTGGGTGAACGGGGTTCCGGCAAACAAGAATCCCGATGACATTAAAGCGCGGCGATTTGCCCCCGATAACGACATGGCGATCAACGTCGAGAAAATCTATATCGAAAATGACCTGGCGCTCATGGGTGGCATATTCAAGGTCATCCCGGTCACGGCACCGGACCTGAGGCTCGATCTCATACAGGGCGCATATGAGCACGATATGCCCGTGGCTCGATACGAAAACGGCCGCGGAACATGCCTTTGGCGTGATTATGACGGCGTCAACCAGAATTGGATGTTCTGGCCAAATAGGTCTGACGGCCTCGGGTGCTTTACGTTCTGTATAGCGAACATGGTCGGACCGAATCTCGACCACGGCCTCAATAATTCCAACCGCAAGAGCCCCTCCATGGATAGGGGCAATGCGATCGTCTATAGAAATTGGGAATCGAACAACCTATCAGGTTCGTGGTGGGTTCATCATGAGCCGACCGTTACGAACGAAACGGATCACAGATGCTGGTTCATCACCTCGGACGCGGACGGCCAGCGACTCGACACATGGGGCGCTACAGAGGATAGTGCCGATTGCGTGGCCGTTTCCAGTCCCGCCTGTCCCGGCGTCTGGGCGAGACAGGTAAATGCACAATGGATGATCGAGGAGGCCGTGTGCCACGGCGAGGTCGGTTTGTCCTCGGATGAGGCAAAGCCCGGCGATTTTCTAGAGATCCTCGGGTGGCACAATAAATTCAAGGATGAGAAGAGGTGCATTCGCCCTTCCGGCTGGGTGCTTGGCGCCAAGAATGAAAACGCTCTTCCCGTCTACCCCATCTTCCGCCTATATCTTAGCGACAGGGCGGAGGAAGTTACCGAAGACGATGCGGTGATCATGGCCTCATGCCGAGTCGGATCATGGGGAAATGGCAGCCAACAGACCGAGGCGTACTCGCATCGCCATATCGGATGGCCGCATGGCGGAGAGCCTATGTTCAGCCTCGAGATGAGACTTCAGGATTCCGATTACGGCGGATCGATTCATTATGCCGCGCAGCGGTGGTTTGGCGGCGCCTGGGATGAGGGGGCAGACGGAAGTAAGGTCTGCGCAAGCGGGGCCCATGACACCGAGGCGATGGGTCGGGTAAAGGTATGGCTTACCGGAGATATCGCCGATAGGTATGACCTCGTCGTCAGGACCAAGCTCCTCAACGGCTCATGCGTCTGGAGCGATCCCGTCTATGTCTACAACTCAAAGGACAGGCCGCTGACGCTTGAGACGGCTCCGGCATGTGGGCTTGAACCCGATGGCAGCTCCAATACGAAGATCTCGGGTATGAACGTTCACCTTATTCGCAAGCCGACCGGCGCCCGTGTCGTGCGGGAATTCAGTACCGATGAAAGCCTTAGGCTCACCGATGATCTCGGGTCCGGCTACCTATATGTCGCCGCCATGTTGGGGCTGCGCTTGCCCTCGAAAAGCACCGACCGCATCTGGACCGACCGGTACCGCGGTACAGTCGTCTCCAAGCCCTGTCGCATCGAGTCTGCCTGCGTCGAGTACTATGCGGACGGCATCGATGAGGCACACCTTGTATATCGTGATTCCGCCGTCCATCCAGGCGACGCCTACGCGCCCGTAGATGCCGCACTTGAGGCTGCTGGGAAGAGGCCCTGCAATCTCGATGCCCATTTCGGGGAGGATGCCGCCTCGGGATTCACCGGATGGTTCAAGGACATTGCCCTGGTCAATCCGGCCGTCTCCCTTGAGATTCCCGAGAAGGGGACATTGAAGCTCTACGGGCGCAACCGCTGCACATTGCGCATCGAATATGCGGAAGGATCGGTCGAGCCCGCCGACGGTACCGTTTTCAGGAAGGGACCGAGCGATAAGGCCGAAGTCGTCGAAGATGCGCTCGGATTGATCGACTTCACCGGACGTATCGAGAAGCATAGGCTCGACAAGATCGACCTGCCGGCTATCGGCGACGATGGGGCGGCACATGCGGCCTTCTACCGCGGTGAGTCGGTGACGCTCGCCGGCTCCGCTGACGTGTTCACCAAGCGCGAGGACGGAACGTGGCGTCGCCTCGTCTTCAAGGGCTACATGCCCGATAAGGCTGGGGGGGGGTCGCCTCTCTCGACAATCAAGATGGAACGCGATGCGACCGTGTACGCCATGTGGGCGTATGCGGAATCGGACGGCGTCGCCAGCGCGAAGAAATAGATATCAGTCGGGACGGGGGTGCGGCCTCCGTCCCGAGCCCGCGCGCGTCCCTTACGGGAGGTGCGCGTAGATGAAGGCCTGCAAATACGATAACGAGGCAGCCGTAGACAAGCCTCTAAGGGAGGCCCCGATCAGCAGGCGGGGTCTGTTCGCCGCCCTGGCGGTCGCGGCCGGGCTGGGATTGTTTGGCGCCAATGACGCGCTCGGATGGGACTACTGGGGCCAGAATGCCCGTATCAACCAGGGCGCCTGGGATACGTACGGGATGATTGGCGGCAAGATCAACTGCTGCAGGGGGAGGTCGAATCCTGTAAATCAGTGCATGGGGTGGGCGAATGACTGGACCGAATGGTATGCCTTCCGCTATGCCTACGTCCAGATCCTGCGATACGCCCTGAATTTCCAGGTCGAGTGCGACTATGAGAACGAGCTATGGTTCCATCTCTCCTTTTACCCGCTGACCGCCTGCGGTGACACTAACTACAACCCAAATGGCAATCGCATATGGTATGCATCCGAATACGATAACCTGGGCGCAGTCAAAGAGGACGGGCAGGAAAACAACATCGTCACTTTCGATGGCAACTTAACTAATGAAGAGCTTGCCGTCGGCACCGGTCGGCACGATACCGGCTGGAAGCACTATCAGTACAGCGACATAGGAAAATGGTACAGGCGCACATCGAAAGACGTGACCCATAGATGGTCCGCAGACCTCAACATCTTCAATATCTACGTCGAGGGGAAACGTCACGACGAGGCGGTCGACGCCCTGCACTCCCAAACCGGCTGGTTGACCTCGACCGTGGAGCATACGTACCTGACCAACGAGGACATCCAGGGTATCGTCTGTCGCATCCATGCCGCAGACGACGACACCCTGAACTGGGACGTCGCAAATGCCTCAATCGCAAACTCTGCGGACATATACCAACAGAGATTCAAAGGAAATTACCACCAGCTCTTCCTGACCGAGTTCTCGAAAGTCCGCGATGCCTCCTATCTCGATGATTGGGGACCCGTCCCCGGGTTTCTCACGACGTTCCGGCCGGCCCATGTGGCCGACGCGTCCTGTGCCGTCAACGCCCTATGGGGAGGCCCTTGGGACGGGAAGGAGTTCAGCCACGTCGCGAATACCCAGCCGTTTGCGATCACAAGGGCCGGAGTCGACTCGAGGGCGAGCGCGTGGTGGGTCACGAAGTCGTTTTCCGAGGGCACGCCCCTATTCGAAGACGGTGCGGTCGCGATTATCAATGACGCATCGGGGCTATGCGTGAACAGGCCGAACGCCACCGTGGCGAAGCCCCATAAATTGAATCTCTTCCATGACGGCTACAAGGCGGGTGTAGCCGGAGACCGGGCATCGGCCTGGGCCGTCGAGGAGATCCCGTTTACGGGGTCGCTGAGCCTGAATGACGGGGCATCTGAGATCGTGGCGGGAAAGACGGTGACGTGCTCGGATCCACTCCTCTCGTGTGAACCCTGCAATAACTGGTCGGACGTCAAGGGCAATAATGGAGGGACTGCCGTATCGGACTTCATATTCCGTTGGTACTATGCCGACGGCGCCGACGTTCCAAACGGCTGTTCCGGGGCGTCCGTCATCGGGTCATGCCATCTGTCGAACTTCGGCGACATGCCTGAATGTCCCGCCTATCGGCATGTCGGCATGAATATGTCGCCCCGGATGTGCATAGAGGCGCTCTCGCTTCGCCTGGACGGTTCCCCCTGGCAAGGCTCAATCTGCTACAGCATGCTTGCAAAGGGCGGTGAATGGAGCGACGCGGCCGCGGACGGTGCCCAAGTCGGCGCGAGCGGCAAGTCCCTGCGCTGGAGCGCCATCAAGGTATGGCTTACCGGCGAGGTATCTCTGCATTTCGACCTTGAAGTCAGGGCGTTCAACTCAAATTTGTCCTGGACCGGGGGATACGTCTCCGGGCACGATCTCGACTTCGCGGGCGTCACCGGGTTTGGCGACCTGAAGGGCATCGACGAGCTGCGCTGCGTTCAGGTCGATTTGATTCCGAAGCCAAAGGGCGCAACGGTGCTACGTGAGTTTTCGAAAACCGCGAGGGAGCTCAGTTTATCGGAGCGGGAGCTCGATTTGGTTTCGGGACGCTATCTCTCCTGCGTGGTCCAGCAGGTGTTCCCCGCGGAATTGCGCAGCGGTATCGACTCGGATTCGCCGCTTGTGCACCGTTTCCACGGCTCGATACCTGCCGGGCCCGTTCACGTCGGCGGCATCAAGGTCGTCTACCATGCCGACGGCATCGATGATGGGTCCATCGTGTTCACCGAGAAGGCGCAGCCCGGGGCCCATACGGCAAGCGCCGAAGCCACCTCAGCCGCCCTCAAGTCCCACTGCAATCTCAACGAGCATTTCGACGAGGATCCGAGTACCGGCTTCACGGGGTGGTTCACAGACAAGGGGCTGACTGCACCCTACGAGGGGTCAGAGCTTTCGGCGGGCGACGAGCTGCACCTTTACGGGCGCAACCGCTGCACCGTGCGCGTCGACTATGCCGAGGGGTCCCTGCGTCCCGAAGAGGGGGTGGTGTTCCGCGCCGATGCGAGCGACAGCGCGCCTGCGATCGCAGGCGCGCTCGACCTGGTGGATTTCGGAATGAACGCGGAGGAACACGCCCTCGACGGCCTCGCACTTCCGGCTATAGGCGACGATGGGATCGCCCACAAGGCGGTCTACTGGGGCGAGCGCGTAGCGCCCGCCAAGCCCCGCAGCGTCTATTCGAAGCAGCAGGACGGCACCTGGCGGCGCTTTATCGCCGAATGCTGGCTGACCTCGGCGGCGGGGGGGGGTTCCTCGACAGCGTCAATCAAGGCGAAGCGGGATACCACGCTCTACGTCAAGTGGTCCCTGGCGCAGTCAGACGGCGTCGCGAGCTCAAAAAGGTAAATATCATCCGGGACGGGGGTGCGGCCTCCGTCCCGAGTCCGCGCGCGTCCCTTACGGGAGGTGTGCGTAGATGGGCACAAGTGAATTAAAGGGCATCGTGAGCGGCGCGGCAATTGGCCGGCGCGCCCTGTTGGCCGCCGCAATGACGGCGGCCGGCCTTGGCATCACCGATCTAGCGGCAGGGCGGGCGGCAACGAAGGTCACAACTGAAATCGACATCGGAAAGATGTACCGCATCCGATCGGCACTCTCTACGCCGGAAAACCCATTCGTTCTGGATGTCGACAGCTGCATTATGGAAAGCGGAAGAAATATTCATCTGTGCCATCAGACCAATGCCGGCGTCCATAATGGCGCGCAGATGTTCCACTTCAAGGAGTTTCCCGATGGAAGCTATTCGATCGGCACTATCGGCAGGACGCCCGCCACGGAAAATAGCATCCACGGCGAGTATTATTCCCTCGATGTTGCAGGGGGCTCCTTTTCCTCCGGAACTAATATCCAGCTGTTTGAATACAACGGAACCGCCGCACAGCGGTTTTTCATTCGCGAAAACGGAGACGGCACCGTCTCATTCGTTTCATGCGGAAATACCGCGTATGTCATTGACGTAGCCGGCGGCGTATGTGCCAGTGAAACGAATATCCAGCTATATGCCGGCAATGGAACACCGGCGCAGAGATTCTATCTAGAGGAGATCCCCGACGCGCCCGAGACATTTGAGGCCGGCACGGAGTCGACTTCCTTTTCCGCGCTGCTCACGGATATCGATCTTGAGGACGGTTGCCCGGAAATCACGAGCTCGGGAGGAGCGACTTATAGCGGCGTCCGCGCTATCGGGCCCGAGGGATATGAATACGACAATTCCTCTGGAAAATGGGACCGGTTCTATTCGAGGATATACAACATCTCCAGTGGGTCCTCGGTGGTCACCGCAATATATCCCATTGTCGGAACGTACTACGGTAGAACTATTGGCGTCCGATCCACTTTCTCCGACTTTCTGCGCGCGCCCTCTGGAGAGTACAGGGACTCCATGCTCCTGTATGTACCTGAATACTTTTCACAAGTAGACCCCGGTGCCATGTGGGTTTTGGGGTGCTGGAACGTAACCCAGTCTGTCGAGTTTTTCTACTCCGACGATCCGACCAGGACCCCCATCAACATCGACCTTTGCTATTGGACGGTAGATAGCCTCTCAAACTCCAGTGGCGGTAATTTCGAATTCGCCCTACCCCTAGAGTCAAGCGGATGGAAAGGTCATGCCTACATTTTGCCTGATTATAGAGATAGAATGGGCGTGCCGACAGTCGTGCGCATGGACTTTGGCGATACCGCAACTCGCGTCGACGCCTTTATGGCCATAACAACCACCCTCACAGATCCTGAAAAGAGCTGGGTGAATAGGTATTGTGGAGTCACCTTCCCCTATTCAGGCAAGACGATGAAATTAAAGCTTGGCGATACCCGTTGTGAGGACCATCCCGCCCTTGCGGGAAAGAACTACCGCTATGGAGGATGCCTCTCTGCCGCTTTCTATTCACTCTGGAAGCAGGAGGAAACCCCGGTCCACTTCGTCGTCTACGATGAACATGCCGCGGCTGAAGATCCTGCCTATTCACCAAGGGAGGTATTCCAGGTCGCCCTGCAAAGGGGAACGAAGATTGATCCCGGCTGTGACGTAGTGGAGGACGCGACGAGGGCGCTTCTGGATTCCTATCCCGGGTCCAGGAAAGGCGATGACTACTGGTTCGAGTCGAAGGACTTTGATATTGCCCTGGGAACCATTACGGTGAAGTCCGAACCCATCTTCATCTGGGCGCGCGTGTCCTGCGGCACCGTCGAGTACTACGTTGACGGCATTGATGAAAAGCATATCGTCCTGACTGAGGCCAACGTCGTGGCCGGCCCATATGACATTCCCGAAAAGGCGGGAAAGACCGCACAGGCAGCGGCCTGCAACCTCGACGAACGCTTTGGCGAGGACGGCGGCAGCGGACTTTTGGCCTGGTTCACCGACCCCGAGCTGACGGACCCGGCACGCGAACTCATGGTCGTGGCGGGACGTACCCTCAAGCTCTATGCCCGCAACCGCCTGACGCTGCGTTGCTCCTTCACCGACGACTCAATTGACACCTCGACGCTCGTGCTCAGGACCTCGCCGGAATCGACCGCGCCGCTCGCCGAATCATGGACGCTGCCGGATTTCGGGCTATCCGACGAGAGGCATGCCCTTGACGGTATCGGCCTTCCCGCTATCGGCGATGACGGGCCCGCCCACAAGGCGCTTTATCTCGGTGAGTCGGTCACGCTCGCTAGGCCCCGGGGCAGGGTGTACGCCCGCATGGAGGACGGAACCTGGGCGGGCTTTCGCGCCGTGGCATGGCTTTCCCCACAGGATTCCGATTCCCAGATAACGAAGGTCACGCCGACACGCGACACCTACGTATACATGAGGGTGGAGCGAGCCGACTACGATGGCGTCTCATCGACCAAGAACTAGCAAGAGGGCCCTCATGGGGCCCTCTTCTTTAGTCTAATTTAATAAGTGAAATAGCCCGGCCGCTTGTTGTGGCTTGGTGTCTTTTTGGGTTCAGCCTTCTTCTCGAGCTTCGCAAGTCCGTCCTTCAATGCCGCAGTGCCAGGCGTCATCTCCTGGCTCTTCCGCTTTAGTGGGTAGACTTCGCGCAAACGCTCGAGTTGGACGGCATATCGCGCATTGATGAACGGCGGCACGCCATCCGTCTCCCTGAACCCGTTATGGTCTGCCGCAATCTGATCGATGAGATCGCTAGGGTAGGTTTTCGTTGCGCTCGATTCCGTGACCTCGAATCCGGGCCCTTCGTAGGAATCCCATGCGTCGATACGTTCGATATGGTAAAGACGATCTGATTTCGAGCGCGAAACGGCCATCCACTCCTGGGCGTCGTCCGAACGCCATTCACTCATACCGCACGCCAGAAGGATGCGATCGGAGTTGCCGTTCGCGTCGAGATCATAACCGAGAGAAGGATATTCAATCCGCTGGTTGAAGAAAAGGCTCCAGTCGGCACATGATTTGATGGCAGCGACGAGCTCGGTTAGTCCGAACATGCGGAGCGAATAATCCAGCTTGGAGGAGGTGCCCTTCCCCCTTATCGTCCAGTAGTAACTATGATTTTCGTGAGCCCTTTCAATGTTCAGCCTTATTCTCTCGGCATCCATGTCGTTGAGGGTGATGGCCGTCTTGCCCAAGTGGGCCATCGGCACCTTGTCGCCGTTGAAGTCGGCATACAGGTCGACGTGAATCCTGTCCGACTTGCGGATTTCGTCTATGAACTCACCCACCTTAACAAAGGGCAGGACGGTGAACGAATCGGCGTTACCCCCATTTTCCAAGCGCGATTGCCTGCATAGGCTGACCACGGCATCTCGATATGAGGGTTGCTCCTGCCTTCCGTTCGCAGCCGTCATGCAAATCTGCTCGACGACCTGTCTGGGCATCTTGTGCGGGTCGGCGAGCAGATAGTGGTCGCTGAAGGCGAAACTCTTACCGAGTGTGAGCTCCTTGTACCCGGTCACAGTGAACAGGGACTCAAATGCACGATTCGGCCAGTTGTCGGGCCCTCCGTACAAGGCGTTCAGACGCTTCGAGCAATCGATGAGGCCGAAGTTCATGTATGCCTCGTCTACCTCGCGGTCGCCCGCATAGCCCCTCGAGATTCGGCACATGCGGACCGCCAGCTCATCGACCGCCTTCGCCTTTCGGTAACCCGGCCAGTCGGCGGGGGAGAGCCAGGTGCCCCCCACGATATCCTCGAGGGTGTGGAAGGGTGCGAAACGGCCCTCGAATTTGATCTCCGAGGCGCTGGGGACAAGGGGCGTCCCGCCATCCCATTTGACGCCGGGGCCGTCCATAAGGCCGGCATCCATCGGGTCGGCACAATGGCGCTTGTACGTTATTACGCCGTCCTTTTTCGCGGTATATCTGAACAGGCCGTCCTTCTCGTTGAAGCCGAGGGAGATCTCGCAGCCCTCGACCTTCCCGCTCCACACCTTCTCATACATGTTGACCACGGCTCCCAGTGCCTTGCTTTCGATCTACATTTATCTTCGTATCGAGTTTCGCCAGGTTCTCCTTGAGCGACTTCGTGCCGGGCACAACCTTATCTCGGGCGCTCTTGTAGGCGCGTTCCTTGAGCAGCCGGTCCGGGTCGCACGCGTAGCGGGCGTTGACGAATGTCGCCGGCTCACTACCGTCGATGGCCATCGGCATGGTGCGCATGTCCGGCATGAATTGCGACGGAAACGAGTCGAAGGTGCTGTCCCGTTCTCTCCAGGCCTGTTTGCTGCTCTTGCGGTCGTCCGCGAGATACTTTGGCGTTTGCCACAACTCGACATGGTAGACGTCCTCCGATTTAGACCAGGAGACGACCACCCATGAGCAGCTCCTTTGAAGAAGTCCGCGCTCATCCATACAGTCGCCCTCATCAACCACCTTTGCTGAGATGAGAACCCGGTCCGACTCGCCCTCAGGGCCCACCTCGTACTCTCTATCGAGGAAGGCGCCAGTCCAGGCCGTGTGCAGGAGCCCTTTTGCGGATTGCACGAGGTATTCCTCCAGCTCCCCGATCTGGAGCTTTCCCAAGGCATGACCGTCTAACGGTCCGTGCAGGAGTTTTTCGCTTTGGAGCATATCTCTAAACCAGTCGGCAGATTTGAAATCGACCCGGACATCTCCCAACTCCACGGTGCTTCCGCAGAATGAGTTGAAGCTGACGGCAAGCGACAAGGTAACAATGTCACCTTCGGATAGCTCCCTGATAAACTGAGCCGCGTCCACGCTGGGAATGACGCAGAAGCAGTTCTTCCAGTCCTGTTCAATAAACAGGCCGTCGGACTTGGCTTTCTCGTAGAGGACGTACACCGCGTCGCGGTAGCCCAGGGCCTTGCGCTTCAACTCGCTTCCTGCGCGCACGATGGCGGCAGCGAACTCCGGTGGAAGCATGGCGCCACTGAGCCATGGGTCACGGTATCTATTTCCTGGCATAGTGCCACGCGGATAGCGGAGCACGGCGTCGACGGCACGGCGCGGCCAGCGGATCGGATCTCCGTACATGCCGTTCAGAAGCCTCGAGCACTCCTGGATGACCAGTCGATCGGGGTCTGGCTCATTGGGCAATCTCACAATGTCGAATCTTCTCATTCTGAGTTCCTTGACCGCTTCATCCTTTCTCGCCTCCGGCCAATCCCGTGGGGTGCGCCATGTGCCCGCGACGATCTGGTCAGGGGAGGAGAAGGGGGCGAACCTGCCCTGCATCTTCAGGGGAGCGGGAGGGATGAGCGCCATGATATCGGGATCGCTGGGTCGATCAGTTGCAGATCTCGCCATGAGGCCGGATACCACCGGGTCGGCGCACTCCCACATCTCGCGATGCTCTCCGTCCAACGAGCCGCCGACTCGGAACAGTCCTGTATCCTGGTTAAAGTCAAGGAAAAGGCCCCATTCGGCCCCGTCCAGTCCGGGTGCCGTGCCTTCCCATACCCTCTCATACATCGCCATCAGTCCTTTCTGTCATCAATGGCCGAACTTGGGCCCGCGGCCCTTCGTTTCCGGGTCTTGTAGGGGTCTCATGCCGCCCACTGGCGACATGCCTATCGCATGGCCAACCGAGTTCTTTGGAACCACGCCGCCCGAGCGGACCTGCGTGTCCTTGAGCTCGCGCGAGGTGCCGTAGGCGGCCATGTTGTAGTCTTTCTCCTGGCAGGTCATCTCCCGCTCGATCGTTACGGCAAGCAGCGCCCTGTCCGCACCCGAATAGAACGCGGAGGCGCAGGAGACGAGGCGCGACAGCGCCGATTGCCCGTCGGCAAAGGTCAGGGGAACCGAATAGCGCTCCCTGCACCATCTGGCAGCGACGGCACACGTCAAGCCCTCGCGCCACCATTTGCCCTCTAACGCGACAAAGGAGCTGAGGGAGCTGTAGCCGTTCTCATTCAGGATGTCGTTGAGGTCATCGGGCTCGATATAGCCGTCCTGCCCGGCGATCGGGTCGTAGATGTCGTAGGCATCCTGCAGGACCTGCCAGCCGCCGTTGCCGATGGGCCAGGCCATGGCGAAATCGGTCGTCGTCCCGCTCATCGCGTGGAATCCCAGACCGTGGACCGTGAAGCTGCCACACCATGTGAGACAGGGATGGGCGCTCCCATCCGCACCGGGCCTCACCGACGCGCCGACATCCATGTCCCTCAGCCAATCGGGAAGCATATCGAGATTAAGCACCTCGGCCATAATTCCTCCTCCGTCCAGTCTCTCGATGCTCCAATCATCGTTTGGAGGGCAGGCGTGCGGGCGGGTATGAACAAGTGTTCCGCGCGTGGGTGTCACCTCATGGCACCAAGTGGGGGGGAGAGCCGGCATTTGTGGGACTTTATGCTTGAAGCATCTATTTTCAACGGAGGGGAACGCTATGGATACATCCGATGTCTATACCCAGGTATTCCAGTCTCTCATGCCTCTTGTTCAGATCGCCATAGTGCTTTGGGCGGCGGAGACAATCTTGACGATGCTTATAAAAGAGCATCGCAAGTCCAAGAAGAAGAAAGAGCGGGAGAAACGCCGCCTTGAGTATCAGGACCGTCGTATGGCCAACGACGAGGAGCATGCGAAGGTCACGCGCGCGATGCGCTATGACGTGCTGCGCCGTGACGGCTTCAGGTGCGTCAAGTGCGGACGTGGCCGCGAGGATGGCGTGAAGCTCCACGTCGACCATATCAAGCCCGTCTCACGCGGGGGAAAGTCCTTGATGGGCAATCTGCAGACGCTTTGCGAGGACTGTAATTGCGGGAAGGGAAACAAGTACGAGGAGTAGCGTATCTGGCTACAAAGACACAGAGGGCGGGACACAATTGCTGTGTCCCGCCCTCTAAGTTAACCATCCCATGCAAATCGCAACGATTGGTCTGTCATGGTGTTCTCGAATGGACTCCAGTAAGTGATGCCCGTGAAATCGGCCCCAAGAAAGCTTGCACTTGTAGAACGTATCCATAACGAGGAGAAAGACCGCGGAAATGTTTGGTCCCGCTACTCAGGTAATCCTGTCGCTAATGCATGCGTCGGTGGTCGTTGCTGCGCTGTGGACCATGGAGAAAATCCTGACGATGTTTTTGGATGAGTATTGCAGGCCCAAGGTGAATTATCGGGAGAAGTGCTGCCAGGAGTACCAGAATCGCTGTATGGACGGAAAAGAGGCCGCTAAGTAATGCGCGTGACGCGTTGTGACGTGCTGCACCGAGACGGCTTCAGGTACGTTAGGATCGGACGGGGCACGAGGACGGAGTGAAGCTCCACGTCGACCATATCAAGCCCGTCTCACGCGGGGAAAGCCTTTGATGGACAACCAGCAGCGCTCTGCGAGGACTGCAACTGCGGGAAGGGCAACATATACGAGGAGTAGCGTATGTGATAACAGAAATAGAGGGCGGGGCACATTACTGTATCCGCCCTCTATTTCTGTTATCAGTTCAGCCCGCTAAGTATCCTTCTCATCGTGAATCACCGTAACGCGGCGAGTGCCGACTGCGTCGGGATGCGAGCCGCTGAATACCTTTCCGTCGGGCTCTAGCTCGAAGCCGCCATTCTCAAAGGGAGTGGCCATGCGCTCGAGGTCGGCATCAGTGATATCGTGCTTCGCCATAAAATCGTTAACGTTCATGCCAACCACCTCTTCAAACCGGGTTTCCTAAGTGTCTTGCCGCCCGGTGAAATCATCCCGTGGAATTGATAGAAGCAGTCATCCCCTGAATCTAAGATGCAACAAGCTCGATGGGCCCGCTGTTCAAGCCCTGTATTCAGAAATCTTAGCGTTCTTCATTTGGCTGCCCCTCAATCCATTTTTGGGCAGCGAGGCAGGCTAGGGCATTTGTTACAGGTTCGTGCGGGTTGTTTTCCCGGGCATATCCGATTTGAGCCGCGGCGTCGGCCAACTCGAGGTACGAGAGGCAATTGGAGTCGTTGTTCGCTTTTTCGAGCCGGTGGCAGTACTCATACACTATATCGGTGACTCTGGTGCCTGAGCCGGGCTCAGCGTCGTTGTACTCCAGGAATCTCATGTCGCGCGGGGCGTTGTAGACGATAACCTCGTCGGCGCCCAGGATAATCTCCCTAATCTTTGCCTGGTCGTCAAAAAAGGAGGGGAGGTCCATCTGGTTGTGGGGGGGGGAAACTCCATTTACCTTCGATGCCGCCTGCCGCAGCTCCCTGCGACTTGGCCTGTATTTTCCCTCATGGACCACGTTGCCCGCCCAGTCCACGATCGCCAATGAAACAATCTCGTCTTCAACCGGATCTGTACCTGTCGTTCCGAGGTCTAGGCAGATGGTCTTCGGGGCCCGTGCCTCGAAATAGCCAGCCATCTTGCCGTCGGGTCGGCGATGCATCTTGGGGGCAACTCCGAAAGATCGAGCGATGAGCTCGATTTCATCTGCTGTTCCGATTACGCGAACATCTGCCACACACCGCTCCTTTCGCACGGGAGAACCTATCAGTTGATTCTCGAATCTTGCAGAGCGTCGATTAGGTCAATTCGGTGCCGACGGGGCTTCAGCTGTCATTATATGCAGAACAACATATCTTGTACGGCTGCGTACGTGTCGCCTACCTGTGGTTTTCCATGACACCATTTGTCACCCCTTGGCACCAAATGGCCCTTCGCGGACACATTTGTCGGAGCAGAATCTTTCTCAGGGGCGGGAAGTCAGCCCTATCATGTCGACGGGAGCCACAGACTCGTACTCCCAAACCGAAAGGAGCGCATCATGGATTCTGCAACCATGAACGCCATGGCCACGTATATCGAGGCCAAGACCTACAACGTCCGCCGTGCGGCTGACGAGAAGTTCGGTGCCGTCCTCTCCACTGAGATGATCATCCTCATCGGCCTGCTCGCCCTCGCCCTCGTGGGCGCCCTCGCCGCTTACTCCGGCAAGCTTCAGAACGTCATCAAGATGGCTGACAACGTAGTAAGCAAGATCGGCATTAGCGGTTATCCCACGGCGTAAACGCGAATTCACCTTCCCCTTTGGCCCCGCCCCGGCTCCATTGTCGAGGCGGGGTTTTGCTTTCGATTGGATCTTGCATGGTTGCCTCCCCGTCATCGGAATCCCGCCGGGCGTCGACGGCGTGCGCCTATCTCGCGGTAGCCGCGGCCGCAATTACCGGCTTGCGGGCCGTATCCATGGACGGGGGCCTATTCGGACCCGATGCGCGCTATATGGTCGCCGCCGGGAGATGGATCATCGAAAACGGGCGCCTGCCGGAAACCGACCCACTGACGCTTCACGCACAGCTGCCCTATATCTGCCAGCAGTGGCCCGTCTGCATCCTGCTCGCCCCGGTACACGACCTGATGGGGGAGGCCGCCCTTCGCGCCCTGTTTGCCCTCATAGACGTATCCTGTTCGCCCGCACTCCTCTCGGTTGCGAGGCGTGCGGGCCTCAGGGGCGTGGTTCCCACCGTGCTCGCATGCGCCGCGGTCATGTGGATGTCGGCGATGGAGGCCTCGACCCCCAGGGCGCTCGACGTCCTATGCATCGCCCTGTGCTGGGGCGGTGCGGCACGTTATCTCAGGACGCGTGATTTCCGCATCCTTGCCGCCTTCCCCGCAATCGGCATCCTGATCGCGAACATCCACGGCGCCCTTTGGCCCTGCGCCCTCATGCTGCCGCTGTCGCTGCTCGTCGACGCGAGGCTTGACGCGCGCTCGCGGAGCCAAATAGCGCTCGCGACAGTCCTCACGACCTGCATGTGCGCCCTGAACCCATATGGGACATCGGTGCTCGCGCTGCCATTCCAGACGGTGGCAAGCGATAACCCGATGCTTGCGGGCGTATGGGAGCTTCGGCCCATGATACCCGGATTCCCCGGCGAGGCGGCCTTCACGCTCGGCTCCTGCGCGGCCGTGCTCGCCCTCACGGCGAAGAGGGGCGGGGTCTCACGGCTGTGCTCCTACGGATGCGCGATGACTGTGGGCCTTGCGTCCCTGTCGCTCATGACCAGGAGGAACTTCCTGCTGTATCTGGCGGTGCTGGTCCTGGTTTCCGGCGAGGTCGCCGGCATGGGGCGGGCCCGGATTGAAAATCCATTTAAAGATGCCCTGGCGGCACGACTGTCCGTGCCCACGGCCGGCTCCATCCTCGTCTACACGGTAATCCTTCTTACGGCCGCTATAGGTACCGAGTCCCCTGGATATGCCTCGCAATCCTCCGCCTTCGATGCCGTCCGCCGCTCCGGCATCGGCAGCGGATCTCCGGTCCTCACCGATCTAGACACCGGATGCGAAGCCGAGCTTAAGGGCTACAGGCCGGCACTCGACACGAGAGTCGAGGTTCTCTGCGGCGTCTACGGCGGCACCGACGTTCTCACACCGGCCGCCGCGGCCCTATCGGGCAAGGGCACCATCGCCTATTGCGAAAAGCTCGGAATAAAAGCCGCCATTCTCCATGAAGGTTACTACGATGCGGCGATCTCGCGGCTGGAAGGGGCGGGCTGGGCCGTCGTCTACGATGATGGGACGAATGTCGCACTCGTCTATCCCGGTGCTTAAATCGTGAGTTAGATTTCCGGATATTACGAAAGACAGGGCGGGACGGTCAAGATGTCCGTCCCGCCCTCTATAATGGACACAAAACCCTTCCAATGCCGGGAAAGGCCCGGCCTCATGCCTTCTTGCAGAGGGGGAGGGTTAACTGTGAACAGTTTTCAAATGAATAGCGTGAATCTCACCGAGGCCGGCACGGGTACGGTCGAGCGCTGCCTAGACTCCAGGGGCCAGATGCACGTACGCAACCAGGTGGGAAAGCTGCGCATCGACTCCGAGACCGGCGCCACCGAGATGGAAGTGTCCCGCGGGCTCAGCGATGCCGTCTACGTCGATATGGCGACCGGCGACATGATCCACGAGAACACGGTGGGCAGCATCCGCTTCCGCACCGACTCGACCGGCACCGTCATAGAGCACCTGCTCTAGATGCCTATGGAATGTCGGGATAAAAAAGCCCCATACGGGGCGGCCTGAAAAGGCAGTTTGTGGCTTTTAAGCCGTATTTCGACTTAGGTACTGCGTTTCGAGCAGCAACTCACAATCTCTTTATATCACACAGGAGAACTCATGGCTAGGAAACTTAAAAATATCAACGGTCCCTGGTTGGCCGGTATCGACCTCGACGGCACGAGCGTCGGGTTCGTGGCCACAGACGAGTGCGGAGAGGTCCTCTACCACAAGGGTCAGCCCGTGATGGGCGCACGCTGCTTCAAGGAGGCGCTCCACGCCTCCGAGGCCCGTATGCCCCGCACCGCCAGGCGCAGGCTCCGGCGCGCCCGCAGACCCGGATTTCTTCGTCAGGCGCAGGATGTCCTACAAACTCATGCGCGACGATATCGCGGCAGATCCCGCCGCTGCCGCCTGGCAGGGGCTTCTCGACGGCTATCCCACACTCGCGCATCTCGACGTCGACCTCATGGAATCAGACGGCCCCCGCGACCCCAGGCTCGTCTTCTGGGCCATCGCCAACCACGTCGTGCGCCGCGGACACTTCCTCATGGAGGGCAACGACGTGACGTCCGCCAACTCAGACCCTTCCGCTCAGGTAGAGGCCCTCGCGCGTGAGCTCGACGCCCTGGGGGAGGCCTGTGGCGAGGCCATCGAGTTCGACTGCGGCGCACTTGACGGTATGGGCGGCTCCTGGACGGCACGTGAGCTCCAAAAGGCCGTGTCCGGCGCCGTATCGGTGACAGGCGACGATATCGACGCCAAGATCGCCCGCGCGCAGGCAAAGGCGCTGGGCGACCTCGTTGTCGGCTTCAAGGCGAACATGGACGCCTTCGCACTCGAGGGCGAGCAGATCGGCAAGATATCCGTATCCGACGCCGATGCGCTCGATGAGTTCCTCGACAACTGCCCCGACCGACTCGCCCCGACCATCGAGGCCGCGAGGGGCCTCTACTCCGCGTGGCGCCTACAGGGCCTTCTCTCGTTTGCACCCGGAAAGACCCTCTCGCACAACCAGGTGGCCCAGTACGAGGTGTACGGGCGCCAGCTGCGCACCCTGAAGGACCTCGCGCTGAAATTCATCGTCCATGCTGATTCCGAAGACGGTCCCGACGAGGACGGGCTTGCCATCTACAGGGACTTCTTCGGAGGCCCGAAAAGGTCCGGCCGCAGGGGGTACGACAAGGTGCTCGTGAAGAAGCTCGACGGCGCCAAGAGGAATATGGGCTATACGGCCTACGACCTCAACGTGATCTCATATGAGGAGTTCAAGAAGAGGGTAGAGAGGCTCTTCAAGGGAACGGATGCCTCATGGGACCCGGCCTACATCGATATGGTCGCCGCTCTCGGAGAGCACAGGTTCCTTCGCCGTATCCACACCACGGACAACGGTGCTATCCCGTACCAGCTCCATGCGGAGGTCGTGGGCCGCATCATCGAAGCCCAGGGCAACTTCTACCCTTGGCTAAAGGACGCAGGCCCCCATATCCTGAAGGTGCTGACCTCGAGGATCCCCTACTACGTAGGGCCCTTGGACTCCTCGGCCGCGCCCCTGGACGCCCACGGCAAGGCGAGGTTCGCGTGGTCGCGCCGTCTTCCCGGCCATGAGCGCGCCTTCGTCGCACCCTGGAACTACGAGGAGCATATCGACACCGATGCGGCCGCAGAGGCTTTCATCCGGCGCATGACGGGCAAGTGCACCTATCTGGTCGATGAGGACGTGCTGCCGGCGAACTCCCTCATCTACGAGCGCTTCCGGTTCCTGAACGAGCTGGCGGGCATCCGCTACACCGAGGACGGCCAGGACTGGCTGCCGCTCGATGCGGCGATGAGGGCGGCCGTGGTCGAGGTCGCATCGGACGGCTCGGTCATGGCCCTCAGCCGAATCGCGAACATCCTCTCTCGCGACTTCACGATGGCGCACCCGCACGTCAAGGGCGTATCCGATGCCAAAAGGATGACGTCGCGCCTGTCCGTCTCGGCCTGGATCGCAGGCCTTCTCGGCGTGAAGTCCTTGACGGCCGCCCAGAAGTCCATGGCAGAGGACATCATCCTGTGGAACACCGTGTTCGAGGAGCGCTCCATCCTGAAGCGCAAGGTCGCCAAGGAATACGGGGATATCCTCGACGAGGACACCATAGAGGCCTTCTGTGCGAAGCGCCTCAAGGGCTGGGGCCAGCTCTCCGAGCGCCTGCTCACCGGTGTGTGGGTAGATACCGCGCGCGGCGACATGTGCATCATGGACGTGCTCGAGCGGGGCGCGCCCTACGGCAGGTTCCGCGGCACGTCCATGAACCTGATGCAGGCCCTGAGCGACACCGAGCTCGGCTTCCGGGCGAAGATCGAGGAGGTCAACGCCACCGCGCTGGAAAAGGCGGGTGAGCTCGGCATCGACGCGCTGCCCGGGTCCCCCGCGCTTCGTCGCGGCGTCTCGCAGGCCGTGAAGGTTATCGAGGACATGGCTTCGGTGGCCGGATACGCCCCGTCAAAGGTCTACGTCGAGGTCACGAGGACCGCTTCGAACAAGCTGAAGGGCAAGCGGTCTCGGAGCCGCGCCCAGGAGATCGAGGTCGCGCTGAAGGCGCTCGACGAGGACGCGCGCCGCGACCTGGATGCCGCCAGGCTCCTGCGCGAGCTGGGGATGTTCGACGAGAAGGAGATCAACGAGCGCCTGTACCTCTATTTCCGACAGGCGGGAAAGAGCCTCTACTCCGGCAAGTCCATCGATATCGCGCGCATCGCGTCGGTCGACTACTGCGTCGACCGTATCCTGCCCCCGTCGGTGCGCAGGGACGAATCGCTCGACAACAAGGCATTGGTCCTGTACGCCGAGAGCCTTGATAAGAAGGACTCGATCCTCGTGCCCCAATCCGTGCAGAGGAAGATGGCGCCCTTCTGGATGTACCTGCGCCGCGTGGGCCTCATGACCGAGCGCAAGCTCAACGCGCTCATGAGGACGCAGATCTCCGAGAGAATGCTGAAATCCATCGTCGGGCGGCAGCTGACCGAGACGAGCCAGGAGTGCAAGCTCATCGCCGCGGTCCTCGAGGCCACCTATGCGGGCGTCAAGGTCGTGCCGGTGAAGGCCGGGGTCGCCAGGTCGGTCAGGAGGCGCACGGGAATCCCGAGAAGCCGCAAGGCAAATCGCTACTACCACGCCCACGATGCCCTCATCGCCCTCACGACCGGCAGGTTCATCGAGGCGAGGGCGCCCATGTGGTCGAACAACAGGGCCTTCTACGAGCGCATTATGCGCGATATCGAGGCGCAGGAGCGCCGGGGCGGGGCTGACACAGAGCTCGATTTCTTCTCCGGCGGGTTCTTCCGCAATCTCGTCGACTATGACACGGCAGAGGTGCTGTGGGATTCCGTTTTCGAGCGAGAGAGACTCGTCCGCGCCTGCTCCTGGAAGAACCTTCGCGTGACGTTTGCCCCCTACGAGGAAGGCGGTGCCTTCTGGAAGCAGACCGTCTACTCCCCGCGCGACTCTAAGGCGAAGCTCATCCCCGTGAAGGGCGACCGTGATGCAGCCCTGTTCGGTGGCTACTCAGCCCAAACGTTCGCCTATTTCATGATCTACGAGAGCGAGGGCAAGAAGGGATACCTGTTCAGGTTCGCCCCCGTGCCCACATCCATCGCGTTCAAGGCGACCGATTCGCTCACCGAGCTCTATGCGCGCTCGCTATGCCGTGAATCCGGTGAGAGATTCGTCCGCGTCGTGCGCGACAGGATCCTTAAGGAGACAGTGTACGAGGCATATGGGGAGCGCTTCAGGGTCAAAGGGCAGAAGACCGCCGGCCCCGTGCGCCAGCTCGCCCTCGACGCAGCCGACACCCGACTGCTCAGGATCGTCGAGCGCATGGTCGACGGCGAGCAGCCGAGCCCCAGACGCGATCTTGATTCCGATGCCAAGGTTCTCTGCCGGCTGTGGGCACGCCTTCTCGCGCTCGCTCCGGCAAACTTCCCCCGCGTCTCAAAGGTACTCAAGCTGGGTGCCCTGAAGACGCCGGAGGAGGTGTTCGCCGATACGGAAGCGGACGATCTCGCTAAGACCGTCCGCGCGGTAGCGGAGTCCGAGGTCCAGGTCGTGGAGCTCCTCTCGGGAATCAGGGGTACTGCCGACGTGAGGCCCCTCGGCGGCAGCGCGTTCGCGGGTACGCTCTCGATGACCTTCGACAAGATCATCAACGACCCCAAGGCGGGGTTTGCCATCGTAGACATTTCGGCGGCAGGCCTTCGCGAAAGGGTGTCCAGACTTGGGTAAGACGCTCTTCATAGAGAACGCAAGGAAACTTCGCTATGAGGCGGGATGGGACGCCGTCACGGTGAACGGCGACCCCCGACCTGTCCTGTTGCGTACCGACGACCTCGACTGCATCGTTGTCGACGGAAAGGCCGCGTTCATATCGACCTACCTGCTCGATGAGCTCGCGGCAAGGGGCTGCAGCGTCATATTCACCGATAGCCGGCATATGCCGGCATCAATCCTGATGCCGCTAACGGCAGCAACGATCGATACGAACGGCAGGGTCCTTACGCAGATGTCTTGGGGCGCCTGGCCGCGGAAGATGCTATGGAAGAGGATCATCGAGTGCAAGCTGGACAATCAGGCCAACGTCCTTGCCGGTTCAGGCCATGAACGGGAGGCCGAAATGCTTGCGTCCTATGCGGGGGAGGTCCGTGCGGACGACTCGACCGGTCGCGAGGCGGCAGGTGCCCGCCGCTATTTCCAAGCGCTGTTCGGCGCCGATTTTATCCGGCCACCGCACGCGGGCGCAACCAATAACGCCCTCGACTACGGTTATTCCATCCTGCTCTCGCATACAGCGTGCAGGATCGCGGCGAAGGGCTACCTCAACCAGGTGGGAATCCACCACCACTCCAAGACGAACCCCTACAACCTCGCCTGCGATCTCATGGAACCGTTCAGGCCCCTGATCGACCGGAAGGTCGAACTGGAACGCCCCCGCGAACTCACACCGTCCGTGAAGAGGCTCCTTGCGTCCACACTCGCTGACAGGATTCCCTATGGCCACGGGAGCTACCGGGTGTCGGACTCCATCGACCTATGGGTCGACGGGTGCCTTCGCGTGATGGAGGGAGTCGGCGATGCTGATGGGATCTCAGTGCCCGGGATGCCTTGATGGGGGAACGGGGGAGGATAAGGTTCATGAGAATAATCGTCATGTATGACCTCCCCGTGGGCGAGGCGCAGGGCCGTCATGAGTATTCGAGGTTCAGGCAGTTTCTTGTCAGGGACGGCTATACGATGCTGCAGAATTCCGTCTACACCCGTCTGGCAGTGGACACCAGGAACGCCGAGGCCGCGATCGTGAGGCTCAAGGCCAACCTTCCAGAAGCCGGGCTGGTGCAGGTACTCAGAGTATCTGAGGCTTCCTTTTAATATGAGCAGGACATTGTCAAGAGGCAAAATCGGGCCTGGCCCCAACGATATGGGGTCAGGCCCTCTCCCTATATCAACCCGTCCGCGGCGACCTCGGCGTGTCTTACCGAC
>OIXX01000467.1_pt1 | contig 24565 bp, 16 predicted proteins | sample 1588161 | NCBI WGS metagenome assembly OIXX01 (sample SAMN03283274) | human gut metagenome | biome: human-associated habitat; material: feces | host: Homo sapiens | place: Peru | collected 2012
CCGCAAAGACCGGGGACTTCTTGAGAACGGCCAGCGTTGCCTCATCGACATCCATGGTACTCGATGGCTCCTTTTCAGCCGCTCTCCCTGCACGCGGAAAGGCAGCTGGATGGAACGGCGGCATAGCATCCAGCTGTAATGGCTAATTGTTACACAAGGTTAACTTCATGCGGGTTGCCATGGCTACTTTTTGGAATTATTCCAGTGAGTGAGGGGCGGTGAGGCTTTTAGCGCAGCGGTCAATCCGTCGAAGATCGGGGCGCACGCGGCGTCGTCGAACAGCACAACTTTTCTCCATTTCAGGGGTCTTCGCGCGCCCAAACGTCGAAAAGCACTCGGGGCATGCAGCGACAATGCATCCGACGTCGAAAACGGCGCGCAAAACAAAGGCGGCGGGCCGCTTGGCGCGACTCGCCGCCTCTCGCTGCGTAGCGATTATTCTCGCCCGCGCCGATTACTTGTCCTCAGGCACCTCATAGGTGGCCGCCGGGGTGTTGTCGCACACGACGGTAAAGCCGCCGTCCTTGTCGACATCGACCGTCACCTGATCGCCCTCGCGCACCGTGCCGTCAATGATGGCCGCCGCGATGGCATCGACAACCTCGCGCTGCACCAAACGCTTGAGCGGGCGGGCACCAAAGACCGGGTCCAAGCCGCCCACGGCGAGCAGCTGCTTGGCCGCCGGGGTGATGGCAAGCGTCATGCGCTCCTTGGCCAGACGTGCGCGGACGTCGGCGAGCTGGATGTCGACGATCTTCTCGATCTGCGCCATACCGAGCGGATGGAACACCACGATGTCATCGATACGGTTGAGGAACTCGGGGCGGAAGGTCTGAGCCATGGCCGCGTCGACCTGATGGCGCATCTCCTCCTCGTCCTTACCGGACAGATCGGCGATGGCCTTGGAGCCCACGTTGCTCGTCATGATGATAATCGTGTTCTTGAAGGACACCTGACGACCCTGGCCATCGGTCAGACGGCCGTCGTCGAGCACCTGCAGCAGCACGTTGAAGACATCCGGATGGGCCTTCTCCATCTCGTCGAGCAAGATCACGGAGTACGGACGACGGCGCACGGCCTCGGTGAGCTGGCCGCCCTCGTCGTAGCCCACGTATCCCGGGGGCGCACCGATCAGACGCTGGACACTGAACTTCTCCATGTACTCGGACATGTCGATACGCACGAGCGCACGCTCGTCATCGAACAGGCACTCGGCCAGCGCCTTGGCGAGCTCGGTCTTGCCCACGCCGGTGGGGCCCAGGAAGAAGAAGCTGCCGATGGGCTTGTCCGGATCGGAGAGGCCCGCACGGCTGCGGCGCACGGCTGCGGCGACGGCGGAGACGGCCTCATCCTGGCCGATGACGCGCTTATGCAGCTCGCCCTCCAGACCCTTCAGCTTGTCGAGCTCGCCCTGCATCATCTTGGAAACGGGCACGCCGGTCCAGGCGCTCACGACCTCGGCGATCTCATCGGAGGTCACCTGTTCGTTGAGGCCCTCGCCGTCCTGCTGCTTTTGCGCCTCGAGCGCGGCCTCGGAATCCTGAATCTGCTGCTGCAGGCCCGGAATCACGGAGTAGCGCAGCTCGGACGCACGGCCCAGGTCGCCGTTGCGCGTTGCGCGCTCCTCTTCGCTCTTGGCCTCGTCGAGCTGTCCCTTGAGCTCCTGCACGTGGTCGATGGCGTTCTTCTGGTTGAGCCAGCCAGCCTTTTGCACGTTGAGCTTTTCTTGGACCTCGGCGATCTCTTGGCGCAGAGCCTCCAGACGCTCCTTGGAGGCGTCGTCGGTCTCCTTCATGAGCGCCTGCTCCTCGATCTGCAGCTGGGTGAGCTGACGCGTGGTGGCGTCGATCTCGACCGGCATGCTGTCGAGCTCCATGCGCAGGCGGCTTGCGGCCTCATCGACCAGGTCGATGGCCTTGTCGGGCAGGAAACGGTCGGCGATGTAGCGGTCGGAGAGGTCGGCGGCGGCCACGAGCGCGCTATCGGTGATGTGTACGCCGTGGAAGATCTCGTACTTCTCCTTGAGGCCACGCAGGATCGAGATGGTGTCCTCGACGGTGGGCTCGGAGACCATCACGGTCTGGAAACGACGAGCGAGCGCCGCGTCCTTCTCGATGTACTTGCGGTATTCGTCAAGCGTAGTCGCGCCGATCGCGTGCAAGTCGCCACGGGCGAGCGCCGGCTTCAGGATGTTGCCGGCGTCCATGGAGCCCTCGGTGGCACCCGCGCCCACGATGGTATGGAGCTCATCGATGAACAGGATGACCTTACCTTCGGACTTCTGCACCTCCTTGAGCACGGCCTTTAAGCGGTCCTCGAACTCACCGCGGTACTTGGCGCCGGCGACCAGCGCGCTCATGTCAAGCTCGACGAGGTCGCGGTCGCGCAGCGTGCTCGGCACGTCGCCGGCCACGATACGCTGGGCGATGCCCTCGACGATGGCCGTCTTGCCGACGCCCGGCTCACCGATGAGCACGGGGTTGTTCTTGGTGCGGCGGGACAGGACCTGGATGGTACGGCGGATCTCGTCGGTACGGCCGATGACCGGATCGAGCTTGCCGGCGCGGGCCAGGTCACAGATGTTGCGGCCGTACTGCTCCAGCGCCTCAAACTGGGTCTTGTCCTCGGCAGACGTCACGCGGTCATCGCCACGCAGCTCCTCATAGACCTGCTCGATGCGCTCCTTGGTCACGCCGGCATCGCGCAGCACGCGGCCCGCCTCGCCCTTGTCCTCGGCAAGTGCCATCAGCAGATGCTCGGTCACCACAAAGCTGTCGCCCATCTTGGTGGCCTTCTTCTCGGCCTTCTCGATGACGCGGACGAGCTCATTGGAAAGACCCATCTGCTGACCCTCGCCCGAAACCTTGGGCGCGTGGTCGATGGCATCCTGTGTGGAACGCGCAAGCTGAGCCGGGTCGGCGCCGATGCGCTCGATGATCACGGAGATATTGCGCTCGCCGGCACCGAGCAGGGCGGACAGCAGGTGAATCGGCTCTACCGCGCCGGCCTGCGCATCGGCAGCCGTGCTCATGGCGGTCTGCAGCGCCTCGCGCGACGTCATTGCTAGCTTATCGATTCTCATGGAATCACCTCTCTTGGGGCAGCCGCCCTACGGGGCGGCTTCACGTTGTTCGAGAAGTATTGTTGCCAGCTTTGAACGATCTTATACACAAATCTAAGTCTCTATATATAAGATTTTCTGAGTGATTGAGAGATAGGGTGCAGGCACGCCCACCCGCTGCGGCCTTGTCCCCTTACTATCTCGATCTGTAACATCTAGCGGCTGTTTATGGCTCTAGATGTTACAGATCGAGATGAAATGACCAGCGGCACCCGTTCGTCTCAATCTGTAACATCTACTCGGCAAATAGAGCTCTACCTGTTACAGATTGAGACAAACAGAAGATATCCGAATCGAAAATCTAAATCTGTAACACCAGGCCCACTTTTAGCGGCCAAGATGTTACAGATTAAGACGAATCGAGCCGCCACAAAGGTGTCTGCTCCCTTCATGGAGGGTAATTGCATGCGGGGTACCATGGGGATATCTCATGATTCGACGTTAACGGCGGGAGAGTAATGGCTGGGCAACTGACAAAGCGCGCGTTGGAAGATTCTCTTAAGCGACTGCTGCTCCAAAAGCCGCTGACCAAGATCACCATCGCTGACCTCACTGAGGACTGCGGGGTCAGTCGCATGACCTTCTACTATCACTTTCAGGATATTTATGACCTAGTTGAATGGGCGTGTGAGGAAGACGCCGGCCGCGCGCTCGCCAACAACAAGACGGCCGATACCTGGCAGGTGGGCCTGGAAAACATCATGCTCGCGGTGCGCGACAACAAGCCCTTTATCATGAACGTCTATCACTGCGTGAGCGCCGAGCGCATCCAGCGTTTTCTGCAGCCCGTGACATTCGACCTGATCGAAGGTGTGGTCGAAGAGCATGCCGCAGGCAAGGGCGTCTCGCAAAGCGACAAGGACTTTCTGTCCCGCTTTTTCGCACATGCATTCATCGGCATCATACTCGACTGGATCGCCGCGGGCATGGCCGAGGACCCGAGCGCAGTAGCCGAGCGCGTTTCCAAAATATGCGAAGGGCAGATCGACGCAGCTCTAGCGAGATTTTAATTGTTGCAAGGCATGGCACGCGACAGCCAAGCGCGTCACGCCAGGCCGGGTTTCGGTTTGGGAAGTTCGCGAAACCCACTTCCCAAACCGAAACCCGGCCCGGCGTGACCTTGGGAGACCAAAGCCAAGCAAATATGTACAATTCGCCCCCGTTGATTAAAAATCGTACAAGATGACGATCTTGTATCGGTTAGACCGCTTTGATCAGGGCAAAAGCTTGTTAACAAACTTCGTTGGCAAGGAGGAGTCATGTACTATTCAAGCGGAAACTACGAAGCCTTTGCTCGCCCCAAGAAACCTGCGGGCATCGATCACAAGAGTGCCTACATCATCGGCACCGGTTTGGGCGCGCTTGCCGCTGCTTGCTACCTGGTGCGCGATGCGCAAATGCCCGGAAGCCACATCCATATCCTCGAAAAGGACCCCGTTGCGGGCGGCGCCTGCGATGGCGCTGACATCCCCGGCGTGGGCTATGTCATGCGCGGCGGCCGCGAGATGGACAATCATTTTGAGGTCATGTGGGATCTCTTCCGCTCCATTCCCTCAATTGAGGATCCGGACATCACCGTACTCGACGAGTATTACTGGCTCAACAAGGAGGACCCCAACTACTCGTTGTGCCGCTCAACCAAGAATCGCGGCCAAGACGGCGGCACCGACGGCAAGTTCGGCCTGTCGGACAAGGCGGCAACCGAGATCATGGATCTGTTCTTTACGCCCGACGAGGAGCTGGCGAATCGTCCCATCACCGATTTCTTTGACGACGAGGTGCTCAACTCGAACTTCTGGATGTACTGGCGCACCATGTTTGCCTTTGAGAACTGGCACTCGGCGCTCGAGATGAAGCTCTATATCCGCCGCTACATCCACCACATCGCGGGTCTGCCCGACTTTAGCGCCCTGCGCTTCACCCGCTACAACCAGTACGAGTCGATGATCCTGCCCATGCAGCGCTATCTCGAGGCGCACGGCGCGCAGCTCCACTTTGACACCAAGGTCGAAAACGTGGTGTTTGAGGTGGGCGGCGGCGAGGGTCCGCGCCGAGCCGTCACTGGCACCGGCCAGGACACGATTCAGCGCATCCAGCAGGCCGCCTTTGCGCGCAACCCCTACAGCACGAACACCAAGAAGGTCGCGCGTCGCATTACCGTGACGCATGCGGGCGAGGTCTCGAACATCGATCTCACTGAGGATGACCTGGTCTTTATCACCAACGGCGGCTGTGTGGAAAACTCGACGATCGGTGCGCAGGATAAGCCCGCCGCATGGGATCCGACGATTCGCCCTGGTGGCGGTTGGGACATGTGGCGCCGTATCGCAGCGCAAGATCCGAGCTTTGGTCATCCCGATAAGTTCTGCGGTGACCCCGAGAAGAGCAACTGGATGAGCGCCACGGTCACCACGCTCGACGGCGAGATCGTGCCCTATATCCAAAAGATCTGCCATCGCGACCCCTTTACCGGGCACGTCGTGACCGGCGGCATCGTGACCTGCGAGGACTCGGGCTGGCTTATGAGCTGGACGATCAACCGCCAGCAGCAGTTCCGCGACCAGCCAAAAGATCAGCTGTGTGTATGGGTGTATGGCCTGTTTACCGACAAACCCGGCAACTACGTTAAGAAGGCTATGCGCGACTGCACGGGCGAGGAGATTTGCCAGGAGTGGCTGTATCACCTGGGCGTACCCGAAGATAAGATTGGTGAGCTGGCAGCCAATCACGCCAATACTGTTCCCGTCATGATGCCCTACATCACCGCCTTCTTTATGCCGCGCGAGGCGGGCGACCGCCCCGACGTCGTGCCCGATGGCGCCGTGAACTTCGCGTTCCTGGGCCAGTTTGCCGAGACGCCGCGCGACACGATCTTTACGACCGAGTACTCCATGCGTACCGGCATGGAAGCCGTCTACACGCTCTGCGATGTCGACCGCGGTGTACCCGAGGTCTGGGGCTCGGTCTTTGACGTGCGCGACCTCCTTATGAGCAGTGTCAAGCTGCGCGACGGAGAGCCCATCACCAGCATGAAGCTGCCCATGGTCGAGCGCATCGCCCTAAAGGAAGTCCTCAAAAAGGTCGAGGGAACCGACATCGCCAAGCTCCTCAAGGAGTACGGCGCAATCTAGCACACAAGAATCGCTACATGGAAAACCACCACGAAGGGAACGGACACCTTTGTGGTGGTTGCAGCCTCTATCTACCTGCCGAGCCCGTGCTTCCCGATTCGGCGATCCAGGGCATCTCATCATCGAACAGCCATGTACGGGCAGACCCACTATCGCGTGCATTCTGCGGGTCAGGTAAGCAGGTCTGTTCATAGGCATCCTGAATGCACTGACCCATAAAATCGTTGAGCTCGGTCTGGTTGCCCTCCATGACATAGGCGACATCGCCGTCCAAGATGTAGATACCCGGCCCCTCATTGCCCTCGTAGCCAGGATCGTACGAAACATCACATAACTTGGCGCCATTCGCGGTGTCCAACTCGATGGACGAGCGGTATCCGCCAACCATGTCGTTCGCTTTTGCCCGATAGGACGCATATCCATACCAGCGCTTAAAGGTTTTGCCCCTGAGCAGCTCGGACGCCCTGTCGATCAGACTGGAATCCGTGGTATAGCGCATAGCCCCAAGCTGAATACGTGGATAATTACTAATGCCCAGCGCAGCCGGTTGCTCATCAAAATCAACGGTAATGGTCTCAGGCTTGTCGTCGCCGGTCAGAAGTTCGACAGATTGAGTCACAGGCTTGGCCACCGGCTCCGTCACCGCAGCAGGTAGCAACGCCATGCCGACAGCGCCCATGCCAACCACGGTGATCGCAAGCGCCAGAACAATCAATCCAATACGGGCAGGACTTCTCACAGCAAAGCACCTCACAATACAAGCCTTCGCCACCTGCAATAATGATATCGCAGTCAGCACTATTACCAAAAGGAGCTGCTCGTACCCCACCACCGCAAAGGTGCCTGTCCCCTTTGCGGTGGTTTTCGACAAAAAGAAGCCGCCCCGATAGCAGAGGCGGCATCAAGCAAGTCTATTTATTAGTGTCCCTCAAGACCCAACGAGAACGCAGAAATGTAGCCCGGGGCCTACCTTTTCCCGAACGCGACCCTCGCGAAGCGCGTGAGCGGGTGGGAAAGGGCAAGCCCCGGGCGGACCATTAAGTGCGTTACTCAGCAGCGGCCTTGAACTTGTTGTAGTTGATCAGGCAGCCGGCCTTGACGATGGCACGCTCTTCGGTCGTCATATCGGCAATATAGAGCTCAATCCGCTCGACCGCACCATCGGCGCGCACCACGTAGGCGGTGATGTTCTTCAAGTCACCATCGAGCGCGGCGCGGATACCCGGCACAAAGACGTAGTCGCCCACCTCAAAGTTGGGCTCGGCCTCCATCTGGAAGGGCACCATGCCCCAGTTCATCACGTTGGAGCGATAGCGCTTGGTGGCGTACTCGTGGACGATGTTGGCCAGGCCGCCAATTACGCGCTGGCAGCTCGCGGCCTGCTCGCGGGCAGAACCGTCACCGGGCTTCTTGGCATAGAGCATGGAGCCGTACTCGGTCGCCTTGGCGTCTGCCGCGACACCCGCGCCGGCCAGCGCCTCAAACACGCCGGCAAGCTCGGCATCGAGTGCCGCCAGGTCGCCTGCTGCCTCGCCGGCAATGCGGCGCTTTTCCACCGCATCGACCTCCTTGGAGCGACCCACGTAGGCTGGATCGCGGCGGCTGAGCGTAAACTCGGCCAGACCCAGCGGGTTGGAGCGGAAGGAGCTCGTCTCGCCCGAAGGAATGAGCTCGTCGGTCGTGGTGACCGGGTCCATGATCTTGGAGCACACCTTGAGCAGGATATCGTCGCCGAGAGGCTCCATCGCGGGCCACGGCTTGATGTTGGGACCCTCGACCAGCTCGTCGGCAGGCTCTGCCTTGCCAAAGCCCCAGTACACACGCTTTTTGTACGGCGCGTCATCAAAGGTGTACTCGCAGGCCTCGTCCCAAGTCTCCTCGGGCAGGTCGGTCGCCGGCGTCAGGACGCCGCCGTTGGCAGCCGTCGCCGCAATGGAGCGTGCGTCCATCAGGGCCACGGCGCTCAGCTGGCCATTGCCCGGCTTGGAACCCTCGCGGTTGGGGAAGTTGCGCGTGGTGTGGCGGATGGACAGGCCGTTGTTGGCGGGCGTGTCGCCGGCGCCAAAGCACGGGCCGCAGAATGCCGTGCGCACAATCGCGCCGGCCTCCATAAGGTCGTAGATATAGCCGCGACGCGTAAGTTCGAGTGCCACGGGCTGGCTCGTGGGATAGACCGACAGCGAGAACTCGCCGCAGCCGGTGTTGGCGCCCTTGAGCACGCGGGCAGCCTGAACCACGGAGTCGTAGTTGCCGCCCGAGCAGCCGGCGATAACGCCCTGCTGCACGTACAGCTTGCCGTCGACGATCTTGTCGAGCAGGCTAAAGTGCGTCTTGCCCTCGCCGATCTTGGCAGCCTCGAGCTCTACCTCGTGCAGGATGTCCTCGAGGTTGTCGTTGAGCTCGTCGATCTCAAAGCCGTTGGAAGGATGGAATGGCAGCGCGATCATGGGCTTGATGCTCGACAGATCGATCTCGACGCAGCCGTCGTAGTAGGCGACATCAGCGGGCTTGAGCTCGCGGTAGTCGTCGCCGCGGCCGTGCATGGTCAAAAACGCGTGCGTGTCCTCGTCAGTGGCCCAGATGCTCGACAGGCAGGTGGTCTCGGTGGTCATGACATCGACGCCGTTGCGGTAGTCGGTCGTCATGCTCGCGATGCCGGGGCCCACAAACTCCATGACCTTGTTCTTAACGTAGCCCTTGGCAAAGACGGCGCGGATGATGGCGAGTGCCACATCGTGCGGGCCGACGCCGGGACGCGGGGCGCCCGTGAGGTAGATGGCGACAACGCCGGGATAGGCAACATCGTAGGTGTCACGCAGCAGCTGCTTTGCCAGCTCGCCGCCGCCCTCGCCCACGGCCATGGTGCCCAGGGCGCCGTAGCGGGTGTGCGAGTCGGAGCCCAGGATCATCTTGCCGCAACCGGCGAAGTTCTCGCGCATAAAGGAGTGGATGACGGCGATGTGCGGCGGGACGAAGATGCCGCCGTACTTCTTGGCCGCGGAAAGGCCAAAGACGTGGTCGTCCTCGTTGATGGTGCCGCCCACGGCGCACAGCGAGTTATGGCAGTTGGTGAGCACGTAAGGCAGCGGGAACTTCTCCATGCCCGAGGCGCGCGCCGTCTGGATGATGCCGACGAAGGTGATGTCGTGGCTCGCCATGGCATCGAAACGAATCTTGAGCGCCTCGGGATCTCCGGACGTATTGTGTGCCTGGAGGATCGAATACGCGATGGTGCCACGCCTGGCATCCTCAGGTGCCTGCGTAATACCGCGCTCGGCAGCCTCGGCCGCAGGCACGACCTCGCTGCCGCCACGCAGGTAGACGCCGTCCTCGTACAGCTTAACCATACTGTCTCCCACTCTGCCCGAAAGGCTCGGGCGCATAGCATACATTCGTTCAATATCGTGCCATAGAACGGTTGCGAGTGAGTTACGAATCTCAACGTTCACTTTATCTCGGTAAAGCATAAGACGAGCCCGGTGTGGGGCCGGCAGATCTGGCGCAAGAGTGTCCCTTTCGACTAGTCATTTAAGAACGTCCCCAATGACTACCCATAACAACGCCGATGTTTTGGCGCGGACAGCGAAAGCCCGCCAGAGCGAGCAAGGTGCCTTGAAACAAGGCACCTTGCTCGCTCTGGCGGGCTTGCAGCGTCAACTGGTCCGCCGTTCGTTAGAACGGCGGAACCTAGAGATCCCCACCGGCGCCCAAAAGCTTGCGCATGACTTGCTCGGGGTTGACCGAGCCATCGCGCGGGGCCAGGGCGGTGATCTTCTTCTGCATCTTGTACTCGTGCAGCTCGTCCTCGAGCTGGCGTACGCGGGCGCGAAGCTTCTCGTTCTCGCGCTCGCGTTCCTCGGCACGCTCCTTCATATCGAGGATGCGCACCACGCCGGCAAGGTTGATGCCCTCGTCGGTCAGTTGGTTGATGAGCTCCAGGCGCTCGATATCGGCACGCGAATACAGACGCGTGTTACCGCCCGAGCGCTGGGGGTTCACCAGGCCCTTGGACTCGTAGACGCGCAGAGTCTGCGGGTGCATGCCGGTCAGCTCGGCCGCCACGCTGATCATATACAGCGGTTTGTTCCTATTGTCCTCGGCCATGCTACCTGACCCCTTTCCGTCTCGCACATCTCCACCATAAGCCTGCGGCCAGCCCGTGGGCCACGCAATCAAACTAGAATGTCGCCTTGTAACGGTTGACCTTCTCGCGATAATCGCGCGTGTCGGCCTCGCGCAGCTTGGTCATGGCATCGCGCTCATCGTCGGACAGGTTCGAGGGAACCTGCACCTTGATCTCGACGAGCAGCGCGCCTGTGCGGCCGCGATGCTTAACGTCGGGCGCCCCCATTTCCTTAAAGCGGAACTTCTTGCCCGTCTGAGTGCCCGCCGGCACCTTCAGACGAACCGTCGCGCCGCCGGGCGTGGGCACATCCACCGTGCAGCCGAGCGCCGCCTCATAGACCGAGATCGGCACCTCCATGGTCACATCGGCACCCTTGCGCTTAAACAGCGGATGCTCCTCCACATGCGTGGTCACGACCAGGTCGCCGCGCTCGCCTCCGGCAACGCCGTACTCGCCACGGCGCTTGTAACGCAATTTGCCGCCGTCGACCGCGCCCGCGGGCACCGAGACCGTGATGGTCTGCTGCTCGCCCGTCGAGGGAATGCGGTAGGTGACCTTGTGCGTCACGCCGCGGAACGCGTCCTCGGCCGTTACGTCGACAGTCAGCGACAGGTCGCCGCCCTTGCGCGCACGGTTGCGACCCGCGCCCGCACCGGCATTACCCGCGGCCCCGGCAAAACCAGAGCCCCAATCGCTGCCCCAGGCGCCGTTGCCACTAAAGATACTGTCGAAGATATCGCCCCAGCCGCTCGCGCCGGCGCCGGCACCGTAGCCACCGCTATACGCGCCACCCGTACCCGGCATGCCGCCGAACATGAGCATCTGGTCGTACTCTTTGCGCTTCTTCTCGTCCGAAAGCGTCTCGTAGGCCTCGCTGATCTCCTTAAACTTGGCCTCGTCGCCGCCGGCATCGGGGTGATATTTTTGCGCGAGCTTGCGAAACGCGCTCTTGATCTCTTTGTCGGAGGCGCTCTTGGATACGCCCAGGATGTCATAGAAGGTTTTGCCTGCAGCCATCGTAGCTCCTCTCCTGTTACATCCGCCGTCCCTGCGGACGGCGGATCATGCTGTCATATGGCACTTGGCCAGAAAGGGCCCCGGGTGTTGCCCCGGGGCCCTTCTCAATTACTCCTCGGTGCCCTCGGCCGTATCGGCCGCGGCATCCTCGGGCGCCGCTTCGGGCTCCGGTGCGGGGCGCTTCTCGCCACCGTAGGTCACCGTCACCATCGCGGAGCGCAGGATACGGTCCGCCATGCGGTAGCCCTTCTGGTACACGTCGTTGACGGTCTCGTCGTACTGCGATGCATCCTCGACACGCCCCACGGCCTGGTGCTCGAGCGGATCGAACGCCTCGCCCTTGGGGTCGATGGGCTCAACGCCCTCGTGCGCAAACACATCGAGCAGCTTGGCATGTACCGCGTCAACGCCATCGACGAACTGCTTAAAGTCGTCGGAAAGCTCTTGACTGCGGGCATGGTCGATCGCTCGCTCGATATCGTCAATCACCGGCAATAGCGCGGTGACAAGCTTCTCGGTCGCGCGCTCGCGCTCGGCAATGCGCTCGTTGGCGGTGCGGCGACGGAAGTTCTCCCAGTCGGCCTGCAGACGGGCGGTGCGCTCGGTAGCGTCCTTCGCCTTGTCCTCGGCGGCCTTCTGAGCCTCTGCCGCGGCATCGAGCTCATTGCGCACGTCGGCAAGCTCCTTTTGGGCCTGCTCGAACTTGAGCTTAAAGTCGTTGTCGGCGGCTTCCTCACCGGCGCGGATAGCGGCTTCCACCATCTCGTCCTCGGTCATCGTCGCCTCCTTGTTGGAATCCTCTACCTGGTTCTCGGCAGCCTCGGCGGCCGGGGCCTCGTTGACCTCGGTAACGCCTGCGGCCTCTACGGGAATCTTCACGTCCTTCTCCTCAGAGTCAACGGGGGCGGCACCAACGGCGGCCGCCTCCGTGCGAGCTTTACGGGCGGACATGATTACTTGTCCTCGTCGTCCACAACCTCGTAGTCGGCGTCGACGACGTCATCGTCGGCAGGCTGGGCACCGGCGGCACCGTCGGTCTGCTGCTGAGCGTCGGCGTAGACAACCTGGGCCAGCTCGTAGGCCACGGACTGCAGGGACTCGCCGGCGGCCTTGATGGCCTCGACGTCAGAGCCCTCGAGCGCCTTCTTGGCGTCGGCGATAGCGGCCTCGGCCTTGGACTTCACGTCGGCGGAAACCTTGTCGCCCAGCTCGTTGAGGGTCTGCTCGGTGGAGTAGCACAGGCTATCGGTCTGGTTGCGGACCTCGACCTCTTCCTTCTGCTTCTTGTCCTCCTCGGCATGAGCCTCGGCATCCTTGACCATACGATCGACCTCGTCGTCAGACAGAGCGGTGGAGCCGGAAATGGTGATCTGCTGCTCCTTGCCGGTGCCCTTGTCCTTAGCGGAGACCTTGACGATGCCGTTGGCGTCGATGTCGAAGGTAACCTCGATCTGCGGCACGCCGCGTCGGGCAGCCGGGATGCCGGTCAGCTGGAACTTACCGAGCGACTTGTTATCGCGGGCAAGCTCGCGCTCGCCCTGGAGCACGTTGATCTCGACGCTGGTCTGGTTGTCGGCAGCGGTGGAGTAGACCTCGGTCTTGGAGGTCGGGATCGTGGTGTTGCGGTCGATCATCTTGGTCATGATGCCGCCCATGGTCTCGACGCCCAGCGACAGCGGGGTAACGTCGAGCAGCAGGATGCCCTCGACATCGCCGGTGAGCACGCCGCCCTGGACGGCAGCGCCGTCGGCAACGACCTCATCGGGGTTCACGGACATGTTGGGCTGCTTGCCGGTCATGGTCTTGACCAGATCCTGGACAGCGGGCATACGGGTGGAACCGCCGACGAGGATGACCTCGGTCAGATCGGAGAGCTTAAGCTTGGCGTCGCGCAGGGCGTTGGTGACAGGCTGCTTGCAGCGCTCGAGCAGGTCGCGGGTGATCTTCTCGAACTCGGCGCGGGTCAGCGTGTAGTTGAGGTGCAGCGGGCCGGACTGGTTCATGGTGATGAACGGCAGGTTGACGGTAGTCTGCTGGGCGGCGGAGAGCTCCTTCTTGGCGTTCTCGGCGGCCTCCTTCAGACGCTGCAGGGCCATGGGGTCCTGACGCAGGTCGACACCGTTCTCCTGCTGGAACTTATCGGCCATCCAGTCGATGACGCGCTGATCCCAGTCGTCGCCGCCCAGGTGGTTGTCGCCCGAGGTGGACAGAACCTCAAACACGCCGTCGGCGAGGTCGAGGATGGAGACATCGAAGGTGCCGCCGCCCAGGTCGAAGACCAGGATGCGCTGGTCGGAACCCTGCTTGTCCAGGCCATAGGCCAGGGCAGCAGCGGTCGGCTCGTTGACGATACGCTTGACGTTGAGGCCGGCGATCTTGCCGGCGTCCTTGGTGGCCTGACGCTGGGCGTCGTTGAAGTAGGCCGGGACGGTGATGACGGCGTCGGTGACGGTCTCGCCCAGATACTTCTCGGCGTCAGCCTTCATCTTGGCGAGCACCATGGCGCTCACCTGCTCGGCGGTGTAATCCTTGCCCTCGATATCGACGACGGCACGGCCACCCTGGCCCTCCTTGACCTCATACGGCACGGTCTTGATCTCGGAGGTGCACTCGGAGTACTTGCGGCCCATGAAGCGCTTGATGGAGAACACGGTGTTCTTGGGGTTGGTGACAGCCTGGTTCTTAGCGGCCTTACCCACGACGCGGTCGCCGTCAGCACGGAAGCCCACGACGGACGGAGTGGTGCGGTCGCCTTCGGCGTTCACGATAATGGTCGGAGAACCGCCCTCGAGGACGGCCATAGCGGAGTTAGTAGTACCAAGGTCGATACCAAGAATCTTACTCATTAGAAATTCCCTCTCTCTTTTGCGTTCGCGCCGCCTCGACGGTCTGTCGCGCGGCGCTTCGGCTTGTCTTTCAGGATGTAGTGTATCCCCTTATGGGCCGGAATATACAAAATCTAAGTCAATTCATATAAGATTTCTTATCTCTGAGAGTTTAGGTTCTCAAATGCGCAGGTAGATGCACTGTTTGAGTCCTCGGCAGATCTATTGAGATCTATGTAGAGTTGACTAAGGTGCGAGCCTGGGGCGTGTGGAGCAGTCTGGGGGGCCTTGGGGAAAGGGCGTCCCGTTTTGAGCGTCGATTTCGGGATGCGGTTTCCGCAAGCACGCTCAATCGCCCTAGATTTCAAGTCACCTGCAGCTAACATTTGCGCAGCTCAACGGCCTCACCTGCATGTTTTTTAGTAAGCCGCGGCATACTCGGCGAACGGTATGAAGATGCCGGCCAGAGGGTATTGCAAACGGTCGCTCCCGTGGTATGTTTTTGCCCGAATCAAACCGGCGCGCATCGCCTGTAGCGTCGGTCAACAGAGAGGAAACTACCATGGCTCATCCCGTAATTGATGCCGACGAGTGCATCGCTTGTGGCGTTTGCGTCGACTCCTGCCCCGCTGGCGTTCTGGAGCTCCAGGACGTCGCTACCGTCGCTGACGAGGATTCCTGCGTCGCCTGTGGCGCTTGCCAGGACGCTTGCCCCGCCGGCGCGATCACCGAGATCGTCGAGGAGTAACAACTCCCCCACTTGCACACTCACAAGTACACCGTGCACAAAAAGGAGGCCTCTGCATCGCCGCGGAGGCCTCCTTTTGTTTGTATAGGCAGCTAATTGGGGACGGGGCTACCTTGGCAGTTGCGGTGGAATAGTTCCCGATTCATTGCTTAGGTGCCGATTTTAGGAACTATTTCACCGCAACTTATAAAGACAGTATCGGGCTAAGAGAGATCGTCCTCGTAAGGCATCAGGTCTGCTAGGTAGCCTTTCTCCTTGAGCATGGCCTCGATCTCGTCGAGGGTTTGCTCGTCTTCTGCCGCAATGCGGTGGAAGTGATAGCCGCTGGTTACCGTCAGCAGCGGGAAGCTCTTGCCACTGGCAATGTCATGCAGATAGCGCTCGATATCGCGGCGGTTACGGATATCCAGATCGGCCGTGATCTTGCCGTACACGCGGTGGTTGACGATCACGTTGAGCACGGCGCCGCCCGCGTCGACGATGCTCGTGAGCTCATCGCCCGCCTGCTCCACGCTGTGGCGTACCTTGACCAGACGCGTGGGCACAGCCGGGCTGCTCGCCGCCTCCTGTAGTACATAGCCGCGATTGGTGGCGACGATATCGTGCCCGTCGGCGCGCAGCAGGGCGATGTCCTGCACCACGACCTGACGGCTCACGCCCACCTCGTGGGCAAGCGCACTGCCCGAGACAGGATCTTTGGCTCCCTCGAGCACGGCCATGATGGCACGGCGACGCTCGCGGGCGTCCATTATTTACCGTCCAGCAGACGCAGGTGCTTGAGCGAGAGGTCGAGAATCGGCGCAGAGTGCGTCAGCGCCCCCGAGCTGATAAAGTCAACACCTAGGTCGGCAAGCGCGCGGATATTGTTGACGTCCACATTGCCCGAGCACTCGGTCTTGGCGCGGCCGGCGATAAGCTCAATCGCGGCAGCCATGTCGTTATGGGTCATGTTGTCGAGCATGATGATGTCGGCGCCGGCCTCCACGGCCTCGCGCACCATATCCAGGTTCTCACACTCAATCTCGACCGTCGTGGTAAACGACGCATGGGCGCGCGCCATCTCGATCGCGCGTGCCACGCCACCGGCGGCGTCGATGTGGTTGTCCTTGAGCATGACAGCCGTCGACAGGTTGTAGCGGTGGTTGCTGCCGCCGCCGATCTCGACTGCGGCCTTCTCGAAGACGCGCATGCCCGGCGTGGTCTTGCGCGTGTCGACGAGCACGGTCTTGGTACCCTCGAGCGCCGCCGCCATGCTGTGCGTGTAGGTGGCGATACCGCTCATGCGCTGCAGGTAGTTGAGCGCCACGCGCTCGCCCGAAAGCAGCACGCGCGCGTCGCCGCGCACCTGGCCCACGTGATCGCCGGCGTGCACCTCGTCGCCATCCGAGACATCGAACAACACGGAGCTCTGCGGATCCAGCAGCTCAAAGGTGCGGGCGAACACGTCCAGGCCGGCGATAATGCCGTCGGCCTTGGCGATGAGTTCCACCGTGGCGGGACGCGCCGTGGGGCACACGCTCGCCGTGCTCACGTCCTCAAACGTAATGTCCTCGCGCAGAGCCTGCAAAATCAGATCATCAACGACGAGCTTCATGGTAATGGGATTCATGGTCTACTCCTCCACGGCCTGCGTGCCGGCGGCACGGGCCAAATCATCGATTGCCAGGGTATCGGCACTCAGGGCGCGGTGACGCCCGTCAAGCGCGGGCTCACCGGCCTGCTCCACGGCCAGCGACTTGCCGGTGCGCATGTACCACGCGGCGCGGCGGCCCCAAACCAGAGACTCGAGCAGGCTGTTAGAAGCCAGGCGGTTCTTGCCGTGCACGCCATTGCAGGCCGTCTCGCCGGCGGCGTAGAGCTCGGGCATCGAGGTGCGGCCGTCCTTGTCGACCCACACGCCGCCCATAAAGTAGTGCTGCGTGGGCGTGACGGGAATGGGCTCGTCCAGGATGTCGCGACCGTCCTCAAGACAGTGCGCGCGGATGTTAGCGAAGTGCCCGGTCACCACGTCGCGCTCGACGGGGGCAAAGCTCAGCCACTCGTGCTCGGTGCCGTCCTGCTTCATCTGCTCGCGGATGGCGGCGGCGACCACGTCGCGCGGCTGCAGCTCGTCGGTAAAGCGCTCGCCGGCGGCATTGAGCAGAATCGCGCCCTCACCGCGGCAGCTTTCGCTGATCAGGAACGTGCGACCCGGCTGCGGCGAGAACAGGCCCGTGGGGTGGATCTGCACGTAGTCCAGGTGCTCCATCGTAATGCCGTGCTCCTGCGCGATGTAGCAGGCGTCACCGGTGAGCTGCGGGTAGTTGGTCGAGTGGTCGTACACGCCACCGATACCGCCCGTTGCCCACAGCGTATGGCGGGCATGGATCTCAAACGGCTCGCCGGCATGCGTGCCCTCGGCGGCAGCTGCCAGCTCGTCGGCGGGACGAGCCGAGTTGTCCTCGTCCACGGCGACGGCGACGACGCCGGTGCACACCGCGGCGCCATCACACTCGCCCGTCAGGATGTCGGTCATGGCCACGTGCTCCAAAATCTGCACGTTGTCCAACTTGCGGACAGCCTGGAGCAGCTTGGTCGTAATCTCCTTGCCCGTAATATCGGCATGGAAGGCGATGCGCGGACGGCTGTGCGCGCCCTCACGGGTAAAGTCGAGGCTGCCGTCGTCCTTGCGCTCAAAGTCCACGCCCATGGCCAGCAGGTCGTTGATGACCGAACGGCTCGAGCGAATCATGATGTCAACGCTTTCGCGGCGGTTCTCGTAATGGCCGGCGTGCATGGTGTCCTCAAAGAAGGCATCGTAGTCAGAACCCTCGGGCAGCACGCAGATGCCGCCCTGCGCGAGCATCGAATCGCACTCATCGACGGCGCCCTTGGAGAGCATGATTACGCGCATGCTCGTCGGCAGATTGAGAGCCGCGTACAGGCCCGCCACGCCGCAACCGGCAATGACGACGTCACACTCCATATCGGGGTATTGTTTGGTTTCCACAGGAGTCCTCTCCCTTGTAATGTGGCATAAGGGATGGTCCCTCATGTCACATTGGCTTAGCGCGCCGCGTACTCGAGCATGCGGTCGAGCGTGAGCTTGGCCTGATCGGCGGCCTCATCCGACACGCCAATCTGCACCTCGCCCTCGCCCGTCTCCAGGCAGTGCACGAGCTTTTCGAGCGTGATGAGATCCATGTTGATGCAGGTGGGCTGCACCGCAGGGAAGTAGAACTTCTTGCCGGTGCCCTGGCAGCGGCGCTCGAGCTCGTAGAGCACGCCGCGGACCGTCACGATGATGAATTCGCTCGCGTCCGACTCCTCGGCATACTTGATGATGCCGGCAGTGGAGCCGATGTAGTCAGCCTCGGCCAGCACGTCAGCCTTGCACTCGGGGTGTGCCAGCACGAGCGCATCGGGATGTGCCTCCTGCGCGTCGACGATCTGTTCGACCGTGATAATGTGGTGGCGCGGGCAGTAGCCGTTGTTGAGAATGACGTGCTTTTGCGGCACCTGCTCGGCTACAAAACGACCCAGGTTCTGGTCGGGAATGAACAGGATATGCTGCTGCGGCAGCTCGGATACGATCTTGACGGCGTTAGAGCTAGTGACGCACACGTCACTCCAACTTTTGATCTCGACCGTCGAGTTAACGTAGCAGACCACGGCAAGGTCGTCACCGTACTCGGCGCGGGCTGCGTCGACCGTCTCACGTTTGACCATGTGGGCCATGGGGCAGTCCGCGCCCGGCTCGGGCAGCAGCACGGTCTTGGTGGGATTGAGCAGCTTGGCGCTCTCGCCCATAAACTCCACGCCGCACAGCACGATGGTCTGCTGCGGCAGGCTCTTGGCGAGCTTTGCCAGGTAGAAGCTGTCACCGACGTAATCGGCCACGGCCTGGACCTCGGGCGCCACATAGTAGTGCGCCAAGATCACCGCGTCACGTTGGGTTTTTAGTTGCTGAATGGCCTCGACGAGCTCTGCGGGCACCAGTGCCGCGCGTTCCGTTGCCGTCGTTGCCGATGCCAGGCCGGCCGCGATATCGCGTGCAAGCTCCGATGCATCCATGTTCGCGCTCTGTGCCATCAAGGCCCCTCTCTTTTGGCGAATCTTGGGGCTTTAGTATGACACCTGGCTTTACAGCTGACAAGACAGCTGTAAAGCCAGGTGTAAAGTTGAACTAAAGATTCGGCTGTGGGGCGGGCTGCCTTCGACCTAAAAAGGTCGATAGTCAAAATGGTCCCAAATCCAATATTAAAACCCCCTTTTAACCACCCCGGCCGAAGGGCCGTGTTCAAAAAACGGCAAAAATGAGTACTGTTACCAAATTAGTGACAGCAATTTTCGGTCATTTGGGCCCCTAAATCGCCCTTTTGTCCTCCAAATCCACCTCCGTGTGCCCCAAAATCACCCGCACAGGGCTCTCCCGGCCCGTTTTTGCCCCCAATTCGCTGCTACTAAAATGGTGACAGTACTCATTTTTGGCCTTTTTTGACCACGGAGGGTCTCGAAGCGGCACAAAAAAGGGTCCGGACGGTGAAGTCCGGACCCCTTAGGGGCGAGGCGACGGTTAAGCGCGACGCTTCATAGCGAGGGCCAGCAGCAGAGCCGTCGGATAACTTACAGCGTTACACGGGCCAGCTGATCCCCGTGCTTGACCTCGCCCGGTTCGGCACACGTCACGCTCTGGACGGAACCCGCGTTAGTGATGATGACCGGCGTGTCCAGGCAGACGCCCTGCGCATCCAGAAACGCGCGGTCCAGCTTGATGAGCGGCTGGCCCTGCACAACGTCATCGCCCTGGGCAACAAGTGCCTTGAAGCCCTCACCCTTAAGGTTCACCGTGTCGATGCCAACATGCACCAAGACCTCAATGCCCTCCGGCGTGGTGATTCCCAGCGCGTGCTTGGTCTCGAACAGCATGGTCAGCTTGCCGGCAGCGGGCGCGTACACCGTATCGCCCGTGGGCACCACGGCCATACCGGTGCCCAGCTTGCCGCTGGCGAACGCCTCGTCATGCACCTCGGACAGCGGGATTGCCGCGCCGTCCATGGGTGCCTTGATATCCACAGCCACGGTATCGTCCACCGCACCAGCGCCCGCCACGGCAACCGTGGCGGCAGCAGCCGCACCAGCATCACCCTCGGGCAGGAAGTCCCCCATCTCGTCCGGCGTAATGCCCCACACGTACGTCAGCGCGCAGCCCACCACGAAGGAGATAGCCATGCCCACCAGGCAGAGCGGCATGGGCGAGTAGCAGAGCGTGAAGATCGAGAAGATGTTGTGGAACACATAGGCATCCATGGTCGCACCAACAGTCGCATTCCAGGCTCCGCCCAGACCGCCGGCGATGGCGACCACGGCCATGAGGCGCTTGTAGTTCATGACGAAGCCATACAGGATGGGCTCGGTCACGCCGGCAAAGAAGCCGGTGACGAGCATCGGCAGCGAAAGATCGCGGGCCTTGGAGCCGTTCTTGGCGCGCAGCACACACCCCAGCGCGATGCCGATTTGCGCCCACACGGCGCACACGGCCACGCCCTCGATGTAGTCGCCGCCCAGAGCGTCCAGGTTCTGCAGGGTGATGGGCGTAAAGCCCCAGTGCAGGCCCAGGATGGTGAGGTAGGGGTATGCCGCACCCAGCACCAGGCCGGCCACGAACTTGGAGGTCTGGAACAGCCAGGCCACGGCGGCGGCCACCGCGTCACCCACGTTGTTGCCGAAGGGCCCGAACACGAGCGCGGTAAACGGCACCATGACGGCCAGGCAGACCATGGGCACCACGAAGTACTGCAGGTCCTTCTGCACCACCTTGCGAAGCCCCTTGTCCAGGAAGCTGTAGATGGTGGCGGCGATGAAGATGGGGAACACGGTGGAGCCGTAGCTCACGGCTTGCAGGGCAATGCCCAGAAAATCCGTGTTCTCCACGCCGATCAGACCCGTGAAGTTGGGCTCCAGCAGCGCCGCGCCGATGGCCGCGCCCACGAAGCCGTCGGCGCCCAGCTGCTTGGAGATGGTGAAGCCCAAGAATACCGGCATGAAGTAGAAGCACGCGTTGCCGGCGGCGGAGAGCACCAGGTAAGTGGAGCTCGCGTCGGAGAGCCAGCCCAGCGTGGTAAGGAGCGTCAGCACGGCCTTGATCATGCCGGAGCCGGCCATGAGCGGGATGATGGGCGAGAACGCGCCGGAGATGACCTTCAGCACCACGTCGAGCGGCTTCTGCTTCGAGGCGGCGCCATCTGCGGCCTCGCCGTCCGCGGCAACCCCGGCCTGGCCCATCACGGCAAGCACGGCGTCGTAATAGTCCGTCACGGCCGGACCGATGACGATCTGGTATTGGCCGCCGCTCTCCACCACCTTAAGCACGTAACCCAGGGCCTTGATCTTCTCGGTCTCGGCCTTGCCGGAATCCTTGAGCTCGAAGCGCAGCCGCGTCACGCAGTGCGTTAGCGTGCGGACGTTCCCCGCACCGCCCACGAGTTCCAGGATCTCCTTCCCTTCAGATTCGTACGCCATCATGGCCTCCTTTCCTCCCGGCCGCTAGGCCAGGTCTTTCCCGTTGCTCTGAATGACCTTGCGATACCAGTCGAAGCTCTTCTTCTTAAAGCGGTCGCCCGTGCCCGAACCGTCGTCGTTCACGTCCACGTAGATGAAGCCGTAGCGCTTCTTCATCTCGCCCGTGGAGAACGAGACGGGATCGATGCAACCCCATACCAGGTAGCCCATGAGGTCCACGCCGTCCTCGTCCACGGCGCGCTCCATCTGCTCGATGTGCGCGCGCAGGTACGCGATGCGCGCGTCATCCTCCACCGTGCCCGCGGCGTTGAGTTCCTCCACCAGGCCGATACCGTTCTCCACGATGAACTGCGGCAGGGCGTAGCGCTCGTCGAAAAGCTTCATCATGTAACGCAGGCCCTTGGGGTCGATCCGCCAGCCCCACTCCGTGCTTGGCACGAAGGGGTTGTCCACCATGCGCGGGTCGGAGCAGGCGATGGGGTCGTAGTCGTCGGTCGGCTGCGCCGTGTGGTCGATGGTGTTGCTGAGATAGTACGAATAGCCCAGGTAGTCCACCGTGCCAGCGGCGAGCTCGTCTAAATCCTGCGCGGTGATGTCCATGTCCCAGCCACGGCACTCAAACAGCTTCCGCGCGTAGCCGGGGTAGTAGCCGCGACACTGCAGATCGGAGAAGAACAGCGTGTCGTGCTGGGCGTCCATGGCCAGCAGAGCATCGTCCGGATGGCAGGAGAACGGATACACCGGGTTCGCCGCCACCATGCAGCCCACCTTGAGCGCCGGGTCGATGCGATGCGCGGCCATCACAGCGCGCGCCGAGGCTACGAACTCGTAGTGCGCGGCCTGGTACATCAGACGCTCGGGATCGGTGGCCCGCGAGAAGCGCACGCCCGAGTTGGTCCAGCCGTAGAGCTCGTTGCGGAAGTTGTACTGGTTGTTAATCTCGTTGAAGGTCATCCAGTAGGTGACCTTGCCGTGGTAGCGCTCGAAGCACGTGGTGGCGTAGCGCTCGAAGAAATCGATGAGCTGGCGGTTACCCCACCCGCCGTATTCCTTTGCCAGGCGGAGGGGGATCTCGAAGTGCACGAGCGTGACCACCGGCTCGATGCCGTGGGCGCGCATGCAGTCGAAGACGCGGTCGTAGAAGGCGAGGCCTGCCTCGTTGGGCTGGTCGTCGTCGCCCCGGGGGTAGATGCGGCTCCAGTCGATGGAGGTACGCAGCGCCTTGAAGCCCATCTGGGCGAAGAGATCGATGTCCTCTTCAAAACGATGGTAGGCGTCGATGGCCCAGTGGTTGGGATACACCTCCCCCGGCTGAACGCCGTCAGTGATGCGCCGGGGCACGTTGTGCGACCCCGCCGTGAGCACGTCGACGACGGAAAGGCCCTTGCCGCCCTCATCGTACGCGCCCTCCACCTGGTGCGCCGCAACCGCGCCGCCCCAGAGGAAATCGTCCCGCAGCATATTCGCTCCCTTCGGTTGTAACGTGGAACCGGTATGGCGCCATTATGCAAGCGAGGGTACGAGTGCACAGGTCAGGACCGCTAAGTTGGTGCAATGCAACGAACTTCGGGCAAAAATGGGCCGCGCGCGTGTAACAATGCGCCTAATCCGCGAATGGGCGATTTCGGGAGGTTAACGGTCATGTTGAGGCGGGCGGCGGGGATGGATGGATGGTTTGCGGGGGCGGGCGGACGGCGGGGGCTGAGCGCCTAGTCGGCGATGGCGCCGACCGCATTCGCAGCCGCACCGGATACCGCACGGTCGAGCTCGCTGTAGTAGAGCTCGTCGTAGGCATCGTTCAGCGCACGGACGCGCTTGGTATCGTTGGCGTAGAGCATCACGAACAGCACATCGAACAGGTACTTCGCTGCCGCACCGAAGACCAGATCGCCAAAGCGACCGATCTCGGGATAGTAGAACCCTTCGAGCACATGGTCGCAGGTATGGGCCAGCGGCGAATCGAGGTTGGCCGTGAGGGCAACCGTCGGCACGCTGCGCTGCTTGAAGAGCCGGCCGGCCGTCAGGATGGTGTGATCCGTCCCGGACTTGCTGATGATGAAGGCAACGTGGGATTCGGGCGGATCGAGGGCAAGGAACGTCATCTTGTCCAGGTCGTCGTAGATGGTGCAGATGCGGCCCGCGTAGAAGAAGTTGTGGGAGGCGTAGCGCGCCATCTCAGCGTTGGCGTCCGTGGCCAGGATGTCGATGTAGCGCGCGTCCACCAGACGCCGGGTGATCTCTTCCAGCGCAGCGGGCGAGGCGGCACGGCGCGTCTCGTCGATGACCTGTGCCTCGAGCGAGGCGATCTTGTTCATGGCCCCGAGCGCCGTCTCGCCGTCCACGATCATGGTGTTGGTGAAATCCGCGCTCTTGAACTCGAGGACGATGTTCACCTTGAAGTCGTTGTAGTTTTCGAAGCCCAGCTTGCGGCAGAACCGCAGCACGGCTGTGGCGGAAGTGAAGGTACGCCGGGCAAGTTCGCGCGACGAGATATGCGCGCACTCCTCCGGATGCTCCAGCATGTAGCGAGCGATGACGCGCTCCGTCTCACTGAAGTGCTCCCCTTCCCTAATCCGTTCAAACGTACCCACAGGACCACCTCCATCAGCCGTGCAGCGAAAAGTGGCGTACGTCCCCCTTCGGGACCGTTGATTGTCGTCCAGTCTAGGCGACTTCCCCCAGCTTGTCCAAGAACGCTCCCTCGACGACCATGAGGAACCGTTCCGTCTCTACCCCCGTGGCGGTCTGCAGCGCCGGAGACTCGTAGCCCTCGCAAAGCCCGCGCGGGTCCATAAAGTTGGTCGCGTCGAGCCAGGCGTCGTTCTGGTCGAGGCAGACGACTCCGTCCAGCCTGACGAGCGATTCCACGGACGGGAACACCGTGACGACCCTCGTCCTGCGCTTGACCTCGAAGTTCACCCCCTCCTGGACGTTGTTCGTCCGTATCCACTTGCTGTATTCGCGCGGGAAGTCGAGGTAGGTGAGCGCGAACGGCACTATGTTCAAAAAACGGCAAAAATGAGCACTGTTACCAAATTAGTGAGGTAGCGCGCAGAGATGTGGTGTAAGAGGCGGGGCATGCCCCGCCCCCGCCCT
>OIXX01000474.1_pt1 | contig 24315 bp, 18 predicted proteins | sample 1588161 | NCBI WGS metagenome assembly OIXX01 (sample SAMN03283274) | human gut metagenome | biome: human-associated habitat; material: feces | host: Homo sapiens | place: Peru | collected 2012
GGTACGGGTGAAGGAATACACCTGCTCGCTGTCCGCCGCGACCAGATCCCACTCGCCCGTCGCGACGGTCGCGTTGTCGTGGCGCATGGCGATGAGCTTCTTGTAGAACGTGTACACGGATCCGGGATCGTCGAATTCCTCGGCTGCGTTGATCTCGACATGATTCGGATTGACGCCGATCCACGGTTCCGTCGCCGCGTCCGGCACGGTGAAACCTGCATACCTGGAGGCGTCCCACTGCATCGGCGTGCGCGAATTGTCACGTCCGATGAGCGCGAGGGCCGCCATCATCGATTCTGCGGACTGGCATTTTGCTTCTTCCACGCGCTGGCGGTAGGCGTTGATGGATTCCAGATCGCGGTACTGCTCGAGCGTGGTGAAGTGTGCGTTGGTCATGCCCAGCTCCTCGCCCTCGTAAATGTAGGGGGTGCCGCGGTGCATGTGCAGCAGCATGCCGAACGCCTTGGCGCTCAGCTCGCGCGACTCGCGATCAGCGTCATTGCCCCAACGGGAGACGACGCGCGGCTGGTCGTGGTTGCAGAAGAACAGGCTGGCCCAGCCGGCATCCTTCACGGCCTCCTGCTGGTCGGCGAGACGGGCGCGCAGGTTCCTGACCTCGAACGGCACGGTGTTCCACTTGGAACCTTCCTGGTCGACGCCCACGTGGTCGAACAGGAACAGCATGTCAAGCTCCCTGTGGGCCGGATCGGTGATGAACTCGTTGCGGGCCGGAGTGATGCCCGGCGCCTCGCCGACGTTCATGTAGCCCTCGCGCCCCTCGAACACCTCGCGACGCATCTCGGCAAGGAACTCGTCGATGCGCGGACCGTCGGAACACCATGGGAACGGGCTGGAATAGCCTTCCTCACCAACCGGATAATCCTCAATCTCGCAGCCGTCTTCTCCCGGCAGCTTGCCGTTCTTATCAACAGTCTTCGAAACCTGCGTGATCACATCCATACGGAAACCGTCAATGCCGCGATCCATCCACCAATTCATCATCCTGTACACGGCCTTGCGCACCTCCGGATTCTCCCAATTCAAATCCGGCTGCTTCCTGGAATACTGGTGGAAGAAATACTCGCCGCGCTTCGGATCGTACTCCCAAGCGGAACCGCCGAAATAGGAACCCCACCGGTTCGGCTCGGCACCCGGAGCGCCCGGCTCATGCCCCGGCCTGGCCGGACGCCACCAATACCAGTCGGCATGCGGATCGTCCTTGTCCCGGGAGGCCTGGAACCAGGCATGCTCGTCGGACGTGTGGTTGACCACCAGATCCATCACGATCTTCAGACCGCGCCTGTGCGCCTCGGCGAGAAGCTCGTCCATATCCTCCAACGTGCCGAACAGCGGGTCGATGTCCTGGTAGTCGGAGATGTCGTAGCCGTTGTCGTCCTGCGGCGACTTGTAGACCGGGCTCAACCACACCACGTCCACGCCAAGATCGGCCAGATAGTCAAGACGGCTGGTGATGCCCTTCAGATCGCCGATGCCGTCGCCGTTCGTGTCTTGGAAGGAACGAGGATACACCTGATACACCACCGCGTTGGCCCACCACGGGTTCGGGGTCGCGCCGTTGGAACGCACGGTGTTGGGAAGGGTGGAACGATTGAAATTCGTCATGTCGTGGAGCTCCTTTGCTTGACGTTTGTTGGATTTTCGTTCGATCTTTCGTGACTGACTCTGCCCGTTTTCAGCTCATGTCAGCTTCATGCAGAAGATCGATTTTGCCTACTCCCCTATGGTATGCAACCCTGTTTTTCTTTCTTTCCCGCGGCGAGTTTTGCAAAGCAAGAAAATAATGATGAGACGGGGGCATATCGGTTACTCTTCGAAAATCACGACATCCCCGTAGAAGACCTTCGTCGACATGGTCTCCCCCCGCCTGCAGTGGATGGACTTCCCCGCTTTCAGGATGGATGACACGTCCCGGCCTACGCGCGGTCAACCGCACCTCCTGCTCGTAATCCTCGCAAAGGCCGACGTAAGCCGTCACGTCGCGATCGCCAAAGCGTGCATGGACGCCCAAGGCATCCGTGCACTTCCGCGGATCGCGCAACAGCGAATCGACTGCGGGAAGGCCCGGAGCGTCCGGCCTCGCCAATCCACCGCCAAAGTCGAGCAGGCCGTGCAGCATCCTCTCATCCGTATGCCCTTCGGCGTCGGAGCAATACACCGGGCCTCCGCTCAGCAATCGCATGATTCCATGCGCCCACGCGTGGGGGTGCTCGCTCCAGAACATGTCCCAATCGCAGTGGTACAGCTCACCCATCAGCAGCGCGTTGAAAGCGTTCTGCATAATATGCTCGGCCAGCGAGCGCGGATCGTGCGGCAGGTAGTCGTCGCTGCTCCGGACGATCGGGGAAATCGGACGATGCCAGTAATCCTCTGGCGCCATGCCCATGCAGTTGATGAGCGCATTGTTGAAATGCCTGGCCACCGCGGAATCGAGTCCCTCATGCCTGCCGATGGTCGCCTCGCCGTAGCTTTCCATGCCGGAGGTCATCACCGACGTGGAGCTTTGCGAATCGACCTTGACGAAATCGATGCCGGACCTCTCCAATTCCTTGTCCCATTTATGCCAGAAAGCGAACGCTTGGCCGTCGGTCTTGCCCGGCAGCAGGCAGCCATTGGCAGTGCGCGTTAAATCGCCATTCATCCGCCGTGCGACCTCGCCGTGAGAGTCGATGCCGTTCCAATAGCCTTGGAACGCTTGCCATACGCCGACATGCTTCACGCCGAACTCGTCCTTCAGCAGACGCACGGTGTGCGAAAGTCCCTGCGGGAAACGGTCCGGATCCGCGCCAAACGAACGCAACATGCCGTTTTCACGATCGACGTCGGACCATCCGTCGTCGATCAGCACCCAGGATATCGGCACGTTCTTGCGGTGGAATTCCTCCATTTTGGCGATGATCGCCCGTTCGTCGACGTTCTGTCCGAGCGAATCCCACGTGCACCATCCAAGTCCGGTGAGCTCCTGTGGAAACGCCCGTTCGGAGCGCATGCGGATGTGCGTCCGCGCCGCGATGACGCGCACGCATTCGTGGATGGCGCGATATGGGTCATCGGAAACGGCAACGGCACACAGCATTCCGGTCAGCTGGGTGAAACCCATCGCGTTGATGGACGCGCGCAGCCGCAGTAAACCGTCGGAAACCCCCATATCGGCACGGACGTCATCACCGCACGCCGCCAGCATCACACACCACGTATCGGACGAGCGCCACAACAGAAGCTGGGTGCGTTCGGGAATGTCGGCGAACACCGTTTCCCAAGAGGGACGCATCCACCATTCCTTGTGCTGGTACAACGCCAGGATATCGCCATCGTTCAGCATGCCGACATCAAGGCCAACCTCGACCGCGCGGAACGAGTCGTACGCGTCCTGCTCCTGGAAGTGGGCGGCACGGTCTGCGGGCTGGTCGATCCGCGTGTCAAGGCCAATACTCCACACCGGACATGCCGCGTCCGGCTCCTCGGCCATCTGGACCATGTCACTTGGTATGTTCCACGTGAAACAACTATGGTCATCTCCTCGAACGAGGTGCGCCATCGCACTGCGAATCGCAATGGGACAGGTGGCAGTTTTCATGGTCACTCCTTCACAGTCGTCATATGCGAAATCATCGTGTTCGGAACCATCATGGTCCGATTCCATAGACTCTAATTGTCATAGATTCCAATGACACCAGTCATGCCCAACGATACCAGACGGTGGTTTCGGGAAGAACTCGGTCCACGGTCCCCGAGCAACGGGATTCGAGCAGCACTGCCGTATGCTCCGGCAGCGCGATCGAACGCGTCGACGAAAAATTCGTCAACACGGTCATACCAGAAGGCAATGTCCAACCGAAGCCGTCCGGACCGCAGACATCGTCCGACAGCCATTCGAGATCGATATCGGCACCATGCTTGACCATGCGCTTCCTGATCGCCACGGCCCGCCGGTACAGGTTCAGCGTCGAATCGCCATGATTCTCTTGGTTGGACTCAGCGTAGTCGGCGAACCAATCGGGCTGCGGCAGCCAGGCACGGCCGGAATCGTTGAAGCCGAAGGCCTTACCCTTCTCTTCGGTCCACGGCAACGGCACGCGGCAACCATCGCGTCCTTTGAACGCATACCGTCTACGCTCCCAAATCGGATCCTGCAATTCCTCGGGAAGCAGGTCGAAATCCTCGGGAAGTCCCAGTTCCTCGCCTTGGTAGACGAAAGCGGTTCCAGGCAAGCCCAGCATGATCAAGGCGGCGGCACGCGCGCGACGGGCGGCCGAAGCCGGGTCGATTGGCGGATTTGTTCCATTGGACGTTACCCACGCTTCGATATCGGTTCCCGTCGGAACGCCGAGACGTGACGCGATTCGCGGCACGTCATGATTGCCCAACACCCAAGTGGGAGACGTTTCAGCGGTTTTCGCGTACTTCCACGTGCGTTCGATGGAAGCGCAGTACGCATCGTGATTCCAATCGGCTTTCTCCAAGGAGAAATCGAAAATGGCGCCGAGCTCGTCCTGTTTGGCGTATTGGAAGACACGTTCGTTGAACGGCGTCCAGGATTCTCCGATCGCGTATTTCGCGGGCTCGTACTGGTTGAACAGCTCACGCCATTCGCGATAGATGTCGTGGACGGCGTTGCGATCCCACATCGGATCGGAGCCGTCGATGGCCTGCGGATATTGTTTGGTCGGATCCGGACGGTCACGTAAAGGTTCACGCAGATCCTTGGCGAGACCATGGGAGACATCGACGCGGAATCCGTCCACACCTTTGCCGCACCAGAATCGAAGGATACCAAGGAATTCCTCATGCACTTCAGGATTGTCCCAGTTGAGGTCGGGCTGCTCCTTGGCGAAGGTGTGCAGGTAGTACCAGCCGTCGCCGCATGGCTCCCAGACGGATCCGCCGAAATTGCTCAGCCAGTTGGTCGGAGGCAACTCCCCATGCCCGCCTTTGCCACGATGGAATATGTAGCGGGCACGTTCCGGAGAGCCGGGCGCCGAAGCCAACGCCGCCTGGAACCATTCATGCTGATCCGAGGTATGGTTCGGTACGATGTCGATGATGACCTTGATGCCGCGTTCATGCGCCTGCGCGACCAGCTCGTCGAATTGCCCCATGGTGCCGAAACGCGGATCGACCGCACAGTAATCGACCACATCGTACCCGCCGTCCGCCAACGGCGACGGATAGAACGGCGACAACCAGATCGCGTCCACCCCTAGTTCGCACAGATAGTTGAGTTTGCCGATCACACCTGCGATATCGCCTTCGCCATCGCCGTCCGAATCGGCGAACGACCGTGGATAAATCTGATAGACGACGGCGTCACGCCACCAATCGTTTGTTGCCGTGGATTCTGTCGACATAGCTGTTGACATACGAATCACCCTTTAACGGAACCGGCCAGCATAGCGCGGATGAAGTAGCGTTGCAGGAAGATGAACAGCAGCATCGTCGGAGCCATAATCAGCAGCGCGCCCGCATTGAGCAGCACCACGTCGGTCTGGTACTGGCCCACGAAAGACTGCAGCGCGCCGGCCATGGTGCGCTTGTTCGGGTCGTTTTCCAACACCACGGCAAGCAAGAACTGATTCCACGTGGCGAGGAATGTCAGAATGCCCAGAGACGAGATGGCGGGCAACGCCAACGGCAGCTGAATCGAACGGAAGATGCGGAAATGACCGGCGCCGTCGATGCTCGCGGCCTCAATGAGGTCGTGGGGCATCTGTTCGAAGCAAGAGCGCATCCAGACGATGCCGAATGGGATATTCAGGCCGATCAACGGCAGTATCAGCGCCAGACGGGTGTTGAGGATGCCCATGTCGCTGATCTCGTAATACAGCGGAGTGACCAAGGTTTCGAACGGAATAGTCAGACCGACCAGGAACAGCGCGTACAGCAATCCCTTGCCGGGAACCCTGAGCTGTGCGAAGGCGTATCCACCGAGCGAGCAGAAGATGACCACGCACGGCACCACAACGACGACCAGTAGGATGCTGTTCAGCAGCAGCGGGGTGATATTCGCCGTCTTCCACGCATCGACGAAATTCTCCCAATGCGGATGTGCCGTGAACTGGATGCCTTCGGGCATGGATCCCTGCGGCTGCACGGCCGCGGAGAACATGCTCAGGAACGGCAGAACGCAGAAGATGACGGTCAGGGCAAGCATCACACCGCCGGCGATGCGGGATGTTTTCGATTGCTGCATGGTAATCACTGCTTCTTTCCATTGACAAGGCGCTGCAGCGGGCCAACGACCAGCAGCACCAGAACCATTAGGGCCACGGCAAGCGCGGACGCCAAGCCGACGCTTTGCTGGGTGAAGGCGAGGCGGTATACCTGCACGCCAGGAACCATAGTGGAAGTGCCCGGACCGCCCTGGGTGGACATGTAGACCACATCGAAGCTGGCGAGCGCGGAAATGATGGTCATCGTAAGGCACACGCCGATCTGTCCGCGCAGACCGGGCAGGGTGATGTAAAACAGCTGACGCCACCAGCCGGCGCCATCGAGGCTTGCCGCCTCGTACAGGGATTGGTCGATTCCTCCGATTCCGGAGAGCAGCAGCACCACGCAGAAGCCGAGCTGCAGCCAGAAGCCGATGACGCCCACGGCGTTCAGCGACGTCGATTGGTCGCCGAGCCAGACATGCGCGAAATCGCCCAAGCCGACCGCACGAAGCAGCTGGTTGACGGTTCCCTTATCTGCCAGCATCCAAGTCCAGGCGACGCCTGCGGCGGCTCCTGGAATGACTCGCGGAAGGAACAGGCAGACCTGTGCGAATCCGCGTGCGCCCTTGGATTTCATGTCCTTGATGAGCACTGCGATGATCAGGCCGAGGACGATTGGGATGGTGGAGAAGAAGATGATGAGATAGAAAGAATGCAGAATCGATCCATACAGGTCGGGATCGGTGAAGACCGTCTTGTAGTTGCGCAGACCGACGAATGTGCTTTCATCGATTCCGTTCCAGTCGTAGAGGGAATACCAAATGGTCTGAATAATGGGCCAGAGTTCGAAGATCGCGTAGAACAGCAAGGCCGGCAACAGGAACAGCAGGCTGATCAGCCCTAATGACCTCTTGCGCTTCGCCTTGGCCTGAGTATGGGTATCCATGTTTCACCACACCTTAGTTTTTACGGAATGTTTCCGGAGAGAGGAGAAAAGGAAATCGGGCGGAATGGAAAGGATGCATTCCGTAACATTCCGCCCGATGGATTTGCTGTTTGGGAAGGTGGATTCAAGCAGCGTCGCAGGCTACTTGGCTTCCTTTTCGTATTGCTTTTGGATGGAATCGACGAACTGCTGTGGAGTCATGGTGCCGTCGAGCAGCGATTGGAAGCCCGGGATAATGGCGCTGGCCTGCATGCCCGCGGTCGCGTTGTTGATGTAGTCGGTGGTATTGCCGGTCTTCACCAGTCCTTCGTAGGCGGTCAGCACTTGACCCAGCAGCTGGTTGTCGGCGCTCGGGGTCTTGCCTTCGCCCACCGGCGGATAGCCGTTGTCCACTGCGATCTGGCGGGCCTCGTCGGACTGGAGGAAGTCCAGGAATGCCGCCGCGGCGTTCTTGTGCTTGGCGTTGGCCGGAATACCGAATGCGGAGACGGCGTTCGCGGCCGCGGAACCGGAGTCCGCCTTCTCGCCCGGATAGGCAATCCAGCCGGCGTCGTCGCCGAGGGCGTCGTTGATGGATGCGGTGTACCAGCTGCCTGCGGGGAAGAACAGTGCTTCGCCATTGCTGAAACGGCTCAGTGCGGTGGAGCCGTCAAGCGCGAGCGCATCCTTGGAGAAGTATCCGGCGTCCTGCCAATCCTTGATCTTCTGCGCGGCCTTGAGGGCTCCCTTGGCGTTGAACGTGGCGCCGTCCTTCTGGATGATCCAATTCTGCACGGTGTCGCGGCCTTCGTAATTGGTGAACAGAGCCTGATAGATGTAAGACGTACCGCCTTCCTTGGCTGGCATCATCATGGCCAGCTTGCCGGCGTCGGTGGCCTTCTTCATGTCGGCTTCGAGGTCGGCCACGGTGGCCGGAGCCTCGGTGATGCCGAGTTCCTTGGCCAGCTTCTTGTTCCAGTACAGGCCTGTCATGGAAATGCCGTCAGGCACCGCGTACAGGCTGCCGGAACCGATCTTGCCGTTGGAATCGACGGTACACCTGGGTCTGGGAATCCGAGACGACGCTGGTGCGCTACCTAGCCGCCATCGGTCACCGCAAATTCTGCTATATCGGACGCAAGGAGCCGCTGCCCGGCAGCCAATGGGGACACGACACCCGAGCGGTCGGATACCGCAACACCATCGTCGATCTCAACCTCACCGACTGCGGCATGCACTACATCGATCTAGCCGATCCGCTATCCATCAAACAGACCGTCGCCACGATTCTTTCGCTGCCGGAGCGGCCGACCGCGCTATGCGTATGGTCCGACCATTACGCGCTGCCCGTCATCCACGAACTACGCAGCAATGGCGTGCGCGTGCCGGAAGACATGTCCGTGGCCGGGCACGACGGATCGGATGTGGCCGCCAGCATCAAACTGACTACCATGGCGCAGCCCGCGCGCGAAATCGGACGAATCGCGGCACGTAAAACATTGGATCTCGCCGCAAAGAAAACACTGGACGAGCCGCGCACAATCATCCAGACCGTGCTGACGCCCGGCGATACGACGCGGCCAATCGCTCACGAATAGCGATTGGATGGCCGGCGGACGGGAAGGGACGTCGGACGGAACTCCAGCCGATCGAGTAAATAAGCGAATAACTCGGTTTTAACTAAAAAAATCGATTTTTTCGGGTTTGGGGGTACACTTTCGATGCGATTCGGCGGAAAATGCGCCCCCATATATGCATCGGGATTCATTCGATGAGGGAAAACCGACTTTTTCGAATACGGGGGCAGAGCGATAGAAGCCAAAGGTATAAAGGTCAGGCACGCAGAATCGACGCACAGCCGCTGATATATACGAAAAAGCGGGAATCCTCGGAAAAGGGGAAACGAGGATTCCCGCTCGTCGCTGTGAAGTGTTACTTCCTGAACGGACGGCCTACGGCCGCGTTGTCCCTGCCTTCACTCGTCTATCGGCTCGCTCAGGGGGAGCCTATGAACAGACCACTGGGCTGTTCACTTAACGGCTCCCCTCATCACACCACCGACGACCCACTTTTGGGCGAAGATGTAGACGATGAGGACCGGAGCCATGGCCATCAGGTAGGACGCGAAGGCCATCGGATAGTTCGACGTGAACTGGCTTTGGAACACGTACTGTGCGAGCGGAATCGTCTGATTGCTCTGATCAGTCAGCGTGATCAACGGCAGCAGGAAGTCGTTCCAAGCCCACAGTGCGGTCAAAATCGCAATCGTGGCATTAATTGGACCCATCAGCGGGAAAATAATTGTCCAGAAAATACGCCAAGTGGAAGCACCGTCGATGCGAGCCGCCTCTTCCAACGAAATCGGAATCGAACGAATAAAACCAATCGCAATAAACAGGTTGGTGCCGATGCCAAGAATCGTGTACAGAATAATCAAACCAAGCTGATTATCAAGATGCAGCGAACCCATTTCCTTCGCGACCGGCAGCATGATCACCGTGAACGGCACGAACATCATCGCAAGGAAGAAGTAATACAGGAAGCGGAAGAATCGCTTATCCATATTTCTTGCCACCGCATACGCGACGAACGTGTTCGTCAGCAGCGTCAACACCACCGCGCACACGGTGATGATCGCGGAGTTAAGTGCGGCCTTCGGATAGTTCACCTTATTCCATGCGTCGGCGAAATTATGCCATTCCCACGTGGTCGGCAAGCTGAACGTGCCAGCCTCGCCCGGCGTCTTCAACGCGGTGACCACAGCGAAATACAACGGCACGAGCACGGTGAGGCTCAACACCGTCACAACCGCGGTCAGCCACCAGTTGACCTTGTGGTCCCTGCGGATTTTCTCCGGCTTTGCTTGCGCTTGAACGCCAGTCTTTGCAGTCTTTGCAACAGTTGCGCTAGTCATGATATTTCCTCTTTACCTTCAGACTTTCAGACCCTTGCTCAGACCTTTTCCTTGCCGCTGAAGAACTTCAGCTGCACGAAGGCCAGGATTGCCAGCACGATGAAGAACGTGACTGCGTTCGCCATCTGGTAGGAGTATTCGCCATTACCAAGGCCGTTCTGGAAGATCAGGTACGAGACGGTTTCGGTCTTGGAATCCGGGCCGCCCTTGGTCAATGCCATGATCTGGTCGAACGCGCCGAGCGAATTCTTGAGGCTCAGCACCATGTTGATGGTGAAGAACGGGCCGATCAGCGGGAAGGTGATCTGCCAGAAGTTCTGCCAAGCGTTCACGCCGTCAATTGCGGCTGCCTCGTAAATCTCGTTGTCGATGGTCTGTAGGCCAGCCAAGTACAACAGCGTGGAGTAGGCAACGCCCTGCCAGATCGACAGGAACACAATCGGGAACCATGCCAAATCCGGATTGGAAATCATCGACGTCGACAACCAATCAATATGCAGCGCCTGGCCGAGCGCCGGCAGCGGCGTCATGAAAATGTACTTGAACACGTAGCCGATCACCAGCACCGACAGGGTGTACGGAATGAAGAAGATCGCACGGAATCCGTTTTTGAATGCGATTTTCGAATTCAGCAGCACCGCCAGGAACATGCCGAGAATATTCGTGCCGAGCGTAATCAAAACTGCGATGAGAATAGTGAACAGGTACGCGTGACCGACGCGAGAATCCTGGAACATCGCAATATAATTCTTCAATCCGATGACTTTAAAATCACCGTAACCCTGCGAATTAGTGAACGAGTATGCCGCGCCCTGCAGGAACGGCCAATACAGGAAGATGGACACCAGAATCGCAGCCGGGACGGTCATCCAATAAAATGCCGGATCGACCTTGCGCTTGGAATATTTCGAAACCTTATTCTTGGAAGTTTTTGCAGATTTCTTCGCAGTATTTGCAGTATGTGCTGTAGTCATGTTCGTTCCTCCTCTCACCTGAAGTTTCTGGCTTCGATCTTGTCGTACTCGGATTGCATGCTGTTCAGGAATTTTTCGGTGTTGCCCGACTGAACCAGCGTCTGCAGGAAGCCTGCGGTGTTGATGCTGGCTGGCACGTAATGGTCGCAGAAGTCGGCCAGTTTGCCCGACCGGTAGAAGTCAAGCACACCGTTCAGCGCTTCGTCACCCACATACGTGTCTTTGTAGGGGGTAAAGGCGGACTGCTGCTTGGAGTAGTCCTTGATGTTTTCGTCGTTCATCAGGAAGTCGATGAATTCGCGCGCTTCCTTCTCGTGCTTGGTGTGTGCGCCCATGGCGAGAATCACGTCATCGCCTGCCGTGAGCTGCTGTTCTTCGGCATCGTCAGTTGCCGGCATTTGCGCGAACCGCAGGTTGGCATCGCTGTTGATGAGTCGGATCTGCGGAATCGCGTAGGTGCCGAGTGGCAGAATCGCGGCTTTGCCTGCGGCCAGATCCTGCGTGGCCTGCTGGTAAGTGACGGCCGGATTCTTCTGCGTGTAGTTCTGGTAGATCTCGACCAGCTGATCGCTGACAGTGCCCCACAGGTCGGAGAATTTCTTCGATCCGTCTTTGAGGGAAAGATATTCGGATTCCGGTACCAGCGTGGAGTTGAGTGACGCCAGCGGCGCCTGGAGTGTCCACGGATCGGCGGTGCTCGCTTCGATCGGAACAATGCCCTTGCTCTTGAAGCGTTGCAGCAGGTCGATGAATTCGCTCCACGTCTGCGGTGGATTGTCGGGATCTTCGCCCGCCTTCTCCCACACGTCGGCGTTGATGATGTAACCGGACGCGTTGCCCGCATACGGCAGGCCGTACAGGCGCTTCTTGGATTCGTCGTTGGTTTGTACAAGGCTCTTGGCGATGTTCACCATGCCTGGATTGAGTTCGTCGACAATGTCATCGTCGGTGAAATCGTGGAAAACACCCGCTTCGGCGAGCATGCCGAAATTAATGTCGCCATTGATGGTGATGACGTCGGGTTCACGATTTTTCACGAGTCGCGTACGCAAATCAGTGGTTGCGTCGGACGAATTATTGACGTTGACTTTGATATTGGGATGGGTTTTCTCGAATTCCTTTGCTTTTGCGGTGAACCAGTCCGCTGCTTCGGCTTTGAATTGGAAGAAATCCAAAGTGACGGTTCCAGCGGTGCTGTTGCCGCAACCTGCAAGGCCGGCCGTCAACGCGATTGCGCATGTGGCCGTGAGAGCGCGGTATACAATCCTCCTGAATTTACCTACACTAGTGGTGGAATCAGGTTTCATTCTCGACTCCTTTGTATCTTTTCTCTATTACGGTGGAGCGGCTTCCTTACCACACCACAGTTACTGAGAATTATAGAAGGGGACGGTTTTCATTCCCAGCTCAGCGCGCCTGTGCGGGGCGGAAAACAAAAACGACGAGATTTTGTTACTCTGAGAAAGTAATTTGACGCACGATGTGCGCGAACGAGAGCACGAAGGATGGTGCAGATGGCAGTTTCACCTCTGCCACAGTGGTTTGAAGGCTCGGAATATACCCATAAAGTCGCGGCTTGCGTCATGAAATACGGTCCGATTTCACGCATTACTTTGGCGCAGATTTTAGGACTTTCGCAGGGGGCGATTTCCCGTATTACCAGCGATCTGATTTATGCAGGTGTGATCGAGGAGACTCCGATGCCGTCCGGCAAGGTCGGCAAACTGCCGAAGGGTTTCGTTCAGAGAGAAAATACGGAACGTCGCGGCCGTCCGCAAACGGGATTGCGAATAATCGAGAACGCGCGATCTTTCGTCGGTATGAAAATCAATGCGACGCATATTTCGGCGGTTGCGGTCAACGCAATCGGGCAGATTATCACCGGATGCCACGATTTGGAAATCGAAGACACGTCGCCGCAAGCCGTGGTCGCGCTGATCAAACAACTAACGATCGACTGTTCCGACGAGGCGGAGATGGCGGGATGGCCGAAACCGTGCGCCGTGGGAATCTCACTGGGCGGGCATATCGTCGACAATGCCGTAGTGACGTTCGCACCGTTCATGCACTGGTCTCAGCCCACGGAGCTCTCCGCTATGGTTCGCGAGGCTACTGGATTGCCGACGGGCATTTACAACGATATCGATTCGTTGGTCGTTGATGCCTGCATGTTTGGGTCCGGCGTTGGATTGGGTAGCTTCGCGGTACTGACGTTCGGCGCAGGCGTCGGCTATTCGTTGACGGTCAACGGCGAGCTGGTGAGCTGTCCGGATAAAAGTTATGGTTTGGTCGGGCATATTCTGGTCGATCCGGATGGACCGCGTTGTGTTTCCGGACACAAGGGATGCGCGCAATGCCTGTCCGACAACTCGATCGCGGCTGAATATTCGCAGATTATCGGACATCCCGCATCATTCGACGATTTCGCACGTGACGCACGCGCGAACAAACCGCAGGCGACGAATCTGGTGAACCGCATCTGCTTCCGTCTCGGCACCCTGGTGGCGACCATCGCCAATCTTGCCATGCCAGACAAAATCATGATCGCTGGAGAATCATCATTCATCGCAAAATTCGGTATTGACGACTTGCGCAACGGCATCAACATGTATCGGCATAGCCAGGCCGCGCCAGTGGATTTTGAAATTCCCGACCATGATTGGGCGTTGTGGGCCAAGGCTGCCGCAGCACAGGCGATTCGGCAATATGTTGGCTGATTGATTACTTGATTGTTTTTTAATGCAAAAATCCTCCCTTTTGTTCAGGGAGGATTTTTGTTATGCGATTACGGCTTATTCGGCGCTCTCGACGGGCGCAAGCACAGCCTTGAAAAGGACTGCTTGCGCCGGATGCAATGCCGGCGGGCGGATACCGTACGTGGCGAGCGCACGCCCCGTCATTTTCACACCTTCGGCCTTCCACCAGCCGAGCGGGCTCTGTCCGTTGGCGATGTCTTGCTTGGCGAGGTCGAGGCTCACGTCGAGCGGAGACACTTCATATACCTTGTCGGGGTCGAGGCCGGGCAGGCGTACCGGCGCGGCCGGGTAGGTCTGCGAGGTGGTGAGCTGGGTGAAACGGTAGATGGCGGCTGCCTTGTTGGGCATGACCACACCGTCCAAGCGCACTGCTGAATCGGCGGCGTCGGAATGCACGACTGTGTCGACTGCGAACCATTCGCGATGCTTCTTGAATTCGGCGACCCATTCGGCGAGCTTGTCGATGTCTTCCTGCGGTTCCTTGAGCAGGTTCCATTCGATGCCCATGTGCCCGAAGAAGGCCATGGCCATGCGTAGTTCCTGCGTGGTTGCGCGATGCGTGGAGTGTGCCGGTGATGCACCCACGTGTTCACCAATCATTTCCGGCGGTACGAGCAGCGAGGTGTAGCGCTGGATGTCGGCGCGTTCCACTGGATCAACGCAGTCGGATCCCCAAATGCGGTCGGCTACTTCGAGAATGCCGAGGTCCACGCGGCCACCGCCGGAAGAGCAGCTTTCGATTTCAAGTCCCGGGTGCGCGGCCTTCAGATCGGTGAAAATGCGATATACGGCAAGCGTCTGCTGGTGCACTGCCGGGCGTCCGGTGCGCGGGGAGACGGCTTCGGTGACAAGCTTGTTGTGATCCCACTTGATGTAGTCGATGCCGAGTTCGCCAACGAGCTTGTCCATTGCGCTGTAAATGTAGTCGTAGGCGTCCGGATTGGTCAGGTCTACGACCTGCTGAGTACGTCCCTGCATTGGCAGACGGCCTTCAGTGGGTTTCAGCACCCAATCGGGATGCGCGCGGAACAGGTCGGAATCCGGGTTGACCATTTCCGGCTCGAACCACAGGCCAAATTCGAGTCCCTTGCCATGCACATAATCGGCGAGCGCCTTGAGTGACTTGTCGCCGTCGGGCCACACGTCTTGCGAGATCTGCCAGTCGCCGAGGCCGGAGGTGTCGTCGCGGCGAGAGCCGAACCAGCCGTCGTCTACCACGAAACGTTCCACGCCACTTTCCACGGCCTTGTCGGCGAGTGCGGTGAGGGTGTCGTAATCATGGTTGAAGTAGACGGCTTCCCATGTGTTGAGAATGACCGGGCGCGGCTTGGGTGCGATGTTGTGTTCAGCAAGCCAGTCGCGGTGCACGCGGCGAATGTAGCTGTGGAAGCGGGCTGCGACTTCGTTGAGGCCTTCGCCGTAGGAGCCGATGAGCCATGGGGTGGTGTAGGACTCTGAATTGGCGAGGCTGATTTCGCCGCCGAACAGTACTTCGCCGCCGCCAATCACACCGCTGGTGTAGGGCAGACGTTCCGCGGAGAGCACGCTGTTGCCGCTCCATGCCACGTGTGCGGAGTAGACGTTGCCGTGCGTGAAGCCGAAGCCTTTTTCGCCGACGCTGAGCAGCAGGGTGGCATCGAAGTCTGGACGTCCGGCCATGGATGCTTTGGCGAAGCGGCCGAGGGTGAAGTCCTGGCGCTGCGGGGAGCGTTCGCGCAGATGGTGGCCGGTGGTGGTGAGGATTTCGTTGGCGTCGGCCGGCACGGTGAATGCGAGTTCGATCTTGCCGACTTCGAGCTGGCCTTCGCCGGTGTTCACGACTTCGGCGTTCTGGCGGATGAGGCCGGTTTCGTCGAGTTCGCAGGTCCAGATGAGTTTCACATGCTGTTCCGCGTCTTCGGCGGTGACAGTGACGGTTGGGGTTTGCTTGGGTTCGTCGGCCACGCTCCAGTTCGGGTAGCCGTCTTTTTCGCCCATGACGTAGGTCTTGCCAGCCGCCACGGTTTCGGCGGTGATGTTGCTGACTGCGAACTTGCAGAACAGTTCCACACCGTCACGACGCACATCGAAACGGGTTGCGCCGATCCAGGATTCGGATTGCGTGGGCAACACGCTCGGCCATGAGGTGTAGTCGAGTGCGCCAGAAACACGCTGTGGCATTTGCGCGTCGAACATGTCGATCACGGTTGCCGGGGCTGCGAGCGGGCGACCCCAATGCACGAGTCGCGGCAGATCATTGCCGGGGAATACGAGTGCGAACGCCACGTTTGCGGCTGACTGTTCGGCGTAGACCGCAGTGAGTTCGGTACCGTTGGTAGCGTTGCCATGGAAGGTCTGAATGAGCGTCATTGCAGCATCCTTTACATATTACGATTGCCTTGTACTGTCACCTTCGATGGTATGACAAGCTTCATTTGTTGACGTCGCCGAGCGTGTTTCTTTCTGTCGGAAAGTATTTCTTGCGACCACAGACTCGCAAGAAATATTATTACGTAAACATTACCGTTGAAAGCGCAATCATCTTTACCGAGATTTACTTGGCATTTCAATATTTCTTACGTTTTTTGCGACTACAAAATCGCAATTATCGTTTTCCAGCGAAAAAATCAGTCATCAATCGTGCGCATTCCGCTTCACGAACGCCGCCGATAACTTCCGGAACATGACCGACGTGAGGGTCACGCGGAATGTCCCAAATCGAACCGCATGCACCCAACTTGGCATCCCACGCGCCGAACACGATTCGTCCGACATGCGTTTGCATGCACGCGCCAGCGCACATCGGGCACGGCTCCAAGGTAACAATCAACGTGCAATCGGCAAGATTCCACGTACCAAGCGACCGAGCGGCCTGCGTCATGGCCTTGACCTCGGCGTGCGCCAACGGATCGGCATGCGCCTCACGCAGATTACGCCCCCGACCAATCACCGCTCCCCCAGCGTCAAGCATGACGGCGCCGACCGGCACCTCACCCTCCGCCGCGGCTTCACGAGCCAACTCGATCGCAAGTCCCATGTCGTCACTCCACTGCATATCCGCCACTATACGGTTCCATTCACGTGAAGCAAAAGGCGAAACACGCTCATAAATACCTCTTGATAGGCTGGAAGAGTTTGGAAAATGCGCGCAAAGGAGGCACGTTGGCGGTATTCGAATTGATTGTATGTATTATCGCCGCGGTTGTGCTGTCTTCCTTTATCAGCCGTTTCATTCCCAAAGTTTCCACGCCTCTTGTACAGATCGCGTTGGGTGCGTTGGCATCACAATTACCGTTTTTCCCGAACGTCACGCTCGACCCGGAACTGTTCATGGTGCTGTTCATTGCGCCACTGCTGTATTTGGAAGCGCATGAGATCGACAAAAGCGAGCTTTTGAAATCCGTTAAACTGTCGCTTTCATTGGCAATTGGACTAGCGATCGCCACGATGGTTGTCGTTGGTTTCGCATTGCATGCCATATGGCCCGCAATTCCCCTTGCCGCGGCTTTGGCGCTCGGCGCCGCGCTTGGACCGACCGACGCGGTCGCCGTATCTTCGCTTGGCAAGGAAGCCGCTCTTACGCAACGGCAAACCAGCGTGCTCAAGGGTGAATCCCTGTTCAATGACGCGTCCGGCATCGTCGGCTTCCAGTTCGCGATTGCGGCGGCTATCAGCGGCGTATTCGAAGTGGGAGATTCGGCCGCACAGTTCGTGTTCTCGTTCTTCGGCGGCGCTATTTTCGGCTTGGCAGTAGGCATGGTCGCCGACCTGTTATTTGAATCGTTGCGATCTCTCGGCTGGGAGACGACCACAAGCCGTATTTTGATGGAATTGTTCCTGCCGTTCATTCTGTATTTGGGTGCGGAAGCGGTGCATGTTTCCGGCATTCTTTCGGTGGTGACGGCCGGTTTGATCATCCGTTTCGACCGCACCGGCATCGGCCCGAATGTAGCTCGCACCAACATTGTTTCGTCGAGCGTATGGGGGGTATTCTCGTTCACGCTCAACGGCACGGTGTTCATTCTGCTCGGCATGCTGCTGCCGAATGCGATGAGCGCAAGTTGGGATGATCCTCAGGTCAGCAATTGGCTGCTGCTGGTTGCGATTCTTGCGGTTTCCGCAGTGGTGATCGTCATGCGGTTCCTGTGGATTTCATTGATGCTACGTCTCGCGCGAGATACCGTCACCGGCAAGCGACGCAAGATGACGGCGCAACGTTGGCGTTCGGCCGCGGTCATGACGTTCGGTGGGCCGAAAGGCACCATCACCCTGTCGTTGATGTTCACGATCCCGTACACCATTACGGGAGGCGCGTGGTTCCCCATGCGTGACGAACTGATCTTCATCGCAGGTGGCGTAATCGTAGTAACCCTGCTGCTCGCCAACTTCCTGCTGCCGCTGCTAGCGCCGAATCGCAATAAAGACACTTCCGTGGAAATGACCGAAATCACCATCGAAGTGCTGCGACGGACCGTGGAGGAACTGACAGGACGAGTCACACCCGACAATCGTCGTGCGGTGCTGATGATCATCGACTCGTATACGAAACGTATCACACGACTGAAGCAGCGCATCGGAGAAATCGATCCGCAAGGGTATATGCAACTGCAGATCGACGCGCTCAACTGGGAAAAGGAATATGTCAAGGCGCGACTGGCGAAAGTCAAGGCGACGCCGAACGACGACAAGGCAGCGCACGATCTGGAAATCGAAGCATGCGAGCGCCTGCTCGACCAGATCATGAGCTCGCTGCGTCATATCGAAACGGAACATAATTCCGGACGCACCATCTGGCGAGTCAAAGGCCGCTTCAGGGCGTTGCAGAGGCGTATGGGCACCATGTTGAAGCGTGTGAACAGCCGCATTCGCCGCACTACCCCGCTGTTCAGCGACGACGAGCTGTTCGCGCATACCCGCGTGGTGCAGGTGGACGCCATCGAACATGTGATCGACCGCCTATATGAGGAGATGGGCCGCAACACGTACAATACGGAGCATTGTTCGGCACTGCTACTGGATTACCGACGAGGCGAGGCTACGCTGAGGTCGCGCCCGAATGTTGGCACGAGTGCGGAGGCGCAGGCGCAGGCGGAAGATGTGAAGCGCGAAAGCTACGGCATCGAGCTGGGTGTGATTCAAGACATGTACGAGGCGGGCGACATTACGCGCGCTCAGTCCAAGCAGCTGCGACGCAACGTGTATGTGATGAGCGTGGACGCCGACGCGCAGATCTAGCATCCAGCTGATCTGATGGGGTTAGCAAGCTGGCGTGAGCCGGTGATCCGCCGTGAGTTTGTTTACGGACGAACTGTGGGAACGTGGCGGACGAGACAACTGCGGGAACGGACACGGCGTGGAAGGCGGCAAACTGGAGGCCATTCCACAATCTAAAACATGAGGGAATTGAAATTCTCAGATATTTCCCAGAAAACACCAGACATGTACTCAGCATCGTCTGTTTATATAGGAGGTGTCAGCAAAAGAGCCGACCAGGAACCCCAGCAGTTCCCGACAATTGAACCCTTTCTTCTTCTCTCTCCTTTCTCTCCCCGGTGGTTTTCTCTCCACCGGGGTTTCTTTTTGCCTTCAACGGGTGGATTCCTCCAGCCAGTGGGAGCATCTGCCCGCCAGCAAGCCGCCCAACGTCCCAAAACCTCCACCCACTGGAACAATCATCCCGCTTACAAGCCATCCAGAGTCCAGATTCCTCCAGCCAGTGGGAGAATCCGCCCGCTGGCAGCTCACTCAAAGTCCAGAAACCGCCACTTACTGGAACAATCACCCCGCTTACAAACCACTCAGCGTCCCAATCCTTCCAGTGACTGGGAGGATTGCCCCGCTGGAACGGGTATATTGGAGGCATGAGTGAAATACGCGAGCACGAGACCAGCGATTCCCACGACTCCAGCAACCCAAACACCCCGACCGGTCTGATCGGGCGCGAATCGCAGGTGGTTCCGGGGCGGTTCGGCGAGCCGCTGCAGGTCACGCACGTGCAGTATTCGCGTGGGGACGGCAATGCGGCTCCACGACGCCCGCTGTTCCTCTGTCTGCACGGCTGGGGCTCCAATGAGGCCGATTTGGCCGACATGATGCGTTACGTGGCTCCCTACAACGATTTCGCGTCGTTGCGCGCGCCGCTCGTACTGCAGGAGGCTGGCTCCGGTGAATTCGGTTTCGGTCAGGGCGCGTATTCGTGGTTCCATGATTGCGTACCGTACGGCGAAGATCTGGATCGCGACGCTTATGCTGCCGCTCAAGCCATTGACGATTGGGTTGCGCACTATGTTCCCGAAGATCGCACTGTGGTGCCGATCGGTTTTTCGCAGGGCGGTTTGCTAGCGATTCATCTGCTGCGCGTCCATCCGGAACGGTACGCCGCGTCAATCTCGCTTTCCGGCTTCCTTGCGCCGGGAATCGTCGCCGGTAGCGCGCCGGCCGACAGTCATGTCGCGGAATTGAATATTCCTGTGTTCTACGGCTATGGCAAGAACGATACCGTGATTCCGATGCCGGAGCTTTTCGCAACCGCCGCTTGGCTGGACGAGCATACGTTCCTCACGTCGAAAAGCTACCGTGGACTCGATCATGCGGTCAGTCTCAACGAGTTCAGCGATTTGCGCGACTGGCTTGCAGCACACGATATCGCGCCGGGAATCCTGTAAGAAACCCTGCGGAAAGAATCCCGTATAAAAACCTGCAGAAAATCCGATGCAACGGATTTTGCGTACCAAGCACACGGCAATCGTTACAACCCGATATAAGCCACGATATAGCGATACCGCGTTAGACTAGAGCCAGCTAATAATCATTTCGCAATTGCCAGCATTCGCACGCTCAACCATGCGAACGTTCGAATGTTGGCGAGCGCCATACCGGCACATTCGCGTGCCTGGCAATAAGGAGTTTCAATGCTGCTGTCCGATCGCGACATTCTCGCCGCGCAGGCCGAAGGTCATATTTCACTCGATCCGTGGACCCCGGAAATGGTGCAGCCTGCTTCCATTGACGTGCGTTTGGACCGTTTCTTCCGCCTGTTCAACAATCATGCGTACACGTATGTCGATCCGGCTGAGAATCAGGGAGAACTGACCGAGCAGTTCGAGGTGGCTCCGGGCGAACCGTGGATTCTGCATCCAGGTGAGTTCGCGTTGGGATCCACGTGGGAGTATGTGAAGCTTGATCCGACGATTGCCGCCCGCCTGGAGGGCAAGAGCTCGCTGGGTCGTTTGGGTATTCTCACGCATTCCACCGCAGGCTTCATCGATCCTGGTTTCGAGGGTCATATCACGTTGGAATTGTCGAATGTGTCGACGTTGCCGGTGAAGTTGTGGCCTGGCATGAAGATCGGCCAGATGTGCTTTTTCCAGCTCAGCTCCCCTGCCGAGCATCCGTACGGTTCGCAAGGCACCGGCTCACATTATCAGGGTCAGCGCGGTCCGACGCCGAGCCGTTCCTATGTGAACTTCTACAAAGCCGACATCACCGACTAATCATCAATTATTCTTGGATTATCGCCATATATTGTCGATATATAGCTATTGATATTCCCCAAAAGACAAAAAAGATTGGCTATCACATATCGCATGATAGCCAATCTTTTTTGCAATCTTCTATTGAGATTTCTTGTTGCAATATCAGCAATATCGAATGATATTAAAAGATACTGCAACAGCGATTGGTAACGCCCTTTCGCGCTTGTGCATGGCGTGCGGGGGTAGGGGGCTGCGGCCGGCAATTGGATATACGCCCGCATCACGTTGAACCGTCAGTTCCGCCTCGACATGCTGGAGCGATCCCACAATATGGAAGACGAAACGGATACTTCGCTGCAGGATGCGATGAACGGTTCCTTCGAGCGTCTGGTCGAATACGAGAAGAGAAGATTCATGTGGAAGCTCGCCTGCTTTTTCGAGTGGCTTCTGATCGCTTTCATTCCGTGCGTCTACCCTTTTATCCTGAATAAATGGATTCCCGTCCAACCCGTCATGGACCTCTTTGGACTTGACATGGATCGTCTTGGCGGAATCATGGCATGCATATATCTGGTCTCACTCTTCTTCTCTCTCATTACAGCAATCTTCGTCCTCTTGTTCCCACCTAAGGACGAGAACAAGAGGACGAAGCCAGTGGAACGACACGATCGAGACGACTCCAACGATGGAAATACCGAATTGCCGACTGGCGGCCAGACAGGCAGACGCTCTCAGACCACAACGGCAGACACGTCTCATACTGACGAGGACCGACCGGCTTCCCACTCCACTCAAGTCCGCACATGGGGGGCGTATATCGGCGTGTATCACCGCTGATGGCGAGTCCGATGTGGACTTGGTTTCCGAAGCGTTGCCTTAACACCCAAGGCCACGTTTGATCTCGCGCGTCCGTCGGAGCATCCATCGACGAGCCGCTGGACAAAGGACGTGGCACCTTTGGATGGGCGGCGGGCGGTTTTGCCGCGCGTGGATAATCCGGCAGGGGAACAAATTCTTTGATTTCGTGACGAAACCGGTATGTTACGGCGTGTCGCGACATGGAGGACCATGGACCGCGGCAGATCCCCCGACGTTTCGTAAACGACCGTTTTCGGAGCATGCAAGACCAGCGAAATATTTTTAAATGTACGTCACGTATTCACGCAGCGTAGAATGGCGGATAGCCATGGATGGCGCTCAATGTCCGACTGCCGTCCGCGTAGGAGCAAAAGGAGCGGAAGATGATCAGTCAAGAGAACTACGACATACTGAAGGAAAAATACGGAGACGTGTCCAGCTGGGCCGTCTGGAACACGGATTACGCGGATTCCGAGCCCGGCCGCAATATAAAAGATCTGAGCATGTTCGCCTCCCCGGATCTGACCGAATTGAACACCGGTTTCGTGTTCGTGGGTCTGAACCGCTCTGGTAGGCCCAAGGACGGCAACACGGAGAAGAAGCCGGACGAACCGGGCGATCCGTGGTTCAATTTCCATGCGGGAAGGAACGATTTCAAACTGCGGTACGCGCTGCAGGGCACACGGTATTGGGGAAGCTACATAACCGACGCGATCAAGGATTACCAGGAAACCAATTCCGGTGAAGTGGAAAAGACACTCAGAAAAGACCCGAAACGCGTTGATGAGAACCTCAAGGGATTGAGGGAGGAACTCGAGCTACTCGGTGGCAAGCCTGTGTTGGTGGCTCTCGGATACGCCGCCGAGAAAAAACTGAGACGCATGAGGTCGGAAGAGTATGAAGTGGTCAGAATATTGCATCCCGCATGCCACATCGGTAAAAAGGAGTATCGCGATAGAGTGCTGGAGGTCTTGGACAACATTCGAAAATAACGAGGCATCCAGCTTCGAGCCGCATCCAACCATCCAATCCGAACGGTCATGAGAGAAAAACGGGTCTCCCGCGACCCGCGTCCGCCGGTAAGCCCCGGATAGGAGAAGAACCCTTCGGGGAGTCATGGAGGCCCGGCCGGGAAGTCCGGAGGAACGAGAGGGACACAAGCCACGGAAAAACACCTTCGACGAGCCTGAAAGGCGGGGTTAGCGGCCAAAATGTGTGTCCGGAATGGGCCGTGAGGCTTGCCCGGTTCGGCGTTTCGCGGTTTCGAATCCCTGTCGGAGGACTTTCGCGCCCGGCCAGAAAGTGTGTCCGGAATCCACGCGGAACGCCCGCCGCGCAAGGCGCGGGCGCCGTTCGAATGTGCCAGATTTATGGAATGAACACACCACGATGCCCCAGATGCCGCGGAGCGATGAAGAAGAACGGGACCACCAGCGCCGGAAGGACCAGATGGCGGTGCAAGGACCCCTCGTGCGGGGCGTCCGCGTCACGCGCGTACGACCGCAGGTCCGCGGACCTGCGCGCCGGTCTGGATTGGCTGTTCTCCAAGGAGAGCCAGGAGGAGCGCCGCATCCCGGCCAGGAGCCTGAGGCGCGCGAACCTGCTGATGTGGGATTTGTGGCCGCCCGTGCCGCTGGACCGGACCACGCACGACGTGGTGCACCTCGACGGCATCCACCTGCACCGCGACGCGGTCGTGCTCATCGCGGTCTCCGGCGGCCACGTGGTCGGATGGCACGTGGCGAGGGGCGAGACGGGCGCGGCCTGTCCCTGGCGCGGCGGATCAAGGCGATCTGCTGGTGGTGCCACCAGCACACCGAGGTCCCGGAGACGGACGCGTGGCTCGTGGCCAACGCCGTCACGGACGAACGGATCGAGGAGCTCTACCGGAAGGCATGGGAGAAAAGCCTGCAGGGCGCATGGGAGGCGTCCGGCGTCCCGATGTTCTACGGAACCGGGATCGCCTGGGACGACTTCCACCGCCCCTCCGAATACCACGGTACCCCCGAGTAGGCTACGACCGGACACACATTTTGGCCTATAACCCGAAAGGTGTTGCCGGGAGGTGAAGGCTTGGAAAAATCCGGAAGAAAGCATAAAAAGGGGGTTCCGGGGCGTTACGCCCAAGGGAACCCCGTGCGAACAGACAAAAGAGAGGATCCTCCGGGAACCCCGCCACGGGGCTCGACCGGAGGATCCTCCAACGAAAGAATGCGGCGGCGTGCTACTCTCCCACACCCTCTCGAGTGCAGTACCATCGCCGC
>OIXX01000478.1_pt1 | contig 24085 bp, 23 predicted proteins | sample 1588161 | NCBI WGS metagenome assembly OIXX01 (sample SAMN03283274) | human gut metagenome | biome: human-associated habitat; material: feces | host: Homo sapiens | place: Peru | collected 2012
CGCCGTAGCGCGTGCTCCAATCGAGGTTGCGCGCCAGATACATGTTGCCCTCATCGTCGCTGAACCTGATTCCCGTGCACATATCGCGTCCTCCCGTCGTATTTGCCCGTTCGCGCCCGCCCGTATCAGGCGAGCCTTTCTCCTATCCCATCGTGTACCCGCGTCATTCGAAAGGTAACCGGGAGCTACCCATCGTTGCCGTTCGGCCACCAAAACACCGCATGGCCAACAAGTTGCGGGGAAACGCGGCGGGCGGTAGACGGCAGCCATCAGAGCTCGTGGACATCCGGTTCACGGGCTCCAACGGGTTCTTGTCGTCGGGCAGTCCCTTTAGCAGCTTCGCGTTGCGGCGCTGGCCAATGCTGAGACGTGATTGAGGCCGCGCGTGAAGCCGCCTTCGACGATTCTTTCAGTCATCGCTCTTGCGCATTCCGTCTGACCTGCGGGGCAGCTACGCCCCCGACGAGCTCCTCAGGCGGGACCCCTCGTCCCCGGAGCCGACCGGGGAGGCGCTGAGTTTTTGCCAAACAAGCTTATCGAGCTCGCGCAAAGCGGCCGCGCCAATTGCGAAGCCCCAACTTGCTCGCCACCTCATGGGAAAGCCACCCGAGGTTTGAAAAGAGTTTTTGAAGTTGCGGCTTAGCTTCGGGGCTCACCACGGTTGCGCATTCTCCGCCAACGAGCAGGTGTCCTGGATCGGCACGGGGATCTTGGCGAACGGGCGGCATCCCGCTGATTCGGCTGCCATGCTCTGCTCCTTTCGGAGCGGCAGACGCTGCATCTCAGAGTCGCGGGATTCGGCGGCGATGGCGCGATGCCCGTTGCCATCGCCGCCGCCCGATGTCGTGTTACCGCCCGCGCTCGGCGCGGATGACGAGGATCGCCTCAAGGTAGTCCTCGGAGGAATCACGGATGCGGAGACGGGCAGAACCCTCGTCAGAGACCCGACGACTCCCTACAGGGCCCATTGGGAGCTTTCCTGCTGAAGACGGACCATACGGGCGAATAGGCCGTCCCGCTCCATAAGCGCGGCCGGGGCGCCCTGCTCGACAACGCGTCCGGAGTCGAGCACCACCACCTTGTCGGCGTTCGCCACCGTGCGCATGCGATGTGCGATCACGATGACGGTCTTGCCGGCGAGCAGCCTCGAGAGCGCCTGCTGCACCTCCGTCTCGTTCTCCACGTCGAGCGACGCGGTCGCCTCGTCGAGCAATACGATAGGCGCGCCCTTGAGCAACGCCCGCGCAATTGAGATCCGCTGGCGCTCGCCGCCGGAAAGGCGCGCCCCGTTCTCGCCGATCATCGTGGCGTAGCCCTGTGGCATGCGGGAGACGAACTCATCGCAGTTGGCAGCCCGCGCCGCGGCGAGCACTTCCTCGTCGGTGGCCCCGCGCCTGCCCAGGCGAATATTGCCCATTACGGTGTCGTCGAACAGCACGACATCCTGGAACACCATGGAAAAGTCTCCCAACAGCACCTCGGGGTCGACCGTCGCCACGTCCACGCCGCCTACGGTCACGCGGCCGGACGTTGCGTCCCAGAAGCGGCACGCGAGCTTCGCGCACGTCGACTTGCCGCTTCCGCTCGGTCCTACGAGAGCGGTGACCTCGCCCTCGCGCGCCGTGAATTGCACGTGCGAGAGAACCTGATCGCCGCCGTCATAGGAAAACGACACATCGTCGAACACGACGTCGTGACCCTGCGGTGCGTAATCGCTGTCTCCTTGAGCCAGGGGCTCCTCGAAGAAACTCCTCATACGGGCGCTCGCCGTCTTCGCCGCGAACAGCTCGGCGATGAGCATGAGACACTGGTCGAACGGCGCGTAGATGCGCGACACCACCAGCAAGAAGCAGAACAGCGTCATGAAGCTGCACGTGCCGTCGAGCACGAACGTTGCACCCGCCAGGATCGTGGTGGCAAGCCCCAGGCGCAGCACGATCTGCGCGCCGTTCACAAAGACGCCCGTCATAAGCTCGCCTTTGATGGTCTGCTTTTCGGCAGCGTCCACGTCGGCGCGGATATGTTCGAGATAGCGTTCCTCCTGGTTGGTGGCGCGCACTTCGCGCACGCACTCAAGTGCTTCCTGGATGTCGTCGGACACCGCAATGTTCCTCATACGCGTCTCGCGCATGAGTGGCGCCAGGATGCTCCGCGCGCCGAACAGCAGCCCCAGCGCTACCGGCGCGCTCCACAGCGCCGCTATGGCCAGTCGCCAGTCGAACACCAGCAAGTCCACCGCTGCCACGCCCAGCATGATGTAGGCACCGTACAGCTCGGGCAGCACATGGCTGTAGGCATGCTCGATGGTTTTCACGTCACCCATGATGGTCTCGGTGAGGTCGGCCAGATCTCGCCGCCCGAAAAACGACAGCGGGAGCTTCCGTAGACGCTCAGCCAGCCCGATGCGCTGTCGGCCGCTCTCGTTGTAGATGACGCCGTACTGGTAGTAGTAGGCGAAGTACTCGGTGACGAACAGCGCCACTATGAACACGACAAGCCCCGCCAGATACGGCAGAAGATCGGGCAGCGGCGCGCCTCCTATCGCATGGTCGACAAACGCCCCCATCGCGAGGAATAGGATTCCCACGCCCGCAAACACCGCGACGTTCGATATCGCCGTCCACGCGGCACCCAGCTTGACATTGCGCACGCCCTCGTCGGTGAGGCCGTATTTCTCTTTGATAGACATCTACGCCACCTCCTCGGACGTGATTTTCCAGCTGACAGCGCGCTCGAAGTCCGCCCACATACGTGCGTACAGGCCGCCCGCCGCCAGCAGCTCGTCATGGGTTCCCTGTTCCGCCACACGTCCGGCGTCCAGCACCACGATCTTGTCGGCATTGCGTACGGTGGACAGTCGGTGCGCCACCATCAACACCGTGCGCTTCTCGCCACTGCGCCCACTTGCCAGCTCGGAGAACGCCTTTTGTATCTTGACCTCGTTTTCCGGATCGGCGAAGGCCGTGGCCTCGTCCAGCACCACAATGGGCGCATCTTTCATAATGGCGCGCGCCAGCATGAGCCGCTGCACCTCGCCGCCGGAGAAATGAGCGCCCGCCGCGCCGTATACGGTATCTACGCCGTCAGGCAGCTTCTCTATAATGTCGTCGCATTGGGCGGCGGAAAGCGCGCGGGCGACCTCTTCGCGCGTAGCATCGGGCCGCGCCGCTCGCACGTTCTCGAGCACGCTCTGCTTGAACAGGCGGTTTGCCTGGAACACGAACGCAACGTGCTCCATCAGCCTGTGCGGATCCATGCTCCGCACATCCACGCCGCCCACCAGTACGCGCCCCGCGCATGCGTCCCAAAAACGAGGCACCAGACTGGCCGCCGTGGTCTTGCCTCCGCCGGACGGCCCCACCAACGCCACGGTCGACCCCGCCGGCACGCTGAAGCTCACATGGGACAGCGCAGGCTCATGAGCTCCTTCGTAAGTAAAGCTCACATCTTCGAACGCGATGGAGTTATCGGCCGGCTCCTTCGGCGCGGCGGGTGCCTTTATCGTCGGAGCCGCCAGCACCTCTTCCACGCGGTTCACCGCATCGGTGGCCGACTGCAGCGCATCCGACATGAACATCACGCGCGTCATGGCAGTGGGGATGACCGCCGAAAAGATGGCGTAGAACGCGAAGTTGGCAAGAAACGCGCCAAAATCGCCTTCACCCGGCGCCAGGAGAATGGCCACCGGCACCAAAAACAGCGCTACCCCGTTGATGACGGTCAGCGACAATGACTGCGGCGTGCGACACCATCTCACCGCATAGTCCTGCGCAAGACGGGTGAACTCCTCAATGGCATCATGAAACGCCTTGAATGAGTACACCGTCTGCTGGAACACCTTCACCACGGGGATGCCGCGAACGTACTCGGTGCCCGTCTTGTTCATCTTGACGAGAGATCCCATGTACTTCGTCATGAATTCCATACCGCGCCCGCCCATCATGTAGAACATGCAAATGAGCGAAAGGATCACCGGCACCAGGCATGCAAGACCCAGCCGCCAGTCGAACACGAAAAACAGTACCAGCATGCCCATGATCATCGCCACCGAACCAGCGGTATCGGGCAGCTTGTGGGCAAGCATTCCCTCTGTCTCCGCCGCGCAGCCATCAACCACGCGCCGCAGCGCACCGCTCGCATGCGTGTCGAAATACCCCAGGCTCGTGTGCATCAGATGCTCAGCCGCCCTCTTGCGCATGTTCGCCGCGCAGCGAAACGCCGCCAGATGCGTGCACATGAGTCCTGCGAAGTACAGCAGGATAGACGCGACGGAAAGCCCGAGCGCCCACCATCCGTACACCGCGATACTCGTAGCCGTGCTCCAGTTGGGAGCCACGGCGATAAGGTCGCGCGCCACCAGCCAGATGCACACATAGGGTCCGAACCCCGCGACCATGGAGATCGCGGAAAGCGCGCAACCCAGGTAGGTGAGTGCTTTGCGCGGCCCGGCGAAATCGAGCAGCCGCGACACGGCGCTGCGTCCGCGGGATGGCTCCTCCTTTTTGTCCATACGAAACCTCCGATCTTGATCTTGCGCGCCGCCCCGATGGAACCGGAGTCTTCGACGCACTTGATAGTTAGTTGCAGTTAACATACCATCATGCGCGAGTTCTTCGTTTCCACGACCTGGAAACGGAGACGTTTTCGAAACGAATTCGGACGATCGTGAAACCGCAGGAGATCGAGCATGAGCACACTGCAAGCGGCTATCCCGCAGCATTTGCGGACGTTCGTGGAACCGCAGATAGAGCAACTGTCCCTCAGGATGGAATCCGTTCGCTGCGGTCTGTACGCGACGCTTCCGGAATCGCTCGGCGAAGGGTTTCTCTGGACGGCGGCGCTCGGCGAGGAGTGCCTCGTCAGTATGCATTCGATTCGCCTGAAGAAGCCGCTCATCCTCGAGGAGCGCCCGACGGACTTCTTCTGCGTCTTCTCGGGATCGTCGGCGACGCTCCGGTCGCTGCCGAATGCGCCCGTCCAAGCGGCTGCGGAGCGCGAGAACGTCGTCTCGTTCTCCCAGGCGGGAGGAACCACGCGTTGCCTGATGAAGGCGGGAGCCCTTTACGAGTCGACGAGCCTCACCTACACGCCCGGTTACTTTGAGGGTTTGAAGAAGAGATTCCCCGACGATTTCGGAGACGCGGAGGACGCGATGCGCGCACTTGATCCTGTGAGCCCTCCTGCCGAGATGCTCTCCATTCTCAGGTCGTTCACCCCCGAACGGGCGGCGCGGCCCGGAGCGTCGCCGTATTTTCACGCGAAAGCGCTCGAAACGGCAACCGCTCTCTTGGCCCGTTCCCGCACTTGGGTCGAAGACGAAGCGGGGCGGACGGACCGCGCGATCGTGGAGCGGGCAGAGGAGATCATCTCGGCGCGGTTTTCCGAGGGGCTCACCGTAAAGGTGATCGCAGACGAGCTTTTCGTGAGCCGCTCGCGTCTCTACGACGCTTTCAGGAACGTGCGAGGGATGGGCGTGGCAGAGCGCCTTCGGGCGGAGCGTATGGGAGCCGCCTGCAGTCTGCTCGGCTCCGGGGAGGCGGACGTGGCGCGCATAGCGCGCGCGGTGGGATACGCGCGCACCTCAGCGTTCGACGAAGCATTTCGCCGAACGTTCGGTTGCTCCCCCACGCAGTGGCGGCGCCGTCCCGAATGCCCGCGAATCGAGCCTTTCCGCCCTACAGGACGTGCGGCCTTTTAGAGCACGCGCGGCAATTTGGAGTTGCAGCTCTGTGCGTATTCGCCAAATTGGATTGTTGTTGCATACGGCTAACCTCATAGAAGACGCGGCGGCCGAAGAGCCGCACGGGGAGGGATTCGCACATGAAAATCGCTGGGAACGCATCCGCTTCCACGTCGAAAATGGGAGGGAAACTAACAGGAAAAGATCTCATCAACGTAGGCATCTTCACAGCGATATGCTTCGTCGTCGTGTTCGCGGTGGCGTGCGGGCACACGTAGGCGCACTGGCTGCACTGAATGCACTTGGTCTCGTCCCAATGCGGAACGGCAGAACCGAAGGCATCGAGTGGGAATAGTTCCACCTGTTTTTGACCATGGTTTCGTTGCGGTGCCCTCATTGCCTCTAAATCGGGAGGCAATGAGGGCGTTTCTTCATGACGGAAGGCAAATTGGAATGATTTCTCATGGACGATCCCGTCTCGCCCGAGCACTTCTGCGAGAGCGCGCCCGGGTGTCGTATCGCTGCGGCTGGCTCCTTGCCGGGCGGCCTCATCCGCGAGGACACCGGGCAAGAACGATAGCGACGGGCATGCGTGAACCTTCTTTTGCATGATTGTTAGCTGTAAGAAACTCTGACATATAATGAGCGGTGAAAGATATCAGGGATTCAAGGCCGGCATCACAATAGCCGAGGCCGGCAGAGCGGCGGGCTGCTCCGAGCCTGGCATACTCACAGGGGCGCTCCGGAGGAGGCAAGGGCTGCACGCCCGCGCAGTTCGGAAGGCGGCCATGGCCGAATAATCATGAGTCATTGTTTTGCGGGGAGGGACTTCATGCCGGAATTCAGCGCAATAGAGAACACCTTGTTCATCCCGATGCTGGGCAGGATCTACGCCAGTGAGCATTTCCCGAGCATCCTGCACGACGAAAAGGCCCTGTCGCTGAAAGGCGCGCTGCCGGAAGGCCTCGCGGACAAAGGCTCCCAGAGCCAGTACACCCTGCTGGCTTCCGCCTCCCGTTCCGCCAACATGGACCGATGCATCCGGCATTTCCTTCGTCGCAAGCCGGGCGGCGTGATCGCGGAGCTGGGGTGCGGGCTGGAGACCACCTACTGCAGGAACGACGATGGGCATACCCGCTGGTATGCCGTCGACCTGCCGGAAGTAATGGCGTATCGAGGGGCGCTGCTTCCGAAGCCGGAACGGCAGACTTACCTTGCCGGCGACGCCTTCTCGGGCGACTGGATCGGGCGGATCCGCGTTGACGCGCCGGACGCGCCGGTGCTGGTTACCGCAGGCGGCCTGTTCCACTATTTCGGAGAGGAGAAGGTGGTCGCCCTTCTGCGGACGCTGCACGGCTTCGGGAATGTGGAGGTGGCGTTCGACGGCGTGAGCAGAATCGGAATGGGCATGATGCGGAAGAAATACATGAAGCAGATGGGCCATGCCGACGCGAGAATGTTCTTCTGCGTGGACTCCGCGGCGGAGCTCGCCCGGAGAATCGGCGGCGATACCTGCGCCGTTGCGGAAGAGCCCTATTACCGCCACATCGACAAGGCCGGGCTGAAGCTCTCCACGAAGCTCAGCATGGGCGTATCCGACCGCTTGCGCATGGTGAAGATGGTGTATGTGAGGGAAGGGGAGGGGCAGCCTCGGTAAAGGGGTGAACGGGGTTCTCGTCGAGCCCTTGTCAGTTTCCCTCAGTGCTCGCCGTCTCCGTAGGAAACCCCACGTCCTTGAAAACAGGATCATGCCCATGGGGTTCGAACTCCTTACTGCCAGTTTGCATGGGCTTGTTCTCAATCGCCCTCATTCGGTCGAGGGAAAGCGTCATGTCAAGCAGCTTTGCGACGGACTGCGGCGCGACATTGATGGGGTCGTATACGCAGGTGATAGCCAGCATATAGCAGAAGAACATGACTCGTTCATTGCCCAATATTTGGCGACACTGCATAGCGAAGGCGAGACGCCCCATAATCGATGCATCGTTTCTGCAACGATTCATCAATCGTTGCACAATCGTTGCAATGATTCAGGGAAAGGAGCGGCCATGCGGAGAGAGGCCGATGACCTTGGAATACAAATCCGAAGTCAACAGGGGCTTCCTGAAGACGGTGAGCGCGTTCGCCAACTTCAACGGCGGCCGCATAGTGTTCGGCGTCGACGACGGCGGCGCCGTGGTGGGACTCGATGACCCCAAGCAGGCGTGCCTGGACATCGAGAACAGGATCAGAGAGACACTGCGAGTACGAAGTCATCGATGGCGCAGCCAGGGTGTTGGGGGATAGAATCCCGAAGAAGGCCTTCCGCGAGGCCGTAGCGAACGCCCTTGCGCACCGCATCTGGGACGTGGACGCGTGCGTGAGGATATCGCTCTCGGAAGACGGCGCGGAGGTCGTCTCGCCGGGAGGCTTGGTTCCGGGGATGACGAAAGAGGCCTACCTTGAGGGCCGCTTCTCTCTGCTCAGGAATCCGGTGCTCGCCGAGAGCATGTTCCGCGCAGGGCTCATCGAGAAGTTCGGGACGGGCGTGCGCCGCATAAGGGGCGCGTACGAGGGCACCGGCTCGTCGCCGAGCTTCGAGGCGGGCGATGGCTATATCTCCGTCAAGCTCCCTTTCGTCGACAGGCGAAGCGCCCTGACGGACGAGGAGCGGTCGGTTCTCGACGCCGTTCCAGAGAACAGACTCGTGTCGCGCTCGACCGTGTCCGAGGTGACCGGATACGAGAAGACGAAGACGGTGCGCCAGCTGAACTCCCTTGTGGCCAAGGGCTACCTGAGGCAAGAGGGAGAAGGCCGCGGAAGAAGATACGCTCGCGCGGATTAGGGCTGTCGGATGTGGTCGCCTTTAGGGTCCGCGCCTTCAAGCCATTTGCGACTTTTGCCGCAGTCTGTCACGAACGGCTGCGGCCACTGCCGCGCGGTGGGCTGCAAGCGCCGCCCGCACGTATTCTACGGGGCCCGCGCCGCGCAGCCCGCAGGCCATGGGCCGCGTTCCTCGCCCTCGGGGATTGAAGCTGAGAAAAAAGCAACAATCTCACTAGTGAGTGGGAATAGAGTGAAAACCATACCTCAGGGACTAAGTGTCCTCGACGTATCCATCCTTTCAAACGAGCGATGAGCGTTTGAACGGCCCCCGAGATGACTCGGGAGCCGTTTTTTCATGCCGGGGCACCGATTGGGGGAGCCCGTTGGGCTGGGAGGGCGATTCTCGAGAAACGAGCTCTACGCCAACAATCGGGACACTACCATTTACTTCCGCCTTCAGAAAAACCACGTTCGCCCAGGTGGCATGCGATCACTCGAAGGTTCGCTGATTCACGCATCCTTGGCGGCAACGGTCCTCCTAGACATCATCAGGCGACTTGATGGCGTTTGAACGTCCTTATCGCGAGGGTAATACCCGCCGCGAAAAGCAAGAGGTAGAAAGCGGCGAGGAACACGGGGAGCTCGACCACGACAGGGCCTATGGCATACGAGACCATGTCGAAGAGGCTGAAGGGGTTCAGCGCGTCGTAGGGGAACAGGTAGATGATGTGGTTCGCGATGCTGTTCGTCATCGTCGGCACGAAGACCGGGACCAAGATGAGAGCAACGCCGACCGCGAGGATTCCCATGGGGCTGTCTATCTTGGCCGACAGCGCGAGCACTATCCCAAGGAGGGCGAGGGTCGCGAGATACCCGACGAGGCAGCAAATGAGGGCGGCGGCTGACAGGCTTATGCCGTAGGTGCATGTGATGTTGTAGATCTGGATGGGTAGACCTGCGCCGTCGGCTCCGTAGAAGACGAGCGGTATTGCCAGGAAGACGAGTGTGAAGACCCAGTATATGGCGCTTGCCGCGATCACGGAGGCCGCCGCCTTCGCGCGCCCGAGCCTTGATTTGCCGAACTTGGTGGACAGCAGGATGGCGTCGGTTTTGGCCCGGTACTCCCCGTTGAACACCGATGCGCACGTTATCACGACTGCGAGCATCGCGAATATGAGGAACTGGGCGAGGTCGAGGAGCTCCTCCCATCCTCCTGCGTATCCGTACTCGATGGGCGTGTGCACGCCTTGCGCCTTCTCGCTCCAGAACTCCCTCTCCTCGTCGTTGTACGAGAGGGCCCCGTTCGCGTCGAGCTCGGAGGCCATCTTCGAGCGGACTTGCCCGTAGAGGTCGACGGTGCCAGTCGTGTCGATAGTGGCTGCCACGGACTCTGGCATCTGGTAGCCTTGCATCCAAGGGCTTGTTAGCAGCGCCACGAGGGCGCTGTTCTTCGCCCTGAACTCCCAGTATTCGTCTGCCTTCTCCCCGTAGGGCTTCCTGTCCGTCCTGTACTCTTCCTTGACCTCGCCGTCCGGACCGACGAACTCCTTGAACTCGCGGAGCGTCTCGGTGGCCTCCTCGTCGGTGACGGGGCCTGCGAGCGCTTCCGCGTTTGCCTTATTCTGGGCGATGGCGGCAGTGCCCTCGAATTCGGTGTCCATCTCCTTGGGGTCGAGGGCGTGCTGGGACGTTATGTTGAAGATGGCTATGACCGCGACAAATACCATGACGGCTGCTATGGAGACCTGCGATTCGCGCCTTGAGAGCATCTTCTTGAGCTCGTATCCGATGAGGCTACCCACGGTGCGCTCCTTTCCTGCGTGCGATTGCGTCCTGCCCCGTTTCCGCTTTCGTCTGCGAAACCGGCAGGCATCCGGATTGCTCCTGGAAAAGGTAGAGGTAGACGTCCTCCAGCGTCGGCTCCACGGTGCGCGCGCTCGGATGCGGGCGCTGCTGCGCCACCACGCGAACGATGGCAGAGCCGTCCTGGGCGTAGTGGATGTTGCCCACCGTGAGCGATGCCGACATGGCGTCTGCCTCCCTCGGGGCGACAACGCACTCCCAGACGCATCCCCTGATGTCCCCTGTGATCTCGTCGACCGTGCCCGTCGTGACGATGCCGCCAGCGCGCATCACGAGGATCTCGTCGGCGATGTACTCCACGTCCGAGACGATGTGCGTGGAGAGGATGACGATCTTGTCTTGGGCGAGAGAGGATATGAGGTTGCGGAAGCGGACGCGTTCCTTGGGGTCGAGCCCTGCGGTGGGCTCGTCGAGCACGAGGACGGACGGGTCGTTGAGTACCGCCTGGGCGATGCCGAGCCGCTGCTTCATGCCGCCGGAGAAGGTCTTGACCTTCCGCTTTGCGGCCTCTGCGAGGCCGACAACTTCCAGGAGTTCGCGCGTGCGCACTTTCGCCTGCTGCGCGGTGAGCCCCTTGAGCGATGCCAGGTACATCATGAAGTCGCAGGCCGTGAAGTCCGGGTAGTAGCCGAAGTCCTGGGGCAGGTACCCGAGGCGCGCCCGATAGCCGTCGCCAAGTTGGTCTATGGGGATGCCCCCGAACAACACGCTTCCCGATGTCGGCCTCATGACGTCGCATATCATGCGCATGAGCGTGGTCTTGCCTGCGCCGTTGGCCCCGAGTAGGCCGTAGACGCCGGGCGTGAAGCTGAAGCTCACGCGATCGACAGCGATATGGCTGCCGAACTGCTTGGTGAGCCTGTCGAGCCTGAGTTCCATGTTCGTTCCTTGTCCTTCGTTCGATGTTGCAGATAAGCAGGAGGAGAGCTAGAGCGCCGCCTTTGACAGGCGTGGCGAGAGGCCGCCTGAGACGCAGCACATGAGCCTTGACGCTTCCAGGGCGGCGAGCGCCATTGAGGCCATGAGCGCCGCGACCCATACGGCGAGAGACGCGCCCTCGTACCAGAGGGGGAACGCCGCGCTCAGCAGCCAGAGCGCCGCGAGCACGGACATCGCAGGAGCGACGCTGACGACGAGCGAGTTGCCCGGCAGACGGCGCGCCGCATAGAAGCAGGCGGCACACGAGCAGAAGAACGGCGTGCATGCGTACAGCAGTACGCGAAGCGCGTCGATCCCCGCGAGCGTTGGCACTGCCGCAACGGCGAGCGTAATCCAAAGCACGTCGGCCAGGCCGAAAAGCAAAAGCCTGCTCGCCAACACTTGCACGCAGCTGAACCGGCACGAGTACTCCATCTCGCAGACGCGGGTCTCGAAGCTCTTGAATACCGATGGGGCCGCTATGGCAACCGAGAGGGCCGATGCCGCCATGACGACGATGGGGCTTCCCGAGCGCGGGCCGATCTCGCCGACGAGAGCGAGCATGCACGCCAGAAGCGCGATTTGGAGCATCCATGCCCAGGGACGCACGAACCGAACCTGGCTCGCGACGAACCGCCAGAGCGGGATGTAATCCGCCTCCCTCGCGCCTCCGCGGGCGCGAGCCGCCTCTGCTTCCACGAGCAGCAAGGTGCGCTTGCGCGCCGAGGCGTCGGGGGATGCCGCGTCATCGGCGTAGTAGCTCCTCAGCGCATCCTTTAGCTTCGAGTCATCCATGGCCTTCTCCCATCAGTTCTTTGAGCCTGCCGAGCGCGCGCCGCTCGATTCGATAGAGGGCGAACCTCGACTTCCCCGTCACGGCGGAGATGTCGGACATAGGCAGGTCCTGGCCGTAGCGCAGCTCGATGACCTCGCGCTCCTCTTCCGTAAGGCGGGCGAGGGCATCCGCCATGGTCAGCCGTTCGTCCATGTCTGCATGCCGCGCGTCGGGAATTGCCTGCGCATCGTCCTCGTCCAAGGCGCCAACCGGTCTCTGGCCTCGGTAGAAGTCGGCACAGACGTTACGCGCGCAGGTGTAGAGATACGCAAGGGGCTTTCCATGCTCGGCGTATAGCGCATCGCTCCGCACGAGCCGAAGGAACACCTCCTGCGCCACGTCTTGGGCATCCTCTTTCGAGGGGAGCCTCCGCGCGCAGTAGCGGTATACCTCGTCGTAGTGCTCCTCTGCGAAGCGCCCTACCAAAGAGTCGTTCTCGCGGCCTGGCGCGTCCGCCCTGCCGTTGCTGTCGTATGGATAGCCTTGCATTCTCTTTCCTCACCTCCTATAGGGCATAACGTGGTTTGGCGCTGGGATGTGCGCGTAATTTTGAAATGTACGTCCCATGCAATGGAGAAAAACCGCAGCCGGCGATGCTCGGTGAGTGGCGGATATGCGAGGGAGTGGCGGGCGGAAAGGGAGCCTATTCGCTTTCCCAAACCGCTCTGGTGGAAGTGTCGCGAATGTTGGTGTGGGGTTCGGTTCTGCCTTTTCTTCGTTAAAATCGCCAAAGAGTTTGTAGACTGATGCGGCGCGAGCCTGGTTATTTCGCTCATGTGCCGGCGCGGTTGCGTAAAAAAGCGTCAGATGCCAAATAGTGGCTTCTGGTGAGAAGTTTGCGTATCGAGATTCTCGTCGTACATGCGGACTCCCTCCCGGACCCCTCCCGGTCCAAGTTTATGTCCGCATCCTCGAGTGGGCCAAAAAGATGGTCTGAGACACGGTTTTAGCACTCACGTCTCGACAGGAGCTTTTTAACAGCCAATCCGACCAATTCGCAGTACGTATTCTGAGCGATGAATGAAAGGCATGTTTTGCCGAACTTCAAATATCGCCATCCCACACAGGTCGCCTACAAGAAGAAGTTCCATGCAACTTCCCCGTTTGCATTCGCACCCGGGCGCACATTTTTCCCTGACCAGAGGTGTGATTTGACAAATCAAGAAAGAAGTGTCAACCCAAAAAAATCCCCTTGCTATACACTCGAGCGTAAACGCGAGTCATGCCAAAGGAGGCGCCGCAAACGCACCGCGGGCATTGCGATTCTTCCTTTGGCACCTTCGCATTTGGTTATAGGAAGGGAGTTGTCATGTTCTTCTACGAACCGCTATCGGCAACAGCAATCGTGAGCGTCCTGGTATACCTGGCGTTCCTTATTGGCATGAACGAACTATCACGTTTGAATAAATGGTTCGGTGCCGCAATCTTTATCGCGCTGCCCCTTGTTCTGACCATCTTCGTTTGGCCGCACACCGCCGTGGAGGGCACCGGCGCAGGCACTTGGTTCCAGTGGGTGAAAACGTACTCCTGCCTGGCGGGTGCCATTCTGGGCTGGCTGATTGTGTACTTCCCCGCTTTCCAAAAGAAGTACATCGTATGCATTCCGCCCATCATCTTTGCCATCAACATTCTGGAAGCATGCATCCGCGACTTCCAACTTGCCGGCGTCAACGGCATTGTAGACGGCTACATGGTTGTCGGTGGCCCCTGGAATGTTATGAATGGCATTGCGGGTATTCTGAACGCCATCTGCATCTGCGGTTTCTTCGGCATTATCGTGGGTCGTGGCAAGAAGAAGGACTTCGTGTGGCCCGACCAGCTGTGGTTCTGGGTCATTGGCTACGATCTATGGAACTTCGCCTACACGTACAACAGCGTGTCCGACCGTTCCATGTACTGCGGCCTGGTGCTGCTGGCTGCGTGCACCATCCCGGCGTTTTTCATCAAGCGCGGCGCTTACGCTCAGCATCGCGTGCGCACTCTTGCCGTGAACATGATTGTTACCATGACGGTTCCGTGGTTCTTCCTGCACCCCCTTTTTGTGGTGCATTCCACGAACAATCCAGCAGCTCACATGACTATTTCTGCCATTGCGCTGGCGTTCAACATTGGCGTGTTCATCTATCAGATGCGCACCATCATTGTGAAAAAGCGCAACCCGTTCAAGCAAGAGCTCTACATTGACAACCCCGGCTTCCGCAGGGTCTACCTTGAGAGCATCGACGTCCCCGAAGATCAGCGCGAAGCCGCTCTGGCGAACCTGGAAGAATTCGGCTACGCCGCCGCTTGGGACGAAAAAGGCCGCGTTAAGACCATGGTAGAGCGCTCGTAGCTGCGCGAGTGCTTTCGGCCTTGACAGCTTGCAGTTTTTGACCACGGCAGCCTTTGTAAGCTGGACGTTTCCGCAAAATCAGCGCTGCTGCGAAGATGCTAAACACATCGTGAACTCGCAGCAGCACAGTGCTCCATCTAAATCCACCAATGACTCGAGAAGGAATCCTATGGGAATTCTCTATCAAGCAAACGACCTCATGGTGTGGGCCATTTGGCTGTTTGTTGTGTTCGCCCTTATGGCGTTCAATGAATTCGGTCGCACGAGTGTTTGGGGCGGCGTGGCGCTGTTCATTGTGGCGCCCATTGTGCTGACCCTCTTCGTTTGGCCTTATACCGCAGCCCCCGGCAACGAATACGGCACCGGCAACTGGTTCAACTGGGCAAAAACGTATTCCGCACTCGCAGGCTGCGTTGGCTTCATGGCGCTGCGCTTCGTAAAATGGCACGATGCGGAAGGCCGCGTGCATCACTTGTACGAAAAGCGCTGGGCGCTGTGCTTCCCGCCCCTTATCCTGGCCATCAACATTGCCGAAGCCGTGGTGCGCGACTTCCAGATGTTCAGCTTTGGCCTGTGGGACGGAGCCATTGTTGACCACGCATGGATGATTTCGGGCCCCTGGAACATCATGAATGCGATTGCCGGCATTTTGAACATCGTCACCATCTGCGGTTGGTTCGGCATCATCATCTCGAAGGATAAATCGCGCGACATGATTTGGCCCGACATGCTGTGGATGTGGATCATCGCCTACGACCTGTGGAACTTCGCATACACGTACAACTGCATGTCCGACCATTCCACGTACACGGGCCTGGCGCTGCTGATTGCCTGCACCGTTCCCACGTTCTTCACCAAACGCGGCGCCTGGCTGCAGCATCGCGCGCAAACACTGGGGCTATATGCCATGTTCGCCATGGCTTTTCCACAGTTCTACACATTCGCGGAGATCCCCACCACGCACAACCCCACGGCGTTTTTCGTGGTGAGCCTTATCGCGCTGGCTGCCAATGTGGCGCTGGCAGCCTACCAGTTCCATCGAATTCGCACGCGCCATCTCAACCCACTCAAAGACGAGCTCTATAATGACACCAAGAATTACCGAGAGGTCGTCGAGGAAAATCGCTAAATAATGCGGCGCATTTCCGTTAGAACTTCACACCCAACACGGCGGCTCCCTGGCAAACTAAGGAGCCGCCGTGCCCATTAGAAGAAGTAACTCCATACCCGAATTCGATCCTGACTTACCGCATCCTGTTACGCGACAGGTCAGGAGCAACGCGCGTTTGAACGGGGTTCCCGGCGATATCATGCTGGCAGCGCGTGAGCTATACGAGACCGAAGGTGTTGCGGCAACCAGCATGGCAGCCATTGCCCGCAAGGCAGGAATCACACGCACCTTGCTGTACTATTACTTTCCCAACAAGCAAGCTGTAACCGATGCCGTTCTTGATGATTACATCGAAGACCTGGTGGAAAGCGTGTCAACATGGAACGAGTTACGCGCATTTGGCAACACGCCCGAGGAACTGAAGAACTGCGTGTCAGCATTCAGACGCACGCTTTACACTGCCTCGGGACAACCGCGCCCCATGTTCGCCGTGCTCAAGGAACTGGGCCTGCGCGATTGGTTCGCCACGCAGGCCGTACGAGAATGCGTGGCATGCATCCAAAACTACATTGTGTCCGAGTACCTGGCGTACCGCACGATTGAAATACAGCTGATTCCTGAAACATTCGGATTGCTTTTGTTCGGTCTTGCTGGCCTAATGAAAGCGAAGCCCGATATCACCGATAAAGAGCTGGCGATACTTGTTGAACAAACGCTTCGCCTTGACATGACGGTAATGGATCCGCCTCCCTGGCGCGAACATCCCGACGCCGCCGAGGCATAGTGGCCAGCTGGACAAGTTCACCTCCGTGTTCGAGGTGCTGGGACTTATGACGGCTCGGGGAGTTACGCAGCCGTTTTCCCTTCCTATAAGTAGTTTTATGGATCACGTGATCGGAGGGCTTGCCGGAATCGGCCGCATCATCTTGGCAATTGGGCCTGCCTTCCCGTCCCATGCCTTCATTAAGTCAGTAGAAAACAACTAACGAGGAGGAACCTATGATCGGACAGATCTACCATGTGGGATTGACGGTCAGCGACATGGACCGTTCCGTGGCGTTTTACCGGGATGTGCTGGGCCTTCAGTATCAGGGAGAGCTCCTGATGGAGGGAAAAGAGACGGAGGCGATGTTCCGGCGAGAAAACTGCAAGGCACGGGTCGCTTATCTGAACGGCTCTGATCAGCTGCATATGCCGCCAGTGGAGCTCATCCAGTTTGTGGAGGATGAAATTCATCGCACTCCCATGGACCTTTTTACCACTTCCATATCAGAACTCTGCTTCTATGCAGAGGATGCCGATGCGGTCTATCAAAAACTGGCGGAGCAGGGTGTGGAGTGTTTCTCCACTCCCCAGGAATTTGATTTTCGTCGGGAAGGGTTTGGCCGGAGCAAGGCCTTCTACTTTCGGGACCCAGATGGAATCATATTAGAAATCATGCAGCCGCTGGAGAACTGATCTTTTGCCCCAGCGGGAGAGGGGGCATCCTGCATCAGGATGCAATCCGTGTAACCGATGCCGTTCAGAACAATCTCAAACATATTTCGGTGGAGATCCCCAGGCACGCCATCACAGTTGTGACCGGTGTCTCCGGTTCAGGGAAAAGCTCTCTGGTTCTGGACACCATAGCGGCTCAATACCGCCGGGATCATAATGGGATCTTCCCCAGTTTTACCCAGCGGTATCTGCCAAATTAGGTCGGCCCCATGTAGGGCTGATCCACAGTTTGCCTCCGGCCATCGCGATCGATCGGAGCAAGCCGTCCGGTCGGGTGCGTTCTACCGTGGGTACCCATACCGACGCCTATTCCTTGCTGCGTTTGCTCTATTCCAGGGCGGGACAGCCCTTTGTGGGGTATTCCGACGCTTTTTCCTTTAGGGGAAGCGAGTGGGTCAGCGGGCGCTACCTGGATACATCGATGCTCAAGGAGGTCGAGGCGTGGGAAACATCACCGTTGCGCCGATGGCTTGCATGGGTGCGGCTGAATGTGCGAAAGATCATTGACGGTACCCTCGCCTTCGTTATGCACGGTATTTCTGAAAGCAAAAAAACGTGTTGACGATGACGTAGCGTCATCGCGTATCGTTCAATGCTGTTTGCGGTGCCGCCTGCATGTGCGGGGGGCACGGCCGTATGCAGAGACGAGATCGCCGAAGAGCCGCGAGGACGCACACCGGGCGATTGCCGAGGCGGGGCGCATGGACGCCCCGCTGAACGTAGGAGATAAGATGAGCGATCCGGCATATCTGACGGTGGGGGATCTCGCGCGCCGCGTGGGGGTTACCGTGCGTACGATCCAGTACTACGATCAGCAGGGACTCATGTCGCCGTCGGCGAAGGGGCCCAAAAACCAGCGCCTGTACACCGAGAAGAACGTACAGGATCTGTACCGCATCCTGACCCTGAAATACCTGGGGCTTTCCCTGTCCGAGATCAAAGCCGATGCGGGGCTCTTCTGCGACGCGTCGGCGTTCCATTCGCTTGCGAGCAGCAAAATGGATGATATCGAAAAGGATTTCCAGAATCTGTTCAAGCGTTTGACCACGATGCGCGCCCTGCTCGAGGCGTCCAACGAGCCCGACGAGGTCGATTGGGCCGCCATGGCCGACACCATAGAGCGCAGCCAGGACGATAGCCAGTTTTTCTGGCGGCTCATCTGCATAAACGAGAGCGGCTTAACCGAGGCTACCGATGAGGATATCGCGTTGCGCGGGCAATCGGTCTCGAAATGGCACGAGCTCATCGCCGATACCATCAGGCAGATGTCGGAAGGGGAGCCTCTCGACAGTCCTGGCAACCGCGATCTGGCCCGGCGCTACCTCGAGCTCGACGAATTCCAGCAAACGCTTTCGGCGAACCAGAACTTCATCCTCATGGAGAACATCTCGCCGCACCACGGGCACGCTCCCGGACATCATGGCGAAAACGGCTCGTTCGACGAACTGCGCCAATCGGTGTGCGATCACCTCGATGCGGTCGTGGCGGTCTATCGGCAAACGGGGTAGCGCGCAGCGGGACAGCGTTCGGAGGGAATCATCGGGCCGATGATCCGTCCATGAAAGTAAAAAATAACATATACCAGGAAAGACGAGAAGGAAGGGCACGTCATGATCGTGTCGTGGATGACGACGAACCAATGCAACCTCAAATGTGTGCACTGTTACCAGGATGCGAAAGAGCGGCAGGAACGCGAGCTCTCCACCCAAGAGGCCATGAAGATGATCGACGAGATAGCGAAGGCGGGCTTCAAGATCATGATCTTCTCGGGCGGTGAGCCCCTTTTGCGTCCCGACATCTTCGATCTGGTCGCCCACGCCGCATCGCGGGGCCTGCGTCCGGTGTTCGGGAGCAACGGAACGCTCATCACCGACGAGGTGGCCCGCCGGCTCAAGGAGTGCGGGACTGCGGCTATGGGAATCAGCGTGGACAGCCTCGATCCCAAAAAGCACGACAAGTTCAGGGGGCTCAAGAACGCATACGATCTCACCATGGCGGGCATCGAAGCCTGCAAGCGGGCGGGTCTGCCATTTCAGCTGCACACCACGGTGGTCGATTGGAATCGCGACGAGGTGTGCGCCATCACCGATTTCGCCCAGCGGATCGGGGCCATCGCGCACTACATCTTCTTCCTGATTCCGGTGGGCCGCGGCGTCTACATCCAGGAGACGAGCCTCGAGGTGCTCGAGAACGAGGCGCTGCTCAAAGAGATCATGCTGAAATCGGCTGAGGTGGATATCGATGTGAAGCCCACGTGCGCGCCGCAGTTCACGCGCGTGGCCAAGCAGCTCGGCATCGATACGCGCTTCTCTCGGGGGTGCCTTGCCGGGCTCACGTACTGCGTGGTCGGCTCCGAGGGCATCGTGCGGCCATGCGCGTACATGACCGAGGAGGCGGGCGATGTGCGCGAGACGCCCTTCGACGAGATATGGGAGAAAAGCCCGGTATTCGAGAAGCTTCGCACACAGGTCTACAGCGGCGCCTGCGGCACATGCGATTACAAGCAGGGATGCGGCGGATGCCGTGCGCGCGCCGCCTACTACCACGAAGGCGACATCATGGCCCAGGACGAGTACTGCGCCCACGGGCAGAAGCTCGAAGCAGCTTCGTAGAGTCGATGAACCATAAAACGCAAACGAAGGGGAACAAGGACATGACTATGGAAACGATCAGGCGCGATGTGCGGATGCTCTTCGCCGGGCTGGCGGTGGCAGCGCTGCTTGTTTTGGGCTGTGCGGCGCTTTCGGGATGCTCGGCACCGAGCGAGGCCGCGCATCCCGGAAGCCAAAGCCAACCGTCCAAGCAGAGCGGGAAGGGCGCACAGGGCGGACCCGTCACCTTCACCGACGATACGGGCGCAGAGGTGACCGTCGACAACCCAAAGCGCGTGGTGGCCTGCATGGGCAGCCTCGCGAACGCGTGGGAGCTTGCCGGCGGCACGCTCGTCGGAGCATCCGACGATGCCTTCGAGAGCTACTCGATCAAATCGGACGCCGCCAAGGTGGGCGATTTCTCGGCTCCGAACCTCGAGTCGATCATCGCCCTCAAGCCCGATTTCGTCATCATGACGAGCGGTTCGGGCGGGCGCGGCCACGATTCGAGCCAGGCCGACCTCAAGCAGAGCCTCGAGGCGTCAGGTATTCCGGTCGCGTACTTCAACGTGACCAAGTTCGACGACTACCTGCGCATGCTGCGTACGTTCTGCAACATCACCGGCCGTGACGATCTGTACGAGCAGAATGGCCAGAAGGTTGCCGATAAGATAGCGAAGATCAAAGAGGCGGCGGCCGGGAAAGACGCTCCTTCCGTGCTTGTCATGACCACGTTTTCGGGCGGTACGCGCGTGCAGAACTCCTCTACGATGACAGGCGCCATGCTCGCCGATCTCGGCGTGCGAAACCTCGCCGACGAGAACCCAAGCCTGCTGAAAGATTTCAGTCTCGAATCGGTTATCGAGCTCGATCCCGATTTCATCTTCGTCATCCCCATGGGCAACGACGATGCGGCTGCTTTGAAAAACCTCAAAGAGGCGACCGAGGCGAACCCCGCATGGTCGACGCTTTCGGCCGTGAAGAACGACCACTACATTACGCTCGACAAAGAGCTGTTCCTCTATAAGCCTAACGAGCGCTGGGCTGAAAGCTATCAAACGCTCTTCGACCACCTGTACAAATAGCCCCTCGCTATGAAGATGGTTTCCTGCAAACATACAGGTGCGTTCGTATCCGTCGCCGTCGCTGCCGCTCTCGCTGTAGTGACGGTGGCGGCGTTTCTCGTCGGATCGTCGTCGGTGAGCCTGGGCGATCTGGTTGCCTGGGCGTCCGGTGGCGAGGTGAGCGACGCGGCGAAAAGCATCCTCGTGAACGTGCGGCTGCCGCGCGTGCTCGCGGCGCTGCTTTCTGGCGCGGCGCTCTCAGCGGCGGGCGCGATCATCCAGGCGGTGCTCGACAACCCGCTTGCAAGCCCCAACATCATCGGCATCAACTCGGGAGCCGGCCTGTTCGTCCTGCTCGCCGCTTCGGTGTTTCCCGGGCTTGTGTGGCTGCCCCCGCTGGCCGCGTTCGTGGGCGCGCTCGCAACGGCGCTCATCGTCTTTGGCATCTCGCTCGGCGCGAACACCTCGCGGCTCACGGTGGTGCTCGCAGGCATCGCCATCACCTCGGTGTTCGGTGCGGGCATGAACACCATCCTCATCGTGAACCCCGATGCCTACATTGGCGCGTCGACGTTCCTCGTCGGTGGGTTGGCGGGCGTGCTCATGAAAGACATACTGTGGCCCGCCGCCTATATAATCGCCGGGCTCGTCTTCGCCTTCGGCGCCGCGGGCAAGCTCAACATCATGGCGCTCGGCGATCAGACCGCCCATTCGCTCGGCATGCACGTCGGGCGCACGCGCTTGGCGATGCTCGGACTCGCCGCGGTGCTTTCGGGGGCTGCGGTGAGCATTGCGGGGCTTCTTGGGTTCGTGGGCCTTATCATCCCGCATCTCGTCCGCTTCTTCGTGGGGCACGACAACCGGTTCGTGCTGCCGCTTTCGGCGACTGCGGGTGCGTCTTTCGTCGTGTTCTGCGATATGTGCTCGCGCGTGATCTTCGCGCCCTACGAGGTGCCCGTGGGCATCCTCATGGCGTTTCTCGGCGGGCCGTTCTTTATCTACCTCATCCTGAAGAACCGCAAAGGGGGCTTCGATGATCGCGGTTGACATTCAAAACGTGTCGTTCTCGTACGGCAGGACGCCGTTCATCGAGGGCCTTTCCGCGGAGTTTTCGGCGGGGGCTATCACGAGCATCGTCGGCCCCAACGGGTGCGGGAAATCGACGCTCGTGAAGCTCATAGACGGAATGTGCCGCCCCGATGCGGGGCGCGTGCTCATCGAGGGCAAGCCCACGCTTGCCATGCGGGGCAAGGAGAGGGCGCGCAAGGTCGCGGTGCTCTCGCAGGTTTCAAGGCCGCCCGCGATGACGGTCGAATCGCTTGTGGCGTGCGGGCGCTATCCGTATCAGAGCCATGAGGGACGTTTGGGGAAAGAGGATCGAGAGCAGGTCGAGGCGGCTATGCGGATGGCGGGCGTCGAACGCTTCAGGGACTGCGACCTGCGCCGCCTTTCGGGCGGCGAGCGCCAGCGGGCGTTCATCGCCATGACGCTCGCCCAGGATACGGCCATCATCGTGCTCGACGAGCCGACAACCTACCTCGATATCGGCGCTTGCCACGAAACCATGCAGCTGGTCTGCCGGCTCAACGAGGAGATGGGAAAGACCGTGATCATGGTGATCCACGACCTCGATCTGGCGCTTCGGTACTCCGATGAGGTCATGGTCATGGAGCGCGGCGTCAGCACGTATGCAGGATCTGTCGATGAGGTGCTCAGATCGGGTGCGATCGAGCGCGCGTTCGGCGTGAGCATCCGCGCCGTCGATGCAGACGAGGGACGCTCGTACAGCCTGTTCCCGGCGTGAGCTGCATGCGATGCTCGATTGTTCATGTATCCTTGTCTGCGCCCGCGAACAGGGGATTCTTCGTTTTGGTACCTGGGCCGTTCGCGGAGTGGAGCGGCACCCCGCAGTGCCGCCAGATCGCCGCAAGTAACACACGTACGCCAAAGGTGTCAGCGCATGATCTTATCGCTTGCCCCCATGGAGGGAATCACAGGAAGCTCGTTCAGGAGGGTGCACGCGGCATGCTTCGGGGCGCTTGACCGCTATTACACGCCGTTTCTTGCGCCTCCTCGCGTGGGCAGCGGGTTCGGGAGGAAGGCGCTCAAGGAGCTCGACCTGGAGCGCAACGCGGGGCTCGACGTCGTTCCCCAGCTCTTGACGAAGCATGCCGACGAGTTCGTCTGGGCGGCTCGGCTGCTTGCCGATATGGGCTATCGGGAGGTCAACCTCAACCTTGGTTGTCCCTCAGGGACAGTTGTCGGAAAGGGCAAGGGCTCGGGCTTCCTGCGTGACCCCGAGGCGCTCGACGCGTTTCTCGGCGAGGCCTGCGCGCGCTCGCCGCTGCCGGTCTCGGTCAAGACGCGGCTGGGCGTGTCCGATGACGCCGAGTTCGGGCGGATTCTCGAGACGTACTGCCACCACCCGCTTGCCGAGCTCATCGTCCATCCGCGCGTGCGGGAGGACTTCTACAAGGGCGCCCCGCGCTGGGAGCCGTATGGCGAAGCGCTGGAGCGGGCGCCGTTTTCCGTGGCATACAACGGGGACATCTTCGCCCCGGACGACTTTGAGCGTCTGACCAGGGCATATCCGGCAACGCGTCACGTGATGATGGGTCGGGGGATCCTGACCAACCCCGCGCTCGCGCGCCAGCTGCGCGGCGGCACCGCGGCCTCGCGCGAGGAACTGAGGGGCTTCCATGACATGTTGCTCGATGCCTACGAGGAAGAAATTGGCGGCAACGCGGTCTTTCGCATGAAGGAGTGGTGGTCGTACGCGCAGTACGCCTTCGCCGATCCGGTCGCGGTGCACCGTGCCGTGCGCAAGGTTCGCCGCGTCGACGAGTACAAGGCGGCTGCAGCGGGTATCTTTGGCGGGGAGCGTCTTGCCGACACGCCCCGCTTCCGGGGATGACGACCGGCTGGACAGTTGCTTGGAGCGGCCGACAAACCGCATGGGCTATACGAGGGCACCGGCGAGCACGCAGAAGACGATGACGAGGGCGACGGTGCCGGTGACGATGATCCAGCTGGTAGGACGAGACCAGCTGAGCGTCCATCCCACGCCGAACCGCTTGGGCACGACGAGCGCGGGGTCATCGGCGTTGGCATAGAAGACACCGGCGCGCCAGCGGGCATCGTCGTCGGCGGGGATCGCATGGTCGTCAGGCGTCGTATCGTCCCCCAGCAGCCGTGCCGCGGGGCGCGAGACGCCGCGGTTCGCGGCCATGCCCCCCAAGGGTATGCCGAGCCTCATGAGGCTGATGAAGCCGACCCAGGCGGGCGCCCGGGCACATTCTTTGTTGGCTGGACCCTCATAGCGGCTAGCGGAAGGTATCATCGAAGGAGTGTGCTAGAAAGCACCCGTCTCCTTAACTGTTAGAAACGCC
>OIXX01000487.1_pt1 | contig 23820 bp, 20 predicted proteins | sample 1588161 | NCBI WGS metagenome assembly OIXX01 (sample SAMN03283274) | human gut metagenome | biome: human-associated habitat; material: feces | host: Homo sapiens | place: Peru | collected 2012
GCGACCTCATTTCTGAGGGGGCGACTGGTTTCGACACGATAGCTCTGAGAGAGGAAGCAGGCCGTGGTCTCCTCGCCACGTTAAACAGGGGTACCGTCAAATTGAATTGACAACAACTCTTCTTATGAGCCTCTGGCTCTCGCTGCTTAATTAATTTGCGGCGCGTCGACCCGGGGATTTCCCCGACTCCGGTGAGACGTCATTTCAGGGGAATGCTCCCGCGCACGTAATCGGTATGGCGCGGGCTAAGACCGAACCGGTTGGGGTTTCGCGAGCGTGTCGCTTCGCGCAAGAAGCCCGAGATTAAATAAGCGACTGAGCCTGGAGATGCCGATCAGGGGGCTTTCGTGGACCGGAGTTCGATTCTCCGCGCCTCCACCATTAGTTCAGTGCGCCCTGTAGCCGCCTAGGCCGCAGGGCGCATTTTCATTTCCGTACCGCGGAGAATCGAACTCCTATGCGATGTTTCGCCCATGCGGCAGGGCAACGAACTCGAGTAGGTCACGGATAGAGTCGTAGCGATACACGATGACAAACGGCGGGAGCGGCAGCTTGCGGATGTCCGGGCCATAATCGTCTCGCAGGGATTTCTGTACGTTCGGAGAGCCTATGCCGGGAAAGGCTTCGATTGACGCGAGTACTCCGTCAAGGCGCATCCGGAGCTTTTCGGACACGATATCTGCAACAGACTCTGCAAATTGATTAGAATAACTTACCTCACGCATCAGAACCACCGAGCCGCCTCGCGCGAATCTCTGCGGCACGGGCAAACATCGCTTCACGCGATGTCGTATACCGTCCCGCCTCGAGGTCTGCGATGCCCCTTCCCACTTCATCATGCAGATACTGCTCGTATGCGGCATCCTCGCGCTCTCGCCTAATGAGGTCATCGAACACCTGCATGCCCATGAACACATAGGCACCCCGGCCATTCTCGGTAATATGGACGATGCCCTTGTCAGCCTGTTCCTTGACCTCCTTGGGATTCTTGGAAATCGCCGTGATAGGGTAGATGGAAGGGGATTTGTAGATAGACATCGCAGGCTCCTTATCACCTAATTGGATGATGATAGCCTGATTATAGTCTGACTGAACTGCTTCCTTGAGTTGATCTATCATTTCCGACCTCCTTTCACAAGCGGGACAATGCTCTCGTTAAGCCTACGGCAGAAGCCTCTTTTGGTTTTCAACAGCTTCCAAATGTGTCTTTCCACAAGGGGGTTGTATATTCTACGGCCGTTCTTCCGATGACCACTCGCCCCACCCAAGGTGCCGTTCATCTCATAATTACAAACGTGTGTTCTATTTCGGTACCGAACTCTGTGGAAAACCAAGGCGCGACGCCCGGAGAATGTCTTTGAACATCTTCACAACTGGACCCGCCGTGAGGCCGGCAACGTCAAATGACGTATACGTTCTCACCTACGTCGCAGCCGGTTTGTCAACCCTGCAAGGTGGCACAGCGGAAAAAAGTGGTCCATTGGGAGTGACCCAATGGACCACGTTCCGGTTAGGAGAGCGCCCTCCGCAGCAGCTCGTTGAAGAGCTTGGGGTTTCCCCTGCCGCGGCTCGCCTTCATGCACTGGCCCACAAGATAGCCGATGACCTTCTGGTTGCCATCTCGATACTGCTGTGCCTGGTCGGGGCAGTTGGCGAGCACCTCGTCAACGATCGGCTGCAGCGCTCCGGTGTCGCTCACCTGGCGCATGCCGCGCGCGTCTACGATCTTGTTGGGATCATCCCCGCTCTCTGCCATGAGGCCGAACACCTCATGCGCCTGGTTGGAGCTGATGGCATCGCTCGCAAGCAGCTTGGCTAGGGCCGCCACCTGGGCAGGCGTCAGACCGGAGTCCGCCAAACTCGACCCCGCCGCCTTGAGATAGGCCACGAGCTCGTTGACGATCAGATTCGCCACGGTCTGGGCTTCCTTACCGGAGAGCCCGGCCGCCGCAGCCTCGAAGAACGCCGCCGTCTCCGGGTCGCCCGCGATCTGCTCGGCATCAGCGCGCTTGATGCCAAAGCTCGCCTCGAACCGCGCCCGCTTGGCATCGGGCAGCTCGGGCAGCTCGGAGCGGCACTCGTCCACGAATTCATCGGAGAGGTCGTACGGAGCCAGGTCGGGATCGGGGAACAGACGGTAGTCGTCCGCCGTCTCCTTCACGCGCATCACCACGGTGCGCTTGCGGGAAGGCTCCCAGTGGCGCGTCTCCTGGTAGATGATGCCGCCCTCCTCAAGCACCTCGGCCTGACGGCAGATCTCGTAGGCGAGGCCGTCGTGCAGGCTCTTGAAGGAGTTGAGGTTCTTGAGCTCGGTCTTGGTGCCGAGCTTGGTCTCGCCCCGGCGGCGCAGCGACACGTTACCGTCGCAGCGCATGGAACCGTGCTCCATCGAGCAGTCGGAGATGCCGAGCGTGAGGAAGATGCGGCGCAGCTTCTCCATGAAGAGGCGCGCCTCCTCGGGCGTGCGCAGATCCGGCTCGGTCACGAGCTCGATCAGCGGGGTACCGCAACGGTTGTAGTCGATGAGCGACTCCGCGGCCGCGGTGATGCGGCCCTCCTCGCCGCCCAGATGCGTCATCTTGGCGGCATCCTCCTCCATGTGGATACGCAAGATGCGGATGGGCACCGTGTAGGAACCGTCGTCGTGACGCTCGGCCAGCTGGAGGTGCGAGGTATCATAGCCCGCCATATGAGCGGGCGCACCCGCCGTGCCACCCTCGGGCATCTGGGCGGACATGCTGGTGGAGAGGCCCACGGCGTTGGCACTCGCGGAAGCCAGGCTCTGCGCCTCGGCCTCGCCGAACGCGCACGCCGGACGCTCGGCGGCGCCGCGCCCCGTGACCTCCAGATCCAGATGCCCGTGCATGCAGAAGGCGATGGGGCCCTGCGTGGTCTGGAAGTTCTTGGCCATATCCGGATAGAAGTAGTGCTTCCGGTAGAACATGCTGTGCTTCATGATCTGGCAGTTCGTAGCCAGGCCCGCTTTCACGATGGAGCGGATAGCCTGGCGGTTGGGCACCGGCAGCGCGCCGGGCAGGCCCAGGCACACCGGGCACACGTTGGCGTTCGGCTCGTCCTCATGGCTGAGCTTGCAGCCACAAAACATCTTGGTGTCGAGCGCGGTGAGCTCGGTATGGATCTCGAGACCGATCACGGCCTCCCAGTCCTTCAGGACCTCGGCGAGCTCCTTCATGCGCGCTCACCACCCTTCCCGGCAAAACCGGGCGCAACGGAAAGCGCAGGGGCCCCATCGGCGCCGGCAAATCCACGCTCCACCGCGCGTGCGAACATGAGCAGGTCACGGTCCCTGAAAGCCGGACCCTGCAGCTGCACGGAAACCGGCAGCTGAGAATCCTCGCCCAGGCCAACCGGCACCGAGATGCCACCGTTGCCCGCGATGTTCAGCGAGATGGTGTACATATCGGAAAGGTACATCTGCGTCGGGTCCGAGATTTCGCCGAACTTAAACGCGGTGCGCGGGCTCGCCGGCATGAGGATGGTGTCCACCTTCTGGTAGGCGGCGGCGTAGTCGCGCGTGATGAGCGTGCGCGCCTTGGCGGCGGCGTAGTAGTACTTGTCGTACACGCCTGAGGACAGCAGGTACGCGCCGAGCATCTGGCGGCGCTTGGCCTCCTGGCCAAAACCGTGCGCGCGCGAGAGCGAGCTCTGCTCGGCCAGCGCGGCACACATCGGCTCCTGGTAGCCGTAGCGCACGCCGTCGAAGCGCGCGAGGTTGGAGAACGCCTCGGCCGGACCGATGACGTAGTAGGCGGCGATGGCAGCATCCAGATGCGGCAGCTCAACTTCCACCAGCTCGGCACCCTGATCCACCAACTTCTCGGCGGCAAGCTCCACAGCGTGCTTAACCTCGGGCGTAAGCCCCTCGGCCTCCATGAACGCAGGGATGATGCCGACTCTGCGACCGGCGATGTCGTCGTTCAGGTGCTCGAGAAAGTCCACCGGACAGTCCTGGCTCGTGCAGTCGTACGGGTCCTTGCCGTCGCCCACGAGCGCGTTCATGGCAAGTGCCACGTCGGGCACGCTGCGCCCGAAGGGCCCCACCTGGTCGAGCGAGCTGCCGAAGGCCACCACGCCGTAACGGGAAACGGCCCCATAGGTGGGCTTCATACCCACCACGCCGCAGAGCGAAGCGGGCTGGCGAATGGAGCCGCCGGTATCGGAGCCAAGCGCGAGCGTGGCCTCGCCGGCTGCCACCGCCGCGGCGCTGCCACCCGAGGAGCCGCCGGGCACGCGCTCGGTGTCCCACGGATTGTTCGTACGGTGGAACGCGCTAGACTCGGTGGAGGAGCCGAAGGCGAACTCGTCCATGTTGGCCTTGCCAACGGGCAGGCAACCCGCCTCGAGCATGCGCGCCACACAGGTGGCCGTATAGGGCGACTCGTAGTTCTCGAGCATGCGGCTCGCGCAGGTGGTGCGCGTGCCAATCAGATTCATGTTGTCCTTGATCGCCAGCGGTACACCCGCGAGCGGGGGCAGGGGCTCGCCGGCAGCGCGAGCGGCATCGACGCGAGCGGCAGCCGCACGGGTTAGCTCGGGCGTCACCTGCAGGTAAGCCTGCACCTCCGGCTCGCGCGCCTCAACGGCAGCGAGGGCGGCGTCGGCCACCTCGGCAGCGGAGAACTCCCCCGCGGCAATGCCTGAGGCGATCTGCGCGGCGGAAAGGGTATCCAGGTTCAGGGTCTCGGCCATTAGTTATCGCCCCCGTCTCCCAAAATAGAGGGCACGCGGAACATGCGATCCCGGCTGGAGCCGGCGTTATCGAGCGCGGCGTCGAGCGGCAGCGCGCGCTCGGCGTCAACGGCGTCGTCGCGCATGACGTTCACCAGGTCTCCGATGGGATGGAACGTAGGAGCAACGTCCTCGTCCGCATACTTCAGGATGGGCGCGAGAATGTCGACGGCATCGTTCATATAGGCCGTCATCTGCGCGAGCTCATCCCCCTCCAACGCGATGCGCGCGTAGTCGGCAATGCCGCGCACGTCGTTCTCGCTGAGTGCCATAGGCGCTCCTTCCAAATCGCCAGAATGCTCCCCATTATAGGCGGCGCGCCCGTCGCACCGAGGGAGCAACGAGCGCGATATGTCGAATTAACGGGTACAGACCGGACGCAGGGAGCGTCCAAGGCGGGCGCAACCAAAAAAACAGGCGCTCCCGTTGATGATCGAAAGCGCCTGTTCCTCATACCGTGTGAAACGCGATTACCCCGTGTTCTGGAGTCCTGCGGAGACGCCGGTCACGGTCTCCAGGATGAGCGAGAGGTACTCGGCCTTGGCCTCCTCGGAGAGTTCCTCCTGGTTGGCGCGCACCTCGCGCAGCGCGCGCACCTGGGCGAGCGAAAGCGCGTCCACGTACGGGTTGCGCACGCGCACGGCGCGGCCGAGCACGCGACGGTGCTGCAGCGGCCATTCGTCGCCCACGATCCGCAGCACCCAGCTGCGGGTCAGCCACATCTCGTTGTAGACCTTGGTGGCAAGATCGGAGCGGTCGGCCAGGGCCAGGTACATCTTGGCGATGCGCTGGTCGGTCTTGGCAAGCGACATCTCGATGTTGTCGATGAACGTGGTGAAGAGCGGCCACTCCTTGTAGGCACGCTGCAGCAGTTCCAGGTTCTCGAGCTTCTCGCACGCGCTCCCGAGACCGTACCATGCGGCCAGGTTGATGCGCGCCTGGCTCCAGGAGAACACCCAGGGAATAGTGCGCAGGTCGTCCAGGCTCTTGGCGCCCAGGCCACGCTTGGCCGGACGGCTGCCGATGGGCAGCAGGCCCACCTCGGTCAGCGGGGTGACGGTCGAGAACCACGGCGTGAAGTCCTCGGTATGCAGCAGGTCGAGGAAGGCCTCGTGGCTTGCCTGGGAGAGGACGTCCGCCATGTCCGCGTACTTCTCGGTCATCTCGGTGTTGATTCGCTCAACGGACGGCGCGGAGGTGAGCAGCGTGGCCGCGGCGACGCTCTCCACATGACGCTGGGCGAGCACCGGGTTGCCGTAGCGCGCGAAGATAACCTCCCCCTGCTCCGTCAGTTTGAAGCAGCTGTTGACCGAACCCTTGGGCTGCGCCAGCACGGCTTTGTTGGCCGGGCCGCCGCCGCGGCCCACGGCGCCGCCGCGACCATGCATCAGCACGAGGTCGATGTCGTTGCGCTCCGCCCACGCGGCGATGCGCACCTCGGCAGCGTGCAGCGCAAGCGTGGCGGTCGTGGGGCCGGCGTCCTTGGAGGAGTCGGAGTAGCCGAGCATGACCTCCATCTTGCGGTTGGTCTTCGCCAGACGCGCCTGCACCGCCGGCACGCTCAGCATGCCGTCCAGCACGTTCACGCAGCCCTCGAGGTCCTCAAGCTGCTCGAAGAGCGGGATGACGTCGATCTCGGGCACGTCCTCGGGGTGCGCGAAGGCAAGGTTCGCCAGCTCGTATACGTCGGCCACGTTCTGCGCGCTCTTGGTGAACGAGATGATGTAGCGGCGCGCGGCCTTGATGCCGTAGCGCTTTTGGATCATGCCGAGCGCGCGGAAGGTGTCGAGCACCTCGCGCGTCATGGGCTGCAGCTCGCCATTGCGACCGTGCTCGTGGATATCGGCCAGGGCGCGGCTGTGCACCACGGAATGCTGACGGAACTCGGTCTCGACCATGTGAAAGCCGAAGGTCTCGACCTGCCAGATGATAGTCTGCACCGGACCGTAGGCGGCGCGCACGGCACCGGCCTCGGCCAAGCTGCGCTGTACCACGCGAAGATCGGCCAGGAACTCATCGGCGTTGCGGTACATGGTGTCGGCGTTGCGCCGGATGGTGGCATCCAGGCGGTCGGCCATCACGAGCATGACGGCGCGGTGCAGCTCGGAAGCGGAGATAAGCTCGGCGCGCGAGGTGAGCTTCTCGCTCATCTCAACCTGATGGTCCCACAGGTTGACGAGCTCCTCGGAAGGCTTGGTGTAGGTGGCCTCGAGCGTGAGGTTGCGGCCCACGCGGCGGCACTTCTCCTCGAGCTTGCCGATCATGTGCGTGGCGTACTTGCGCGCCACCTCGCGGCTCACCTTGGCGGTCACGTTGGGGTTGCCGTCGCGGTCGGTGCCGATCCAGCTGCCGGGGTGGAAGAACGCCGGGCACACGGGCGGCACGGTACCGGCCCTATCGCCCAGAATCCAATCGTCAAAGCGGCGGTACACCATGGGGATGGTGTCGAACAGCGTGGTATCGAAGATGTCGATGATGGTGTCGGCTTCTTCAACCGGCGTGGGCTTCTTGAGCGCGATGGGGCTCGTGCGCACCAGGGCATCGATCTCCTGGAGCATATGGCGCTCGTTCTCCATCAGATCCGAGCCGCCCAGCAGCGGACGCTCGGCCAGGAGCCGGCCGATGCGACGGATCTTGCCCTCGACGGCTTTGCGGCGCGCCTCGGTGGGGTGCGCGGTGAAGACGGGATGGAACTCCAGACGGTTGAGCAGCTCGGTGGCGCGCTCGCGACCCACCTCGTCGATGAGCTGGTGATAGGCCACGGTCAGCTCATTCGCGGGGTCGGTGGGGGACCCCACGGAAACGTCCCCTTCGCGCTGGTGCAGCACGCTCACCCGGTAGTTTTCCTCAGTCAGATTGGCCAGGTGGAAGAACGTCGTGAACGCGCGGACGAGCACCTGGGCATGCTCGATATCGAGCGAGTCGATGAGCGCCACGGCATCGCGAAACGCGGCAACGCTTGGCGCGTCGCCCTGCGGGATGCCCTGCTCATCGGTCGTCTCGTCAGCGGCCGCGGTGCCGGGGTTGCCCTCGTTTGCCACCACGACGCTGCCGAGCAGCTGGTCGAAGAGCGAGCGGATGGCAGGATCGTATTCATCGAGCACCCGGCGCTCCAGGCGCAGGAAGAGCTCGAGGTTCTCCCGTAGACTATCCGGGATATCAATCTCGGTAATGTCGGTGGTCAAGGCATATCCCCCTTCGACGCCGTCCTTAAGCCGCAGCTATTATAGGCATCGGAAAACGAGGCACTTTATCTAGCAAAAGCAATTCCAAGCGATTCCATACAATCGGCGAACGGAAGCGCTGCCTCCCTAAACGGCACCGACGGGGTCGGCGAAGGTCCGCCGCCCATCGAGCACGCGCATGCAGGACCAACACTGCCAAGCAGGCGTTCCACCAGGGAGGGGCAGTTGCTCGGCTGGCCTGCCACCAGGAGGAGGCTTTTGCTAAGCAGACCTGCCACCAGCAGGAGGTTGCTAAGCGGATTTGCCACCAGGAGGAGGTTGCTAAGCAGATTTGCCACCAGGAGGAGGTTGCTAAGCGGATTTGCCACCAGGAGGAGGTTGCTAAGCAGATTTGCCGCGAAGACCCTGTTTTCGAGGCTCTGATGGCAAATGTGCTTAGCAAATCCCCCTTGGTGGCAGATGTGCTTAGCAACGGCCCTATTGGCGTGGCTCCGCGTCCGGTTTCGATTGCGCCGCCGCGCCGGAAGACCAACCGGCGCGGCCCGTTTCAGTTTCAACCCGGCGAGGGTGCCAACACCCCCACCAGATAGGAGCCATCTATGGCAAGCATCCATTTCAACCCCTGCATCCTCGGACGGCTCAGGACACCTTCCTGAGCGCCGAGGAGGCGATTGCGCAGGGCTTTGCCGACAAGGTCGCCGGCCTGCCCACCGCGAACCGCACCGCCGCATAACGCAAAAGCGGCCCACGGGAAGCACCCCCGTGGACCGCATTTTGGTTGAACCGAATGACGGCGAACAGGCTACGCCAGCAGGAAGTACACCAGGAAGGCGATAGCGGCCACCCACATGAGCGGCTTGACCTTCTTGATCTGGCCGGTCACAGCGGCGACGATCACATACGCGATGAAGCCGAAGCCGATGCCGTCGGAGATGGAGTAGGTGAAGGGCACACCCGCGGCGATCATGAACGCCGGGAAGCCCTCGAGCAGGTCGGACCAATCGATCTCGTGCACCTCGCCCATCATGAGGAAGCCCACGAACACGAGCGCGCCGCAGGTGGCGGCAGAGTTCACAATGGCGATGATCGGCGAGAAGAACGCGGCGAGCAGGAAGAGCACGCCCGTCGTCACGGAGGTCAGACCGGAGCGGCCGCCGTCGGCGGCACCGGAGGTGGACTCAACGAAGGTGGTGATGGAAGAGGCGCCGAAGAAGCCACCCACAGCAGCAGCGGCAGAGTCAACGATCAGGATCTGCTTGATGTCCTTGACGTTGCCGTCCTCGGTCAGGAAGTCGCCCTGCTTGGCAACGGCCATGGCGGTGCCCATGGTGTCGAAGAAGTCGGACATCATGAGCGAGAACGCGAAGACGATGAGCGTGGGGTTGGTGAGCACCTTCACGATGCCCATCGTGCCGCCCTCATCCGTGAGGAACGGCGCGCCGATGGAGGAGAAGTCGAGGCCGGAGACGATGCCGGTGGGCATCTGCGTCACGCCCAGGGGAATACCGGCGATCACGGAGACCACGATGCCGATCAGTAGGGCGCCGGGCACGCGCAGGGAATAGAGCACCACCGTCGCGATGATGGAGATGAGCGCGATGATGAACGTGGGACTCGTAACCTCGCCGAGCGCGACCATGGTGGACTCGTCGGCGACGATGATGCCGCCGTCTTTCAGGCCGATCATGGCAATGAAGAGTCCAAGGCCCACGGAGATGGCGTGGCGCAGCGAGACGGGGATGGCGTCCATGATGGCCTCGCGCAGACCGCAGAGCACGAGAATGAGAATGGCAACGCCCTCGATGAAGATGACGGCGTTAGCAGCGTGCCAGTCGCCACCAGCGACGGCAGTGAGCGTGTAAGCGACCACAGCGTTCACGCCCATGCCCGAGGCGCAAGCCAGCGGACGGTTGGAGAAGACGCCCATGAGAATCGTCATGATGCCGGCGCCCAGGCAGGTGGCCGTCACCGCGGCGGCGGCGGGGATGCCCGCCTCCGAGAGCAGCAACGGGTTCACCGCGATGATGTAGGCCATCGCGAGGAACGTCGTCAGGCCGGCGCGTAGCTCCGTTCCGACGTTGGAGCCGCGCTCCGAGAGCTTGAAGAACTGTTCCATACTCGTGTCTCCCCTTTCCCTTGTGAATAAAGACACGTCGATAAGGTACCAGAAAACAAACACCCGCGCAGCTGAGCGCGGGTGCAAACACGTAACGGAAATGTCGATTGAGGCCAAGCAGCCCGAGGAATGTGCTCGGAAACGCTACAGCCCGAGCACGGGAACAGCCACCACGAAGTACGCGAGCACGAGGATGCCAAGCACGATGCGGTACACGCCGAACGCCTTGAAGTCGTGCTTCTTCACAAAGCCCATGAGCCAGCGAATCGAGAGCAACGAGACCACAAAGGCCACCGCGCAGCCCGCCAGCAGGATCACGGTACCGTTCATATCGAACGAGCCGCCCTTGAGGAAGAACTTGACCACCTTGAGTAGGCTCGCGCCAAACATAACGGGAATGGCCAGGAAGAACGTGAACTTGGACGCCACCTCGCGCGTGCAGCCCAAAAGCAAGCCGCCGATGATGGTGGAGCCGGAGCGCGAGGTGCCGGGCACAAGCGAGAGCACCTGGAAGCACCCGATACCAAGCGCCGTCTTCCACGAAAGGTCATCGAGCGAGGCAATCTTGCCGAAGTCGGTATCGTCGGCGGCGTCAGCGTCAGCAGCCGAGCTGGCGAAGTGCGCGCCCGCGGGACGGGATCCGGGCAGCGCGCCGGCGGCCATGAGCTCCACACGCTTGGCGGCGCGGCGCCGCTCGATCACGATGAACGCCACGCCGTACGCCACGAGCGCGGCGGCGACCACGGGCGCGTTGTAGAAGTGCTCCTCCATCCAGTCGTTCAGCGGCAAGCCGATCGCCGCGGCGGGGATGCAGCCCAGCACGATCTTGCCCCAGAGCTTCCAGGTATCGCGCCGGCCGTCCTTGCCCTTAGAGGGGCTGAACGGATTCAGCTCGCGGAAAAACAGCACGCAGACGGCCAGGATGGCACCGAGCTGGATAACCACGAGGTACATATTGATGAAGGCGGTGTTGCGCGCCGCGTCGGCGTACACGCTCATCTTCACGAACTCGTCCACCAGGATCATATGGCCCGTGGACGAGATAGGCAGCCACTCCGTGATGCCCTCGACGATGCCCAGCAGCACCGATTTCAGCAGTTCGATAATATCCAAGGAGAACTCCCTTGCCCCCAGGGCGCCCGTACGCCCGCACGTTCAGTTCGTTCATTATGACCCCGCAGCTCAACAGGCCCTGAAAATGCACGGACAAAACGAACGCCGTTCATCCTGTGTTCAGGTAATCCGCGCCGCCCCTACCGCACACGGAAAAGTTCGGTCGGCGCGCGGTGCCGCGGGGTATACCTGTGGCAAGGTAAGCCGTTCGCGCGGATGCACGAGCCGCGCGGCATATGTTTGGAGGTCACCATGCACGAGGGCTATTCCAAGATTTTCGTTTCGCTCGACGGCACCGAGCAGCAGGACTTTGTACTCGCGCGCGCCATCAAGGTCGCCGCGAACAACGGCGCAAGCCTCGTCATCGGTCATGTCATCGATTCCACGGCGCTCGAATCCGCCGGATCCTATCCCGTCGACCTGGTTAACGGACTCGAAGAGGCATTCCGCTCCTCCATTGCCAAGCAGGTTGAGGAAGCCGAGGCCAATCCCAACATCCCAAGCGTTGAGGTCATCGTCCGCGCCGGGCGCATCCGCGAGACGCTCAAGGACGAGATGCTCGACGTGGTAAAACCCGACCTGGTGCTTTGCGGCGCCCGCGGCCTATCGAGCATCAAGTACGCGTTGCTCGGTTCCATCTCCACATTCCTGCTGCGCAACACGGATTGCGACATCTTGGTCGTGAAGTAACGCCGCGCCGGCTCAAACGGCAAGGCATCGCCCCTCCCCACGCTCGCCTTCGAGCTTGGGGAGGGGCTTTTCATGACACGGAGCCCTTGGCGATGCGCCGCCCTATCCCTCGAAATAACTGTACTTGTTTGCGGGAAAGCTGAACTCCACCGTAAACGAGCTTCCCGGCACGGATGTCGCCGCCACGTTCACGTTCATCTTGTCGCAGAGCTTTTTCACCAGGTAGAGCCCAATGCCCGTTGAGCGCTTGCCCGTATGACCGGCCTCTCCGGAACGGCCTGCCTCCCCGGTAAAGCCCTTGTCGAACACGCGCGGCAGATCGGCCGCGCCCACGCCGCACCCGTTGTCGGACACGCGCAGCACCACGCGCTCTTCAGCCGACCCCGCATCGAGCAACCGGGCCGAGAACTCGATACGCGCCCCCTCGGTCCGTGCGTACTTGATGCTGTTCTGCACCACCTGGCCCAAAATGAACGTCATCCACTTTTCATCCGTGAACACGCGCTGGTCCAAATCGTGTAGCACCGGTGCCACGCCCGCGGCGATGAGCTCGCGTGCATTGGCCTTCACCGCGCTTGCCACCAAGTCGCTCAGGGCATAGCTCCGAATGAGGTAGTCGCGGTCGAGCGTTTCCGAGCGGGCGTAGAAGAGTGCCTGTTCGATATAGCCCTCTGTGCGATCGAGCTCCTCATCCAGCGTATCCAGACGGGCCCGCGCGCCCTCATCGAGCCCTCCCTCGCTCCGCAGGTTCTCCACCATCAGGTGCGCCGCTGCAAGCGGGCTCTTGGCCTCGTGCACCCAGGTCTCCACGTACTCGCGGTAATCGACCACATATCGCCGCGCGCCGGCGACTTCATCGCTCGCCGCCTTGGCCATGGCGCGCAAGGCGTCGAACGCGAGCGCGTCCTCGGCAACATCGGGACGCTCCATAAGCTCGTTGAACCAGAGCGGATTCGCGCCCTCGTCCGTCATTCGCGCCAGATCGCGGTAGAACTCGCGCCGAGCCAGGAAGGACGCCACGAGCGCCGTGAGTGCACAGCCGACGCCGATGCCGCACACCAGCACGATGACCGGCCATCCGGCCCCTGTCGTGGCCAGCACGAACGCAATCAGCGCGAACGACGCGAACGCGAGAGACACCGGGAGCAGGTTCGACCGGATAAAGGTTCTGAAGCCCATGGCGCCTACACCGTATAGCCCTGGCCGCGTTTGGTGACCAGATAGTTCGCAACGCCGATCTTCTCGAGCGTGGCGCGCAGGCGGTTGATATTCACCGTAAGGGTGTTGTCGTCGATGAACGCCTCGGATTCCCACAGGTCGCGCATGATATCGGCCCGCGAAACCACCTGCCCGGCGCGAGACATGAGCAAGGCCAGGATGCGGCACTCATTTTTGGTAAGTTCCACCTCGCGCTCGTTGGCCCGCGCAACCGATCGCGCCGAATCGAGCTCCACCCCGTTGTGGGAGAGGATAGTCGCCGCACCGCCGTCGGCACGGCGCAACAGAGCTTGGATGCGCGCCACGAGCACGCGCAGCCGATACGGCTTGGGAATGAAGTCATCCGCCCCCAGGTTCATGGCCATGACCTCATCGATCTCGGTGGTGCGAGAGGTCAGCACGATAATGGGCACCTGGCTGTGCTCGCGCAGGTCGCGCGCGATGAACTGCCCGTCCGTTCCCGGCAGCGTAAGGTCGAGGAGCACCAGGTCGGGAGCGGTGGCCAGTATATCCGGCACCACGCGATCAAAGCGCTCGGCCGCAACCGTGCGGAACCCCTCGCGCTCGAGCGCCCGCGCAAGCTCCCCCGCAATAGCGGCGTCATCCTCCACGATGTATACGAACGGCTTCTCCAGCAAGACGGCCACCCCCTTTCGATCCTGCATTATCGCACGAGCGCGCACATTCCAACCTTTCGGCCGGGCGTTGCGGACACAAAGAGGGGGCCGGGCTCCGATCGCCTCGGAACCCGGCCCCTCGCATGTACTGAATTCTATCAGCCTGTTGAGTTACGCCGTCACGGCATCGCTCCCGGCGGCAGCCTGCTCGGCCTCGGCCTTGCAGTGCTCGCGGCCCAACTCGGTCCACTCGGGCTCCTCATCGGGGATGGAACCGGCCCCCTTGGTGAAGAACTCCTTCAGGCAGTTGTAGGCAACGATCACACCGAGTACCAGCAGCAGCACCGCGAAGATGAGCTGCAGGCCCTTCGTGGCAGCCACCGACATGGCCGCCGAGGCCGCCGTGGCGGGAATGGTGCCAAAGAACCCGAACTGGCCGATGACGGCAATGCAGCCCATGATGCTCTGGACGAGCGAGGTGCCGGTGCAGGCCAGCAGAAACACCACGGGAATGTAGAGCATCCAGCCCTTGCGGCCCGTGCACTTGCAGAACACGGCGAGGGTGATCATGGTCATGCCGCCCAGCAGCTGGTTGGAGGCACCAAAGAGCGCCCAAATGTTGCTATAGCCGCCAAAGGCGAGCACCATGCCGAGCGCCAGCGTCACGACCGTTGCGAACCAGGGGTTGCCGAGCACCTTCATGGCGCCGGACTTCTCCTTATCGAGCGCCAGGGCGTCGTTGGTGCGAGCGAAGAACTCGGAGAACGAGGTGCGGCCGATACGGCACACGGCGTCGACGGACGTCAGGGCAAGGGCGGAGACGCTCATGGTCATGAACACGTTGGCCAGCGTGGCGTTCACGCCAAAGGCCTCCATGCCACGGGAGACGCCCGTGGAGAAGATCGTGAACGGCGTGGCGGCAACGCCCGCGTTCAACGCACCGGTACCGGCGGTGTTCAAATCGGAATACATGATGGCTGCGACGATGATGGCAAGGATGCCCACGAAGGACTCGGTCACCATGGCGCCGTAGCCCACCTTGACCGCATCCTCCTCGCGCTCAACCTGCTTGGAAGAGGTACCGGAGCTCACCAGGCTATGGAAGCCGGAAAGCGCGCCGCAGGCAACGGACACGAACAGCAGCGGGAACATATTGCCCGAGGCAGTGGTAAAGCCGGTGAAGGCGGGGGCCGTCATCTGAGCCTGGCCGTTCGCACCGAGCACCACGATGCCGAGCACGGCGCAGATGATCATGGCGAGCATCATGATGGAGGTCAGGTAGTCGCGCGGGGTCTTCAGCACCTGGATGGGCACCGAGCTCACGATGAGCAGGTACACGGCCACCACGGCAAACCAACCGTACTTGTCGAGATAGATGGGGAAGTTCATGCCCACGGCAAAGGTGAGCAGAATGGCGATCACGGCCACCGCGAGCTCGCGAGGACCCTCGAGGTTCCACTTGCGGCAAGCCCAGCCAAAGAACATGGCGCCGAAGGTGAGCAGGATGGAGATGGTGCCCGCAGCGCCCGCGGCATAGGACTTGGCGGCGCCGTTCACGCCCACGCCCACGCCGGCGGAAACCACGTCATCGGGCTTCATAGCAAAGGTGCCGGCAACCATATCGACGAACGCGGCGATGACAATGATGCAGAACAGCCAGCTGAACAGCAGGAACAGGCGACGACCGGTCTTGCCGATGTACTTCTCGATGAGCTGGGCCAGCGACTTGCCGTTGTTCTTCATGCTCGCATAGAGCGCGCCGAAGTCATGCACGGCCCCGAAGAAGATGCCGCCCACGAGCACCCACAGCACCACGGGCAGCCAGCCAAAGGCCATGGCCACGATGGTGCCCGTCACCGGGCCGGCACCGCAGATCGAGCTGAACTGGTGCGAAAACACCGTGAACGCGGAGGCCGGGGAGAAGTCCTTGCCGTTCTCCATGCGGCGCGCCGGGGTGATCGCATCGCGTTCGACACCCCATGTATTGGCCAACCACCGTCCGTAGAGGAGGTACGCGCCGACGAGCACGACGGCAGCCACCACCATCAACACAACTCCGTTCATTTCCATTCCTTCCCTCGGAGCACTTCTCTCAGCAACAAAAAAACGGAGGCTGTCGATTGCGCTCGACGGCCTCCGTTTCATACCAGCCGCCCGTATCGTGCGGGCTAGCTGTTTTATCTGCTAACCCGCACTAGATAATGGCGATGCCTAGTACAACGCGACGCATAATGCTGAGAAACCCTCTTCGATCCCGGCACCGCTCTCCAACCATGGACAACCATGCCAACTTCTTGGACGACTCGTAGTATGGTACTTTAGCGAACTAGAGTCAATCCTCCTGCCGAATTATTTTGACCGTCTGCCGATGCGCCCGAATAGCCCGGCAGCCCGCTGACGGGCCACACGCTCTACAACGTCATGTTCGGATCGGCGTCCATGCTGAACGGGGCGAAATCGCCCTCCCGGAACTTGCGACGCGCCGCCTCGGCGATCATGGCCGCGTTGTCCGTGCAGGCATTCTGCGGCGGCAGGGTCACGTGCACCCCGCGACGCCCCAGCTTGCGCACAAGCAGCTCGCGCAGATGCGGATTCGCCGCAACGCCGCCACCCAAGCAATACTCGGTCGCACCCGTCTGCCTGAGGGCATCCCAGGCCTTCTTGAACTGCACGTCGAAGACAGCTGCCTCAAAACTTGCCGCAAGGTCGGGAAGGTGAATCGTCCGCCCCGCAACGGTCTCTTGGTCGATGTACTGCACCACCGCGGTCTTCAAACCCGAAAGCGAGAACCGGTAGTCGTGGCTATGCATCATGGCGCGCGGGAACTCGATTGCCTTGGAATCTCCATCCTCAGCCAGACGCGAGATGATGGGGCCACCGGGGTAGCCCAGGCCCAGCGCCTTGGCCACCTTGTCGAACGCCTCGCCCACGGCATCGTCCAGCGTCTCGCCGAGCACCTGGTAATCACCCCACGCGCGCACGTGTACCAGCATGGTGTGACCGCCGGAAACGAGCGTGAAGATGAACGGGGGCTCCAGATCCGGGTTGGCGAGCAGGTTGGCGTACAGGTGGCCCTCAAGGTGATTGACCGCGATGAGCGGCAGCCTCGCCGCAAAGGCAAAGCCCTTGGCAAAAGCCACGCCCACCACAAGCGCGCCCACGAGGCCGGGACCCTGCGTTACGCCCACGGCGGCAAGCTCACTCGGAGCGATGGCACCGCCGGAAAGCCCCAGCGCACCGGCAGCCTCCTCGAGCGCGGCGTCGACCGTGCCCACGATAGCCTCCACGTGCTTGCGGCTGGCGATCTCGGGCACCACGCCGCCAAAACGCGCGTGGAAGTCGATTGAGGTGGAGACCTGATTTGCCAAGATAGTACCTTCGGCGTCGATGATGGCCACCGCCGTCTCGTCGCATGAGCTCTCGATGGCGAGCACGAGCTGCCGGCGGTCGAGCTCGGCGCGCTCTTCCGTCGTGCGGACGGGCTCCGGCAGAGGCCAGGTTCGCGCCACCGCAGCGGTGGGCTCCGGAGACTCCGCGTCGACGGGCAGGACCAACGGCAGCGAAGCCGTCATCACCACCGCATCGGCGCCGGGGCCGTAATACCCGCGGCGCACCCCCGCGCGCTCAAAACCAAGGGCGGCGTATAGTCGCTCCGCGGGATCGTTTCCCGCCTCCACCTCGAGCGACGCCGTGGTACAGCCGAGCATCTGAGCGTCGTAGCTCACGTGTGCCAAGAGCTTGCGGGCGATGCCCCGGCGTCGATGCTCGGGAGATACCACCACGTCCAACACCTGCAGGTCCTGGTCCACGACCATGCCGCCCGCCATGCCGATGAGCTCGCCGTTGTCGTGCGCCACCCACCAGGAGCGCGGTGCGGGGACATCCGTGGCAAGCTCGGACAAGAACATGCCCGGCGTCCACGGCTCATGGGCCTCCTCGGTAAAGCACACCGCGTCGAGCGCCGCAGCCGCCTCGGCATCGGCGGCCCCCATGGGGCGGAACTGCAGATGACGGCCGGCAAGGTCATCGGCCACACCCGTTGTCTCCACCGTGGCGCTCTCCGCTAGGCCCAGCCGACGCCGCTCGTTTTCCTCGGCGTCCGAAAGTCGCGTGTACACGGGGAGCACGAGCGCCGGGTCGCACGGGACATCTGCATCCACGCCGCCCGCTGCCGTCCAGGCCAGCAGCAAGCCCTCACCCGAGGGCCACCAGAGCTCGCGCGGCAATACCCGCGCCATCAAGCCGGTATCCTCAAAGAGCTTGCCGTACCGAACCAGTCCATCACCGCAGATCTGCAGCTCATCTACATCGGGAAGCGCGCGCCATTCCTCTACGGCCGCCGCGGCCTTGACGACGCGTTCGCGCTCGAACAGGCGCGCGGCACCGCTTTCGTCAAGTTCGTAGAGCGCCGGATACACCTCGCCGCGCATGGCATCCGCCGCCACGCCCAGCTTGCCGCGCACGCCAGCATGCCAAGCGCTCCAGGCCACCGCGTCGAGCGTCGAGGCGCCGTACAAGGGGGCATTCGCGCCCCTCGCCAGCCCCTTTGCCGTTGAGATGCCGATGCGCACGCCGGTAAACGATCCCGGTCCGCGCCCTACCAGGTAGCCGTCGACATCGGCGGCGGAGCAGCCGGCATCCGAAAGCGCTGCTGCCACGGTGTCCACCAGCTCCACGTTAGCCCGACGCCGGCACGCATGGTCACGTACGGCCAGAATCTCCACCCCCGACGCCCCAGCGCGGGAATCAACCCGTGCCACCGCACATGCCAGCATATCGCTCGAGGTATCAATCGCCACCACAACGGCAGCGCGGGAATCGGCCATCACGTGCCCCTTCGTTCTGAGAATTTAACGCGTCGATTGTACCCGTTCGCACACGGCGGCATCGATCTTCGCGGCGAGCTCAAGAGCCCGCACCCCCTGCGGCACAAGGCGAATCACGCGCTCGGAAGCACCCGTCTTCTCGAGCACCACGCCGAGGTACTCATCCGTCAGCTCGTCTTGGAACTGCTCGCCCCATTCCAGCAGGCACGCGCCCTCGTATCCCAAAACGTCAAAGATGCCCGTGTCTTCCAGCTGATAGGCATGCTCGAGTCGGTACAGATCAAAGTGGAAGAGCGGCAACCGCCCTCCATCGTGTACCGCCATCAGGGCAAAGGTGGGGCTCGTGACGGGGTGAGCATCGCCCAGCCCGCGCGAGACACCCTTGGTGAACTGTGTCTTGCCCGCACCCAAGCCGCCCGTGAGCACGAGCACGTCGCCATCTTCCAGGCACGGGGCAACCAGCTCGCCAAAGCGCTCGGTATCCTCCGGAGAGACGCTCTGGTACCGCCCCTCCCCCATTCGCATCAACGCCACGGCAACTCCTCCACCCGGGGCAGCGCCTCGGAATGCTCCACGGCGGGAGCAACCACGGGCGCGCCGCTCTCTACGGGATGCCGCACTAGATACTCGCCTAACATATGAAAATCCGCTTCCAGCAGCTCTTGCCAGGCGGGATTGCGCAGCGCCGCCGCAGGATGGAACGTGGGCATGACCACGAAGTGCCCCATCTGGTGAAAACGACCGCGCAGTTTGGTGATGCCGATCTCGGTCTTGAGCACGAAGTGCGTGGCGGGGTTGCCCATCGTCACGATGACATCCGGCCAGATGCTCCTGATCTGCTCGCGCAGAAAAGGGCTGCAGGCCAGCACTTCATCGGCCTTGGGATTACGGTTTCCAGGAGGACGGCACTTGAGCACGTTGGCGATATAGACGTCCTCGCGACGCAGGCCCGCCAGTCCCAAGATGCCGTTCAAGTTCTCGCCCGCACGGCCAACGAACGGCTCCCCCTGCAGATCTTCGTTGCGACCAGGCGCCTCGCCCACGAACAGCACCCGAGCCTTCGGATTACCCACGCCGAATACGATCTTCGTCCGTGTCTGGGCAAGCTCGCACCGACGGCAATCGCCTAAGACGGCACGAATCTCCTCGAGCGTTACCTCTCGCGGCTTTTGAGCCGTATGGCCGGGAATCTGCATGACGCCCATTCTGGCCCCCTACAGGTAGACTTTCTCGAGACGCATGCCAAAGTCGCACGCCACCTCATAGTTGATCGTTCCGCGCAGGCACGCCATCTCGTCCATGGTGATCTCCGCGTCGCCGTCGCGCCCGACGATGGTCATGACGTCGCCCACCTCGGCTTCCGGCACCTCATGCGCCGAAGTCTGCTGGATGGCCACCATGAACTGGTCCATGCAGATATTGCCCACCTGTTGCAGGCGCTCGCCACGGTAGAGCACATCCATGCGATTCGAGAGCACGCGGGCCAGGCCGTCGGCATAGCCAACAGGCAGTGTGCAAATCTGCACCCGCGCACGCGGCACCCGATACGTGTAGCCGTAACCCACGCCCTCGCCCATGACGGGATGGGCCACGCGCGTCACGCGAGCGCGCACGCTCATAACAGGCGAGAGGGGGAACACCGGAGCGGTGCGCTCGCAGGGCTGCAGGCCATACAGGCCAATGCCCGCCCGAATCATATCGAAATGCGTAGAAGGGTCGAGGATGCTCGCCGGCGTGTTATCGCAATGCACGATGCCGCAGTCAAATCCGGCCTGCTGCATGGCGGCCACGGCCTCCTCAAATCGCTTGCACTGCAGCTTGTAGTCCCACCCGGAAGGCTCATCCGCCGTGGCGAAGTGCGTGAAGACGCCGTCGCAGGCAAGCCCACGATGGAAGTCGATCTCGCGGCGAAACTCGACGACCTGCGAATAGTGCACGCCGATGCGGTTCATACCCGTCTCGATCGCCATGTGGTACCTGCCCACCAAGCCACGCTCCACCGCGCGCTCGCCATAGGCCATGGCGAACTCGGAGGAGTACACGGACGGCATGATGCTATGGTCGAGCAGCTCGTCGATCGCGGAAACAGGAGGCTCGGAAAGGATGAGGATGGGAGAGTTGATGCCACCCTCGCGCAGCTCGATGCCCTCATGTACCGTGGCAACCGCGAACATATCGGCCCCGGAAGCACGCATCACCCGGGCACACTGCACCGCGCCGTGTCCGTAAGCGTCGGCCTTCACTACACAGCACAGGCGCTGCCTGGGACCAAGCAGGTTTTTGAAAGCCCGCGTATTGCGCCTCAGCGCGTTCTGATCGATTTCCACCCAGGCCCAGCGCGTGCTCGGCTCCTTGACCATCGGCATGATTACTCCTCTTCAGAGCCAGCATCGAGGCCCAGGTCCTCGAGGGCCTCATCCTCGACCATCTGGAGCGCCGCTCCGATCATATCAATGAGGTCGGTGGCGATCACGCTCTTGTCTCCCATGGCCGCCGCGGCTGCGTAGCCCGTGTTGGAGTGAGCGGAAACGGCATAGGCGCAGAGTAGGCCCCAATCGTCGGCCTCGGCATGAGCGGTTGCCACAGTTCCCGCAAGGATACCGGCCAGAACGTCGCCCGAACCAGCCGTTGCAAGCGAAGCCGGACCAGCAGGTGGCAGGAGCGTGCGCTCCACTCCGACGACCGCCGTGGTCGGGCCCTTGGCGACCACGACCATGTTGTCGGAACCCGCGCCCCACACGATGCGCTGCGCCGCGGAGATTGCGGTCCCCAGATCATGTACGGGCTCATCCGCCACGAGCCTCGAGAGCTCCCGATAATGCGGTGTGAGGATGAGCGGGGCTTCGCGCCGATACATCTCCGGAGCATCATCCAGGCCGTCGATGCAGGCGCGAGCGAGGCAGTTCAGCGCATCGGCGTCGAGAATGAGCGGCATATCCTGCTCGATGAGTCCAGTCACCACGCCCAGGCAACCTGCGGCCGTCGTCATCCCCGGTCCGCAAAGCACGCAATCGTACTTGCCGGCGATATCCGAGATGACCTGCTTTGCCGCCGCACCAAAGGAACCGCGGGAATCGGATGGTACCGCCACCACAGGAACGGACGGCAGCGCCATGCGAATGAGATTGGCGCAGGCATCAGGCGCCGCAACGGTCACATAACCAGCACCGGCGCGAGCAGCGGACTTCGCCGCCATCATCGCAGCGCCCGGATACGTGGCCGAACCGGCAACCACGAGAACGGAACCCCGCGAGTACTTGTCCACGCTCGCGGGAAGCGGCTCGATGCAGTCGTAAAGGTCTCCGGGAACCACAATCTCGGCGGCGTGGTCAACCTCGTCGATAACCTCTGCGAGCTTCTCGTAAAGCTCACCGCACACAACATCCCCAGCATATTCGGGGCCGTCCGCGCTATAGAGGCCCATCTTCGTGGCAAGCATGGTAGCCGTCTCATCGGCGCGAACGCACGCACCGGCAACCACGCCGGTATCGGAATCAAGACCGGAAGGCACGTCGACGGAAACGACATAGGCTTCGAGATCGTTGAGCGTAGGGATCCAGATGGAGAACGGCGGACGCAGCTCGCCGTGGAATCCGGTGCCCAGAATGGCGTCGAGCACGACATCGGCGCCTTCGACAAGCTCTGCCAGCTCGACCTTAGAGGGACCAACATGCACGTCCACATCACGAGCGGCGGTGCGGCGCGCCACATGCCGGGCTAGGGCAGCGGGGATCTCGTCGGGCTCGACCGGGGAGACAACGTCGACAGCAATGCCCTTCTGTCGAAGAACATCAGCCGCGACCCATCCGTCGCCGCCGTTGTTACCAAATCCCACGAGCACCACCACGCGCTTGGGATGGCGCTTCTCTACAACGGAGGCAGCGAACTCACCGGCAAGCTCCATGAGCTCGGCTTTGGAAGTGCCATCCTTCTCGATGAGGTCTTCGAGACGCCTTGTTTCCTCAGTGCTCAGAACTGGCTGCATCTGCGCTCTCCGCTCCCTCGAACAACAATTCTTCCGATTCACCCTGAAGCCCCTCAGACTCCTGCACGCGTTCAAGATCATCAAGTACGCTGCGGACCTCTCTAAAGGAACGGGCAATCTGCGTCTTCTCGTCAGCGATCGTGGTTTTCGGCTTGGGACGCACCGCCTCGGTAATGGCCATGGCATTCGCCACGGCAAGCTCACCTGTGAAAGAAAGCGAGAGGGCGACTTCTACGATGCCCTGTTCCTGGGCGATCTCCAAGGCGCGGCCAGTCAGGACAGCGAGTGGTTTACCATTTGAATCACGGGCAACGGAGACGTCCTTTCGCCCGATGCCTCGCGAGAACCCTGTCCCCAAAGCTTTGAGAACGGCCTCACGAGCAGCAAAGCGACACGCATAGTGGGCAGCGGGACGCGCTTTAGACTCGCAGTACAAACGCTCTTCGTCGGTAAAGACGCGAGCAGCAAAAGAGGGGGTCTTCGAAAGAATTCCCTCCATACGCGTAATCTCAACGATATCGACCCCGATGGCCGCATGTGCCATATGCAAACTCCAAAAGCCAAGCCACGACGAACGTGCTCATTGTAGCCCAAGAAAATGCAGCGCACTGAACGGGAGACAGACCCCCATGATGGGCATATGGCGAGAATCTAACGCTGAACGAAAAGAGGGGGCCCTCGCGGGCCCCCTCGGCATCTCTCGGCTCCGGCCTGGTGCCGTCCACCGGTCAGCGGCGCCCTGCTCTCCCACGGGCTTCCCCCGCAGTACCATCGGCGCGGTGCGGCTTAGCTTCCGGGTTCGGAATGGGACCGGGCGTGCCCCGCACGCTGTGGCCGCTGACCGGTGGGCGGCGCCCCGCCCACTCGTCCGGGCGGTCCGCGCGCGCCCTGGGGGCCGCACAGCGAGGGCCGGACATCCATCGGGCCATGGGACGCGGCGCATTCCGCCGGGAAGCATCCCGCGTGCGGCACGGCGCGAGCGCCCGTCGCGATGGGATGCGGGTAAGAGCTCGGGCTATTAGTACCGCTCGGCTGAGCGCGTCGCCGCGCTTGCACCTGCGGCCTATCGACCAGGTGTTCTACCTGGGCCCTTACCGTAAGGAGAACTGATCTCGGGAACGGCTTCCCGCTTAGATGCCTTCAGCGGTTATCCGGTCCGGACGCGGCTACCGGGCGATGCCGTCGGTCGACAACCCGTTCACCGGAGGTCCGTCCACCCCGGTCCTCTCGTACTAGGGGCAGCCTCCCTCGATTCTCCTGCGCCCGCGGAGGATAGGGACCGAACTGTCTCACGACGTTCTGAACCCAGCTCGCGTACCGC
>OIXX01000490.1_pt1 | contig 23742 bp, 17 predicted proteins | sample 1588161 | NCBI WGS metagenome assembly OIXX01 (sample SAMN03283274) | human gut metagenome | biome: human-associated habitat; material: feces | host: Homo sapiens | place: Peru | collected 2012
CCAAAGCGCATCCGATAGCACTCAGCAGCAAACTGACGCTTTGGTGCTCCAGGTGGCTCCCACTGATTTGCCCAGACCGTTTGATATGGACCAGCTGCCGGCATCTCGAATCCAGGAATCGCGGGGTTGCGATATCCATCGAGACCCAACCTGAACCCACCCACACCAGCGAAGAGCTCCGCCACGCGTATCATACGTTTCTGCACGTCATCCCTATCTTTATTGCTTCCGTCATATTCCACCGCAAGCGATGCATCGCGCCTTACTCTATCGATCTCGGATCCGATATAGCGTGCATTGAGCCAAAAACACTTCTTGGTCTCCTGAGATCCATAAGGAGTGGGAAGCGTGTCGCTCTTATTTCTCCCGTGAGGCCGAACGTGACAGCAGCGGTTCTCCTTTGAAGTCACCGAGCGCTCCGCATGCCCAGCATGAACGCGACGCTGCATCTCTTCATAGCAGGCGCGCGCCTCCACGAGATCGGCATCCGGCATCTGCCAGAACAGAACTTCGGCCATTCGATAGACGTTTGGATTGCTCGGATCTTCACGGTAGATGACAAACAGATACTTTTCATGCAAGTAGCTATTGAAATCGCTTTCCTCGAAAGATCTGACGGCGAGGTCTGTGTACTTGAAAACGGGAAATGAGATGGACTCTTTTGGCTCTCCGTTCTTTTTGAGCCGTATGGTCTTTGTCTTGATGCCCGCCTTCTCGAACTCCGCAATCTTGGCGTCCTGGTCTATTCCCAGAACGTGTTTTGTAATGCGCGCGCACAGGTCTTTTGGTTTGCGCCTATCCGACTTGATAAGCCCAAAATGAGAGGCAAGCTCCTCCTCGGTCAAACCAACATAAGGACTAAAGCGCAGGCGAACCAATTCGCCGAGACCGAGTTCCCGATCGCGCGCTTCACGTTTAATGGCCTGAGTATGAAGCATGTTTCCAAAGGCGGATGTCATGTACGAGGATTTAATAGCCCATGCGCGTGGCTTGGCGGGAACATTCGAAAACGGCTGCTCCCGCGTCTTCTTACTCGACGCCGCCTTGGTACAGGCTTCAAGATAAAACGTATCGGAGCCTGATAACTCATGCGCCCGGCCTGCTCTAATCTTGGATACGACCGTCTCCCAGTCCTTCTTGAACACCGGGATATCCTCAGGCGGCACACTCCATAATTCAACGAGCATGATGAGATAGTCCGCAGGATTCAAGTTCTTGTCATAGAGGTAGGCAACAAGCAACAGCTTATGAAGCTTCTTTTGGAGCGAACTCGTTTCCCATGTCTCATCAACTACGCTCATATAGTTAATCATCTGGATGACCAGACGCTCTTTTGCCGAGTAGCCACCATCCCTTCTCTTTTTCAGACCGGTTGATTTCAGCTCGGTATGGACCTTCTTAAAGTCCGCATCTGGATCGCTATTGTTCTCTATTCCGAAATAGCTCTGTTCAATCGCGTCACCCAAAGACCCCTTCCGCTTGCTAAAGCTCTCAACAAAGTCGATGCCGCATTTTTCGCGCAACGTCGAGCCCTCAAATTGTTTCGCATAGCTATAGATGGATTGGAGCGAGGAGGGGTCATACTCGAGTTCAGTCGGATCCATGTCGCCATCCAATAAGAAGAACGCCCGTTCGATCGCATCATCATATCGATCGAACGGGCGTTCTTTATTGAAAGGCAACTCGCTGCTTTAAAGATCCGATCCCCAGTGCCCCCAGCTCAACGACTACCGCCCTAGCCTTGCAAGCCGAGACCTCACACCCTGCATCATCCTTGCGAGAACATCGCGCGCTTGGGGGAATCCCTCGGCAACCAAATCTTCCGCAGCCCGTTCCAACGTCCCGGGAACATCGCGCACGGTGTCTTCGATGATGGTCTCGCGTACGAACGCCGGGATGCCCATGGAATCCAGACGAACCTCCACCGCCGCTCGGTCCACGTTGTCGATCAGACGATCGCCACCGAACGAGACCCCCATCTCACGCACGAGCTTTGGATACATCGTCGTGCAGACAACGTCGTAGAGCGGCGCCAGCCCCATCGAAGACCAGTCTTCGCTCCAGAGCAGAGACCAGTTCTTCAGATGGTTGTCGCAGTTACCGACGGCATAGTCGAAGAGCTGGTAGTACCCGAGCAAGATGCGGTCGCCCATCTGGTCGGCAGAAAAGCGAAGCAGGATGTCCGCCATAAGGTTGAGGTAGTTCGAACCCGTCGGCTCGTACTTCAAAGTTGAGGGAACAGACCCGCTCGCCTGGCACATATCCATCTGATGTAGCCTGCGCGGAACGACCAAGCCATCCACCCGCTCGGCGTCCTCACCTTCTGGAAGCAGGCGATCGTACCGCTCCACCGCAAGTAAGGGTTCGCCCTTGTCAACGGGGACGAGAAAGCAGCGCTCGGCCGGAAGGTCGAAGTATGCCGCCGCACGCATGCAGAGCGCCTCGCAGACGGTTTCGTCCCGGTATGCGCTGCCGCACGCCTTGAGAATGTGCGTGGAGGGAGCCGTGCCCCGCGGCAAGAACCAACCCGTATCCGGAGCGTCCCCCACATGGTAGAGGCCTACTTTCGACTGCGCCCCGGCAAGCGAGATGCGGCTTTCGAGCGTCAAATCGAGGGCCGTTTGGGCGGGAAGGCTCGCCAAGCGCTCTATATGCGAAAATTCCAAGGACGCATACGACCGATTGAGCCCATCAAGCGATTCCGCCTCTGAGAAAAGCAGCGCGCCGATCGGCTCGTCCCTCACCACATCGAGCAGGGCGAGGTAATCGCCACGGGCGACCCTCTTGGCAGATTCGATATCGTGCCGCAGCGAACCCTCGGGAACCAAGCCGTCGAAAAAGCAGCGGGTCACGGACGGGTCGAACGGACCAGCCTGTAAAGCAAGTGCCGGAGAGATCGCTTGCGCTCCCTTGCGATGCAGGTAATCCTCATCATACGAGAACGCCACGGACCCACGCACGCCCTCGAGCACTCCGACTCGCTCATACGCACCCATCCGCTCGATAAAAACGTTCAGCCTCACGATGCGCGCCCCCTTGTCTCCAGCACCACGTCGACGCTCAGTAGCGCGGCATACTCCAGGACGATTCCGATCTCGACTGTACTCCTCCCACGCTCGATATCACCGATGACACGCGTGCTGCGCATGCAAAGCTGAGCTGCGACCTCTTGGGTATAGCCAAGTTCACGCCGACGGAGTTTGAGCGCGCGCCCGAGCTCGGTGGTGTCGAAAACGGTCCTCTGCACCAAGGGCGTCTCCTGCTCGTGCAGTCGCAATCCCCTGCCGCGAGGAACGTTTGCCCTGCTCATCCCTTCGAGATTGCGCGTCATCCCAATCATCCCAATCAGAATCTTCACGTTCGTGAATATGATTAGGATGGTACCTGTAATCTTCACGTACGGGAAGATTACACCACTCAAGCTCATAATATTCCCGAACGGGAATATTACAGGGTCTGGGGGCTCAATTATCCCGAACGGGAAAATCCGGGCCCTGGGACCAGAATCTTCCCGTTCGTGAAGGTATCAATCAACCACAGCCACAATCGCAGCCGAGGCCGTTATCGCCTGCTTCACGCGAGACCGCACCGCGCCTAGTAATCCGCCGCGGCCTCGCTCGCCATCCACTCGTCGCGGAACTCCGCATAGCGACCCTCGATGATCGCCTCGCGTGCCCGCGCCATCAGATCCAGCAGGAAGTAGATGTTGTGCATGGAGAGCAGGATGCCGCCGAGCATCTCCTTCTGCGTCACCATGTGCCGGATGAGCGCGCGCGAATAGCCGCCCGTGCACACCGGGCAGGTGCACTGCTCGTCCACCGGACCAGGGTCCTTCGCGAACCGCGCGTTCTTGAAGTTGAGCCGGCCCTCGTGCGAGAACGCCGTGCCCATGCGGCCCGTGCGCGTGGGCAGCACGCAGTCGAACATGTCCACGCCCGCCGCCACGGCGCGCACCAGCGTGGTGGGGTTGCCCACGCCCATCAGGTAGCGCGGCTTGCCCCTGGGCATGTGCTCGGACACGAGCGGCTCCAGCGTCTCGAACATGGTCTCGTGGTCCTCGCCCACCGAGTAGCCGCCGATGCCGTACCCCGGAAAGTCGCCGCACTCCTCCAGGTGCTTGAGCGAGCGCAGACGCAGATCCAGGTGCATGCCGCCCTGCACGATGCCGAAGAGCGCCTGGTCCGGGCGCGTATGCGCCGCGTAGCACCGCTCGGCCCACATGCTGGAGAGCTCCACGGCGCGCTCCACGAAGCTCCGCTCCGCGGGGTAGCCCGGGCACTGGTCCAGCTGCATGCAGATATCGCTCCCGAGCTTCTGCGCGATGGCCATGTTGTCCTCAGGCGTCCAGAACACGTGGCTGCCGTCATAGTCCGTGGCGATGAAGCGCACGCCGTCGTCCGTGAGCTTGACGGCGTCCTGATGCGAGAACACCTGGAAGCCGCCGGAATCCGTGAGGATGGGCCCGTGCCAGTTCATGAACGTGTGCAGGCCGCCCAGCTCGGCGATGGTGTCCGCACTGGGACGCATGGCCAGGTGGTACGTGTTGGCGAGCACGATCTTTGCACCCAGGTCCCTCACCGTCTCGGTGGGGATGCCCTTGACGTTGGCCTTGGTGCCCACCGGCATAAAGATCGGCGTGGGCACGTCGCCGTGCGGGGTATGGAGCACGCCCGCGCGCGCATGCGTCTTGGGGTCCTCGGCGATGATGTCGTAGGTGAACAGGTTCTGGTCCATGAATCCTCCTGGCCGTCCTAGGGCGCGTATCTCGCAAGTGCAACGCATCCAGTTTGGCATAAGTGCACGGGCGCTTGGCGACGAGCGCCCCATCCCCCGAAGAAATCCCCCTGCGGTGATCCGGGGCAGGCAAGGCCGCCGGTGCCCGCGTGGGCGCCGGCGCGGGCGGTCACCCCGGCTGCCTCAGCGCTTCCCCACCACGCGCGTCTCGCCGCGATACCACCCGTGCATCCCGATGGTGTCTCGGAGCAACCGCAGGTAGAAACCCATATGCGCGAGAAACGCCATCTGCGCCTCATCGCCCCCGTGTACCTCGCCGGGCGTCTCCGACGTCACGGGACGCGGCGCCGCGCGGTCGTAGAGCCGCACGTGCCCGATCATCTGCCAGTCGCCGTCCACGAGCGCGATGCGCTCCGCGATGACGCCCTTCCGCCAGCTCGGCACCTCGCAGAGCCGGGGGTCGTAGACGTCGTAGCGCCGACGGCTTCGCGTGTCCTCGAGCACCACGCGCCCTGATGCCACATCCTTCTCGCAGATGGCGAAGCGCGAGAAGAGCTGCGTGCGCGCAACCTGACGCAAGCGATCGGCCGTATCGCCGGCGATCCCCTCAAGGCCGTGCTCCACATAGAACTCGAGCGGCGTCAGGCCGTCTTGGTAGGCGCGCTCGAACAGGAACCATTCCGTCATCGCCACGTTCATGAACGCGATGTCGTGCGGAAGGGACCCCGCATCGCAGATCGCGCGCGGCTGCACCCGGAGGGAGAACTCCTCCCACACCTCATCCAGAAAGCGCTCCTTCCGGCGCTCCCAATAGCACGCGAACACCTCGATGTCGTGCTCGAGCTCCGCTAAGACCCGCGCCGCGTCGCGTTCGAGCACCATACCCTCGTTCATGTGAGACCTCCCGCCCCATAGCCTGAAAGCTGCACCACCAGCGTAGGGGGACGATAGGTCTGACCTGCGGTGATTCTGGTTTTCCAGAACGCGGCCTGACAGATATCTATGCGGAATCTAGCAAAAGTCTCACCTGCGAGCCGGAACATTCTGAAACGCGCAGGCAGCGAGGTTGCACCACAAGCACCAACTAGAGCGGGCAGCCTCCCCCTCCATCAAAGAACCACTGTTGACCTGTGGAGAAGGGCCCAACAAGCAGAGGGGCCTCAACCGGGCAAGCATGCATCGGCAAACGGTTGCGAACAGAAAACGAGCGGAGCCGCATCGCGACCCCGCTCGTCAAGCAAATCTATGAAATCGTTCGCCCTGAAGGTTAGAGCCCCAGATTCTCCGCGACCTCTGCCGCGCACTTCAACGCGTCGGCCATGGCGCTCACCACAAGAGAGGAACCGTTGCGGGCGTCGCCCGCCGCGTACACGGGCACCACGTCGCGGCCCTGGAACTCGGCGCTCGCCGCGGCCCCGCCCCGCGCGCAGCGGTGGCCACCCGGCTCGGCCATGGTGGGCAGCGGACGCCCGTGCTCGGCGATGGGCACGTCGAACGCGCCAAACACGCCGGCCTCCGGCCCGGTGAAGCCGCAGGCGAGGAGCACCAGCTGCGCCGGCAGCTCGCGCTCGGTCTGGGGCAGGCGCTCCGGCTTGCCGTGGCTCCAGTCCAGGTCGACCACGCGCAGGCCGCGCACCGTGCCCGCCTCGTCGCGCAGCACCTCGAGGGTATCGACCGCCCAGGAGCGCATCTCGCCGCCCTCGGTGGCGATAGCCTCCTCCTGGCCGTAGTCCGTCTTCTTGACGTTCGGCCATTCGGGCCAGGGGTTGCCGGCGGCGCGCGTGTCGGGGGCGGCGGGCATGAACTCCAGCTGGCGCACGGAGCGCGCGCCCTGGCGCACCGCGGTGCCCACGCAGTCGTTACCCGTATCGCCGCCGCCGATCACCACCACGTCCAAGCCCTCAGCCGAGATGGCGGGAGCGCCGCCCTCGAGCACCGAGCGCGTGGAGGCGGTCAGGTAGTCCACGGCGAAGGCGACGCCCTCGCCCTCGACGTTCTGGGCGGCAAGACCGCGCGCCTGACGGGCGCCGGCGGCGATCACCACGGCGTCAAAGTCGCGGGAGAGGCTGCGCGCGACCTTACGGCTGGAAGCGTCTTCCCCCAACCGGAAGGAGATACCGAGTTGCTGCATCAGGTCGGTACGGCGCGTGACCACGGACTTCTCGAGCTTCATGTTGGGGATGCCGTACATGAGGAGGCCGCCGGGACGGTCGTCGCGCTCCACCACGGTCACGGCGGCGCCACGGCGCGCCAGCTCCCAGGCAGCTGCCAGACCGGCGGGGCCGGAGCCGATCACGGCCACCTTGGGCGCGTCTGCGGCCGCGGGCTCGAACCCCGCAGGGCCGCCCGCCGCCCACTCGTGGTCGGAGATGGCGCGCTCGTTGTCGTGGATGGTCGTGGGCTCGCCGTCCACGCGGGCCAGGTTGCACGCGGCCTCGCAGAGCGCGGGGCACACGCGGCTCGTGAACTCGGGCAGCGGGCTCGTGAGCGCCAGGCGCTCGGCGGCGTCCTCCCAGCGTCCACGGTACACGAGCTCGTTCCACTCGGGGATGAGGTTGTGCAGCGGGCAGCCGCTCGGACGGGCATGGCCAAACGAGGCACCCGTCTGGCAGAACGCCACACCGCACATCATGCAGCGGCTCGCCTGGGCGCGGCGCGCCTCGTCGTCAAGCTCCACGTAGAGGGGATCGAAGTCCTGCACGCGCTTGTCTACCGGGCGCAGGGTGTGGGCCTTGCGGTCCACCTCGAGGAATGCTCCGGGCTTTCCCATGCTAGCGCGCCTCCTTTCCAGCAACGGCGGGCACGGCGGCGCCAGCGGGCGCTCCGGCCGCAGCCTGCTCGGCGAGCACGCGCTCGTACTCCACCGGTATGACCTTCACGAAGTGGCGCTTGAGCGCCTCAAAGCGATACAGCAGCTTGATGCCGCGCGGGCTCTGCGTGTAGCGCACGTGCTCCTCGATGAGCGAGCGGATCTGCGCGAGCTCTTTCTCGCTCGGCTGGCGCAGCGCCACGGAGCCGGGGTTGAGCCGGCGCTCGAGGGTGCCGAGCTCGTCGTACACGTAGGCCACGCCGCCCGTCATGCCGGCGGCGAAGTTCTGGCCCACCTCGCCCAGGATGAGCGCCAGGCCGCCCGTCATGTACTCGCAGCCGTGGTTGCCCACGCCCTCCACCACCACGGTGGCGCCGGAGTTGCGCACGCCGAAGCGCTGGCCGGCAAGGCCGTTCACGAAGCCGCGACCGCTGGTGGCGCCGAAGAACGCCACGTTGCCCACGATCACGTTCTCATCGAACTTGTAGGTGGCCGCCGCGGGCGGGCACACGGAGACGATGCCGCCCGAGAGCCCCTTGCCGAAGTAGTCGTTGGCGTCGCCGTGGACGTTGAGCGTCACGCCGGCGGGCAGCCAGGCGCCGAAGCTCTGGCCGGCCGAGCCATCGCAGTCGATGATAATGGAGCCATCGGGCAGGCCGCCCGGGTGCGCCTTGGTCACCGCGCTGCCGAGCATGGTGCCCACGCAGCGGTTGACGTTGGCGATGTCCGCGCGGAAGCGGATGGGCTCCAGGTGCTCGCGGGCGCTCGCCGTGTGCGGGATGAAGAGCGTGGCGTCGAGCGTCTCGGAGAGTCCGGAGTCAGCGGCCATCTCGCGCAGGAAGTGTCGGCCGTCGGCGCCCTCGATGTGCGCACCGAAGCGGCACTCGCCCGGCTCCAGCACCGGGGAGAGGTCGAGCAGGTTGGCCTTGGCAGCGCCCGGCACCTCCACCTGGCGCAGGCACTCGGGATGCCCCACCATGTCGTCCACGGTGGCAAAGCCCAGCTCGGCCATGACCTCGCGCAGCTGCGCGGCCACGAAGCGCATGAAGTTCTCCACGTGCTCGGGCTTGCCGGCAAAGCCGTGGCGCAGGCGGCAGTTCTGCGTGGCGATGCCCGCCGGGCAGGTGTCCTGCTGGCAGTCGCGCTGCATGAGGCAGCCCATCGCCACGAGCGGCATGGTGGCGAAGCCGAACTCCTCGGCACCGAGCAGGCAGGCCACGGCCACGTCCAGGCCGTCCATGAGCTTGCCGTCGGCCTCGAGCACCACGCGGGAGCGGAGGCCGTTCTGCAGCAGCGTCTGCTGCGCCTCGGCCAGGCCGAGCTCGAGCGGCAGACCGGCGTGCCAGATGGAGTCGCGCGGGGCCGCACCGGAGCCGCCGTTGTGCCCCGAGATGAGGATCTTGTCCGCAGCACCCTTGGCTACGCCCGTGGCGATGGTGCCCACGCCCGCCTCGGACACGAGCTTCACCGAGACGCGCGCGCCGGGGTTGGCGTTCTTGAGGTCGAAGATGAGCTCGGCCAGGTCCTCGATGGAGTAGATGTCGTGGTGGGGCGGCGGCGAGATGAGGCCGATGCCCGGCGTGGACTGGCGCACCTCGGCGATCCAGGGGTACACCTTCTTGCCGGGCAGGTGACCGCCCTCGCCGGGCTTGGCGCCCTGGGCCATCTTGATCTGGATCTCGAACGCCGAGCACAGGTAGCGGCTCGTCACGCCAAAGCGCGCCGACGCCACCTGCTTGATCGCGGAGTTCATGGAATCGCCGTTGGGAAGCGGGGTCTCGCGACGTGGGTCCTCGCCGCCCTCACCGGAGTTGGAGCGCCCGTGCAGGCGGTTCATGGCGATGGCCATGCACTCGTGGGCCTCCTGGCTGATGGAGCCGTAGCTCATGGCGCCGGTGTTGAAGCGCGTGACGATCGAGTCCACGCTCTCCACCTCGTCCAGCGGGATGGGCGCGCGCCCGGCCGTCTGGAAGTCGAGCAGGTCGCGCAGGCGAATGGCCCGGCCGCTCGGATGCAGCAGTTCGCTGTAGCTGCGGAAAAGCTCGTAGTCGCCCTCGCGGCACGCGCGCTGCAGCGTGTAGATGACCTGCGGGTTCAGCAGGTGCTCCTCGCCGCCCAGCGGGCGCCACTTGGTGAGGCCCAGGCTCGGCAGCTGGTTCGGCGCGGGCGAGCGCAGGATAGCCTGCGCGTCATCGAAGCGGCGGTTCAGCTCGTTCTCCACGTCCGCCGCGTCGAGACCCTCCACACGGCTCACGGTGCCGGTGAAGTAGCGGTCCACGAAGGTGGAGGACAGGCCCACGGCCTCGAAGATCTGCGCGGAGTGGTAGCTCTGCACCGTGGAGATGCCCATCTTGGACATGATGGAGACGATGCCCGCCACCGCGGCGCGGTTGTAGTTGTCGATGCCCTCGCTCGCCGAGACGGGCAGGTCGCCGGACTCAGCCATGCGCGCGATGGTCTCATGCGCGAGATAGGGGTAGATGCCGCTCGCGGAGTAGCTCACGAGCGCGGCGAAGTCGTGCGGAGAGACGGTATCGCCCGCCTCCACCACCAGGTCGGCGAAGGTGCGGAGCCCCGCGCGGATGAGGTGGTTGTGCACGGCGCCCACGGCGAGCAGGCTCGGCACGGGCACCTCGCCCTCGCCGGCGCGGTCGGAGAGCACCACGATGTTCACGCCGCCGCGCACGGCCTCCTCGACCTCGGAGGCCAGGTTGGCGAGCGCCGCCTCGAGCGCGCCCTCACCGGCGTCGCGCGCGTACACGGCGCGGAAGGTGCGGGCGTGGAAGCCCACCTGGTCGATGGCGCGGATGCGCTCGAACTCCTCGCGGGTGATGAGCGGGCGCTCCAGGCGCACCAGGCGGCAGGCCTGGCGCGAGTCCTCGAGCAGGTTGCCGTGGTTGCCCAGGTAGGTCACGGTGGAGGTGACGAAGCTCTCGCGCAGGGCGTCGATGGGCGGGTTCGTCACCTGGGCGAACAGCTGGTAGAAGTAGTCGAAGAAGGAACGATCCTTCTTGGAGAGGCAGGCGAGCGGCGCGTCGATGCCCATGGAGGCGATGGGCGCCTTGGCGCTCGTGGCCATGGGGCGCACGACCTCGTCCACGTCATCCCAGTGGTAGCCGAGCTTGGCCTGGCGCACGGTGAAGGACACCTGAGCGTCCGCCTCGGGCTGGACCTCCGCCGGGGCCGGGGCCGCCGGAAGCTCCAGGTCCTCGACGTCGATCGTCTCCTCGGCGATCCAGTCGCGGTAGGGCTTCTGCTTGGCGAGCGCGCGGCGGATCTCGTCGTTGTAGATCACGCGGCCCTGCTCGAAGTCCACCTTGAGCATCTCGCCCGGGCCCAGGCAGCCGAGCGTCACCACGTTGGCGGGATCGACCTCGATGGCACCCACCTCGGAGGCGAGCAGCAGGCGGTCGTCGCGCGTCACGTAGTAGCGGGCGGGGCGCAAGCCGTTGCGGTCGAGCGCGGCGCCAAGGCCGCGACCGTCCGTGAAGGCAATGGCCGCGGGGCCGTCCCAGGGCTCCATGAGCATGGACTGGTAGGCGTCGTAGGCGCGGCGCTCCTCGGAGAGCGCAGGGTTGTGGTCCCACGGCTCGGGCATGAGCAGCGAGACGGCGCGGTCCAGCGGGCGGCCGTTCATCACCAGGAACTCGAGCACGTTGTCCAGGATGGCGGAGTCCGAGCCCTCGCGGTTGATGATCGGCAGCACGCGCTCCAGGTCATGCTGGAGGATGGGGCTGTAGAGGTTCGGCTCGCGGGCGCGGATCCAGTTGACGTTGCCCTTGAGCGTGTTGATCTCGCCGTTGTGGATGATGAAGCGGTTGGGGTGCGCGCGCTCCCAGGAGGGCGTGGTGTTCGTGGAGTAGCGGGAGTGCACGAGCGCCACGGCGGTCTTCACCGAGGCGTCGTTCAGGTCGATGAAGAAGCGGCGCATCTGCGTGGCCACGAGCATGCCCTTGTACACGATGGTGCGGCTGGACATGGAGCACACGTAGAAGATCTTGCCGGAGAGCGCGTGCTCGGCGGCGGCGCGCTTCTCGATGGTGCGACGGCACACGTACAGACGGCGCTCAAAGGCGTCGCCGCGCTCCACGTCGTCCGGACGACCGAGAAAGCACTGCAGGATGGTGGGCATGCAGGCGCGGGCGGTCTCGCCCAGGTCGTGCGGGTCAACGGGAACCTCGCGCCAGAAGAGTACGGGCACGCCGGCCTCGGCGCAGCCCTCCTCGAAGACGCGACGGGCGTCCGTCACGCCGTGCTCGTCCTGCGGAAAGAAGAGCATCGCCACGCCGTAATCTCCCTCATCGGGCAGGATGTGGCCACAGCGCTGCGCGACCTTGCGGAAAAAGTGGTGCGGCACCTGGAACAGGATGCCGGCACCGTCGCCGGTGTTCTTCTCCAGGCCGGTTCCGCCGCGGTGCTCAAGGTTGACCAGGACGGAAAGGGCGTCGTCCAGTATCTGGTGACGGCGGACGCCGTGCAGGTCGGCCAAGGCACCGATACCGCAGGCGTCGTGCTCGAACTCAGGGCGATAGAGTCCCATCACGCATCTCCCCTACTCTTGTACTCGTACGCACGTGGACAAGCCACGGGAGCGCAAGGCTCCGGCGGATTATGGTACGAGGTGAGGAGCCGTGGGGTTGTTGCGGGCGTGTTTCGAAACAAGACTGCAACGGCTTCATGACGGGTCCACGACACATGGGGCCGTGGCGGGCCGGCGTTGCCGCGTTGCCGTGGGACCGCGTTGCCGTGGGGCCGCCCCGCCGCGAGAAGAAAAAGCGCCCGGCACGGGGCCGGGCGCCGAAGCAGGCAGGTTGCCGGGGAGCGGGACTAGTCCCTCCTGCCCACGATCGAGAGGATGCGGATGAACACGTTCACCAGGTCGAGCCAGATGTTCACGGCGTTGAAGATCGCCATCTTCACCGTGGGCTCGCACTGCTGCGCGCGGTAGGTGTCCCAGCCGATGAAGCCGCAGAACACCAGCACGACGGCGTAATCGAGCCAACCCATGTCCGCGCGCATGAACAGGCCGACGATCGAGACGACGATCAACGCGAGGAGCGACACCGTGAGCACACCCTGGATGCGCGCGAAGAACTGCGGCCACAGCCCGCCCGCGAGGGTGAACACCGCGGCGATGATCGCCGTGCCCACGAAGGCGTTCGCGATGCTCGGCAGGTCGTAAAACGGCAGGATGAGCCCTGTGGTGAAGCCCATGGAGACGACCACCATCGCGTAGCCGGCAAGCGCCATGCCGAAGCCCTCGCGGCGCATGCCGCGCATGATGACGACGAAGCCGCCGATACTCACCGCCAGCGAGCCGATCGCGTAGAACACGTAGTTCTGCAGGATGCTCATAAGGAACGACACGTTGGTGCAGAGCAGCCCGCAGAGCGCGATAACGACAAAGCCCGCCGCGACGAGACCGCCCATCAACAGGTTGTAGGATCCGCGCGTGAGCTTGGAGCTATGGTCGCGAGCAGGGTCGAAGGGACTGATAGCCTGCTCCTCGCTCGCGCCGAAGGGACCGTTGCGATATGCCATGGGAACCTCCCGTTCCTTTAAGGGCAAATTTGCTTTGGATACTATACCCGTTGCCTTCTCGTTCAGACGAGCGGCCCAAACGTTGCAGAGCCCTTACACCGCGCAGGCAGCGCGGGTCCGCAGCAGCTACAGGAACAAATCGGGGACGTCCATGTCCATGGCCTCGGCAAGACGGGCGAGCGTGGAGATCGTGACGTTGGCCTGGCCGGACTCGATCTTGTCGAGCAGGGGCCGGCTGATACGCGCCATCAGGCAGAAGTCCATTTTATTGAAACCATTTTCCACGCGCCAGCAGCGCACCGTGGCTCCCAGGCGCTGGCATACGTCGATGTAAAGCGTAATTTCCATACGGGCAGCTTTGCCCGTAACCGGTCGCCAGATGTAATCCGTAGGTTACATCTGAGGAAAAACCCGATTCCGCTCCCGCCAAGACGACGCTCAGACCTCGGGGAGGGCAAAAGTGGCGCATAGTTTATTGGTTGTGCTCCTTCTGGAAAAAACCAGGCCGATACTTTATCGGTTTTCGGGACTCTTCAGAGTAGGCGACGAAACGAGAAACTGGCTACAGACGTTTTACCTGCAGTTCCCCGAACTGTTCCCGGCGGCCTACCCAGAAGCTCCCGCTCAAACCGATAAAGTATCGGTCTGGTTCTAGCTCGCAATGCCAAAACCGATAAAGTAGGCCCTACTTTTGGTCCGTATCGGCCTTGTCGGCCTCGGCAGGATGCGAAACGGCGCCCTTGCCGTTGCGAACGCGGCGTCCAGCCTTGCCAGAGATGTGGTCGAGTTCGATGGCCCACACCGCGGTGACCGAAAGCTCGCGCTGAATGGCCCCGCCGATCTCGCGCTTGAACTCCGGGGAGTACTTGAGGCAAAGGCTCGCGAGCACACGACGAATGGTGGCGACATCCTCCACGCGATGCGCCGTACCGGTGGCAATGACGCTCGCGAAGCGCGTGGTGAAGAATCCAGGGTTGTTGCCGGTCACAAAGTACCCGGGCTCCATGTCCATAGCGACGGTCACGCAGACGCGGGGGTCGCGCGCCCAATCCTCGGTCTTCTGGCCGCCGGCGGCACCCGTGTGGATGTACAGGGTGTCCCCGTCCATCACGTAGGAAAGCGGCGTGCAGTAGGGATGGCCGTCCTCGTCGGTGGTCGCAACGACGCAGTACTCGCCGAGGTCCAGGATCTCGCGCGCCTCGTCTTCGCTAATGGCGCGCTCGGGTAGCTGCTTCATGGGATGGTGCATATACGCTCCTCACCTTGGGTTCGCATGATGCCTCCATGGTAGCGCAACGGAAACGGGAGAACCGGGCGCCGTGAGCGGTGCTAGACTGCCGCCTGAGAACGCTCGTCATCATCCGCGGGAGGCGGTTTGCCATGCAGAGCACACTCATCAAGGACACCACACGCGAGCAGCGCGAAGAGATCATCCGCCGGTCGCTCTCGGGTTGCGGTGAGGGCAGCTGCGAGAACTGCGGATCGTGCAGCCTGGGCGCGGGCGATCCTTACAAGGTCTACGGCCCCTATATCGAAGGCCTGGAAGAGATCAGCGAGATCAACATGCGCATTGCCGCGCGCCGCTACGAGCGGTTAGGCTAGCCGGGGCGGCGGCACGCGCTACCGGACGGCAAGCTCCACGTCGCCGGCGGACGTCTGCAAAGTCACCTTGGCCGAGCCGTCACCGTAGCGGTAGAGGGAACCTCCCTCCGTGCCGAGCTCGACGCCGTCGTGATCGAAGTCCCCGGCGCTCTGCGAGAGGTCGAGGGTGAACCCGCTCTTCCGAGGCGCGGTGAACTCGATATCCCCCGCGCTCGCGGCGAGCGAGAGCGCACGGGGCAGCTGCCGCGCGAACGCGGCGGAGATGTCGCCCGCGCTGGACGAGGCCGCGAGGGAATCCGCATCCACATCGCGCACGGAGACGTCGCCCGCTGAGGAGTCCAGGGCAACTGCGCCCGCAGCAATGCCGTCGGCCACCACATCCCCCGCGCTCGCGGAGAGACTGACCGTCTTCAAGGTGTCCCCGAGAGCACTCGGCACCTCGATGACGATGCGCCGGGAACCCCCGTTGATTACGCCCAGCCCCTGCTCGCGAACGGTCAGCGTGCCATCGGAGACCGTCGCGTCCGTTGTCGTTGCCGGCTTCTTGGCACCGTCGCGCAGCATGGCCTGCTCGCGCACGACCACCTGCTCGCCCGCGCCCCGCTTGAGCACGATGTTCGCGGCATCCGCCTGCGCCTCAATGGCGGAGATGCCGTCCGCGCCCTCCTTCCACGTGCCGACCGTCTGCCACGAGCCGCCCCAGGTGTCGCCGTCGCCCCAGCCACCCAAGTTGACCTGGAAAAGACTGAGTCCGCGAGGCGTGATCGACACCCCGAACGCGCAGCCGATGATCAGCACGATGAGCGCGATCGCCACGCCAACCTTGATCTTCTCCGATTTCGTCAGCTTCGTCATGGCTACTCGTCCCCCTTCGCGGCGTCGGTGGACGCCACGGGAGCATCCTCGCGCTCGCGGGCCTCGTCCAGGATGTTCGCCATCCAGTTGTAGATGGGGATGGTGAGGAACACGAGCCAGGAGAGCTCGGCGTAGCCCAAGAAGACCAGCAGGAAGAAGAGGATGACCATGGCGACGGCGTAGGGGAAGGAGCGCCATGGCCCCTTGCGCTTCTTTTCCTGGGGCGCGGTACCGGCGAACCCGGCATGGATCGCCGCAGACCTCCCGGCTGCCTCGGCCGCCTGGGCGGCTGCCTTGCTGGCGGACACCGCAGCATCGACCGCCTGGGAGAGCCGGACGGCATCCTCCTGCGCCTGCGCGTTTGAACCCGCCACCTCGGCCGCCTTGTCGGCGTTCTCGTAGGCGATGTCCTCGGCCACGTTCGCGTCCACGTTCACCAGCTCGTCCAGGCTCACGCCATAGAGCTTGGCGAGCTGGATGAGGTTGTCCGTGTCGGGCGAGCTCTCCGCCCGCTCCCATTTACTCACGGCCTGCCGCGAGAGACCGAGTTCCCGCGCCAGGGTTTCCTGGCTGTAGCCACGCGCCCGGCGAAGCTCGGCGAGGCGCTGGGCGATCTCCACGTTCATATCTGACTCCTGACTCCTTGGAAAGCCCCCGACCGGCAGGGCCGCTCTCGTTCTTTCGCGTACCGGATCCGTTGCCATCAAGGTACGGGATGGCCCGGTAACCATGCCACCTACTCTGGTAATCAAATGAGAAACTATCGGTTGCGGCCCATGGTACCAGGGAATTGTCATCTCAAAATCAAGAGCCCAGACCACCGGGAACCGGCTACCCGAGCGTGCCGCCGATGCTCAGGTTGGGCGTCTCGCCCTGCCAGGAGAGCGCATAGTCGCCCGCCGCGATGGGGTCGTAGCCATCGTCCGTCTGGTAGGAGCGAAGCGCTCGCGGCACGGGATTCCCCGGTTCGACGAGATAGACGTCCCCGGCTCCTATCAGCAGGAACGAGTGCTGCACCACGAGCACGCGTGCGCCGCCCGGGCTCGCCGGATCGAGCAGGTACGAGGTATCCACAAGGGCGAGCAGCGTTGAGAGCGCCCCGGCAGCCACACCGAGCACGACGGCGAGCACGGAGACCGCCGTGACGACGACCGCCCGCGCGCGAGAACGAGCGGGCCGCACCCCCGCGGCCTCGGCCTCCCAGCGCACGCGCCGCGCAAGGGTCAGCAAGGCCACGCCGAGCGCCGCCAGCACCAGCACGACCACATACCAGGGATCGGCGATGGCGAGCGGCCCCAGCACGAGCGGTGGCACCCGCAGGTAGAGAAGCCCGAGCCCCGCGGGCGTCGAGCCAAGCCCGCACACAAGCCCCGCGACCCAGAGACAGGCGGGGGCCTGGGGAGACGCCCCCAGGCCCCGAACGACGTTGCCAAGCGAACGCCCGTCTCTCATGCAGCCGTCACCTCCGGCGATGCGACCGCGCAGCCCCGTTCCGGCACCGCGCAGCCTCGCAAGCAGTTTACGCGAAGTACGCCACGCCGCTCTCGAAGATCGGCATCCACTTCTCGCCCGGCACGTTCCGGTAGAGCCCCGCACCGCGACGCTCCACATGGCCCATCTTGCCGAGCACGCGGCCGTCGGGGCTCGTGATGCCCTCGATCGCCGCCACGGAGCCGTTGGGATTCACCGCGAGGTCCATGGAGGGAGCACCGTCGAGTCCCACGTACTGCGTGGCCACCTGACCCGCGGCCGCGAGCTGGCCCAGCACCTCGTCGCTCGCCACGAAGCGGCCCTCGCCATGGCTGATCGCCACGGTGTAGTCCACGCCCGGCTCGCAGGCGGAGAACCACGGCGAGAGGTCGCTCGCCACGCGCGTGCGCACGAGGCGGCTCTGGTGCCGGCCGATGGTGTTGAACGTGAGCGTCGGCGCCGCGGGCGTGGCGTCTACGATGTCGCCGTAGGGCACCAGCCCCAGCTTCACGAGCGCCTGGAAGCCGTTGCAGATGCCGAGCATGAGTCCGTCGCGAGCCTGAAGCAGGTCGCGCACCGCCTCGGTGACCTCGGGCGCGCGGAAGAACGCAGTGATGAACTTAGCCGAACCGTCCGGCTCGTCGCCGCCGGAAAAGCCGCCGGGGATCATGACGATCTGGCTCTCGCGGATGCGGCGGGCGAGCCCCGCGGTACTCTCGGCCACGGCCTCGGGCGTGAGGTTGTTGATGACGAACACGTCGGCCTCGGCACCGGCGGCGCGGAAGGCGCGCGCGGAGTCGTACTCGCAGTTGTTACCGGGAAACACCGGGATGATCACGCGCGGACGGGCGAATTTGGCACCGCCGTACACGTGCGGTGCCTCGGCGTGGAAAGAGACGGGCTCCACCGCGGGAGCGTCGCCCTTCGTGCGGTACGGGAACACGCCCTCGAGCCCGGAGCCGCGCTCCCAGGCCTCCTGCAGCTCGGCCAGGTCGACGACCTCGCCCGCGCCCGCAAACTCATAGGCCGCGGTCGTGGCGCCCACCTCATGCACCGCGAGCGCGTCCGTGTGCGCGGGCAGCTCCGCGCCCTCGGCGAGCTCCACGAAGAACGCACCGTAGAACGGCTGGAACAGATGGTCCACCGGCACCTTCGCGTCGAGCGAAAGACCGATCCGGTTGCCCACGCACATCTTGAAGAGCGCCTCGGCACCGCAGCCGTAACCGGGCGTGGAGACCGCCAGCGCGGCTCCGCTGCCGATGAGCCGCTCCACGTACGAGAAGCCCTCGAGAAGCCCGTCAACCGCAGGGCGATGGTCCGCGCCGTACACAGCCGGCTCCACCACGACCACGCGGTGGCCGGCGCCCTTGAACTCCGGCGAGGTGGCGCGGGCCACGTTGCCCACGGCCACGGCGAAGCTCACCAGCGTGGGCGGGACGTTCAGCTCGTCGCCCGTGTCCTCGCGCTCGAAGGAACCGCTCATGGAGTCCTTGCCGCCGATGGCGCCGATACCCAGGTCAACCTGAGCCATGAGGGCGCCGAGCACAGCCTGCATGGGCTTGCCCCAGCGCTCGGGCACGTTCCGCAGGCGCTCGAAGTACTCCTGGAAGGAGAGGTAGGCGCGCTCGTGCTCAAAGCCCGCGGCCACCAGCTTGGAGACGCTCTCCACCACGGAGAGGTAGGCGCCCGCGAACTGGTCGGCGCTCATGAGGTAGGGGTTGAAACCCCACGCCATGCCGGAGGTCGTGGTGGTCTCGCCGTCCACGGGGAACTTGGCGATCATGGCCTCAGTGGGCGTGAGCTGCGTCTTGCCGCCGAAGGGCATGAGCACCGTGGCCGCGCCGATGGTGGAGTCGAAACGCTCGGAGAGGCCCTTGTTGGAGGCAACGTTGAGGTCGCTCACCACGGAGCGCAGGCGCTCGGCGAGGGTCTCGCCCGCCCAGCTGGGCTGCCACACCTGGCGCGCCACGGCGTGCGCGTCCTGGGCCTTCGGCGCGCCGTTGCTGCCGAGGAACTCGCGGGAGAGGTCCACGATCACGTCGCCGTCCCATGCCATGCGCACGCGCGCCTCGTGGGTGACCTCGGCGATCACCGTGGCCTCGAGGTTCTCCTCGCGGGCGAGCTCCATGAACTCCTCGACGTCGTCCTCGGCCACGGCCACGGCCATGCGCTCCTGGGACTCGGAGATGGCGAGCTCTGTGCCGTCCAGGCCGTCGTACTTCTTGGTGACCATGTCGAGGTCGATGTAGAGGCCGTCGGCCAGCTCGCCCACGGCAACGGACACGCCGCCCGCGCCGAAGTCGTTGCAGCGCTTGATGAGGCGGCAGGCGTCGCCGCGGCGGAACAGGCGCTGGAGTTTGCGCTCCACGGGCGCGTTGCCCTTCTGCACCTCGGCGCCGGAGGTCTCCACGCTCTCGGTGTTCTGCGTCTTGGAGCTGCCCGTGGCGCCGCCGATGCCGTCGCGGCCGGTGCGTCCGCCGAGCAGGATGATCTTGTCGCCGGGCTCCGGGCACTCGCGGCGCACGTGGCTGGCGGGCGTGGCGCCCACCACGGCGCCCACCTCCATGCGCTTGGCCACGTAGCCCGGGTGGTAGAGCTCGTTCACCTGGCCGGTGGCCAGCCCGATCTGGTTGCCGTAGCTGGAGTAGCCCGCGGCCGCCGTGGTCACGAGCTTGCGCTGCGGGAGCTTGCCGGGCAGCGTCTCGGCCACGGGGACCGTCGGGTCACCGGCGCCCGTCACGCGCATGGCCTGGTACACGTAGCTGCGGCCGGACAGCGGATCGCGGATGGCGCCGCCGATGCAGGTGGCCGCGCCGCCGAAGGGCTCGATCTCGGTGGGGTGGTTGTGCGTCTCGTTCTTGAAGAGGAAGAGCCACTCCTGGTCCTCGCCGTCCACGTCCACCGTGGTGCGCACGGTGCAGGCGTTGATCTCCTCGGACTCGTCCAGGTTCTTCAAGATACCCTTGGCCTTCAGGTACTTGGCGCCGATGGTGCCCATGTCCATGAGGCAGACGGGCTTGTGCTCGCGGCCGAGCTCGGCGCGCATGGCCAGGTAGCGGTCGAAGGCCTCCTGCACGGCGGCGTCGTCGATCTGCACGTTCGTGAGCTCGGTGCCGAAGGTGGTGTGGCGGCAGTGGTCGGACCAGTAGGTGTCGATCACGCGGATCTCGGTGATGGTGGGGTCGCGGTGCTCGCCGCGGAAGTACTCCTGGCAGAACTCGATGTCCGCCTGGTCCATGGCGAGGCCGCGCGCGCGGATGACGTCGGCCAGACCCTCGGCGGAAAGCTCGGTGAAGCCGGCGAGGACCTCGACGGGACGTGGCTCGGGAACCTCGGCGGTAAGCGTCGCCACCGGGTCGAGCGAGGCCAGGCGCGCCTCCACGGGATTCACCACATAGCGCTCGATGGCGGCCACGTCCGCCTCAGAAAGCTCGCCCGAAAGCAGGTACACCTTGGCGCAGCGCACGGCAGGGCGGTCGCCCTGCGAGATGAGCTGCACGCACTCGGCGGCGGAGTCGGCGCGCTGGTCGAACTGGCCGGGCAGCGCCTCCACGGCGAAGAGCGGGCCCTCGAAGGCAGGCAGCTCGCGGTAGGTGACGTCCACCTGCGGCTCGGAGAACACCACCGGCACGCAGCGCTCGAAGAGCTCGGCGTCGATGCCCTCCACGTCGTAGCGGTTGAGGATGCGCAGGCCTTGGAGGCCGGAGATGCCCAGGGTGTCGCGGAGCTCTGCGGCGAGCTGCCGCGCCTCCACGTCGAAACCGGTCCTCTTCTCCACGTAGATGCGCGAGACCATGGTGCCTGCCTTCCTGTCGGCGCGAAACCGGGGATGGGTTGCCCCCGGATGGAATGTGACCTGTCCATGATACGGCATAGCCCGCCGCGAACGGGCGCGCAGCGGGGGCGTATCATCAAATCCCACAGCTGCAGGAAGGGTGGAGCCTATGGCACTTATCGACCGCGATCGGGCGCGGCGGGCGTTTTCCGCCTACGTTGCCCCCTACGACATCAAGAACCCGCGCATCGCCCTCAAGGTGGGGCACACCTACCGCGTGGCCGCGGCGGGCGAGCGCATCGCCCGGTCCCTGGGGCTTGCCGGCGACGAGCTCGACCTCGCCTGGCTCTGCTGCCTGCTGCACGATATCGGCCGCTTTGAGCAGCTCCGCCGCTGGGACACGTTCTCGGACGCCCAATCCGCAAGCCATCCGGCCATCGGCGTGGAGGTGCTCTTCGGCGACTACGGCGCGGGCGAGGGCAGGGCGGCGGCCGGTGAGGGCACGGAAACGGGTTCCACCCCCGCCCTACGCATCAACGCCCCCGAGCTCGCGCACCCGGTTCCCGTGTCGCACCCCGCGCAGGCGGACGAGCCCGGCAGCGGACGCATCGAGTCCTTCTTGGACGACCGGACCCAAGACGACCTCATCCGCACCGCCGTGGGCCTCCACAGCGATTTTCGGCTGCCGGATTCCCTGGACGAGCGCGCGCGATGCTTCTGCCAGATCGTGCGCGACGCGGACAAGGTGGACATCTTCCGCACGAGCGGGTTCGAGAACACCACCCAGACGGTGCTCGGCGTGAGCGAGGACGAGTTCTTGGCGAGCTACGTGAGCGAGCCGGCCCGCCACGCGTTCCTGGAGCACCGCTGCCTCGCCCGCAACGAGCGCGAGACCCCGCTCGACATGCACGTGGGCACCATCGCGCTCGCCTTCGAGCTCGTGTACCCCGAGAGCCTGCGCATCGCCCGGGAGCAGGGCTACCTGCTGCGCGGTCTCGAGCGCCCCTTCGGCATCACCCGGCCGTTCGTGCTCGAGACAACGCAGCGCACCTGGGCGGAACTCACCGCCGAGATGCGCCGCTGGCTCGCCTCCCACTAGGGAGGGCGCTCGGGTTTTCAGGCGTTCGGGCTATTCGTCGAAGACGGCCACCACGCGCGCCGGCAGGCCCGTGGCCTCCTCGATGCGCGGCCAGAACACGAAGACGATGGCGCCCGTGGCGGGCACCTGGTCCAGGTTGGCCATGACCTCCACCTGCAGGTGGCCGTTGTCGAGCACCCAGCGCTCGCAGGCCAGGTCGTCCGCCTCCATGGCCAGGTAGGACGCGTCGGTGTCGAAGGTCTCGTGGCCGTTCATGGCGATGCCGCGCTCCTCGTAGAGGAACTGGAGCGCCGGCAGCGACCAACCGGGGCAGTGCTCGCCGCCCTCGGCGTCGAAGTTGTTGAGCGCGTCGTTATCGGGCCAGCGCTTGGACCAGTCGGTGCGCAGGGCCACGAAGGCGCCCTCCGGGACGCGGCCGTGCTCGGCCTCCCAGGCCTTGATGTCCTCAACGGTCACCGCGGTGTCCGGGCCCTCGGCGGCAACCTTGCCCGTGAGGTCGATCACGCAGAGCGGCAGCACCATCTGCGCGCCGCCGAACGCCTCGGAACCCACCTTGCCGGCCGTGAAGTGGCTCGGGAAGTCCACGTGCGTGCCGAACTGGCCGGGGAACTTGTAGGTCTGGATACGGCAGGAAAGGATCTCGGAGTCGTAGTCGAACACGGTGTTGCAGAGGTCGACCACGCCGTCCGGCATGCCGCCCCAGTACGGGCTCTCGTTCGTCAGCGGGTGCGAGAGCTCCACCCAGGTGCCCTTCTTCAGCGTCTCGAGTTCGTGCCACAGGCTCATGGCGCGCTCCTTTCAAGTGAAGTTACGTGCGACGCCCCTATGGTAGCGCATCCTTGTACGCAATCGTTGGCATATAACAGACTATTGCAGTAGGATTACCGGATATTTGCCATCTGCTATGCTGGGCGGCTGCGAAATGACCGGAGAAAGGGGCCGCGATGGAGCAGGCGGACGACGAGACGCGCGAGAAGGGCACGGTGGCGCACGCACTGCGCGCAGCCCTCCCCATCACCATCCCCATTCTGGCGAGCTTTCTGTTCACAGACATGACCTGCGGCATCTTTGTCGTCTCGCTCGGATTCCCCTGGTGGGCGTCCGCCCTCATGTCGGTGGTGGTCTTCGCCTTCTTGGTGGTCTATTGCTTGAAAGACGTGGCCTGGCTTTCCGGCGCGCACGGCGTGCCCGAGGCGGCGGGCGTCCTCGTGGCGGGCGGCACCTACCTCTGGCGCCGCAACATGCCGCTCTCCATCTTCACCGCCACGGCCCTCTACATGGTGCTCGTGAACCTGGTTTTCGTGTAAGACGAAAAAGGCGCGGGTCCGCGCGCAGGCGGCGGGACCCGCGCACAAGCAAGAGCCTCGGAGCGTCTGGCCGAAAACGGCTAGGAGCGCGCCTCCAGCCGGGCCACCAGCTCGCGCACGACCTCGATGCAGTCGCCTTCCACGCGGTACTGCGCGGCATTGAAGATGGGGGCCGAGGGGTCCTCGTTGATGGCGATGACCGTCTCCGCGCCGCCGATGCCCGCCAGGTGCTGCACGGCGCCCGAGACGCCCACGCTCAGCAGCACCTTGGGCGCCACCGAGACGCCGGTCTGCCCCACCTGGTGCCAGTACTCGAGCCAGCCGGCCTCCACCACCGGGCGCGTGCAGCCGAGCTTGCCGCCCAGCAGGTCGGCAAGGTGCTGCATGAGGGGGATGTTTTTCTTGGAGCCGATGCCGCGGCCCACCACCACGAGCACGTCGGCGTCGGTGAGGGTGTCGAGCGCGGCCGCGGTCTCGACGCCCAGGGTACGCACGCGCGCGGCGGGCACGTCGCCGAGCGCGCCCTCCTCCACCGAACCGGTGCGCGACG
>OIXX01000491.1_pt1 | contig 23727 bp, 22 predicted proteins | sample 1588161 | NCBI WGS metagenome assembly OIXX01 (sample SAMN03283274) | human gut metagenome | biome: human-associated habitat; material: feces | host: Homo sapiens | place: Peru | collected 2012
TTGGTGAGAATCGACTTCCATGTGATCTCGGCCATGATGCCCTCCTTGGCGTTTCCTACGCCGTGTGATGTATGTTCGCCGCTCATTGTAATGGTTCGTCATTTCAAGGCCCTGAATCTTCCATATTGCAAAATATGGCGCTATTGCTGTTTTCGTGGATGTCGGTTCGTCGTCGAGCCGTTGGTTTCGTAAGCGTGAGGGGCGTTCCCGCGTATTCTGTTTTCCGACCAAACTGCGGGACGGCAGCTCATTTTCGCCGTTTGAGCCGTGCCGTCCCACATCACCCTTTGCGGACCGTGACACCATAACACCGAGAATGGCGGAATTTCAACGATTCCGTAATTCGTACTGCGGGACGCCACGCTAGTCAATCGATTGACACTCGTGCCATCCCGCAACAGTGTGGGATACGACGTCAAAATCCGCGAAAATCGCGTGCCGTCCCGCGCGTACGGCACCGCACGAATACATGCTGATGAACCGCATAGAAAATGGCTCCCCGTGTGGGGAGCCATGAGCTAGTTACTAACTAGCGATGCGTCACTTCTCGTTCTGGCCGTGGCACATCTTGTACTTGCGGCCGGAACCGCACGGGCACGGGGCGTTCTTGCCAGTGCCAGGGAAGGTGCGGCCGTCGGCCCACGGCGTCTTGAGCTCTTCGCTCTTCGGACGCTTGGAAACCGGGACCTTGCCTTCGGCGTGGCTGATCGGAGCCGGTCCGGCAACAGGCAGCGTGGACTCGCCGGCCCCGGAGGCGGCTGCGGATTCGGCGATCGCCTGCTTGGCGTCCGTATCCTCGTCCTCTTCCTCGACTTCGCCCTCGGCGGCCTCGACCACGGATTCGCCGTTCTCGTCGGGGCCGGAGGCCACGGCGATGGTGTCGGCGCTTTCGGCGGTCTCCTCGACCTCGTCAACGGCCTCGTCGGTGGTGGCGACCTGCTTGATGTCGATGTGGAACAGCAGCTGGACGGTCTCCTCCTTAATGGCCTCGATCATGGAGTTGTACATCTGGTAGCCTTCGCGCTGGTATTCGACCAGCGGGTCGCGCTGGCCCATGCCACGCAGGCCGATGCCGTCCTTGAGGTAATCCATCTCGTAAAGGTGCTCGCGCCACTTGCGGTCGAGCACGGCGAGCACCACGCGGCGTTCGAGATCGCGCAGGCCGGTCTCGCCGATGGTCTCCTCCATTTCGCCGTACTGCTGCCTGGCGTCCTCGACGATCAGGTCGCGCACGGCCTCGACGGCCTTCGCACCCTTGAGGCCGCCGACGATCTTCCTGACCTCGTCTTCGTCGACCTTGGTGGGAATCACGGTGTTGAGCGCCTTGAACAGGCCCTCCCAATCCCAGTCCTTCGGTTTCTCGGATCCCTTGTTGGCACCCTTGATGTAGGACTCGACGGTGTCGGAAATGAAACGCAGGATGTCCTTGTGGATGTCTTCGCCCTTGAGCACGGCCTGACGCTCGGAGTAGATGACCGTGCGCTGCTTGTTCATCACGTCGTCATACTTCAACACGTTCTTGCGAATCTCATAGTTACGGGATTCGACGGTCTTCTGCGCGGTGCGCACGCCCTTGGTGACGGACTTGGCCTCGATCGGCTGGCCTTCCTCCATGCCCCTGGCCATGACTTGGGCCACCAGCTGGGTGTTGAACAGACGCATCAGATCGTCTTCCAGCGACAGATAGAAGCGGGACTCGCCCGGATCGCCCTGGCGGCCGGAACGACCGCGCAACTGGTTGTCGATTCGACGGGACTCGTGGCGTTCGGTGCCGAGCACATACAGGCCGCCCAGCTCCTTGACCTCCTCATGCTCGTCCTTGACCTGGGCCTTGATCTCGTTCAGGGTGCCCGGCCAACGCTTCTCATACTCCTCCGGGGTGTCCTCCGGAGAGTAGCCCTCGGACTTCAGTTTGGCGTCGGCAAGGAACTCGACGTTGCCGCCGAGCATGATGTCGGTACCACGGCCGGCCATGTTGGTGGCCACGGTGACGGCGCCCTTGCGGCCGGCGACGGCGACCACGGCGGCTTCCTTCTCGTGCTGCTTGGCGTTCAGGACCTGGTGTGGGATCTTCGCCACGTCGAGCAGGGCGGAGACCACTTCGGAGCTTTCCACGGAGGCGGTGCCGAGCAGCACCGGCTGGCCCTTGGCGTGACGCTTGGCCACGTCCTTGACGATGGCGGCCAGCTTCTCCTTCTTGGTGCGGTAGATGAGGTCGTCCTGGTCCTTGCGGATCATCGGCTTGTTGGTCTTGATCGGCAGCACGCCCAGCTTGTAGGTGTTCATGAACTCGGCGGCCTCGGTTTCGGCTGTACCGGTCATGCCCGCGAGCTTGTCGTACATACGGAAGTAGTTCTGCAGGGTGATGGTGGCGAAGGTCTGGTTCTCGGCCTTGACCTCCACGCCTTCCTTGGCTTCGATGGCCTGATGCAGGCCCTCGTTGTACCGGCGGCCGGGTAGGATACGGCCGGTGTGCTCGTCGACGATGAGCACCTCGCCCTGGGTGACGACGTAGTCCTTGTCACGCAGGAACAGTTCCTTGGCCTTGATGGCGTTGTTGAGGTAGCCGATCAGGGCGGTGTTGGCCGGCTCGTACAGGTTGTCGATGCCGAGGAAGTCCTCGACCTTGGTGATGCCCGGGTCCAGGATGCCGACGACCTTCTTCTTCTCGTCGACGTCGTAGTCCTCGTCGCGGGTGAGCTTCAGCACCAGCTTGGCGAACTGACGGTACCAGCGGGTCACGTCGCCTTCGGCCGGGCCGGAGATGATAAGCGGGGTACGGGCCTCATCGATGAGGATGGAGTCGACCTCATCGACGATGGCGTAGTGGTGGCCGCGTTGCACGAGGTCGGCCTTCTCCCAGGCCATGTTGTCACGCAGGTAGTCGAAGCCGAACTCGTTGTTGGTGCCGTAGGTGATGTCGGCGTTGTACTGCTTGCGGCGCTCCGGCGGCTTCTGCTCGGTGATGATGCAGCCGACGTTCATGCCGAGGAAGCGGTAGATACGGCCCATCAGCTCGCTCTGGTAGCTGGCGAGGTAGTCGTTGACGGTGACCACGTGCACGCCCTTGCCTTCGAGAGCGTTCAGGTAGGTAGGCAGGGTGGCGACCAGGGTCTTGCCTTCACCGGTCTTCATTTCGGCGATGTTGCCCCAGTGCAGGGCGGCACCGCCCATGAGCTGCACGTCGAAGTGACGCTGGCCGAGGGTGCGCTTGGAGACCTCGCGCACGGTGGCGAACGCCTCGGGCATGATCTCGTCCAGACTCTTGCCGTTTTCGATTTCCTGCTTGAACTTCGGGGTTTGGGCCTTCAGGTCCTCGTCGGAGAGGGCGGAAATCTCGTCCTCCAGGGCGTTCACGGCCTTAGCCACGTTCTCCAGCTTCTTGAGCTGGTGGCCTTCACCCATTCGCAGGGCTTTGTCAACAATATCGACCACTGGGTTCTCCCTTGACTGATAAGTGGTGGTGTCCGCGTACCAGAATAGCGCCTCGCACCGTCAGCAATCGAATTTTTCGACCTTTTTACGAAAAAATGGACCGCTTCCATATTGGAAGCGGTCCATGCGGTATCAGCTGATCATGTCAGCAGCCCTTACCCTCAGGCTTTCTTGACATTCTCCGGAGTGTCGATTTCGAACACGCCGTAGCTCCAACCGTGACGGTGATAGACGACGGACGGGCGTCCGGTCTCCTTGTTCACGAACAGGAAGAAGTCGTGTCCGATCAGTTCCATCTCGTACAGCGCCTCGTCGATGCTCATAGGCTCGGCGATGTGCAGCTTGCGACGGATGACAATCGGCGTATCCCCAACCTGGACCTCCACGGATTCGCCAGGGCCAAGATCGGAGGCGACCGCAGCCTGCGGGCTGTTGTTCGGCTCTTCCTCCGGCTCCTCCGGCTCGGTCTCCGGGGCGATAACACCCAGATCCACCGGGACCGGGTTCGCGTAACCACGACGGTGATCCTTGCGACGGTCACGAGTACGACGCAGACGCAGCGTCAACTTATCCAGCGCCATGTCCAGCGCGCTGAATTCATCAGTGCTGGAAGCCTCCGCACGCACCACGGTACGTCCGGCGATAACGGTGATTTCCACGCGCTTGGCGGTATCGGCCTGACGCGGGTTGCCCTCATGGGTCAGCACAATCTGCGCGCGCTGAGCATCCGGGGCGATAGCGGTCACACGATTCATCTTGGTCTCGACCACATCACGGAACCTTTGCTTGACCTGCGTGTGGCGTCCGGTAACGACGATTTCCATGTTGACCTCCTCTAACTCAAGCGGTGTAACCCGCTATATGTGTTCCGAACGGCATCATCACCGACCGGGTATGTTTCATTGTAGACGAACAATGGGTGAACGGCCGGAAACTCGCCCAGAGAATATATGTTTATCTCCGGGCTTTTCTCTGCAATGAAACGATGTATATACTGGGGTTTTGGCAGCAGTCTCCTATAAGAAGATTTGATACCGGTTTATCAGGCTGGCTTGTTTGTTCGTCATGGTAAATACTGCAATGGATAGGCAGCGTTTTCTTGCTCTTTCTCGCACATACCAAGCTCTTACAGATTTGATTCGTCTCCATACGACACGCCCGACACGCCCCATCCGATATTCGGCGCGTCGTTCACGAATCGCCCAACTATGCCCAACTATGGAGAAAACAGGATAACCGGGCAACGTCATGGCCTCACCACAGGGCGGGATACCGCCTTTTCCGCACCTTATGTATAATTGCAGGCTTGAGACCTCTTGATGGCCGCGGCCGTGATCTTCATTGGGATCGGCTGAGGAACTTCCGGGCTCCATAGAGCACGATGGCGGATAACGTCCGCCCAGGGTGACCTGAGAGATAGCGCAACAGAGAACAGACCGCCCGTCCTCGACGGGTAAGGGTGAAACGGCGGTGTAAGAGACCACCGGGCCTCTGGTAACAGTAGGTCGCATGGCAAGCCTCATCGGGAGCAAGGCCAAGCAGATGGCGGTAAGGGCTGCTCGCCCGTGTCATCGGGTAGGCTGCTAGAGCCTGGCGGCAACGTCAGGTCGAGATGGATGGCCATCCGTGCCGTGCGTTCGCGCACGGCACGACAGAACCCGGGGTATAAGAGGTCTCATTTTTTTTTCTTGGCTACACCAACAATTCGGCGGCGACTCGGCGGAGGGTTTCGGGGCTGTGTCCTTTGCGGCCGCCTGCGGACCAAAACCGACGCTGACGGACCTGACGATCGAGGCCATGGGTTTTGCGGGCTATTTGGCGGCCCAATTCCCATGCGGCATCTTCAAAGATGCCATTTTGCTCAGCTTCGCCACACACCTGTTCAGCCAGTTTGCGGTCCACGCCTTTGCGAGCAAGTTCCAGGACCGCACCACGACGACCCATCATGCGACCGGCACAATAGCGTACGGCCGATTCGGCATAAGCGCGGTCGTCAATCAGTTGCACGCGAATCAGCCGTTCGATGACCTCGTCCACAATCGCCTCGCCATAGCCTTTGCTGAGCAATCGTTCGCGCAACGCGCCGGATGCACGCGGGGCCGCGTCCAGCAAACGCAATGCAGCCTCGCGGCAAGCGTCCAAATCATTGGGGTCTTCGACAACGGCAGCGTCTCTCCCCCGTCGAGAAAAACGTCCCGGCGGTTTCGACTGAACACGCTGCTCGGCAATGGGCATGTCTTGCGACGCAACAGGATTGCGCCGCAAGAATGCTTCGGCACTAATCATGTTCAGGCCTTAGCTGCGCCGGCCTTGGCACGGGTCGTTTTGGCAGCAGGCGCCGCTGCGGCCTTGCTGTCCTTGGCCACGTCGGCAGCGGCGGCCTCGCTGACAGCGGCCGCTGCTGCGGCTTCGCCATCTTCCGCGAACTGGTCGGCGGAACCGATCAGACCGAACTCGGCCTTGACCTTATTCTCAATCTCCTCGGTGATGGCCGGGTTGTCCTTAAGGAACTGACGAACCTTCTCGCGTCCCTGACCGAGCTGATCACCCTCATAGGTGAACCACGAACCGGACTTCTTGACCACGCCAACCTGCTGAGCCATGTCGATTACCGAGCCCTCACGGGAAATGCCTTCACCGTAGAGCATGTCGAATTCGGCGGACTTGAAAGGCGGGGCCATCTTGTTCTTGACCACCTTGACGCGCGTGCGGTTGCCCACCGCTTCGTCGCCATTCTTCAGGGTTTGAATACGACGAATGTCGAGACGCACGGAGGCATAGAACTTCAGGGCCTTGCCGCCGGTGGTGGTTTCGGGATTGCCGAAGAACACGCCGATCTTTTCACGCAGCTGGTTGATGAAGATGGCGGTGGTGCCGGCCTGAGCCAACGCGCCGGTCATCTTGCGCAGCGCCTGACTCATGAGTCGGGCCTGCAAACCAACATGGCTGTCTCCCATTTCGCCTTCGATTTCGGCCTTCGGCACTAGGGCGGCGACCGAGTCGATGACGATGACGTCAAGTGCACCGGAGCGAATCAGCATGTCGGCGATTTCGAGGGCCTGCTCGCCGTTATCCGGCTGGGAGACGATGAGTGAGTCGGTGTCCACGCCGAGCTTGCGGGCGTAGGCCGGGTCGAGCGCGTGTTCGGCATCGATGTAGGCCGCCACGCCGCCCTTCTTCTGGGCATTGGCCACCACATGCAATGCGAGCGTGGTCTTACCGGATGATTCGGGGCCGTAGATCTCCACGATGCGGCCCTTGGGCAGGCCGCCGATGCCGAGCGCCATATCGAGGGCCAACGAACCGGTGGGAATCACCTCGACGTTCTGCTCGGGCTGGTCGCCCAGTCGCATTGCGGAACCTTTGCCAAAGCTCTTCTCAACCTGCGCCAGCGCGGTGTCCAGCGCCGCCTTGCGCTTGGGATCGAGCTCGTGCTTGTCCTCGGCTGCCGGGTCCTTGGCCGGCTTGGTCTCAAGTGCCATGATCTTCTCCTTGTCGAAGTCGTGCGCGAATCGGATGCCTCCACCGTATGACGGACATGCCATATGAGGCAATCCAAACCAACCATTGTGGTTCCAGCTTGCCCGAGCTCGGCCATCTGACCTCCCTAAGACCTACTGCGGTAAGGCTTATGGCGGATGACAAGCACCCTGTGCACACGTATGCGGCTTCTTGTCACTGTGAATAACTATAACCACACACACGAACATTTGTTCGAATTTGGCGTGCAACACGCCGAAATCGCCAATTTCACGATTCAGCGACTCCGTAATCCCGCAGTGTCAGACGGCGGGCATGGGCGGCGCGTTATGATCGTGGCCCCAACGCTTGGAGTCCGGAACCTCCATTTGGTCACAGAGCACATTCCAGACCACGCGTGGCTCCTCCCCCGCGTCCAGCGCCTCGACCACGGTCATATTCGCCAATTTGGACATCCGTTGATCACGCGACAGCGAACGACCGTAGGTCCGACCGAACACCTCTTCAAGTAATTCCCAGAATTCCCGTTCACGCATACACGCCAGTGTGCCACCACCCGCAGGACAGCAAAAACCCGCATCGCCACAAGCGATACGGGTTCACAGCTAGACATAGATTACGGGATGCGGCTTCACACCGCCAACCGATCAGCCCTCGACTGTGTCGAGATAATCGGCCACCATGCGCAGCATGCGCGAAGTGGAGACTCCGAGCGCATCGGCGATGGAGCTCAGCAGTTCGGAGCTGGCTTCCTTCTGCCCGCGTTCGACTTCGGAAAGATAGCCCAGCGAAACGCCCGCCTTCTCGGAGACCTCACGCAACGTGCGGCGATCGCGCGTACGCAGTTCGCGCAGCACGTAGCCGATAGCACCACGCAGCGAAACCTCGCGAGGCTCCTCCTCAACCACCACGGGCTCGGCGGCGGCAGTCGGCTTGTACGACGGCGAATCCTCATCCCACATACGTTCACGAACGGCTTGACGCTGATCCTTGGCCTTCTTGGCAGCCTGCGCCTTGAGCACCTGCTGCTGGGCGAACATCACCGCACGGCGCTGGGCCGGAGTCAGTTCACGCATACGGGCGACACCCGGCTGCACAGCCATCGGCTTCTTGGCGGCCACATCCATCTGTTCGTTCACTCGGGTCATCGTTTCCATCGCCATCGCCCCTTCCAAGGTCGGTTCAGTGTTTCCACTATGTACAACACGACGGTCCCGCGGTTTTATTCCTTAAAACTTGCTGTGAATAGACTCAAGTTTTGCAGAACGTGGAATACGGTGAGGCGACGAACCTCTTCGCGCATGCCATCAAGATGGAGTTCGACGGCTTTGAGCACTTCGGCATGGTCCGCGGTGAGGCTTGCGGGGATGCGCAGGCCCACATACACCAGTCCGGCCGGCTTGTCACCGTCCGGACCGGGGCCGGCCACGCCGGTGGTGGAAAGGCCGATGATTCGGTCGCCGTATTCCGGCTGGCTGTATAGGCGAGCGGCACCGATGGCCATCTGCCGGGCGACTTCGGGGTGTACGGCGCCTTCTCGATCCAATAGGGCCTTGTCCACGTGTAGGATCGAGGCCTTGGCATTGATGTCGTAGGTGACAGCGGAGCCCAGCAACACGTTGGAGGCACCGGGAATACGCACGAACGCATCGGCGAGCAGGCCACCGGTCAGGGATTCAGCGCAGGAGATTTTCGTATTGTTCGCCTCGCAGATCTTGAGGATGCCGGCCGCGAGACTGTCGCACAATTCCTGCATTGGAATATCCGTCACTTCCGCTTCGGGGCGACGAACGTGTTGTACAGGTACACGGCACCCGAGTAGAGGCACAGGACCAATGCCACGTAGATGATGGCGTAGGTCAGGAAGTAGTAAGCGGTCATCCAGAACGGCGTGGCCTGTCCGTTACCCAATGACCAGAACGGCAGCAGCAGCATGGACAGACCCACGCACTGGAATACGGTCTTGAGCTTGCCGGGCCATGCGGCGGCGATGACCTTGCCGCCCGGACGCTCCATGACGAAGAAGCGCATAACGGTGATGCCGATTTCGCGAATCAGGAACAGGATGGTCACCCACCAGCCGAGCTCGCCGAACGCGGAGCATACAATCATTGCGCCGCAAGTGAGCAGCTTGTCCGCGATCGGATCCATGAGCTTGCCCATTTCGGTGACCTGATTGTATTTGCGGGCCATCCAACCGTCGATTTTATCGGTGGACGCGGCGATGATGAACAGTACCGCGGCGACCCAACGCATGATCAGGTTGTTCTCACCCCAGGAACCGGCGAGAATGTCGAGTGTCAGGAAAATCACCACGAGTACGATGCGCGAGTAGGTGACCAGGTTCGGCGGCGCGTTCCATCCGTCGAACAGCGATGATTTGGGCGATGACTGCTTGTCCATTGTGTTCTCATCCATAGTGTTCACGTTACCCCCATACTCCTACCTTGAGTGAGTGGTGGCTGGATATTGACTGCTATTATTCGGGAATCAGGTTGCGTGCTGATGGCCGCGTGGCGGCGCTTCTCTCCCTCCGCCCCTTCGGGCACCTCCCTCATCAGAGGGAGGTCGATGGGTGAATTATTCGCCGAGTTCGGGTTGTTGCGGGGCGCTGGCTTCGAGCGAGCTGGTTTCGCCTCGGATGAAGGCGAGCACCTGCGACAGGTCCTGCGGCTGAACAAGCACCTCGCGGGCCTTCGAGCCTTCGGACGGCCCGACCACGCCGCGCGATTCGAGCAAGTCCATGAGTCGGCCGGCCTTGGCGAAGCCGACCCTGAGCTTGCGCTGCAGCATGGAAGTGGAACCGAACTGGCTAGTGACCACGAGTTCGGCGGCCTGCAGCAGCACGTCCATGTCGTCACCGATCTCCTCGTCAGGCTCCATACTGTCTTTCTTCTCAGCTTCCTTGGTCATCTGTTCGATGTCTTCGCGGTACTTCGGCTTGCGCTGGGTACGTACGAACTCCACGGCCTTGCGAATCTCGGATTCGGACACCCACGAGCCCTGCACACGAATCGGCTTGGCGGAACCCATCGGCAGGAACAGCGCATCGCCCTGACCAATCAGGGTCTCGGCACCGACCGTGTCGAGAATGACTCGCGAATCGGTGGCGGACGAGGTGGCGAACGCCAGTCGGGATGGAATGTTGGCCTTGATCAGACCGGTGACCACGTCCACGGACGGACGCTGGGTGGCGAGCACCAGATGCACACCGGCGGCTCGTGCCAGCTGGGTGATGCGCTGGATGGAGCTTTCCACATCGTTCTTGGCCACCATCATAAGGTCGGCCATCTCGTCGACCACCACGAGGATGTACGGATAGGGGGCCACCTTGCGCTGGGAGCCGGCGGGCGCATGTACCTTGCCGGCGCGCACGGCCTCGTTGAAGTCCTTGACGTGGCGGAATCCGAAGAATTCGAGGTCGGAGTAGCGTGCATCCATCTCCTTGACCACCCATTCGAGGGCCTGTGCGGCCTTCTTCGGATCGGTGATGATCGGGGTCAGCAGGTGCGGGATGCCTGCGTAGGCGGACAGTTCCACGCGCTTGGGATCCACCATGATCAGACGCACCTGTTCGGGCGTGGCACGCATGATGATCGAAGTGAGCATCGAGTTGATAAAACTCGACTTACCGGAACCGGTGGCACCTGCCACCAGCAGGTGCGGCATCTTGGTCAGGTCGGCGGTCACGAAGTGGCCTTCGACGTCCTTGCCGATGCCGGAGAGCATCGGGTTCGAGTCGCCCACGGCCTTGTCGGAGCGCAATACGTCGCCCAAGTGCACGATTTCGCGATCCTCGTTCGGGATTTCGATGCCGATAGCGGACTTGCCGGGAATCGGTGAAAGGATGCGCACATCCGAACTGGCCACCGCGTAGGCGATGTTGCGCTGCAGGTTGGTGACTTTCTCCACCTTGACGCCGGGGCCAAGCTCGACCTCATATTGGGTGACCGAAGGGCCACGCAGGAAGCCGACGACTTTGGCGTCCACGTTGAACTGTTCGAAGGTGGAAGTCAGTGCCCGGATCACGCGATCGTTGGCCGGGGTGCGCATCGCATGGGGCTGACCTTTGGTCAGCAGGTTCAGGTCGGGCAACTGATACGGCCTATTGGCGTCGTCGTCTGTACCGTTGCCGGCGGCGGCATTCGGCTGTCCGTCCGTATTGGGCACGCCCTGGCCGACTCCGCTGCCATCCGCATCGGCGCCTGCGTAGGCTCCGGTCGCGGCTGCCGCGGCCGCGGCACCGGCGGCTCCGACTGCTCCCATCGCCCCGGCTGCCCCTGCGAGCGCGACAGTACCGGCCTGGGCAGCACTGGGTGCCCACGGATCGTCTACCGCTCCCCCACCGGGCATGGCGACGGTCTGGCCACTGGTGATGACGCGGGTTCGGGAAGCGTCGCCATCATCCGCATCGGCAGCAGGCGCAGGGCTGGATAGGTGCGGACGACCGTCGTACGAAGACGATGCAATGGTTCGCGCACCGGTAATCTCGCCGGTCATCGGATCGACCACCGGGGTTTCGGCGGTGGCACCATGCTGGCTGGCGGCCCGGTCGAACGGATCGTCGGCAGCATACTTGTCAAGGGTTTTGTCGTCTTCGGTCTTGGATTTGCGGCCGAACAGTCGCGCGAACAGGCTGGGCCGTGCATCGCCGGGCTGATCGTTGTCGTTGCCGTCGTCGTTGCCGTCATGCGAGGGAACACCGTCGGCAAAGGCAAGTGTGGTATCTCCCACACGGACCTCGTTGGGGAACTGGCTGGCGCTCCCATCCGTCTCCTGGCCCATCGGCACATACGGTTTGCGCTGGATCTTAGCGGCGATTTTGCGCGCATCCTCCGGCAAATCGGTGACGTGGGTGCCGGTAATCATCAGCAAGGAGAACAGGCCGACGACCACGAAAATGATGATGGCGAACACGTTGGAAAGGCCCCAGGCGAGCGGTGAGCCGAGGAAGAAGCCGAACAGGCCGCCGGCGGATTGCAGAATCGTGATGTCGAATCCGGTGTGGTCGGCGGCGATCGCCACGTCGATGATCGAACAAATCGACCACATGAGCAGCACCCAACCGGTGACCACACGCGGGTTATTGGACCCTTTACCGGAATTGCGCATGAGTCGGAAGGCCACGGCGGCGAGCAACACCGGCAGCACGACGCTCATCAGACCAAGCACACCGGCCGCGATGGCGTGAAGCAGCTGGCCGAATGGACCGCTGACACGGAACCATTCGGACGCGCAGAACAGTACGGCGAGCACGAGCAGCAGGAAGCACAAACCGTCACGACGGTAGGCCGGGTCGTATTCGCCGACGCCGGTGACGGCGCGTACGCCGGAGCCGAACGCGCGCGGAATCGCGAGCAGGATCTTCTTCCACAACGGCTCAGGTTCGAGGTCAAGCTCGGGCTGGACCTTGGTTTCGCCATCATGGGTAGACCCGTTGTCTTTGGATTTACGGGGTTTGGTGCTGTTGGAGGATGCTGTTCGTGCCATATCGGGTCTGATTCTACTAGTACGGGGGTGCATGGTTGGTGACGACACCGTGACGATATGGTCGATTGACGAATCCCGACAGCCGATTCGCCGCGGTTCGTCGAGGTTCGTCCGAGTCGATTCCCCGCTGGAGCGCGAATATGCCTTATCATGGGTTGCATGACACCCGCAGAGCGTGCGAGCGCAGTCGCATTTGCACTCAAGAACTGCGCACTGGAAGCGATGACGCCGGGCGAGGCAACGATGCGCGCCGCGGTTGCCTACGAACGTGGCTTGGAGCCCGTGACCCATCTCATCGACGTGGCGGACGAGCAGACCGCCATGCGTCTGCGCGCCGCCGCCGACCCTGCCGGAAAGGATCGTCTGGCTGCCGGCAGTCTGGATGATCATGCCACGGATCGCGCGGATGCGGTGTTCGCACGTACCGTATTGTTGGCGGAACGTCGGTGGAATCCGTCTGGCGACTTGGACGAGTTGACCGCCATTCATAAGGGGCTGTTCGAAGGCGTGTTCGAGGATGCGGGCAAGTTGCGTACCTCAAACACCACACGCGAGGTGACGAACGACCGGGCTCGGGCCGCGAATCCGGAGGCGTTCTTCCCGGCTGGGCTCATTGAGACCGGCGCGCACAACATCGCGATGGAGTTGGCGGACAAGCGCAACCTGCATGCGTTGGATCGCGACGTGTTCATTCACGCGTTCGCTTCTATTTATGATGAGCTCGGTTATCTGCATCCGTTCCGTGGCGGCAATGCGATGGTGCTGCGTATATTCGGTTCACGCTTGGCGCATGACGCCGGCTGGGATCTCGACTGGGGCTCAGTGACGCGCGAGGAGTATCGCTCCGCCAAGCACTCGGCATATCGGGGCGACACGTCTGCACTGGAGACGATGTTCGACGCGATACTACGCCCGGCGAATCCGACGCGCGTGTTCTTGATCGCCGGCTGGAATCAGGGGCCTGCACACTGATTGCGGGTGATTGCACCGGCCTTTGGCTGATTCCTACGCCGTGATATCGCCCAGATGATGCTGGGTGTATTCGTCGGCTCGGGCGTCGATCGGGTCGTAGTCGCCGGCGTCGGCGTGCGCGATAATGGCCATCGCGTTGTCGACCAGTTTCGGGTTCAGGGCCTGCAGCCAGTGGATGCGCGGGTCACGGCCGAACCATCCCATCTGTTTGCGGGCGAGTCGTTTGGTTTTCTGTGCGATGTCCGCGAAGGCGTCGTTCACATCCCAGATACCGTCCAGCAGGTCGATGATCTGCTGATAGCCGAGCGCGCGTACGGCGGTGGCACCCAGATGCGGGCGCAGCCGTTCGACTTCTTCGATGAATCCATCGTCATACATCTGCTTGGTGCGCAGGTCGATGCGATGGTCCAAATCCGGGCGGTCCAGGTCGAGTCCGATCTGCACGGACGGAATCACGTACCGGTAGCGCGGCAGGCTGGCCGAATACGGTTTGCCGGTAAGCTCGATGACTTCCAGCGCACGGATGGTGCGGCGTGGGTTGCGTGGGTCCATGCGCGCGGCGGCTTCGGGGTCTTTGGCCCGCAGCTCGTCGAACAAAGCACCGGCACCCTCGGTTTTCTCGCGTTCCTCAAGACGTGTGCGCACGTCGGGATCGGTGCCGGGGAAGGTGATGTCATCGATGGCCGCTCTGGCGTACAAGCCGGAGCCGCCGACGAGAATCGGCCGGATGCCACGTGATTGCAGGTCGGCGATGGTCTCGCGCGCAAGCTGCTGGAATCGGGCCACGCTCATCGTGTCTTCGGGGTCGATGATGTCGATGAGATGATGCGGCACGGCCGCCTGTTCTTCGGCGGTGGGTTTGGCGGTGCCGATATCCATGCCACGGTACATCTGGTAGGCGTCCGCGTTCACGATTTCGGCCCGCTCCCCCGCTTCGGCCAGACGCCGGGCGATGGCGATGCCCAACCCCGTCTTGCCTGACGCGGTGGGACCGACGATGGAGACGACTCGTTGCGTCATATTCGCCCCCTCAGTGCCGCACGGAATAGGTCTGTCCAGCGGCCACATCGGGGTCGGCAAGCAGATTATGGCGGCCAGCGTGTGTGACGGTGACCGTGACGAAATCGCCGATTTCAGGTACCGGTTCGCCTTCAGGCACGCCGATGTGCACCAGCACGCCGGTTTTCTCGCGGCCGGTGACACGGTGGGTGTCGGTGTCCTTCTTGCCGAGTTTGCCGGTGATCATCACTTCGACGTCGCGGCCCTCGAATGTGGCGAGGTTCTCTTCGGTGATCTGCTCCTGCAACGCCACCAGACGGTCGAACCGGTCCTGCACCACGTCGCGCGGAATCTGTTCCATTGCGGCGGCCGGCGTGCCGGGGCGTGGCGAGTAGATGAACGTGAACGCCGAGGAGAAGCGCGCCTGGCGCACCACGTCCATGGTCTGCTGGAAGTCCTCCTCGGTTTCACCGGGGAATCCGACGATGATATCGGTGGAAATCTGTGCGTCGGGCATGGCCTCGCGGATGCGGCCCAAGATATCGAGGAACTTGGCGGACCTGTAGGAGCGGCGCATCGCGCGTAGAATCCGATCGGAGCCGGACTGCAGCGGGAAGTGCAGTTGATGCATGATATTCGGCGTTTCGGCCATGGCTGCAATCACATCATCGGTGAAGGCGGCCGGGTGCGGCGAAGTGAAGCGCACGCGTTCGAGACCGTCGATGGTGCCACAGGCACGCAACAGCTTGCTGAAAGCATATCGATCGCCAATACCATAACCAAACGAGTTCACGTTCTGGCCGAGGAGCGTGACTTCCTTGGCGCCATCGGCCACACATTGGCGAATCTCATCAAGAATGTCACCGGGGCGGCGGTCCTTTTCCTTGCCTCGCGTGGTGGGCACAATACAGAACGTGCAGGTGTTATTGCAGCCCACGGAAATCGCCACCCACGAGCTGATGCGGGAGGCGCGGGCGGCGGGAAGCTGGCTCGGGAACTGCCGCAATTGTTCAGTGACCTGGACCTGCGCCTTGCCGGTCGCACGATTCTGATCCAATAGCTTGGGCAGATCTTCGATGTTCTTGGTACCGAACACCGCGGAAACCCATGGCGCAGTATCCGCGATCTTCTTGCGGTCAAGCTGGGCCATGCAGCCGCCAACGGCGATCTGCAGGTTCGGCCGAACCAGTTTGACGCGATTGAATCGGCCGATGGTGCCATACATGCGTTCGGCTGCGTTCTCGCGTACCGCACAGGTATTGAGCACCAGCAGATCGAGGTCATTGTCATTGATCTGGTCCTCGGTTGCAGGCACGTAGCCATTGGCCTCCAGCACGCCGGCGATGCGCTCGGAATCGTGCACGTTCATCTGGCAGCCGAGCGTGTGGATATGGAATACGCCCTTGCCGCGCTCCCCCAGCAAGCTATCGGTTCCATCGGCTGCAATCGAGGCACGCTCCGCCTCGGTCATCATGTCTTCATTCATAACGACCGATTCTATCGGCGGGGTTCGTCATGCTCCGGTCACGTATGCCATTGGTTGTCACGATCTTAAATATGGGTTCTTGGAAAGATTCCCCGCGAACATCCAGATTGTCTGGAATCCGCCGAGTATATTGGTGGACGTGATACTTGACCGACATAGCCGACTCAAAACCTCCGATCTACAGGCCCGTCTCAAAGCGTTGGATCTTCCGGGAGGCACCTTCACTCCCGAACAGGTCGTTAAATTCGTTGACCTCATGCAGGTGTATGAAGGCGCGATGTACGAGATCAGCACCAAGCTGGAGATTCTCGACGACGAGTTCCAGGTGCGGTTCAGCCATGACCCGATACATCATATGGAACGCCGTCTGAAGTCGGTGAGTTCGATCATTGGCAAGCTGGAGCGCAAGAATCTGCCAATCAGTGTCAATTCGATTAAGGACAATCTGTTCGATGTGGCCGGCATCCGCGTGATCTGTAATTACCGCGACGACGTGTATTCCGTGTCCAACTATCTGTCGTCGCAGTCCGATATTCAGGTGCTGCGCGTCAAGGATTACATCAAGAACCCGAAACAGAACGGGTATCGTTCATTGCACGTAATCTACGCGGTGCCCGTGTTTCTCTCCTCGGGCGCGCATTACACGCCGGTGGAGGTGCAGTTCCGTACCATCGCCATGGATTATTGGGCGTCGCTGGAGCATGCGCTGCGCTACAAGACCGATTTGCCGGACAACAAGCTCAGCGAGCATTCACAGACACTGCTCGACTGCGCCCGTTCGCTGCAGAACATCGAAGTGCAAATGCAGAACATCCACCGCGACATCAACGGCGCGCCGCAAGTGGGTGAAGCGCCTAAGACCACGGACTGAGGTGCTATGGAATCGGCCTGCGTCCGATTCATTCACCGTTGCAGCCACTTCGGCAGCCTGGCCGGCGCTTGGGCCAGCAGGGTGCCGAGGAAGATGAGGGCGCAGCCGAGGTAACCGCGCGGGGTCATCACTTCACCGAGAAGCAACGCACCTCCTACCGCCGAGAAGAACGATTCGAGGCTCATCAGCAGGCTGGCTCGCGTCGGTGGCACCCATTGCTGGCCGACCACCTGCAAGGTGTACGCGATGCCCACCGAGCCGATGCCGGCGTACAGAATCGGAATCCAGGAATGAGCAGCGCCGGCCCAGTCGACCGAGCCTTCGATCAGCGAACCCGCCCAGCTCAGCACGGCGGTGGTGCAGAACTGGCCGAATGAAAGCTTGATGGCGTCCATGGTGCCGCCCAAAGTATCGATCACCAGAATATGCACGGCGAACAGCACGGCCGTGAACACGAGCAGGATATCCGCCAGGCCGATCGAACCGAAACCATCGGTGATGCACAGCAGATAGAAGCCGGCGATGGATAGCGCCACGGCCACGAACACCAGCATGCCGATGCGCCGGTGCAGGAACACGAAGGCCAGCAACGGCACCATCACGATGTACATGGCGGTCAGGAATCCCGCACGGCCGGCCGATTTGCCGTACAGAATGCCATACTGCTGCAGGGTGCTGGCGGTGAACAGCACGATGCCGCAGAGCACGGAAATGACCACCGGGTTGGCGAGCAATCGCGCCACGGCCGAATCGGGCTTGTTCGCATTCAGCTTGGCACCGGTGATGGTAACGACGTCGGATGCACCGTTCGATGCGGCATCTGTGGAGACGGCCCTGGATGCCTCGGTCCCAACGACATCGACCCCGGCTGTATCGCCCTTATCTGCGCTCCCCCGGCCACGCTGCCACAGCAGAATCGGCACCAAAGACAGTGCTCCCAGCGTGAAGCGCGTGGCGTTGAAGAACATCGGCGACATCAAATCCATGCCCTGGACCTGCGCCACGAACGCAAAACCCCAGATCAGCGCGGTCAACAACAGGCTCAGCATGCCTACGAGTTCTTGTCTTTTCACGGGGAGACAGCCTAACGTGCGAATGTGACAGACATGAAAAAGCCCGGCCACAATGTGGTCGGGCTGTGACGTTTGACGAGCAGGCTACATGCCGCCCACCAATCGGCTGGCGAGGCTAGTCCCTGTTGCCGAGCAGCTGCAGGATGTACAGGAACATGTTCACGAAGTCGAGGTACAGGTTCAGGGCACACAGGATGGAGATCTTCTTGACCATTTCCGGGCCCTGGGCCTCGTATTCGGTCAGCAGCGCGCGCGTGGACTGCGCGTCGTAGATGGCCATGCCGGCGAACAGAATCAGGCCGATGGCGCAGACGATCTTGGTCATGCCGTCGACCTGCACGAAGGCGAGCACGATCTGCGAGATGATGAGCACGATCAGGCCGATCATCAGGATCGGGCCGGCCTTGAGCATGTCGAACTTGGTAGTCATGCCGAACATGGTCAGCGCGAAGAAGAACGCGGCGGTGACACCGAGTGCCACGCCGATCGAGCCGAGGTCGTAGACCATGAAGATCGAGCTCAAGGTGAAGCCCATCAATGCGGCGTACACATAGAACATGACGCGCGCAGTGGCCGACTTCATCTTGGTGACGCGCATGCCGAGCACCACGGCCAGGGCGATCTGCACCACGCACAGGCCGATGAGGCCCACCATGCCGGTGGCCATGAGGAAGCTGTAGTAGGCTCCGGTGATCTGGCCGAGCACGGCGACCACGGCGGTGACGAGGATGCCGATGGTCATCTCGCCGTACACCTTGGTTACGGAGACGCGGCGGGCCTCCTCGTAGTTGTAGGTCATCGTCGTGTTGATGGTGGCGGCACCCGCGCCGGCACCGGCCGCATCCTGCGGCGCGTACTGGTAGGTGGGGGCGCCCTGCGGCTGGGCATAGTAGTTCTGGCCGTAACCGGACTGTGCGTATTGCTGGCCATATCCAGACTGTTGGGCGGCGTTGTAATCAGGCGTGTTGTATTGCGGGTTGTATTGCCCGTTGTTCTGGGGCTGCTGACCGAATGTCATAATCGCTCCTTTAGCGTTTGTTCCAGTACCAATCTTAGAGGAACAAAGCTGAACATTCCATGAATAGGATCGATCGGCTCGTTCTGCTCATCGCAAAGCGTAACGGGCGTTTCCACCATGCGCGTGGCATGCACCGTAATCGGCGAATCGTCTTGCAGCACATAGCCCAACGCCGAAATCGCCTCCCGTATGTTTATCTCGGAGCGTACGGCCAAGGCGCATCTCTCCTCCGCGGCGGACAAGCTCAATATGGGCCGCGTACAGATGGCGAGGCTGGTGGAGCGGGCCGATTTGCCGGCGCGACTGTAACACGTCCGGTTATCGAGCCATATCAGTCATAATGGAGAACATGAGTGAAGCGATTATTCGAACGTTACGTAAAGACGATTATCCGGCGCTGATCGACCTGGTGCGCCGCACTTGGTACGCCGAATATGATGAGCGGACCGGCTTGCTGGCAGCCGAGGCCGATTGGGAGAACTGTCTGGCACGTGTGACCACGGCCTTTGTCGCGGAGCTGGAAGATAAACCCGTCGCATTGATTGTGGGGCGTATCGACGAGCTCGACCATCGCAGCCCGCTGAACATGCACCGGCGTCATTCGTTGCGCAAGCTATTGCAACTGGCGTTTGCCCACGACGGCATGGCAGCTGCGAGCGAGATTCTCGGGACTCTTCATGTCGATAGGCAACTGCGTAAGCAGGCGGCGAACATTGGCCATGAGTATTCGGCTGAAGTGGTGCTGTTCGTACTTGATCCGGCGGCGCGCGGTCACGGTCTGGGCCGGCGCATGTTCGAGACGATGATGAGCGCATTCCACGCAGCCGGCATACGTCAGTACTTCCTATTCACGGATACCACGTGCGATGTCGGATTCTATGTACATCGCGGCCTGACGCAGGTGTGCGAGCAGTCACTGCCCGCATCCGGGCCGGGAGAAAACCCGTCTTCGTTCTACTTGTACGAGGGGTCGGTGCCCGAGCCGGCGTGATGCGCCCGCCGCCGGGCGAACACTGGTAGGCTTGAGCACAGTCGGCACGTCGGCATACCGTCCAAAGGCCGGCGACGAAGGGATTGACATGGCAATCAGCGCGAAGGAACTACCACTCGGGAAAGTGTTCACCCCGGATTTCCGGTTCACAATCCCCTCATTCCAGCGGGCCTACATCTGGAAGGCCGAGAACATCCTGCAACTGGTAAGCGACTTGGACGACGCCTGCAAGTCACCCGGTACCCCGTACTTCCTCGGCTCGCTGATTCTGGTGCGCGAGGGCGACAACCGTTATGACGTGATCGACGGGCAGCAGCGGCTGGTATCCCTGTCGATCATCATCGCCGTGCTGCGCGATCTGGAGCGAGACCCGGACCTCATGCGCCAACTCGACGCGCTGCTGGTGGAGCCCGGCGACAAGCTGCGCGGCATCGTCACCGAGCCTCGCCTCACGTTGCGCGAGCGCGACGCGGCGTTCTTCCGCGAACACGTGCAGGAGGACAACCTCGAATCCGTGTTCGACATGAACGACGACGATCTAGCGACCGCTGCGCAACGCAACATCGTCGCCAACATCCGCAAGACGTACGACGAGATCTCCAATTGGTCGGCATCCGAACGCCAGCAATTCGCGCAGTATCTGGTCAACGAGGTGACGCTCGTCATCGTGACCACCGACGATCTCGACGGCGCGCATCGCATCTTCGACGTGATGAACATGCGCGGCCTGCCGCTCACCCCGTCCGACGTGTTCAAGGCGCGCGCCACGGCCAGCCTGTCGACCGCCGAACTTGACGTGTACGCCGCCCGCTGGGATGACATCATTGACCCGCTTGGCGACGATCCGCATGACTGTGAGGAATTCTTCGCCTATCTGCATCTCGTGCTCACGCACAAGCCGGCCACCGACAAGCTCATCGAGGATTTCCTGGCCGACGTGCTGCAACCGTACATCGACAAAGGCACGGTGCCCACGTTCATCAACCAGGTGCTGGCACCCTACGCGATGGCGTGGCGGATTATCGCGCGCCCCAGCGATACCGTACTGCCCGCCGAGGTGCGTAGCCGGCTTGAGGGATTGGACGATTACCGCAGCCACGAGTGGAAGCCCGTGGCCATGTGGGCGTTGGTCAATTCGTATCGCGGGCTGGGCGACGCCGATTTGTCGCCGTTTGTGGTTCGTGCCTCGCGTACCGACAGAACCACGGCCACGTTGGAATCGTTGGGTGCCCATGACGAGCGTCGGCTGCTGGAAATTCTGACCGCATTGGAACAGGTGACCGGCATCCGCACGCTGAATCGCGCTGGAACGTTGGAGCGGCGCGGTTATGCGAACGCCGCCATCCGTGATCTTGACAAGGGCTATTTGGTCCAGCGCGTGAACGGGTTGCATGTCTCGGACGGCGACCGTGAAGGCGCATTGGTCCGTTTGCATGGCGAGATGCAGGGTGACGGCGATTTGGTCCGTCTGCTGCTGATTCGCGCCAACGAGCAGAAGGCCGGCATGCAGTTGGATCGACCACGCCGGTTCAGTGCGCTGCCGATTATGCCGTTGGATATCGAACGGTCGAAATCGTTTGCGGACTGGCCGCAGGATCAGCATGATTTCTGGATGTACCGACTCGGCAATATGGCGCTGGTGCAGGGCCCTGAGGATCAGTTGGACAGGTTGAGTGAATATCCGGCACGTCGCGACCGCATGCTGTTGCGCGCGGATTCACGTCGTTTCCCGCTGACCAATCAGTTGAAGGATTTCGCTGACTGCACACCTGCCCTGCTGGAGGCGCGGCAGGAAGAGTCGGTCCGACTCATCGTGGAATACTGGGGCATCCGGTATGACAAGGACGCCCGTGATCTGACCAAGCAGAATGTCGATGAGTTGTCGAAGACCTCTCCACGGCCGTCTCATAGTTCGCGGCGCGTCACGATCCGGCAGGTGATTGACGCTGGTCTGCTGGTGCCGGGCGAGCGCCTGGTGTGGGAGCGGCCGCGCAAGGGCGAGCGCTGGTTTGCCACGGTCACCGAAAACGGTCGTCTCCGTCTGGATGACGGCTCCGAATATCCGACTCCGACCGCCGCGGCCCGTGCCGCCGCCGGAGGACGTCGCGGCGGTGGTCTGGACGTGTGGAAGCGCACGCGCAACGGTCAGAAGCTCAGCGACATCTGGAAGCAGTTCCGCTTACAGGCGCAGTAGTCTACAGTAAGCCGGCACATCATTGGTGGCTCCCCTCCGTGAGGGGAGCCACACGCTCATTTATTCCAGCGCCGCCACGATTTCAGCCGGTGTTTTGCAATATTCGGGAAAATGACTGATTAGTTCGGCATCCGATGTGACCACACAGTTGGCACCGGATTGTTGCGCGGCAACGATGATCAGATCATCTTCAAAATCCCGATGCCGTTTTTGCAGGGAAAAAGCCTTATCACATGTCGACTCATCGACAGCGACGATGTCACACATCTCCTTCACCTGCTCGATACAACGCCATGGCACCCGTGACGACAGAAAGCCGCGAGTGAAATTCTCCACTTCCGATTCATTCGGTTTGAATTCCCTACGAATCGCCGATGATGATAGGTATGCGATATCCTTCAGCGACAGTGACGCGCACAACAACGTAACGTTGTTCTTCGCGCCAAGTTCCATAACCGCTTCCGCCATCTTGGCGTGATCATCGCGATGGAGCAAATAGTCCAACAGTACATTGGTATCAAGCAAAATACGCTGCATGGAAACGTCGGTCATCAATCGGCCCTCTTCATGTTGTAATACGTATCAAGTTGCTCGTCGTACATTTTGTCGCGGAACTGCTTGTAGGTAAGGCCTTCCATGAGGTCGGTGTCTTCTGAGATCAGTCCGGCCTTGACCAGTTCCTTGTGCACGTATCCGGCACCTTCTCGAATCAGTTTCAGCTTGCGCTGCTTTTCCTCCTCGCGGGCTTGCTCTTCGGCGGTCGTTTCCAATGCCGGCACTTCCTTGCGGTCGGCGATGTATAACCACAGCGACCGGATTACGTCACTCACCGATACGCCTTTGCCCTTGAGGACTTCTTCGACCTCGTTCTTCAGTTTTGCATCAATGCGAACGTTCATTTGGACCATGGTCATGGCAACCTCCATTTCGAAGATGCTATACAGTATAGCATTTTGGCATGCGTGGAAAAGGCCGGTATCCGTTGGCGGATACCGGCCTTGCTCCCCTCAGTCAGCTTCGCTGACAGCTCCCCTCAAGAGAGGGGAGCCAAGAAGGTGGTTACTTCATGAGGTTGCGCAGCACGTACTGGAGGATGCCGCCGTTACGGTAGTAGTCGGCCTCACCGGGCGTGTCGATGCGGACCACCGCGTCGAACTCGGTCTTGGAGCCGTCCTCGTGGGTGGCGGTGACGTGGACCGTCTTGGGGGTCACGCCCTCGTTGAGCTTCTCGACGCCGGCGATATCGTAGGTCTCGGTGCCGTTGAGGCCCAGGGACTCATAGGATTCGCCTGCCGGGAACTGCAGCGGCAGCACGCCCATGCCGATCAGGTTGGAGCGGTGGATGCGCTCGAAGCTTTCGGTGATCACGGCCTTGACGCCGAGCATCACCGTGCCCTTGGCGGCCCAGTCGCGCGAGGAGCCGGTGCCGTATTCCTTGCCGGCGAGCACCACGAGCGGCACCTTGTTGTCGATGTAGTCGCGGGAGGCTTCGAAGATCGTGGTCGGCTTCTTGGCGAGGAAGTCGTAGGTGAAGCCGCCAGGCGTCACCTCCTCGCCCACGGAGGCGAGCAGCTGGTTGCGCAGACGGATGTTGCCGAACGTGCCGCGCACCATGATCTCGTGGTTGCCTCGGCGAGAACCGTAAGAGTTGAAGTTCTTCGGCTCCACGCCGCGCTCGGTCAGGTACTTGCCGGCCGGGCTGGAGGCCTTGAACGCGC